>Ga0316605_10001320_pt1 | contig 14478 bp, 17 predicted proteins | sample OWC_soil_day20_n_FD_207666 | JGI IMG/M metagenome (GOLD analysis project Ga0316605, IMG submission 207666) | Wetland soil microbial communities from Old Woman Creek delta, Ohio, United States - OWC_soil_day20_noCT | ecosystem: Environmental > Terrestrial > Soil > Wetlands | place: USA: Ohio... | reverse complement strand
GTATAAATAAACTTTGAAATAAAGTTATATCTTTGCAGAAAATAGAGATATTTATCTTTGATGCTTTATCAACTATTTTATATAAGGTGTAAACTAAAAATAGGACGATAAATCAAAAGTGTAAATAACATTTAGTACAAATTAATAATTTGTCAACCTTATTCAGGACGGGTCACTCCAAAAACAACGTTTTAGCCCAACAAAACAAGACTTATAACTAATTAAATCTCAATTTAATCTAAGTATCATGCCATGATGTCCTCAAATTCATGCCATGAATTACTCGGAATCATGGCATGAATTGACCGAATTCATGCCATGAATTGAAAAGAATCATGGCATGAATTGGAGTATTTCATGGCATGATTCTGACATCAAGTCGTTATTAAAAAAGTTCTAAACCCTATTTAAGCACTTTGAAAGCTTATTTAATGAGATTTAAACAAGGATTATTTGGATAGAAGCTTAATATACTAAGTTCAAGAAAACTTATTTATTAAGTTTGAATTTTACTGGTAGGTTGAATTGTTGTCTTACTACTTTGGTTCTTTGTTTGGCTGGTTTCCACTTTGGCATTTCTCTCACTACTCTAATTGCTTCTTCTCCCAAACCAGAGCCTGCATCTCTAAGAATTTTTATATCTGTTATTGAACCATCTTTTTCAACTACAAAAGTTAACATTACTGTTCCTTCTGCTCCAGTTTCTAAGGCAGGTTTTGGGTATTTTATTGATTGAGATAGATATTCTTGAAGTTTTTCATATCCACCAGGAAATTCTGCTTCATCTTCCACAATTTTAAATATTTCATCTTCTCCATCCTTCAATGTTTCTTCTGGAGTTTCAATAACAATCTTTTTGAAAGTGGTTGCAATATTTTCGTTTCCCAAAATATCATTCATATTCCATTCATTTTTGATAACTATATTGTCATCGACAACGTCAAATTCTGTTGTTTTTGGGTTTGAAATTTCTTCTGGTTTTTGTAATTGAGGTTCTTCTTGAGTGATTGAAACAATATCTGGAATCACATCAACTACCTCTCTTGAAATAAATACTGGATCTTTTTGCTCGTAGGACCTATACTCAAAAGCAAAGATTGTTATGCTTAGAGCAATAATTAATCCAAATTGAATAAACAAAGCTTTCTTGTTTTCAAGATTTGCTTTTGGGGTTTTCTTTGTTCTCATGACTATTTGTTTTTAGAGGTTAATTTATATAATTTATTTTTATCTCTCTTTTTGTCAATGGAAGAACATCTCTTTATTTCAATTCTACAACTCTGATTGGGAAGTATTATGTAGCTTTCTTATATATTAGACGATAAATATTCTAAAATATTTCATTATTGATAATAAAATAAGGTTTTTGGAGTTTATTTTAATGAAAAGTAAATGTAAATTCAACAGAATAAAATTTATTTTTTGAGAATAAAAAAGGAAAAGTTGACAAAGAAAAATTAAGATTATATTTTTAAATTTTCGAGGGGGAAAAAACTAAGTTATAATGAGTCAATTGGTAGTAAAAATAATAAAGAGATTGAATTATAAAATATGTTAAATAACTTGACAAAACAGCAATATAGTTTTACCTTTGTAGACTTTGGAAAAAATCATGCAATTTTTAAAAGTATAGATAAATAAATTTATGAAATTATCACAATTCAAGTACAATTTACCTAAAGAACTTATCGCCGAAAAGCCTGCTCCTGACAGAGACGCCTCACGTTTAATGGTAATTCACAAGAAAACAAAACAAATCGAGCACCGCTTATTCTCAGATATATTGGAGTATTTCGATGAAAAAGATTTATTTGTTTTTAATGACACTAAGGTTTTCCCAGCTCGTTTATATGGAACAAAAGAAAAAACTAATGCAAGAATAGAAGTTTTCTTGCTTAGAGAAATTAATCCAGATACTCGTTTATGGGATATTTTGGTTGATCCTGCTCGTAAAATTAGAATTGGGAACAAACTTTATTTTGGAGAAAATGACGAATTAGTTGCTGAAGTTATTGACAACACAACTTCAAGAGGTAGAACTTTAAGATTTTTGTTTGATGGTACTCATGAAGAATTTAATAAGGTTTTACATAAACTTGGCAACACTCCAATTCCAGACGATTTACTAAGAATTAGAGATGTTATTCCTGAAGATAAGGAAAGATACCAAACAATTTATGCCAGAAACGAAGGAGCTGTTGTTGCACCAACTGCAGGTTTCCATTTCAGCAAGCAATTGATGAAAAGAATGGAAATTAAAGGCTGTGAATTTGCTTATGTTACTTTGCACTCTGGATTAGGAAATTTCCGCCCAATTGAGGTTGAAGACCTAACAAAGCATAAAATGGACTCAGAAGAGATGCATGTTAATCAAGAAAATTCCAATATTATTAATAAGGCTGTGGAAAGAGGAAGTAAAATTTGCTGTGTTGGAACAACCACTATGAAAGCTATGGAAACTTCTACAACAATAACTAAGAAGATTGTTCCTTTTGATGGTTGGTCTAACAAGTTTATCTTCCCTCCTTATGAATTTGGAGTTTCAAATTGTATGGTAACAAACTTTCATCCACCATTGTCTTCTATGCTTATGATTGCTACTGCATTTGGAGGTTATGAATTAATAATGGAAGCATACAAACAAGCTGTAGCTGAAAAGTATAAATTCTTAACTTACGGTGATGCAATGCTTATCATCTAAAAAAAAATATATTATTGTTGTTGCAGGAGGTTTAGGACTTAGATTAAAAAGCGATATACCAAAACAATTCCTTCCAATTTGTGGAAAACCTATATTGATGCGAACCTTAGAAAGGTTGCATCAATATAGCAATGACATTAATATTATTTTAGTTCTTCCAAAACAACATCAAGGCTATTGGAGCCTTCTTTGCAAGGAATATAATTTTACAATTGCTCATAGAGTGGTTGATGGAGGAAAGGAAAGATTCTTTTCTGTAAAAAATGCTTTAGAGTCTATTGACATTAATGAAGATGCAATTGTTGGAATTCACGATGGAGTTAGACCTTTTGTTGATTTGAGTGTTATTGAGAAATGTTTCGAGACTGCACAAACAAAAGGCAATGCAATTCCTGCTGTTAATCCTGTTGAATCTGTAAGATTTGGAAAAGAAGACATTAAAAATGATATTAATACTATTGCATATAATCGCAATTTAGTTTGGCTTGTTCAAACTCCTCAATGTTTTGATTTGAAAGTATTGAAAGAAGCCTACAATCAACCTTTCGATAAAAGATTTACTGATGATGCTTCAGTTGTTGAAAGCATAGGTTATAGAATAAACTTAGTTGAAGGCAATAGAGAAAATATAAAAATTACTAACCCTTTAGATATTGCATACGCAGAATTATTATTTAATGATTTCAAAAATTAAAGACTTATTTCTAAAGACCTTTAGCTCGGAAATAGAGAGGATAGAGAAAATCTCTGCTCACGGTTCGCAAAGAGAATATTTTAGATGCTACTCTCCTGAATTTAATTGTTTGGCAGCATTTAATGAAAATGAACTTGAAAATATTGCTTTCTTAGATTATGCAAAACAACTTTCAAGTAAAGGAATTCGTGTTCCTGAAATTTACGCTCAAGATATTGAAAACAACATATATCTTTTGGAAGATTTAGGAAATGTTACTTTGTATGATTTGATTGAATTGGAGAAAAAAGAAGAAATAAATAAAGGAACAATTGAAGAATATTACTATAAAGTTATAGAGAACCTACCAAAGATACAAATTGTTGCAGGCAATGGATTTGATTATTCTAATGCATATCCAAGAAAAGCTTTTGATAGACAATCTATTTCTTGGGATTTAAACTATTTTAAGTATTATTTCTTAAAGCTTTCTGGAATTGAATTCAATGAACAAGATTTAGAAAACGATTTTGAAAAGCTTACCGACTATCTTCTTTCTACTGATTGTGATTATTTTCTTTATCGCGATTTCCAATCAAGAAATATAATGATTAAAAACAATCAGCCTGCTTTTATTGACTTTCAAGGAGGAAGAAAAGGAGCTTTACAATATGATTTAGCATCTTTACTTTTTGATGGAAAAGCTGATTTAAAACCTGAATTTAGAGAAGAGCTTTTAAGCAAATACATTTCTGAGATAAAAAAATATATTAATGTAAATGAAAAAGAGTTTAGGAGTTATTTCTATGCTTATGTTTACATTCGTATTATGCAAGCAATGGGAGCTTATGGGTTTAGAGGATATTTTGAAAGGAAAGAACATTTCCTTAAAAGCATTCCATTTGTACTAAAAAACTTACGCTATTTGGAAGAAAACATTAAGCTTGATATTGACTTACCTTACCTTCACAAAATTTTTAAAGAAATGATTAATTCAGAGAAATTACAGAGAATAGCAAAACAAAAACTTAAAGTTACAATTAATAGTTTTTCTTTTAAAAGAGGTTATCCTCAAGACCTTTCTGGAAATGGAGGTGGTTTTGTTTTTGACTGTAGAGCAATTCATAACCCAGGCAGATATGAAGAATATAAAAATTTGAATGGAAGAGATAAAGAAGTTATTGAGTTTTTAGAAAAAGAAGATGAAGCAAAACTATTCTTTTGCAATACATTGGAATTAGTAAATAATAGTATTAATACCTATTTAGGAAGAAATTTCACCAATCTTTCTGTTAGTTTTGGATGTACTGGAGGACAACATCGCTCAGTTTTCTTTGCAGAGAAATTAGCTAAAGAACTTTCTCAAAATTCTGATATAGATGTTGTTTTGAACCACTTGGAGCAAAATAAATAAAATAATAGGATTAAATCATTTTTTATTCGACAAAATATTATAAATTTGCAAACTAATAGCATTAATAGTAATACTTAAATTATATTTGAGAGATATGAAATCAAGAAACATTATTTCAATTGTTCTAATTGTAGGAGTTTTAGCCTTAATATTTGTTTTATACAATAGCATAATGCGACCTCTTCGTTTTGAAGCAGAATACAATAAACGTTCAACTGAAGTTATCAATAAGTTAAAAGACATTAGAGCCATTCAAGAAGCATATAAAAGCACTCATGGACAATTTTGTGGTAATATTGATTCATTACTTCTTTTCCTTGAAACTGGTAAAGTTAATATGGTAAAGAAATATGGAGTTGTTCCAGATTCTTTAACTGAAGCTCAAGCTTTAAAAGCTGGTATCGTTAAAAGAGATACTGTTGAAGTAAATCCATTGCAAAAACTTATGGAAGAAAAGAAATTGATTACTTCTGCTAAAGAAATAAAGAATCTTAAATATATTCCTTATTCAAATAATAAAATATTTGTAATGAAAGCTGATATTATTGAAAGAGGTGGAGTAAAAGTTCCAACCTTTGAAGCAACAGCTGACATATTTACTTACACAAATGAAATGAAGGAACAAGATGTTGTTAACTTAAAAGCTGAACTTGAAGCAAAAAATCGTTTTGCTGGATGGAGAGTTGGAGATGTTACACAACCTATTACTGACGGTAACTGGGAATAATATATAAAATATGGATAAATTCAAATTAGTTAGTTTAGTTAAATCTGAAGACAAAATCATAACTCAAGAAACTGATTTATGTATTTGTGTTGGAAGTAATGGATTTACCTTTTCGTTAATAAGTAATTATAAACTTAAGGCATTAGGAGAGTTCATTACAGACTTAAATTCAGATATCACTTCTGTTATGACAAACCTTAAAGCTTGTTTTAACTCAATTGATATTAGACTATTTAATTTTGCTAATATAAAAGTAATTATCCAAACACCTAAAAATATATTTGTTCCTTACAAATTATACGATAATTCAAAAACTAAAGAATATATTCGCTCTGTTGCACTTGTTAGTGGAAGTGAAATAATACTTGAGAACATTTCAGAACGTTTAGATATTGTTTCTATTTTTACTATTCCAATGCAACAACACTCAGGAATTAAAATTCTAATGCCTAAGACTAAATTTGTTTCTGCACAACAAGTAATGGCTGAATATGGATTTGAAATTTCTAAACTTACAGGTAATAGTGCAGTTCTTTTAAAGAGAGATAATTCTTGTGATTTAGTTATTTTTAAAGCGAACCAATTTACTTACGGAAATAGCTTTACTTTTTCAAATGAAAATGATATGATTTACAATATTATTTTTGCTTTTGAACAATTGGGCGTAGATACTGAAGAAGTAACATTCTTAATTACTGGTCAAGAATATTCAAATGATGAGAAACAAATACTAAGAAAGTATATTAAGAATGTTTCTTATGCAAACCCAATGGAAGATGTAAAGGTAGGTTTAGAATTCGATGGAATAAATCTACAAAACTATTTTCTTACTTTAGTAAAATAAATCCTCAATGAGAATAATTGCAGGTGAGTATAGAGGGAGAAGACTAAACCCTCCTACTAATCTTCCTGTTAGACCAACAACAGATCTGGCAAGAGAAAGCTTATTCAATATCTTACGTAACAAAATAGATTTTGAAGAAGTTACTACTTTAGATCTTTTTGCGGGAACAGGTTCCATAAGCTTTGAGTTTCTTTCAAGAGGAGTTAAACAAGCAATGGCTGTTGATCAAGACCAACGTTGTGTTGATTTCATAAAAAAAGCATCAACAGACTTAAAAATAAATAATCTTTTTGCTCTAAGAAGCGATGTATTTATATTTTTGGGGCGTTCTCAAATGAGTTTCGATGTTGTTTTTGCTGACCCTCCTTACGACTTAAAACAATTAAATTTAATCCCTGATTTAGTTCTTAAAAGCTTTGTTAATCCTAATGGATTATTTATTTTAGAACATCCAAAAGAATATTCATTTAATGATCATCAATATTTCTTAGAACAAAGAAATTACGGAAAAGTAAACTTTACTTTTTTCCAACTTCCTGATAAAACAAATTCCTAAGTTAAGTTTATTCATAATTAAACGGGACTTATTTTAATTTAATCGGCACTTAATTAAAAAAAGTCGGCACCTATTTTTATTTATATCAAGGATATTTTTCATTATCATTTAAGTTTTATTGGCATAAAAAAAACATCAAGTAAAAATACTTGATGTTTTCTTTTTTATTTAAAGCTTATAGCTTACTATCCTTGTAGATTGAATGATACTGGTAAAACGAATTGTTGTCTTACTGACTTACCTCTTTGTTTTGCAGGTTTCCATTTAGGCATTCCATTAACAACTCTTTTTGCTTCTTCTCCACAACCAGAACCGATATCACGTAAAATTTTAATGTCTGTAATTGAACCATCTTTTTCAACAACAAAAGTCAACATAACCTTACCTTTTGTTCCTGTTTCTTTAGCTTGTTGAGGGTACTTAATTGATTTAGATAAATATTCATTTAACTTTTCAACTCCTCCAGGGAATCCAGCTTCTTCCTCTACAACAGTAAAGATTTGAGTTTCTGCTTCCAATTCTTCTTCTTGAACTTCAATTTCAACTTTTGCAACTGTTGCTGTTACGTTTGAAGTTTGTTGGAAACTTGTAACACTAAATTCATTTTCAATTTTCTTGGAATCGTCAACAATATCAAATTCTGTTGTTTCTGCTTGAGGAACATCTTCTGGTGGTGGTGGTGCAACTTCTTCTTGAGTTGCCAAGATAACTTCTTCAACTTCTTGGACTGCAACTCTATCAACCAAAACAGCTTCCTTTTGGTCATAACTTTTATATTCAAATGCAAATATAGTTATGCTTAATGCAATAACTAATCCTATTTGAATAAATAGAGCTTTCTTATTTTCAAGATTAGCTTTGTCTGTTTTTTTAATTTCCATTTCCTTAAAGTTCTATATTAAAACTATTTTTGATTAATTTCAAGTTGCTAAATTACTTCTTTTTCCCAATGCCTACAAGTTTTTTCCTAAGTTTTATTCCCAATTGATGTTAATAACTTATGTAACTTGATATATATAAACGCAATATAACTTATTTTATTGTTCAAAAACTTTTAGTATTCAAAGCTTGAACCTCCTAAAAATTCTCGCATAACTGAAGTAGGAGGGATTGATTTATCGTCAATTGTTCTAAAATTAGCAAGAAATCGAAGTAATCTTTTTGCCTCACAATAACAAACCTCACTTTCTGGAACTTCACTAAGAAGAGGTTTAGCATAAGTTTTCAAAACTCCAAGTTCATACAAGAGTGAAGAATTAAAAATACTATCAGCATTCTCCTGATAAGGGAAAATATGTTTTTCTTCTCCTTCCTTAACACTTTGCCAACGTTTTAAAGTATCAGTTGCAGAATAACCTCTATAATTGTAGTCTCTTACAATTCTTCTTATTAAACGATTATCGCTAGTACTAATTAAATTATGTTCATCAATAGAGATTTGAGTAAGTGCTGAAATGAAAACATTATATTTTTGGCTCTTGTCAATATGTTGAGTTAGTTTTGGATTTAAAGCATGAATACCTTCAATAATAAAAATTGCATTAGGATTTGTTTTAATCTTTCTTCCATCGTAAATTTTCTTACCATTAATAAAGTCAAATCGTGGAATACTTACTTCTTCACCAGCAATAAGTTTCTCTATTTGATTATTAAAAAGTTCAATATCTAATGCATCAATACTTTCAAAATCATAATTTCCATTTTTATCTCTTGGAGTAAATTCTCTATCTAAGAAATAATCATCAAGTGAAAGTTGAATAGGTTTGAAACCCAAAACAGAAAGTTGAGTTGCTATTCTCCTGCAACTTGTTGTTTTTCCTGAAGAAGAAGGTCCTGCAATAAGGACAATCCTAACCTCATCTTTTCTTTTATATATCTCATCTGCAATATGAGCATAACTTTTTTCGTGCAAGGCTTCCGAAACCTGAATAAGTTTAATATAATCCTTATTATCAACCACCTTATTCAAATCACTAATATAAGGAGTTCCAAGAATATTAACCCAATCCTTATGCTCTTGAAAGATGGAGAACATTTTCTCTTGATTATTTCTACTTTTTTGCAATTTATATGGTTCTTTTTTGTCTGGCATAATAAGTAGAAGACCTCCATTAAAATGGACCAAATCAAAAACATTTAACAAAGAAGTTGAAGGAACAAGAGGATAATAGAAGTGATTGACTGTTCCATCAAGGTAATCAACATCAACATATAGTTTATGAATCGCCTCCATCAAATTAGCCTTATTTTCAAGCCCAACCTTTCTAAATATTTCCACAGCTTCAATGGCAGGCATATTTTTAGTAATAAAAGGATAATCGTTATAAATTATCTCATGCATCTTATCCTTTATTTGGTCAATTATATTATTGTTGAGTTCTGAGGGAAGATTTTTAATTTCAGCATAATAACCATTATACATTGAATGATATATGATTGGTTCTGATTTTGGGAACACTTCCTTTGTTGCTTTATAGAAAACAAACATCAGACTCATTGCATACATTCTTCTTCCATTTGGATTAATTATGTCGAAGAATTCCACAGTCTTAGGCATATAAACCTTATAATTTAGATTTCTAACCTTATTGTTGACATAAGCTCCCAAAATCTGGTATGGAGAATCAATTCCTGCAAACTTTATAACCTCGCTCAAAGTAGAGCCAAAAGGAACCAACAGTTTGGAATTGGTGTTTCGACAAATTATTTCAATCATTTCTGACATATCTCTTGTTTTTCTTTTTTATTTTCATAATAACGATTATCTTTAACCTTTGGATATACTTCTTGACCAATTAATTTTCTAATAACAACAGAAGCAATCATACAACCAAATATTGGAGGCATATAGGAAATTGTACCTACTGCAGATCTTTTATTTGTTCCTTCCTCCAAAACAACAACATCTGGATTTACTTCTTCAGGAGAATAAACAACAGCAAAGCCATCATAATAGCCAAACTTATGAATTTTCTTTCTAACCTTTGAAGCTAAAGGGCAATTGTAAGATTTAGAAATATCATCAATCCTAATATTCATTGGATCCAATTTTCCTCCACTTCCCATAGAAGAAACAATTGGAATATTCATATTTAAGCAATTAAGAATAAGAAATATTTTAGGAGAAAGAGTATCAATGGCATCAACAACAAAATCATATTTGTCTAACTTCAATATTTCAATCATTCTCTCATCAATAATATACTCATCAATAATTCTCAATTCAACCTTTGGATTAATATCCAATAATCTTTTTGAAAGAGTTTCAGCCTTTTTGTTCCCCATTGTGGAATTAAGAGCAATTAGTTGGCGATTAAGATTTGAAGGGTTTATTGTATCACCATCAACAATTGTCAGTTTACCAACTCCTGCCCTGCAAATCATTTCAGCAGCATAAGCTCCAACTCCTCCCAAACCAACAATCATAACATTAGATTGTTTTAGTTTTTCTAAGCCTTCTTTTCCAAGCATTAATTCAGTTCTCGAATACATCTTCCATAGTTTATTTAATGCAAAGATAACAAGATTTCATTAATAGATAGTATATTAAAATGAATGTTGAATTAAACTTTTGGTAAAAAAATTGACTTAAAGGATTTAAACGAAAAAGTCAAAAACAAGATATTAATTGCAAACAAAGATAATATTAACTAATTTTGTAGCTTGAAACAAAACATAAGATATGTTTATAAGAACTTTCAAGAAGAACTACACACTACAGATAATATTAATAATAGTATTACCATTACTATTATGGATGCCTGCATTTATGTCAGCTCCTGAAGTAATTAAAACTGGTTATGATGCACCTTTCTACAATTTAATTTATAATGCTCTCTCTTCAAGTAAGTATTTCAGCACCATTTTGGCTTTTTTCTTAGTTTTATCTCAAGGAATTTTAATTAATATTATTTTTTCCAACAATCAGCTTTCTTCAAGAAACACTCTTTTACCTGGATTTATCTACATTTTGCTCCTAAGCACCAATTACAATTCCATGACCTTTAGCTCTGTGCTAATCTTCAATACACTTATTATTATAGGCATATATTTTCTCTTCAAAAGTTTTGACAAAAATGAAGGGTTGGACGAAATCTATAATGCATCATTATTTATTTCCTTAGCTTTCCTTACCTATATTCCTTCCATAATACTTATTCTTTGGATATTCTTCTCGTTTCTTAATTACAGATTTTACAAATGGCGCTATTGGCTTTTAAGTTTCTTTGGTTTTCTAACTCCAATCTTATTCATTTTAGCTTATTATTTCCTAACCAGCTCCCTGCAAACTGCATACACTACCTACTTAAGCAAGCTTGAAATTATACCTAACTTTTTCGTTACACTTCAACCAATAGATATAATTTTCTACATTGTAATTGGAATTTTTGCTTTGGTTTCCCTTTTCAATACAATTTCAAGTAAAGGAGATTGCAATATAAACTACAGAAAAAAGACAAATGTTTTAATTATTCTTTTATTTATTTCTCTCCTTGCCTCCTTATACTGCATCGGAAAATGTTTTATGATTTCTTTCCTTGCCCTACCTCTTTGCTATTTGTTTTTCAATTTCTTCATAACAAAAAGAAAGCTTATTTATTCAAATACATATTTCACCATTCTCTTATCCCTAATCATTATTAAACTAATATTATCCCTATAAGAATAATAAGTTATAATCTATTTAATAGATTTTTCGTACTTTTGCACAAAATAAAATACAAAATAAAATGAAAATTGGAGTTGTTATTTTCCCAGGTTCAAACTGTGACCACGATATTATTTACGTTCTTCAAAACCTCTTAGGACAAGAAGTTGTAGAGCTATGGCATAAAACCAATGACACTAAAGGCTGTGATTTAATTGTTCTTCCTGGTGGCTTTTCTTATGGAGACTACCTACGAAGCGGAGCAATTGCTCGTTTTTCTCCAATTATGGAAAATGTAATTGAATTCGCCAACAAAGGAGGATATGTAATTGGAATCTGCAACGGATTTCAAGTTCTTACTGAGTCAAAACTTTTGGATGGAGCTCTACGCCACAACAACACACAAAAGTTTACTTGCAAAAATCAGTTCATAACTCCTCAAACAAATAACACCATATTTACAAAAGAAGCAAAAATTGGACAAGCATACAATATTCCAATTGCTCATGGAGAAGGAAATTTCTTTGCAAGTGAAGATACATTAAAACGCTTGAACGATAACGATCAAATCCTGTTCCGTTATTGCGATGAAAATGGTAACATCACACCAGAGTCTAACCCTAATGGTTCAATAGAAAACATTGCCGGTATCACCAACAAAACAAGAAACGTTTTTGGAATGATGCCTCACCCAGAAAGAGCTTCCGATAAAGAATTAGGAAATATTGATGGGAGAATATTCTTTGAAAGCATACTAAAGCATATTAAATAATCCTCCCTTGTGAGGGTTAAGATTGAAGGGTTTAAGGTTTAATCTCTATGATAAACTTTAAACCCTTATTTTTATCAACCAAAATTAACCATTAATCATTAACCACTAACCATTAAAAAAAATGCTTTTACCCTATTTTCAATCTCCCGAAACAATTGAATGTGGTGTTGATGAGGCAGGAAGAGGATGCCTTTGTGGACCAGTGGTTGCAGCAGCAGTAATACTTCCAAAGGATTTCCATAACCAAACCCTCAACGACTCAAAGCAGTTAACACATAAGCAAAGACAAGCCCTGAGAGAAATAATTGAAAAAGAAGCCTTAGCCTATGGAGTTGGCTTTGTTTCAAATGAAGAAATTGACCAAATAAACATTCTTAACGCATCCTTTTTGGCAATGACACGTGCCATAGAGCAAATCAAAAAGCCTATTGAATTGCTTTTAATTGATGGAAATCGTTTCCGATCCCAATTAACCCTACCCTATAAATGCATAGTGAAAGGCGATGCAAAATATAATTCCATTGCCGCAGCCTCAATACTTGCAAAAACCCATAGAGATGAATATATGGAAACCTTAGCCAAAGAATACCCACAGTATAACTGGCAAAAGAATAAAGGCTATCCGACAAAAGAACATAGAGAAGCCATAAGACAATTTGGCATAACCCCCCACCACCGCAAAACCTTTAACCTATTGGGTGAATTATCTTTATTTGAAGAATAATTGAACTTCGTTAAAATAATCTATAACGATCCTTCTCTTTATATTTTTATATTTTCTTCACTTTTTTAGTGAAGAATCAAAATAATTATTATCTTTGCATCGTTAATATCTAAATATATGATAATAAGATTTGAAAAGGATTACTTATTAGAACTTTATCAAGAAGGGAAAACTAAAGATAAAAAATATAGATTTCAACCTTCCGTAGTAAAGAACTATATAAAAAGAATTGACACCTTGATTTCTGCAAGTAGAATTGAAGATTTATTTCCTTTTCATTCTTTAAATTATGAAGTGCTTACTGGAGATAAAAAAGGTATTTCTTCAATCAGAATAAATGATCAATATAGATTAGAATTTGTTGTTAGCAAGGAAGGTGAACCTGAACCTATAATTACAATCTGCACAATAAAAGATATTACAAATCATTATAAGTAAAAAAGAATTAATAATATGAAAACAATTAAACCAACTCATCCTGGAGAGATAATAAAAGAAGAATTAAGTGTTAGAGGTATTTCTCAAAAACAATTCGCAATATATTCTGATTTGTCTTATACTATGCTTAACGAAATACTTAATGCAAAAAGACCAATCACAACGGAAATAGCATTAGTTATTGAGTCTGCTCTTGGAATTAGTGCAGAACTCTTAATAAATATGCAAAGCCGCTATAACCTTCAACTTGCAAGACAAGAAAAGAAAACCATTATTCGCCTTAATAAAATTCGCAAGGCTTGTGCTTCTCTCCTAAACTAAGCTCTATTTCTTGGTAACCAAACCTTTTGGAAGTTTAGGCATATTGTCAAACTTCATTTCTTTAATTGACTTGGTTAAAGAACGTGCTGCCTTAAAGGTAACTTTAGTTGCTTTAACCTTTTTAGGATTAATATCTTGGGGACTATCATAGCCTTCGCTCGTTAGCCAAACTCCAAAAACACCAATCTTTTTCAAGTTTACACTTGCACCTTGTTTTAAATGGAACTCCAAACGATTGGAAAGAGCATTAATCAAACCCAATACATCTGACTCAGTGAAAGATGACATTTCCGAAACTTCTCTTGCCAAAGTTTCTTCATCAATAACTCTTAATGTTTTTGGACATGCGTAATACTTTTCAACCTCATTACCTTGAGCGTCCTTAAATTTTCTTTTCCAAGTACCGAATACTTTACTCATAATCTTATATATTTAATATTAAACTTCGTTTCCTTCTCAATAAACCTTATTTCAAACCTATTTTCTCCTGTTTTAAACTATTTAAATAAGGCTTTTATCTCACATTCATCTAATGATATTGACTTGTCCTGAAAAAAGTTGACACAAAAACCCAAATCAACATGGACAAAAATTTAAGAAAAGAACCCATTACCGATGCATTTCGCTACAAAGTAGTAAGCGATTATTTATACAAAGGTG
>Ga0316605_10001319_pt1 | contig 14481 bp, 13 predicted proteins | sample OWC_soil_day20_n_FD_207666 | JGI IMG/M metagenome (GOLD analysis project Ga0316605, IMG submission 207666) | Wetland soil microbial communities from Old Woman Creek delta, Ohio, United States - OWC_soil_day20_noCT | ecosystem: Environmental > Terrestrial > Soil > Wetlands | place: USA: Ohio... | reverse complement strand
TTTGATTTCGGCCGCCAGTGCTTCCTGACCGGTGGATTCTTTCCCCTGCACAGATGCGGACGGAGAGATTTTCTCCTGCGCAATGTTGATGATTTGCGCGTCAATATTCAGTGTTTCACCGAACTGTGTGATGCTGCCGGTGACCACATAATCCGCTTTCAGTGCTCTCCCTGTCGAGAGGGCTTTGCTTTTTGTAACGGCACCACTGCTCTTGGCAAAATCACCCGCCCTGATGACTTCAATTGCACTTTCTTTTTGAAATTCCTTTACCAGATGATTGTAAAAGGATTCCTGCAGATTTACGCTTTGATCTCCCGCATGCACGTCAAATGGCAGAATGCATATTTTCTTGATGTTTTCAGCACGGGCTTGAGCAAGAAGGCAAAAAACGCAAAGAAATGCAACCAACAACACCTGAAATGTTTTTTTATTGAATATCATAAATCTCCCCATCACGCAGGCCGATTCTCTTGGACATCCTGTCTGCCAGCAGTTTGTTGTGCGTGACAACAACTAATGTTATTTTTTTTTCTTTGTTCAAATGAATCAGGATGTCTTCTATCTTTTTTCCTGTTTCCGTGTCAAGATTTCCTGTAGGCTCGTCGGCCAGCAGGATTTCCGGTTCCATTACCAGAGAGCGGGCAATGGCGACACGCTGCTGTTCACCTCCGGACAGTTCGCCGGGTTTGTGCTTCACACGATGCTCCAGACCTACATCCCGAAGCAATTGAAACGCTTTGTCCGCTGCCTGCTTTTTGGCCAGTCCGCTGATCAGTGCCGGCATCATCGCGTTTTCCAGGGCCGTAAATTCCGGCAACAGATTATTAAACTGAAAAACAAATCCTATCGTTTTGTTGCGGAACGAGGCAATTTTTTTTTCACCCCACTCAAAAACATTGTTGCCGCCAATCAACAGCATGCCCGATGTCGGATGATCCAGCGTTCCGAGAATATGAATGAGTGTGCTCTTACCGGCGCCGGAAACACCCAGGACAGCCAGTGAATCACCCTTCTTAACCTCAAGTTTTAAATTTCGCAAGACTTCAATTCTATTGCCGTCTTTTATAAAGGTTTTCGACAAATTGTCCAGTATAATCATATCTGCCCGTGCTTCATGGATTACTCGTACCTCAAAGCTTCAGCCGGATCCAGCCTGGAAGCGCGAAATGATGGATAAATAGTTGATATGAAACAAATAAGTATCGTTCCAATCACAATGGTAACCACATCTGAGTAATTGACCTTGGAAGGAAGCTCACTCAAATAATATACGTCTCCCGGTAGAATTTTAAAATTAAAGATTTTTTCGACAAATAGAGAAATCTTCTGTAAATTCAAGGCAATTAAAAGACCGGCAATACATCCGAAAAAAGTGCCGACCACACCGACAATCAGTCCCTGATAAATAAATATCTTCATGATGGTGGCGGACGTTGCCCCCATGGATTTTAAAATGGCAATGTCCTTGTTTTTTTCCATGACGACCATAATCAGGGCGCTGATGATGTTGAAGGCGGCCACCAGTACGATCAGGCTGAGAATGATAAACATTACGCGTTTTTCAAGCCTGAGCGCTGAAAACAGGTTTTTATTCATCTGCATCCAGTTTTGCGTGAAGAAAGGGAAGCCCAGTCTGTTTTGGATGTTTCGGGCGATCACATCCGCCTTGTAGATATCGTTGACGACAATATCGATTCCCGAGACGGAGTCTCCCATGTCTAAAAACTCCTGGCAGCTTTTCAGCGAAAGAAAAGCCAGCTTGGAATCGTATTCATAAAATCCGGATTCGTAGATGCCCACTACGACAAATTTCTTCATGCGGGGAACCATGCCCATCGGGGTGGAAATGCCGCCGGCCGGGGAGATGATGGTAATGGTGTCGTATAGAAAAATTCCCATATTTCTTGCCATTTCCTTGCCGATCACGATGCCGGCCAGGCCTTTGTCGGATTCAGGCAGTTCTTTCAAGACGTCTTCGGGAATGGTGTTGAGATGTTCAAGGCTGCCTTCCCGAATTTTTCCCAGGTGAATCACTTTAGGCGAACTTTGCGTATCCAGACCCCGGATGACAACGCCGGTTACGCTGTTGTTGCCCCGGACCATGGCCTCCGTGTAAATAAAGGGTGTGGAAGCGACGACGCCCGGTGTTCTTTCGATTTCTTCCCGGACCGCAGGATAATTTTTCATGGGTGCGTTCATATTGGATGTGATTTCGATATGAGATTTGATTCCTAAAATCTTGGTGCGCAGATCTTCTTCAAAGCCGTTCATGACAGCCAGCACGATGATCAGAGCGGCGACGCCAAGGAAAATCCCGAAAATCGATATAAAGGTAATGATCGAAACAAAAACCTGCTTGCGTTTCGCTTTCATGTACCTTCTGCTGATGAAAAACTCGTAAGGCATTAAAAAATATCCTGTCGGATAAATACGGATTTTACCGCTTTATCAATTCCGGAGCGTGTTTCATTCCTGTCTGGTTCTCAAAAGCGGGAACAATATGACGTCCCGAATGGACGCTGAATCGGTAAAGAGCATGATCAGCCGGTCGATGCCGATGCCTTCCCCGGCTGTCGGCGGCATGCCGTATTCCAGTGTCCGGACATAGTCTTCATCCATTTCGTGAGCTTCATCATCGCCGGCCTCCCGTTCCTTGATCTGCTGGATAAAACGTTCACGCTGATCGGCGGGATCGTTCAATTCGGAAAAGGCGTTGGCAATTTCCCGGCCTGAAATGTAGAGTTCAAAGCGGTCAACAAGTTCCGGGTCAGTGTTGGACCGGCGGGAAAGCGGCGAGACTTCGACGGGATATTGTGTGACAAAAGTAGGCTGGATCAGCTTTTTTTCGACCACCTCGTCGAAAATGGCCATTAAAATCTTTCCGTGCGGGTCCGTTTCCTTGATATCGCAACCGACCCTGCGGGCAAATGCAATGGTTTTTGCGGGGTCACTCACATCAGCAGGTTCCATACCTGCTATCTGCAGAAGGGCATCTTTGACGGAAAGCCTCCGCCACGGTGGTGTCAGGTCTATTTGCGATCCCTGATAGGCAAAGCTAAACCCGTTGAAGACGTTTTGGGCAATGAAAACGAATAATTCTTCCGTAAAAGACATCAGGTCTTCGTAAGTCGCGTAGCTTAAGTAGAACTCCATCATGGTGAATTCAGGGTTATGAAACGTGGAGATGCCTTCGTTTCGGAAGTTGCGGTTGATTTCATAAACCCTTTCCAGCCCGCCAGTGACCAGACGCTTTAAATAGAGCTCGGGGGCAATGCGCAGGTAAAGATCCTGGTCCAGCGCGTTGTGGTGGGTTTTAAAAGGACGGGCGACGGCGCCGCCGGCCCGCGGCTGCATCATGGGCGTTTCCACTTCCAAAAAGTCGTGCTCGTCCATGAACTGCCTCATCAGTTTTATGATCTGGCTGCGCCGGTAAAAAATTTCCCTGACCGCCGGATTGGATATCAGATCCAGGTGACGCTGCCGGTATCTTGTTTCGATATCCGTAAGGCCATGCCATTTTTCCGGTAATGGGTGAATCGATTTGGCCATCAGCCGCAGCGTTTCAGCTTCCAGCGTCAATTCATTGGTTTTAGTCCGGAAGAGCTTTCCGGAAACATAAATGATGTCGCCAATATCCAGCTTTTTAAAAATTGAAAAATCCTGTTCGCTGAGGATGTTTTTTGCAACATAGCATTGCATTTGACCCTTGCGGTCCTGAAGTTTGACAAATGCCGCCTTGCCGAAGCTGCGAATGGCCATCAGCCTGCCGGCCAGTGAAAATTTTTCTGTCAGCCCAGCCAGGGATTCGCCGTCTTTGCCGCTGAAACCGTCCATGATTTCGGCCGTTGTATTTTGAGGCTTTGCATCATTGGGATATAGATCCACGCCGGCAGCTTTTAAGGCCGCAATTTTTTCCAGGCGAACCTTTAAAAGATCATTGTCTTCCATAATTTCTCCGCTTTTTCTAAAGTTTACCTGACTATATTTTTTTTAATGATTAGTCAAGCATGATTGTGGCCGGGAATTCTCATGAATCGGACGTTTAGTGAACGAAAAATGTGTTTGCCTACAGGGCGGTTGTTATGTATGATGCCGGCACTTTATAAACAGAGGGGGAGAAAATGATTAACAAGGCAATCTTGATCGGCAGGCTGGGTAAAGATCCGGAAGTTCGATATACTCCGGACGGAACAATGGTTACCAACTTCAATCTGGCGACTGATGAGCAATGGAAAGATAAAAGCGGAGAGAAAGTTCAGAAAACAGAGTGGCATCGGATTGTTACGTTTGGCAAGCTGGCGGAAATCTGTGGCAACTACCTGGTAAAGGGGAAAATGGTTTTTATCGAGGGACGCATTCAAACGCGCGCATGGGAGGATAAAGACGGCGTGAAGCGATACACAACTGAAATTGTGGCCAATGACATGAAAATGCTTGATTCCAAAGGGCAGGGCAGGGCAGACGATACAGCAGCGGCCTCTACGCAAAACGGCGGTACGCCGATGGATGATGTTCCTTTTTAATGCATGCCCTGGCATATTTTGTTAACTAAAGCCTGATAGTGTTCGATCTGTCAGGCTTTTATTATCGTGCCATTTATTCTTTACTTTATGAAAAAACCAACCCGGAAGAAGATTGTAATCTTTGCAATCATTGCATTCCTGCTCGTTTCCGCAGCTGCGGGCATCGTCACGGTTTTATTTACATTGTCCAATCTTAATGCCTACAAGGAGGATATCGTCACCTTTTTCAACAGGACACTGAATCGTGAAATATCCTATGAAAATGAAGAATTCTCATTCTATTTTGGACCCGCCTTCACTTTCCGGGAGATTAAGATCAAAGAAAAAAACGGGAAGGACACCTTCGCGACAATAGAGAGGCTTACGTTCAAAGTGGCCGTTTTCCCTCTGCTCGTGGGAAAAATCGTTATCAAAAAAATGCATCTTGAGAAACCGGCAGGCATCTTGTATCGGGACCGTGACGGAGTCTTGAATATCAGTGATCTCCTGGAAGATCAAAAGACCCCATCTATAGAGGTCAGAAGAATTATCGTTAGTCACGGCGCGATGACATTTACCGATCATCACATCATCCCGTCAGGGTTGACGATTAACCTCAAAGATGTTGACCTTAGCATCCAAAAGCCCGTCTGGGGGCGGGCGACTGATCTTAAACTCCTTGCCGCCATCGATCAGAAGGGAAAGAAAGGAACGTTGTCCGTCAGCGGCAGCATCAGGCCCTCCGTTAGAAATGAATCTCTGGCGGACAGCAGCATCGACGCCAGGATCATCGTGACAGGCCTGAGCATGGATCAATACGGGCCATATTATGCAAAGTATCTGCCCATCCGGAAAGCAGCGGGGGGCCTGGATATCGATGCCCGTATCAAAGGGAATGCCAGCCGATTCAGTTCAGAAGGATCTGTCGCCGTAAAGAAGCTGAATCTGCAATACCCTGAAGTATTCCACGCCTCTCTCACGCCAAAAGATGTAAGCCTTGACTATACAATACAGCGCACTCCATCTGAAATCATCATGGAGAAACTGGATCTTGTGGTTGATGATTTTAAAATGTCGGGGAATTTTGCCATCAAAGATATCGACAAGAAGGATCCGCTTATTACGGCGAAAGCCTCCACCTCCCCCGTTTCTCTGGAGAAGATGGGTGCTTTTATCCCTTATGGAATAATATCAAAGGATGTGGCCGATTTTATCAAAACACATATTAAAGGGGGGACGTACCAGCTTGAAGAAGGCAGCATTCTTGGGAGGGTCAGCCAGATCGCCCATATGGGTGAAAATGAGAATTGCAACGTTCTTCATGTTAAAATCGGGGTGGACAAGGGGATCCTTTCGTATGGAAAAAACGTTCCCGTTTTCAGCGGCATCAAGGGTGAACTGGAGTTCCGGGGCAGGGACATGCTCCTTAATCATATGTCCGGTAAATTCGGAGAATCACCGATGACGCTGGAGGGAAGAATCACCGATTACTGTGTGCCAGGCCCTTCCGGCTACCCGTTTACCCTGACGATGACACCCGGACAAAAAGAAGTCGCATGGCTCCTTGGCATTGATGCAGGCAGTAATTTTGTGTTCACGGGGAAGACGTTTCTCCGGATGACAGGATCAGGAACGACGGATAACTATAAATTAGACGGTCACTGGAATCTTACGGAAGCGTCCTACAATTATAATGATGTATTCACCAAGCCGCCATCGCAAAACAATCAGGTTGCTTTCAAGTCCGGCTTCAAATCAGGTGAATGGCAGATTGAAGCCTTCTCACTCTGGCTGGCTTCTTTGAGGATAAACGCCGCAGCAAATTACAGGGTCAGAGACAAGTACATTTCTTACTTTGCCGTTGAATCAAACCCGTTTAAAATTGAGAATATTATATCTAATCTGCCGCAAATGGGTAAATATCAGCCTGTCGGAAGTATGCAGTTCGCTCTCACAGGCAGCGGCATGTCAAAATCCATTGCAGATCTTGATTTGCACGGCAACATTGCATTTTCCGGTCTATCCTTCAGGCCTGTCGAAACCTTCAGGGCGATAAGTCTCTTAAAGGGCTCAGTCAGCATAGGCCGAAACAGATTGGATACATCGTTGCTCACGGGGCGTATCGGAAATTCCCCGATGCATGGCGTGGCAACGTTGAAAAACTTCAGTGACCCGTCTGTCAGCGTGAACGTTTCATCAGCCCTCCTGAACCTTGAAGATGTCGGATTGCAGAGCCCGTCCGGTCCCGTCAAGCTTAAAAATTTTACTGGGGATATTGTCCTCAAGGGTAATCAGCTTCTGATCAACGGGCTGTCCATCCGGTTAAATCACTCGGTGTTCAATGTGACAGGCGACATGCCGGATGTGAATAAGCCATTCTTTGACATCCGCGTTACTTCACCCTATCTCGATATGGACGATATTATCCTCCTGTCCGGCGTCAACGCCCGCAAAAGAAAGAAATCAACTTCCAAGGAGGAGTTGTCCCTGAAGGCCTCTATTTACTCTGATCGGGGAAAGATAGACTCGATTCCTTACTCAGAACTGCGGACCACATTAACCTACAGACAGCGGACCATGGACATACCTGCTTTGGAAATGAACGCCTTCAACGGTGGTTTCGCCGGAAAAGGGTATATTGTTTTTCCCACGGGCGGCGCTACGCAATACAACGTGGATTTTATGATCTCGAAGATGTCGGCAGAGCAAATTCTGAAGCATGCCGGTTCTGAAAGAGTATCGATAAAAGGCACCCTGACAATGAAGGGGGATTTGACCGCAGAAGGCGCAACCCTGTCCGATCTTAAAAAAACGGCAAAAGGAACCGCGACGGTCTTGATGGAGAAAGGCTCACTGAACAAATTTGCCGTTTTATCCAAAGTATTCTCGATTCTGAACGTATCGCAACTGCTGAAATTTCAGCTGCCGGATATGATGACCAAGGGCATGCCGTTCACATCGATTAATGGAACATTATCTCTCAAGGACGGTGTCCTGTCCAGTGACGACCTGTTCATTAAAAGCAATTCCATGAATATATCCGTTGTGGGAAAAACAGATATCGTCAGGGAGGAGCTTGATCATAATATTGGAATACAACCTTTCCAGACGGTTGACAAGATCGTGAGCTATGTTCCGGTTGCGGGTTGGATCCTTACCGATGACAAAAGGAGGCTGATGACACTCTATTTTCATGCGCAAGGGAAATGGAGTGATCCTGTTGTTACCGCTATTCCTTTCAAGTCAATGTCGAAAGGTCTGCAGGATATTTATAAGAATCTCTTTCGTCTGCCGTCAAGGTTGATCACCGACACGGGAGAGGTTATCATAGGAAGATGATCTGTTCGTGAACCGACTGTTGTTATATGGTGAGACATGCCCTCCTGACAGGTTTCGTCTTAGATATTGTCACCCGTAAAGACAGCCTGTAAGCAAGCATAACCTCTTTGACGTAAAGCCATTTATCGATTACCTATTCCAGGGGGGGGCAGGTTCTACTTTTCTTCCGGTTTTTTTGCCGGTGTATCGGTTGTGTCACTATTGTCAGAGACGGATTTCTTGAAGTTTTTAATGCCTTTCCCAAGGGCCGATCCGATCTCCGGCAGTTTTCCGACGCCGAAAATTATCAAAATAATGACCAGTATAATCAGTAATTCCGGTATTCCTATCCCAAACATATGATTACCTCTTTCGTTTTTGTTTTATGGCAGGCGCAGGTGAACGACCTGCCCTGACTTGCCTAAATTTTTAAGGGTTTTTCCGTTAAACGATATCCGCACTCCGCCCGCATTGCCGAGGTCCATATTAAAACGCGCCGCTTTGTGCGAAATTATTTCACCGGCCTTGAGCATCATCTGAAAAGCTTCCTTATCATCTGCCTGAATCCGGATCCAGGTTTCTTCCGTTGCCTGGACAACCAGAGTGGACAATTTTTCATCCTGCGGAAGCGCCTCTTCTCTGGCACTTTTATCTTCAGGGGGAGGCGGTAGTTCTTCGGAGTCTTCGGCCTGGCTTCGGTCCCGTGTCCCATCTGACCAGCTTTCCACACTTATTTTTTCCACAGCCTGTTGCTGTTTGTCCCATGGTTTTGTCATGATAGGATTTTCCGGTTTCTGCAGATTGAATTCAACCGGCAGAGCTTTTGACGGTTCGGATTTCGTCTCCAGGGGTTTTGTGCTTTCCGTCTGATTTTGAAGCGGAGTGTTTTGCGTAGATTCCGGCAAACGGGCGTTCCGGTTGCTGATAAAATAGGCTGCGCTTGCAAAAACAATGATGATAAACAGGATCCATAGGAACGTTTTGTTTTGGTTCGGCCTGGCAGACGGGGTAACCCGGGAGGGTTGTTCGTCTCTCTGATCTGCTGCCGGGGCACGCAGGTTCTTAAGATAATCTTCGTAACGCTGCAGCACAGGTCTGCTATCGATCCCTATGGCATCAGCATATGTCTTGATGAAGTTTTTAGAATATGTCGGGACAGGCAGTACCTGAAAATCACCATTTTCAATGGCTTCCAGATAATGCACACTGATTCGCGTTCTCTCGAACAATTCATTCAGGGTCAGTCCTGAATTTTCACGAGCCCTTTTTAAATTCGTTGCGTTGGGATCAGCGTTGCTTTCTGTCATCATTAACCTATCACAAATAAACACTTTTTTGTTTTGTTTAGCACTATTTTTTTGACAGCGCAACTTTTAAGATTATTCTTACTTTTTAGTGCTCTTTGTGGTTTACTTGCCTCCAAGATTTTCATGAAGGAGCGCGTATCGTGATGACAGAATTGATGGAATTTGCCGGGAATCTTGCTCGTCAGGCGGGGAGAGTGCTGGCGGACAAACTCACAAAGCAAAACCGCATTTATTATAAGGGAAGCATCGATCTGGTGACGGAAGCTGACAAAATGTCGGAGGAACTTATTTTGGCCCAGATCAGCCGCCGGTATCCCGAACATGGAATCTTATCCGAGGAATCGGCCGCGAAAAATGAACAGGCGCACATGCGCTGGATCATTGATCCGCTGGACGGTACTACCAATTACGCTCACGGATTTCCGTTTTTCTGTGTTTCCATAGCGCTGGAGAAGGAAGGAACGGTTGCGCTGGGTGTTATATATGATCCGACCAGGGACGACCTGTTTACCGCCACGCGCGCCGGCGGGGCGTATCTCAATGGGGAAAAACTGCAGGTTTCTTCGGAGAGTGATTTGTCGCGCAGTCTTTTGGCAACGGGTTTTCCTTATGACATCCGGGTCAGCGCGGATAATAATCTGGATTTTTTCAATGCGATGGCGGTAAGGGTGCAGGCCATCCGGCGTGCCGGCGCCGCCGCATTGGATCTGGCCTATCTTGCCGCGGGTCGGTTTGACGGTTTCTGGGAGCTGAAACTCAAACCCTGGGACACCGCTGCGGGCTGTTTGATGGTTACGGAAGCAGGAGGCGTCATTTCTGATCTGGCCGGTGGAAAATGGAATCTTTATTCATCGGGTCTTGTTGCGAGCAACGGGTTGATCCATGAGCAGATGATGAAAGTCCTACAAAACTAATTCATGGCTCATAGTCAATGGTGGGTATTGGCCATGAGCCAAGAGCCAAGAGCCAAGAGCCGTTCACCATCCTAATCACGAGAAGTATTTCACGAAGACCTTTCTCGTTCTCGGTCCGTCGAATTCACAAAAGAATATCGACTGCCAGGTTCCTAAAACCACATGTCCATTTTCAATAATGACCATTTCCGACGCGCCGACCAGCGAGGATTTGACATGGGCAGCGGAATTGCCTTCCGCGTGCCGGTAATTCGAAGATAGCGGAACAACACGGTCAAGGGCCGCCAAAATGTCACGGGGCACGTCCGGGTCGGCATTCTCGTTGATCGTTATCGCAGCGGTGGTGTGGGGCGTGTAAACCAGCCCGATGCCGGAATCAATTTTTGCCTCGTGCGCCGCTTTCTGCACTGCCGCGGTGATGTCGATCATCTCAAAGCGTGCGCGGGTCTGAAGAGAAATCTCTTTCATGGGGAATCCGCTGCTGATGGAGAAGCATTTTTGATTGCCGCGTAAATATCGTTGATAATCTCCCGGGAGAGATGCTGCATGGCCCGACTTGCAGCATCGCAATATCCTTGTGGCGAAGATTCCTGCAGGGGTTCCGTCCGAACATATTTTTTCTGAAAGATTGTTCTTTTGCCAGCCCGATTCACTCGGGAGTCCTGCAGGGCGATGGTCATCCTGATAATGGCGGTCTTACCGCTTTTATTGATGCTGAGCAGAAATTCTTCGATGCCGCCTGAAACGATAAAGCGTCCCTCCTGGACTTCCTGATAGGAAAAAACTGTCTGGAAAAGACCGCTTCCCGTCATGTCGTCGAGAATCCGGTCGGCTATCATGTCCGCGGGATTGACGGCCCAGCGGGAATAATTAAAGGAGTCTATCTTGTAATCGTCGTTGCGAAAGATCATTCTTGGGGAATTGTAGGCGGCAGCAATGGAAAAACGGTTGAACTTGATCGAAGCCTCAAGTTTGACGGGTTGATTCCAGGAGAGTGCCGGGTAATTTAAAATGTAGCTTTCTATATTGTACTGCGGTTTCCCACCCGTGAAACATCCGGCGAGAAGCAAAGAAAAAAACACCATCATGAAGAATGCGCCTTTTGATTTTTTCAGAAAACCTTTCTGCTTACATAAAAAAAATTGCATGATGTGTTTCCTTTCATCACTCCATGGGTTTTCGCGGTGGAGCCGGTTTTGAGAATATCAGCTGCGACGGATCTCTGTTTAAGCTGTCGGACAGCCTTTGCATGTTTTCCGAGGCTATCCGTAAATTTTCCGCCGTGTCTTGCAGGTTGTTTGTAATGGTCGTTGTTTTTTTTGCGATATCCGTAAGAATGACATCCGTTCGATCTGATTTTTCGCGCAGTTTCAAAGCATCAATTTCTTTTTTAGTTTGTCCGATCAGATTGCGGGCATCAGACAATACACCGAGGGCTTCCGTGACGGCCTTATCCACCTTGCCCTGGCCAACCGTTTTATTGATACTGGCAATTGTCTTATCCAGATTGGCGGAGGTGGATTCCAGATGGGCCATGATATTGTTGATCCGTTTGCTAGCCACAAAGTCTTCAATGGCCTGGGTGGTATTTTTCAGGTTGCTGGAAATACCCTTGAAGTCGATATCCTTGATGTTTTGCATAATGATGCTGGTGTCCGAAAGAAAACGGCTGATTTCCGACTTGCGTGATGGAATAACCGGATAATCTGATTTAAAACTAAGTTTGGGTGAATTGGATAATTCGCCTTCGGCGATCCGGTCGAGTTCGATGAAGACAATTCCGGTAATGCCGGCCGTTTTCAACGAGGCGATGGTCTGGTGTTCCATATTGCTTTCCAGATCAATCTTCATGATTACTTCGATCAGGCGGTAATCCGGCGCAACGCCGATGCTCTGAACCGTGCCAATTTCCACTCCCCGGTATTTGATGGCCGAATCCACCTGTAATCCCTGGACGGATTCATCAAAATATACCGCGTAGAGCGATCCCTTCATCAGAATTCTGGATGCTCCGACCCAGATGATCGTGGCTGATAGAAGCATCAGGCCGATAATGACAAAAAGGCCGATTAAAAATTTTGAGCTGTTAGTTGACATAAAACCTCTGTTCAGCGGGTGCAGAAGGTAGTTGACGTAAAAAGAAACTTTTCACCCGCGGGTCTGTTGCATTTTCTTTCAATTCCCGGGGTGTTCCTTCGGCAATCATTCCTTTTGCCTCTTTATCCAGCATTAACACTCTATGGGCTATTTTGTAAATAGATTCCAGTTCGTGGGTTACAATCACCATTGTTGTCCCCAGGGCTTCATTGGTCTTGATGATCAGATTGTCCAGTTCCACCGCAGTTACCGGATCAAGGCCAGCGGATAATTCGTCAAAGAAAAGCACGCGGGGATCGAGCGCCATGGCCCGGGCGATGCCGGCCCTTTTTCTCATGCCGCCGGAAAGTTCTGATGGATTGTGATTTTCGTAGCCCGCCAGGTTGACCATTCCTAATTTCATTTTGATAATCTGGTCTATGGCGTCGGGACTGAGATCCGTATACTCCGAAAGCGGCAGCGCAATATTTTCCTTAAGCGTCATCGAACTGAACAGCGCGCCGGACTGAAAAAGTACGCCGATATTCTGCCGGTAAAGATGGAGATCTTTTTCCTCGGCATTCGTAATATCAGTCCCCTGATACAAAACCTGACCGGCGGCAGGTTTTTGCAGCCCGATCATGATCCTCAGCAGGGTTGATTTGCCGCATCCCGATTCGCCGACAATCACCAGAACTTCCCCTTTATATACCTCAAAGCTTACGTCTTCAAAAACAACGTTATTACCGAAGCGGGCGGACAGATTTTTCACCGCAATGACGGGTATGTTTTTCGATGGGTCCAAAACCAAAACTCCTTCGGCTTTTTTCACTACACAATACTGTATCTTTTTACGTAATATAACATAACGGCAAAAATAGAATCGGTCAACACGATCAAAAAGATTGCCGCTACGACGGCGGAAGTCGTGTACTTGCCGACATCTTGAGCGCCGGAGCGCACCTGGAATCCCCGCTGGCACCCGATGGCGGAAATCAGCCCGGCAAACACAGAGGCCTTGATCAGGCTGGTGACGACATCAAACACCTGGATCGTTTTCATCGACTGAGTCAGGTATGTTTTTACCGTCAGATCCAGACTGGTGATGCCGATGATCATGCCGCCGAGAATTCCGGCAAGATCGGCATAGATGGTCAGGATCGGCACGACGATGACAGTGGCCAAAACCTTGGGGATAGCCAGAAAGCGAACCGGGTCGAAGCCCATGGTCTGCAGCGCGTCCACTTCTTCGTTGACTACCATGGTGCCGATTTCCGCGGCAAACGCCGAACCGGAGCGTCCCGCGACTAAAATGGCCGTCATGATAGGTCCCAGTTCTTTGACCATGGCAAAACTGACCAGGGCGGGGACGTAAATGTTTGCGCCGAATTGCTTGAATTGCAAAAAAGACATGAAAGCCATAATCAAGCCCATCAGGAGGCCGATCAGGGCGACAATGGGAAGGCCGTCCACGCCCGCCCGCCGGATGTAAAAAAGAATATCCTTTCCACGGAGAGTCTTAGGATGCCTCAAGGTATAGGCCAGAGCTACCAGCAGTTCGCCGATAAACGTCACAAAATTGACAAAATCACGGGCCAGATTAAGTGATGCTTGTCCCAACTGACTGATAAAGCCATCGCTGGACTGCTCCGGATGAAAAGGTGATTGGGTAAGTGCCTCCTCATGAATGACGCTGAAGATTCCTTTTGCTTCATCATTTAAATTGATCAACTGGCAGGGGATATTTTGAGAGATTGAGCCCCTTTCAATTTGAACGAAGGCCAGGGCCGCAGCGCTGTCTAAATAACAGACTTCAGAAAAGTCGATGTTTACGGATTGTGTCTTTTTTCCGGAAATCTCACGCTTGATATCATCAGTGAAGACATTCAGATTCTTCAGACCGAATTCGCCTGCAAGATAAATGAAAAGATTTAAATCTTCCCATTTAAAAGAAATCTGATAATCCGCCTGACACTCTCTTTTTAACGGTTCAGTCATTACAAGGTCTTTTTTTAAAGTGTTAATGAGACATATTCAAGAAATTAAAATTCTGTAAAGTATTTAAGCCCGTCAGCCATTCTTGTCAATATAAATTGAGGAGCATCAATTTGCGTTTCCCCTTCCACGTTTTGTTCAAGCTTTTTAAACGTTCCATTGAAGGAAAGGGGACAATCGAGCTTTTGTCATGATCTTTTCCGGAAGACACGGTTGTTAAATAACGTTATAAATTATCATGTTGCAATCATTGTTTGCCCGATGTGCAATTCTGGCACGCAAATTTCATTAGTATAAAGGCAAATAAACAAACTACCCTCAAGGAGGTAACAGATCATGAAAAAGACATTAGGAACCATCGCAGCGGCG
>Ga0316605_10001317_pt1 | contig 14486 bp, 11 predicted proteins | sample OWC_soil_day20_n_FD_207666 | JGI IMG/M metagenome (GOLD analysis project Ga0316605, IMG submission 207666) | Wetland soil microbial communities from Old Woman Creek delta, Ohio, United States - OWC_soil_day20_noCT | ecosystem: Environmental > Terrestrial > Soil > Wetlands | place: USA: Ohio... | reverse complement strand
CGCGATCACTGGCGCCTTACTGCTGTTTGCGGCATCATGCTTCTTTTCGATTGCCGTCAACTCTCTCGCCCTGGGGTTGATAGCGATTCTATGGATTGCCCTGATGATCGCGGAGCGCCGGTGGGATGTCCGGTCCACGCCCTACGACTTCTTCTTTCTGGCCTATTTCATTGCAGAACTTCTGGCAACGGCCTTTTCCGTCAACCAGCCACAGTCCCTGCTGTTTTCCAAACGCCTCCTTCTGATCGGCGTGGTCTATGCCATCGTCACGCACTGTGCTCAGGAGCGCCACCTGCAGCGATTCGTGGCGGTCCTGCTGGCCAGCGCCACGATTGTGGCCCTCATCGGGGTGGTGAAGCTGCTTCTCGCCGATCCCGCGGATGTCGTGCGGCTCGGGATCTTTCAGTTCTACATGACAACGTCAGAGCTGATGATGATTGCGCTCCTCCTGGTGCTCCCGTTTGTCATCTCGCCGGGCACCCCTCGCGGCGTCCGCATCGCCGGTCTCCTTGCACTCATTCCGCTCGCAGTGGCACTGTATGCGACGGTCACACGCGGCGCGTATCTGGCTGCAGCGGCCGGTGCGCTGTTCATCGGCGTCGTGCGGAACAGGAGGATGATCCTCCCGCTGCTGCTGATCATCCTCCTGGTGATTCTGCTGGCTCCGCCCTATGTTGAGCAGCGCCTTGCAAGCATTGTTGATCCGGCGCATCCCGAGAATGCAACGCGCCTGGCCCTCTGGCAGACGGGCTGGACCATCTTCACGCACTATCCGATATTCGGCGTCGGAGACATCGACCTCCGGGAACTGTACGATCAGTATGCGACGGTTGAAAATCCCGAGCACCACGGCCACCTGCACAGCATCCCGCTGCAGATCCTTGTCACGCTCGGCCTGGCAGGATTTGTTGCGCTGTATGCCCTCTTCGTGAAGATCGCGATCACGGAGTGGCGTGTCTATCGCGCGGTCCGGGATGACTGGTTCCGTGGTTCGGTGGCGCTCGGCGCTCTTGGCGTCTTTGTCGGGTTTCACGTCATGGGACTGACCGAATGGAGCTTCGGGGACCAGGAAATTGTCATCCTGTTCTGGATCACCGTCGCCATGTCCCTGGCTGTAGGACGCATCCCTCCGGCGAGTGTTCCTGAACAACTGCAGAGTGAGCGCGCGTGGCAACGCTGACAGTCATAACCCTGACGCTGAACGAAGAGAAGAACATCGTTTCCTGTCTGGAGACTGTGCGCTGGGCGGACGAAATCCTCGTCATTGACTCGGGGAGCACCGATGCGACCCTCGCTCTCGCCCGCACGTTTACCCAGCGGGTCTTCACGATCACATGGGAAGGGTACGGCGCGGCCCGCAATTTTGCGCTGGGCCAGGCAGCAGGAGATTGGATCCTCTGGCTGGATGCGGATGAGCGTGTGACACCCGAGTTGGCCGATGAGATCCGGGAGATCCTCCGTGCCAATCCTGAGGGTGTGAACGGCTATGAGATCGCCCGGAGAGCGTACTTCCTCGGCAGGTGGATCCGGCACTGCGGCTGGTACCCCGGACGGGTGACGCGGCTTTTCCGGAAGGGAAAGGGAAAGTTCAACGAGACCCGCGTGCATGAGCATCTTCATGTAGAAGGCCGGACGCTCCGGACGCGCCATGACCTCCTCCATCTGACGGATCCGGATCTCCAGCATTACCTCTACAAATTCAATCGCTACACGTCTCTGGCGGCCGAGGATATGGTTGCTGCCGGCCGGCGCTTCTCCTTTGCCGATCTGCTTTTCCGCCCGCCCTTCCAGTTTGTGAAGATGTATGTGCTGAGAGGAGGATTTCTGGATGGCGTCGAGGGGTTGATCCTCTCGGTCCTTTCATCCGCCTACGTGTTTACAAAGTATGCAAAGCTCTGGGAGAAAACGCACAGGCAGCGCTCCAGGACAGCACCTGAATCCGCTCCCTCGTCCGGACACCGAACAACTGTTCCCGGCAAGACTCCGCCCCCGGGGGATCAACCGGCACACACGGGTGACTCATCGCCATCCTGACATCGACCAACTGAGGCCTCGTATGGAAGAGAATCAGAAATTGCAGCTGCTGTTTACCCAACTCGTCCTCATGTTTCACGCCGCATGTGCCCAACAACTGGGGAAGGTGAAGCATCCCATTACCGACAAGCTCGAAAAGGATCTCCCGGCTGCGCAGAGCACGATCGATATGCTTGACATGCTTCACCAGAAGACCAGGGGGAATCTGTCGGCGGAGGAGGAGCAGCTGCTCACACAGGTGATATCTGAACTCAAGCTGACATACGTGCAGGAAGCCAGGACATGAAACTCGCTATCATCGGCAATCTCGAGAAACCCGGCCTGGGGGATGCGGTCGCAAAGCTGGTGAAGGAGCTGGGGAACGGAGCTGGTGAGTATGTTATCGATGAACAGATGGTACCGCTCCTGCGGGCCTCGGGCGTACACATGGGCGCGGACCACCCGCGCTCGTTTGCAGACTGCGTGAAGGAGGGGGATCTGCTTGTTGCGTTCGGAGGAGACGGGACCATCCTTGCCGCGGCGCGCGCAGTGGGATCGCGCGGCATCCCGATCCTCGGCGTGAACCTCGGGAAGCTCGGCTTTCTTGCGGAACTTTCACCGGAAGAGCTGCCGGCGGTGACGGGGGATCTCCTGGCGGGAAAGTTCCTGGTCGAGGAGCGCCTCGTCCTCGAAGCGACGTCGCCCGCACTTTCGGGGAAGACCATTCACGCGGTGAATGACATCGTGGTCGACAAGTCCCGTTCCTCCCGGCTCATCGACGTGCACACGCACATCAACGGAGCCTTCGCCGTGACCTACCGCGGCGACGGGCTGATCGTGTCGACGCCAACGGGGTCCACCGGCTATGCGCTGTCCAACAGCGGACCGATCGTCATTCCGACGTGCGGCGTCTTCGGCATCACGCCGATCTCACCGCACACGCTGAATGGCCGGCCGATCATCGTACCGGACACGAGTCTGATCCGGATCGTGGTGGAATCGGACAGCGATGAAGTGCTGCTCTCCAGTGACGGTCAGGCGGATGTGTTCGCGAAACCGCCCCTTGAGGTTACGATCAGCAAAGCGGGATTTCCTGTCAGGCTGGTGAAACGGGTGGACCGGTCGTTCTTCGATGTTCTTCGGGCGAAGCTGTTCTGGGGTGCCGACGCGCGCGTGCTCTAGACCCGTTGCGACCGACTCGTCGGATGCCCGATGACTTCATTCATCGGTGGAACGCGTCCGCCTCTGGCGGATGCCCACGTTGTGTAAGACTGATCGCGCTGGACAGGCACTAGTTGTTCAGCGCTCCTTCCCCAATCCATGCGCGGATGCCGGTGATCTGATTCTGGTTGAGCGACCGGCGATCCAGAGGCATCCGTGAGCCGACCCTTCCTTCGATCCTCATGACCAGCGTGCTCTGCTCGGGCTGTCCGCGCACAACGACAAGCTGACCGCCGTACATCAAGTTGTCGTACGATGTGAGGCGGAGACTGCTTTGTTGCGTTCCTTCGCCATGGCATCCCGTCAATGCGCACGTCTGGTTGAACAGCGGCTGCACATGCTGCCCGTAGCTGACGCCGGCTGCGGGGAAGACAATGTTGGAGGGGCTGTCGCCGTCGATGGGATTGTTTTCATCCTTGCATCCGACGCCCAGCAGGCCGCTCGCCACGACAACCAGAAAGCCCATGCGGAGCGTCACGGCGTTTGATCCCGTTTGAGTGAGCTCAGACCCAGCAGACCGCTCATGTGGGCAGTAACGACCAGACTGTAGAAGACTGTGAAGAATATGCCGACGCCGAGAATCATGAAGCCTACCGGGGCGATCGACTGAATGCCGATGCCGATCAAAGCGACAGCAAGAGTGTTCTGCCAGTTTTTTCCGAACTGACGGACGACACTGACGAATTCGGCTGCATCACCGATGCGCTCGCGTTCGGCAAACCGGTAGAGGATGATGGGAGACACGAGGCTGAGAAAGAGTCCATAGGGGATCAGCAGCAGTGTCACCGCGAAGGTGTAGATGGAAAGAATGATGGGAATCGTCTCGGTCTCCTCGCCTCCTCCCGTGAGGAGAAGAATGAAGAATACCGGGAAAAGGAGGAGGAGGACCGGGATCAGATAGACCAGATAGACCACGCAGAACTTGAAACCGACGGCGATCTTCCTGCCCAGGCCATCCCAGCGTGGAAGCACGGGATCCTCGCGGCGCATCGCCCGTTGCGTAATCTGGACGAAGTACCCGGCCAGAACAAGGATGCCGATGCCAAAAACGCTCAGGATCATGAACAGTGCTGCACCAAGGGTCTTTGTGAACCAGGCCGGATCTTTGAAAAACGAGGAGAATGCTTTGCCGAGGTCGTTCATCTGTTCTGAGAATCTGTCCTTTCCTCCTTAGTATACGGAAGCTCGCCCTTGTTTTCAAGCGGTTAGTCGATTTCCATCGTTTCGTAAGCCCGCCATTCGAGCCGGTCGTCCCGATTGCATGCGGTTGGTCGCAAACAGGGCGTGCGCAACGAGGGTACGCAACGAGGGGTTTTCTCTGCTTGCGTTTGATAATCCGGGAGAGTATCTTGATCCGTCATTTCTGTCCAGGCGGCAGCGCCGCCGGAAGCGGCCTCTGGAGAAACGATGGAACACATGCTGGATCTCCGAAGCGGGCGCATTCTCCCTCCTGTCCTGGCCTTCCCATCCCATCCCTGTAGTCTCACCCTTCAAGGAGCTCTCCCATGCTGATTATTGTCAAGGATGATTATGAGGCGATGAGCAACGAGGCTGCGCAGATTGTGGCGGATCGTCTTCGGAGGAAGCCTGATCTGGTCCTGGGACTTGCCACGGGCACGTCTCCGCTGGGGATGTACAGGGCCCTGATCCAGATGCACAAACAGCACGGGCTCGATTTTTCCAAGGTCACCACATTCAACCTGGATGAGTATGTCGGGCTTGCACCGACTCACGATCAGAGCTACCGATACTTCATGAACGTGAACCTGTTCAATCACATCAATATCCCCGAGCGCCATATTTTTGTGCCGGATGGGATGGCCGACGACATCGATGCCCACTGCGAGTGGTACGAAGAGGAGATCAAGAAAGCGGGGGGCATTGATCTACAGGTTCTGGGGATCGGCGCAAACGGCCACATTGCATTTAACGAGCCTGGATCTTCGCTCGGATCGCGCACGAGGGTGAAGACGCTCACCGACACGACGCGGTGGGACAACGCACGCTTCTTTGAGCGGAGGGAGGAGGTGCCGAAATACGCCCTCACTATGGGAGTCGGCACAATCATGGATTCGAAGGAGTTGTTGCTCCTGGCAAATGGTGCAGGGAAAGCAGCCGCGATCAAGGCTGCGGCAGAAGGTCCCATTACGGCACAGGTTCCTGCCTCCGTGATTCAGCTCCACCGGAAGGCCTATGTGATTGTCGATAAGGATGCGGCGTCAGGGCTGAGTGGTCGTTACCCGGGTACGTGGCGGTCGTCATTCACGCTGGAAGTTGTGTGATTGACATTTTAGGAAGGTTTCTGTATCTTGGTTTCGATACCAGCGTGATTTGGGGCTGTAGCTCAGCTGGGAGAGCGCGTGAATGGCATTCACGAGGTCAGGGGTTCGATCCCCCTCAGCTCCACACAAGTCCGCCTGCCAGGGATTCCCTCTGACGGGCGGACTTTTGCATTTTGAGACTCCGGCCCTCTGAGACACGAGCCCTCTGAGACGCCAGCCCTCTGGACGCCAGCCCTCTGAGACACGAGCCCTCTGAGACGCCAGCCCTTTGAGACACGAGCCCTCTGAGACACGAGCCCTTTGAGACGCCAGCCCTTTGAGGCCCCAGACCTCTGACCTGAGTCCATCGGGATCCGCGCCTCCCCCCCCCCCGTGCATAGTTTCCCACAAACAACGCATACTGGCCCCTCCCGGGAGAAACGGACGACAATACCGTGGCGTCCCGATATACCACGTCCGCATAGTGATTTTCATCATAATTACTGCCTTTGTAACGTCTTACGAACTCCCCGCTGCATTTATTCGGCCCTTTGCCCGGAGGATGACCCTCGGGACTTGACAAAGCAAATGCGATCCCGTACTTTGGGGCGTCGAACGCGGAGTTGATCGAGACAACTTCCAGCGTGGCACGTTACCCACCTCTTGCTTAAGCGATTGCCACGAAGTTGTTACTCCGCGTTCTGCGAGTTCTTCAAACTGCAGTTGTACCTTCAGGCAAACCTTTCATGCAGCGCGATTCTGATGAAAGACCAAGCCTCAAACGCGGTTGCTGTATCTGCAATCCTCTTCACATATCCATATCCAAACCAACCAACAGCGTAGGGAGGAGCACTATGAGGCAACAATGGTACGCATTTCCGTTGTCCTTCCTGCTCATGACCGTGCTTGTTGCGGGCGTGGCTCTGGCGGGGAACGGGAAGCTCAGTGGCACCGTCAAAGGTGCCGATGCGCAGCCGGTTCCGGGTGCCAACGTGGTGATCGAGGGGACAGCACTTGGCGCCTCCGTCGATGTTGAAGGACGATACTTCATCCTCAACGTCCCGCCGGGCACATACCGGGTCAGAGCGTCCGCAGTGGGCTATGTGCAGAAAGCAGTGACTGAAGTCCGTGTGGCATCGGACCAGACAGTAACACTCGATTTCAACCTCCAGAGTGAAGCAGTCGGATTGGAGGAAGTGGTCATCACGGCCGAAGCACCTCTGGTCGACCGCACCCGCATCGCGACGAAGACAACGTTTACCCGCGATGAGGTGAGTAGCCTTCCGGTGATGACCGTGTTCGACGTCATCAACACCTCCGCCAGCACGTACAAAGGTTTCGTGCGGGGTGGCAGGTACGTGGAAACGAGGACACTCGTGGACGGGATCGACATCAGCGATGCCTTCTCGCCCATTGACGCCGACTCGCGCGGCATCAGCAACGTCCAGGTGACGTACTCCGGGGTGGTGCGCCAGTATGACCGGAACAACGCACAGGCAGGTATTTCCATGGATGCCGTTGAAGAAGCCTCCCTTAACACCGGTGCCGTGGGGGCCGAATACACCTCAGCGACTGCCGGTGTGATCAACATTGCGCTCAAGGAAGGACGCGGGCCGCTCGCCGGCCGGCTCTTTGCGCGCAGCAGCATCGGCGGACTGGCGCATGCAGGGCCCGCTGTGTATCTCGACAAAGACAAGTACTTTGCGGAGCGGGACAAGCCGACGTCGGTGAAGGGGAAATACAGCTGGAGCGATGACAAGCTCACAAAGGAAACCTATGCGTACGACCCGGCGGTACCCGGTTCACTCCTGCCAACTATCGACGCGGATTTCTCCCTGAGCGGCGGCGTGACGAACGATCTCGGGTTGTACCTGGCCGGACACCTCTTTAATACCTACGGCTCCTACCCGGGCGAATTCTACCGCGAGTTGGACGTCTCCCTCAAGGGGACCTATCAAATCACCTCCGCCGTCAAAGCGTCGGTCGTGGGACTCCTGCGTGACCGGGGCAAGCTGTTTGGATGGAAGAACCGGTCCTTCAACGACGTCTACCGGTACCTACTCGAAGGCGTTCCGCAGAACGATGGGATGGGAATCACGGGCAGTGTGAAGCTGACCCACCTCCTCTCAGCGACGACGTTCTATGATATCCAGGTCAGTATGGTCTCCAATGAGAACAGGCTTGGCTATGTCGATGGTGATGGCAACGGCTACATTTCGTTTGCGGAGAAGGGCGACTTCCTGACCTTCGACACGCCCGAGCAGAAGGCGATGTATCTCGACAAGTACTTCAGCTCGGGTCCGAAGAACGGTCCAGACCTGACCGGCTTTGGCAGCCCCCCCCACCAATTGAGCGGTCCGGGGATCTATTACGAGCGGTCCAAGATCAACACTTGGACGTTCAAGGGCGATTTCACCAGCCAGGTGACGTTCAACCATCAATTGAAAGCGGGTGGCCAGGCGCGGTTCCACAAGATCGAGAACGTCAAGCGGTCCAGCCCGGTCGGATTCGTTGCCGAAGACTACGCCGTGTCACCTTCCGAGTTCGGGTTCTATGTTCAGGACCGCATGGAGTACGCTGGTCTTATCCTGAACGTCGGGGCCCGTATCGATGGACTCTCCTATAATGAAGGGGAGTTTGCCAACTTCTTCTATCCTGCGGTCAAGGATCCCGACCCGCCGTTCGGCATCTCGCGTGCCATTGCCTCGCGCGGCGACGCGCCGAAGGTGAAGTGGTACTTCACTCCCAAGATCGGTGTCTCCCACCCGATTGCTGAAGACGGGGCGGTGTACTTCTCCTTCTCACGGCAGATGACACCTCAGCCATTCGCCAACGTGTTTGCGGCCTACAACCTCTACGGAACGAGCCCGATCCTGCCGGGTGCTTCACGCATCGACCAGGATCCGTTCGTCTCCACAAACTATGAGCTCGGCATCCAGTGGCTGTTGCTGCAGGATCTGTCGCTGGACGTCAACGCGTACTTCCGCAACATCGAGAACTACGGACTCGATGCCGCCATTGTCACATGGCGCGCACCGTCCGGCGTCCCCAACTACTACAACGTCCAGTTCAGCGGCGGCTATGCCGACGCGCGCGGTGTGGAGATCACGCTCACCAAACGGACGTCACAGCTGTTCAACTTCCTGGATCTCTCCGGACGCGCGAGCTATGCATTCAGCTATGTCAAAGCATCCGGCGGGCCTCTGGGAACGACAATCGACAAGGATGACGACACCCAGTTCTCCACTGCCGGCGGCGACAGCGTGAGATACCTCGGTTCTCTTCCCTTTACCGATTACAAGTTCTACAACCGTATCCAGCAGAATGTGATCGGCGTGAACAGCACTCTGACGGGAGGCTATGACCGGACGCACCGCATCAATGCGTATCTATTCTTCGGTCTGCCGGCTGATATTCACCTCACGGTACTCGGGAAGTTCGCGAGCGGCTTCTTCTATAACCTCGCGTATGCCGAACCGCGCTCACGGGAGCAGGGAACTTCCCCGTGGACCAAGCAGGTGGATCTGCGCCTTGAAAAGGGATTCTCGTTTGCCGGACTCCGCCTGATGGTCTTTGGCGAAGTGAAGAATGTGTTCGATTCGGAGAACATCCTGACCTACTTTGCGTCACCCGACGGCAAAGGACAGGAGCTCTGGGAAAAGTCCGGTGACCCCACGGGGCCGGACAAGCGTTCGACGACAACCGATGGAAGCCCGATCTATGATATCGCACGCCAGATCTATGTCGGCGCCAGCGTGGAATTCTAACAGAAGGAGACAAGCAATGACTGGACGAACTGAGTATTTCTTCCGCTCCATCGTTCCTGTCGCCGCGGCTGCGATACTGTTTCTTTTGACGACGGGATTCCTCGGTGGAACGGATGGACAACGGCCAAACACGATCACACGGGTGGTCCTGGGCCACGGAGTCTTTGTGGCAGGCGACTTCTGGTGTGACGTGATGCCGATGAACAAAGAAGTATGGTACCGACAGGTGACGCCGAATTTCGACGCCGCCGCAACAGGACCTACGTCTGCATCGCAGAACCAGCATCTCTTCCATCTGGGAAACGCCACACGGAACTGGGAAGAACCTGTCCCGCAGTGGCCGAGCGGCTTTCCGCAGGGGAACTACTGGAACTGCAATTTCGAGGGAGTGGTCTATGATCCCAGCGCGACTTTCAATCCCTCCACGAAGAAGTCACACTGGACTGTCGCCGGTCCGAACTATGCGTTCATGTTCTTCACAAATCAACTTCCGGGCGCGAGTGACGTGGCGAGGAACTACGCACGGGACGTGAAATACATCGACGCCACCCGGCGCGACCAGGTGATCTATGAGTGCGGCTTCCCGACGAACGTCGGCATCGACATCAAACTGACTGCCCGCCAGTTCACGCTCAACTGGAACAACATGAACGACTTCCTCCTGTATGAGTTCACATTCACCAACACGGGAGTGGTCGACATAGAGGGCGACGGTGTGGTGGATCAGACCAACCACAAGATCGAGGCCTTCTCGTTCGGCACAGCACGCGAGGTCGCGATGGGAAGCGGCGGGGCTGAGCTCTCGGGGACCCGGGGGACGGACTATACGGCTCCTCGCCTCGGGGGATATGTGGGCGACGATGATCCCGACGGCAACCCGTGGAACATGACCGTGTCGTTCCCTGGCGCCAATCCTGCCGTAAATCCCACGAAGGCAGATTTTGGCATGAACAACTACAGCGCCAAGACCTTCTTGGATCGGTGGATGGGGATGAGCTTCCTTGCTGTCAAGCAGGGAACAACAGGGAATCCCGCAAACCCCGACAAGATGACGATCTTCGGAACCGATCCCATTGGCAAGGGGAAGAACCGGGGTTGGTTCAATGCGTCGGGCAATGGGACGAACTTGATCATGGGGACACGGTTTGATGCCCTCTACAATTCTGGTGTCCCGATCAACGGTCCGAAGATCTGTTTCATCGGGTACAGCGGTGCGTTCTATCAGGACGGTGGGAAGAAGATGGATGCCAGCAGCATCCGTACTCCTGTGCCGAACGCGAAGTTTTTTGCTTCCGGCAACGGCGAGGACCCGCTGTCGTGGGTGGTCAGACCCTCCATTGCAGCGAAGCTGGCAGCTGGAACGGCACTGGATGAATCAGAACGCCCTGACGGCGATCAGAAGCTGAATTCGCTCGATCCGACGATTGGCGCCGGCGCATTCCGTCAGAAATGGGAGGATGGCACTGAGGATGCCGGCAAGAACTATCCCGCAGGCTGGGGAAACTGGACCAAGGGTTTTTCCTGGGATCACAATTTTGACTGCGGCCTCTACACAGGTGTAGGTCCCTTCTCCCTGGATGTCAATGAATCGGTAACAGTGGTATTCGTTGATTATGCTGGCTACCGGCTGCAGGGCATCCAGCGTGCCCTGCGCTCCGCCCGGTGGGCATATGAAACCAAATGGGCGGCTCCGGCAACGGCGTTCAACCTCGGCTTCACAATTCCCAAAGCTCCGGATATGAAGGTGGAGATCACCACCGTCGGTACAACGAATATCCGCTGGGATGACAGAGCCGAATCGGATGCTGACTTTGCGGGATACAAGGTCTGGCGCTCCACCAACGCGCCGCCAAACTTCAACTACATCGATGGAGGCATGCGCCTGGTTGACCGCTACCAGGAGCAGATGGATGTGGGTCCCATCAAAGACGAGTTCAAAAAACCTGTCAACCCGAAATTTGCCGGCAGGTCCGACATTGCGGCGACATCGACAAAGGGCGTGGGGCAGGGACGCGAATGGGGACCCTACGATCTGGTCGCAGTCGTGCCCAAGGCAAACCTGGCCTCGGTGGCGAACACATCAGGGACATACAAGTACCTCTACGAAGATAAGACCGTGATCTACGGGTTTGACTACTGGTACTATGTGTCCGCCTACAAGGAAGGCTCGTACGCGATGTACCCGGGTGAATCTATCGCCCGGATCGAGAACAGCAATCTCAACCGCAACGGCCGTACCGGACTCTGGATGGGCACCTATTCGTATGCGGACAACAACTCCAACTTCCCCACGACCGATGCCGGCAAGAAGGACATCGGGGCGCGGTTCACCGTCCGTAGCCGCTCGGCGACACTGGCCGATCTGAACAATCAGGTCATCACACCGAAGGTGATCCCGAACCCCTACAAACGGGCAGCATCGTTCGACAATATCCAGAATTCCGCTGACCACAAGATCAAGTTCTTCAATCTTCCGGCCCGCGGGCGCCTGACCATCCTGGATGTCGCAGGTCAGATTGTGGATCAGATTTCGTTCGACAATCAAACCGGCGTGTCCGACGTGACATGGACGATGTTCTCAAAAGACGGCATCGAGGTCGCCAACGGCATCTACATCTTCGTTGTCGAGGCCGGTGAGGGTGTAGGCATCCCGGCCGGAGGGTTCTCCTATGTGGGCAAATTCGCAATTCTGCGCTGATGCAGCGCGTACAGACTACGCACGTACGATAATAGACAGGTGACGCAATGACTGCAAAACGAATCGTTACGATAGTCGTGCTGCTCCTGATCGCCTTTCCCTTGACGCTTGCTCAGCGCAAAGCGGGAGTGAACGGCGCCGCATTCCTGAAGGTCGGAGTGGGCGCACGTTCGGTAGCGATGGGGTCCGCTGTGACCACCCTTCGCGGCGACGTGGAGCAGATGTTCTACAACCCTGCAGGGATTGCGACGACTGGAGATATGTTCCAGGCGTCGTTCTCCTATGCCAGCTGGCTTGCAGGGATCAATCACGCGGTCGGCTCGGTGATGTACAATGTGAAGGATATCGGGACCTTCGGGATCGGCATCATCTCTTTCGGGGATAATGACATCCCCGCGACCCGCGACATCACCGATCCCATCACCAGCACGACCTTCGACTGGACGGACATGGCTGTGCAGCTGACGTTTGCCCGCTATGTCACCGACCGTCTCTCCCTGGGGATCACAGGGAGGTACATCTATGAATCCATCGATGACAAGAATGCCTCCGCAGTGGCGTTTGATGTGGGCTCCCTCTATGACATCGGGCTCATGGATTGGCGTGTCGGCGCACGGCTGAGCAATATCGGTTCCGACATCACCTACTATGACTACGGCTCGCCGATCCCCATCACCTTTAGCATGGGAACGTCCATCATGCCGCTGAACACTGAGGATCAGCAGTGGCGGGTCTCTCTGGACGTGGTGAAACAGCAGGACTACCTGCCGTATTTCAATGCCGGATTTGAATATACGGCGATCAACATGCTGACCGTCCGGGGAGGGTACAAGCTGAATTACTCCGATGTAGAAGATGCGGGCAGGACAGACCGCAACCCCATACAGACGAGTATTGAAGGATGGTCAGTCGGTGGTGGCGTCCATATGGATCTCGAGGATCTGCATCTGAGAATCGATTACGCTTTTACGGACATGAAGATCCTGACTGATGTCCACCGCTTCTCGTTCAACATTTCTTGGAAGTAGCAGTCCGGCATTGAGTGGGAGCCGCAGTACGACCCATTCGTCAGACAGCCGCGTAACGCAACAGGGACCCCGCAAGGGTCCCTGTTGCGTTCCTGGACGCTCATCCCGATGGTGGCGCGCTCTGCTTGACATCGATGATGGGCAATTGTCGTCAGTGATGGGCGAGAAGTCGCTGCTGCGTTGACCCGGCAGCCCGCTGCCTATCGCAGCAGTCCCCTGACTGAATCGATGAGCCAGTACGCGCCGGCGGCCACGAGCGCCGACATCGGGATGGTCAGGATCCACGCCCACACCATAGCACCTGCGATGCCCCAGCGGACTGCAGAGAAGCGTTTCGTGGCTCCAACTCCCATGATGGCCCCGGCGATGGTGTGCGTTGTGCTTACCGGGATGCCGCCGAATGCCGTCATGAGCAGCGTTATTCCTCCCGCCGTTTCCGCACAGAAACCATCTGACGGCTGGAGCTTTGTGATTTTCGTGCCCATCGTCTTGACAATCCGCCATCCGCCAAACAAGGTGCCGACAGCAATAGCGCTGTACGAGGCGAAGACGACCCACACCGGGACTTCGAATGTCTGCAGGATCCCGGCTGTGACCAGCACCCCCGTGATGATCCCCATGGTCTTTTGCGCATCGTTTGTACCGTGGCCGAGGCTGTAGAGTGCGGCTGAGAGGAGCTGCAGCTTCCTGAATGTACCATCGACTTTGGAATATGCGCGCGCATGGATGATCCAGAGCACGATCACCTGCAGGAGATACCCGAGGACCATGCCGATAACGGGTGCAAGGAAGATGAACAGAAACATTTTCATCCACCCCCCGATCATCAGCACGCTGAACCCCGCATTGACAACCGCAGCGCCGCCATATCCGCCCATCAGCGCGTGCGAAGAACTCGATGGCAGGCCAAAGTACCATGTGATGATATTCCAGGCAATCGCCCCGAGGAGACCGGCCAGGATCACGTATTCGTTGACGCTGCTGAGGTCGACCAGTCCATTGCCGACGGTCCTGGCAATGTGCACATCGAATGCGAAGGCAGCAATCAGATTAAAGAAGGCGGCCCATGCGACCGCTTGCCGGGGTGTCAGGACACGGGTGGAGACAACAGTTGCAATGGAATTCGCGGCGTCATGAAAGCCGTTAAGAAAATCGAAAATCAGTGCGCACAGGATGATGACAGCAACGAGGGTGAGCATGCGGGATGGCTGACGTGTCTACGCGTTCTTGACAATAATCGTCTCGATCACGTTCGCGGCATCCTCGCACTGGTCCGTTGCGGTTTCGAGACTGACGAGCAGCTCCTTTGTCTTGATCAGTTTGATCGGATCTTTACAGGTGTCGAAGAGGTCAGCGATAGCGCGCTCAAAGAGATCATCCGCTTCGTTCTCAATGCTGTTGACCCTGACCAGTGAATCGCGGATGTATTGACCATCCTTGAAATGTCTCAGGTTGAGGATTGCCTTGTGCAATTCGACAACCTGATCGTGGACAAGGC
>Ga0316605_10001315_pt1 | contig 14502 bp, 15 predicted proteins | sample OWC_soil_day20_n_FD_207666 | JGI IMG/M metagenome (GOLD analysis project Ga0316605, IMG submission 207666) | Wetland soil microbial communities from Old Woman Creek delta, Ohio, United States - OWC_soil_day20_noCT | ecosystem: Environmental > Terrestrial > Soil > Wetlands | place: USA: Ohio... | reverse complement strand
CCCGGTCTCAAAGGCCCCCCAATATTGGCAAGCTTACCACAGCGGGAAGCAAGGGCATTCATGAGAGTCCCGCGGCCGTGGCCTGCTGCGGGATACACCACCATACCCGCGGGTTTGTTCACCACCAGAACCGCGTCATCCTTATAAAGTATTTCGATGGGTATCGGTTCAGGGACAAGGCTTTCTGTTTCTTGAAGGGGGATGGTCAGGCGTATCACCTCATTCCCCTTTGTCCTGTAGTTCTGGCTCACGGCAGCATCATTTACCAGAACATCACCATTTCCAATGAGCTTCTGTATCTGCGAGCGCGTAATCCCGGTTTTCCTGGCAAGAAAGGTATCAAGCCGGTTCCCTGCCTCTGAGATGTCTACGATTATGTGCCTGAGGTCCTGCATCGCTTTACTGTGCGGCAATTGTCCTGTTCCTTCCCGGTAAAAGGGAAAGGCGCAGCCTACCGGTACATTATACCTCAATGCAGGCCTTCCCATTCTCCCCTGTTCGTATGAAAACATCTTTATCCTGCTCATCCTTTATGCTAGAATAGGCCAAAATGGCTGATGGGATAAGCCTACATATCCTTGGTGACTACGGCCCGTTTTCCAGGATGGGGAAAAGCATCGGGTACCAGGTGACCATAGGACAATCCAGTTACCTCATTGATTGCGGGGCCCCGCTTTTCCAGCAGATAGGGGGCCACGGACTCAAAGGAATAAACGGCCTCATCATCACCCACTGCCACGACGACCACAAGAGATGGTTCACTGACCTCGCCCTTTTTAATAGGTATGCCCCTGATTTCCCCAACAGGGTCTATCTCCTTACCTCCGAGGACGTGCATGAGGAACTCGTGAGGGCATCCGCCCCTGCGCTGGACAAAAGCCTCTCAAAGGATTCCAAGACTATCATTGATATCCCCTACGACGAGTATGTGGATTATCAGATGCTGGGGCCACGTGCGAAATACAGGATTGTTTCCATGGACGAAGGGAACGGGAAGACAAGCCTCTTTGTTGCAGACCGGAACGGAAATGTCCTGGGCCCTGACAAGGCAAAGATTGTGTTGAACCATAAGACTAAAAGGCCAAGGCTTCTCTTCAGGGACCCCTGCTACAAGGAATGGATCGAGCCAGAGAGTTTTTATCCCTTTTCCTCCCCCGTCTTCTACGAGGAAAACCGCAACACCCTGAGGGATGAGGAAGGATTTACCATAGAGGCTCTCAAGGCACCGGTATGGCATGGCATTACAGGGATAGGGATAAGGATCAGGACAGCAACCGAGACCCTCGTCTTCAGTTCTGATACTGCCCACAACAGGGAGCTGTGGAAGCTGCTCTATGAAGAAAAGAGGGCCCAGAGACTGCCAGTCTCAAGAAAGGAATTCGACTCTTCTTCCGTAATTCATGGTGACATCAATGACTATATAGAAAGGATATGGAGCGAGGAGCGGTACAGGGACGCGGTCAATGCCTTTCGTGATGCGTTTGTTATCCATGATATTTCTCTCGGAAACAGCGTGGTCCATACCAACTACGAGGCACTGCATAAGACTTCGCTCAGCAAGGATTCGGTGGTATTGACCCACAGTCCTGACAGGATAACCTCAGAATGGGTATTATGCAAGGCAGAAAAGACCTTCAGGATCAAAGGGAACACTTTTTCCGAGGTAGTGGGGGACAGGACGTATCCCATAAATGCGGATGTGTATCACAAGGAGGCGGGGAGATACTATGTCGGATATAAGAACAAGCACGGAAGGTACGTGGTGTATGAAAAATCCGGCATTCTCTGGATCGCTGCCGAAGAAGAATCAGAGGTGCCCTCGTCGGGAAAGCCCCTTTACCGTGTTGACCTCTATGAAGACATATCGGGGAAGTATTTCCCGAAAATGGAGCGTAGCGATTGCCTCTATCTGGAGCGAAAGGACGGCAAGGTTGAACTGATCGAGTTTGATGACAAGGGGAGCAGGGGGAGCATCATGGAGGACCATCGCCACAGACTCCTCTAAGCTCACTTCGCAGGCTGCAGACAAGATTTGTGTTGACACGCAAAGGGGGCTGTTATAGCCTTAGGAGGTAAGAGCAGTGCGCATATTCCACTATTACTCATACGAGGGGTCCAGTGACGGAAACAACCGATAACCTTGATGCGTATGCGTTAGAAGACGGCGCACATATCGGGGTGATAGGGGGCGGCCCCACAGGGTCCTTTTTCAGCATCTTTGCGCTCAAGATGGCAAGGATGATGGGAAAACAGATCCAGCTCACAATCTTCGAGCCCAAAGATTTCACCAAAGACGGCCCTGCGGGGTGCAACCGCTGCGGGGGGATAATATCAGAACTCCTTGTCCAAACCCTTGCGGTTGAGGGCATCAATCTCCCTGACTCCGTGGTGAGAAAGGGCATTAATTCCTACAATCTCCATACAAATCACGGTGACGTGTATTTCGCAACTCCTGACCTTGAAAGGACCATCGCCACAGTGTACCGGGGCGGCGGGCCGAAGGGAATGATACCGGAGGGAAAAGAGAGCTTTGATTATTTTCTGCTCAAGGACGCGATCAAGGAGGGGGCTGCGCTTGATCCGCTCAGGGTTGACCGCATCGAGATCAGGGACAGGAAGCCTGTTCTCTTCTCAAAGGATCGGGAACTCGGGCAATTTGACCTGGTGGTGGGGGCATTTGGAGTAAACAGCACCACCCCTAAAATGTTTGAAGAGATCGGTTTTGGATACAAGGAACCTCCCACGGTTACGACAGCTATTGCAGAGCTGCTTCTGGGCGAAGAGAATGTGGAAAAGCATTTTGGAAATTCGGTCCATCTCTTCCTCCTCCCGGACAAGGGGATGAAGTTTGCTGCCATGATTCCCAAGGGGGCGTATGTCACTCTCTGCGTACTGGGAAAGGAGATGCACGCGAACACCGTGAGTGAGTTCCTCGAAAAACCGGTGGTAAGAAATGTGTTGAAGGACATCACGTACACCGTGGGATGCCGCTGTTTGCCGAAGATGAACGCGGGGGCACCCCTGAAACCCTTCACCGACAGGGTGGTCACATGCGGTGATGCGGGCTCCACAAGGCTCTTCAAGGACGGACTTGGGGCCGCATATCTCATGGGAAAGGCTGCAGCCAAAACCGCGCTGTTTCAGGGGGTGAGCGCCAGCCATTTTCAGGAGGATTATTACCCGGTCTACCACAGCATTATCATCGACAATCGTTATGGCCAGTTCCTCTTTGCCGTTACCGACGTGTACCGGAAAAACAAGATCCTCACTGAGGGCATGCTCAGGGTCATCAGGAGAGAACAGCAGGGTCCCGCTGACCACAGGATCCTCAGCTCAATCCTCTGGAATATGTTTACCGGGAACGAGAGATACAAGAATATATTCCCCAAGGCCCTTGACATCAGGATGCATGGGAATCTCTTGAGGGAATTTTCGCAGGTTCTCACGAGGAGGACATCATGAAAGAGGGCGAACTGGGGAAGGTGTACGCAAGTGGTGAGATTATTTTCAACGAGGGCAGCACAGGTGAGGTTATGTACGTAATTCAGTCGGGTAAGGTGAAGATCACAAAAAAGACCGAATCGGAAGAGGTGACTATCGCAACCCTCGGGGAAGGGGAAATCTTCGGGGAGATGGCAGTGTTCGACCGTCTGCCCCGCTCTGCCACCGCTGTTGCACTGGGTGATGCGAGGGTATTGAGCGTGGACAAGAAAAAGCTCTTCACCACCATCAACAGGGACCCTACCCTTGTATTCAAGATGCTGGAATCCATGAGCCAGAGGATAAGGAGCCTTGATGGGGAGCTTGCGAAGCTTAAGAAGGAGCATACCGAGATATCGCGTATCTGTGTTGATGTTGATGAAACCTCCACGCTTATATTGAAGGAAGCGAAGAATGTCATCCCTGCTGATAACGGTTCCCTCATGCTTCTTGATGATGAGGGTAAATCCCTCGCCATTACCGCAGCCTTTGGTGAGGAGGCAGACCCTAAGGTAATTCTCTCTGTGGGTGAAGGAATCGCCGGTGATGTGCTGAGAACAGGCAAGGCAGAGTTGGTAAACAATGTCTCCCTTGACTCACGTTTTGTTCCCGGCGGCTCCCACATCACCTCCATGCTCTGTGCTCCCCTCAGGTGCAGGAATTACAATTTCGGTGTGATCAACATGAGTAACCGTTCCGACAAACCCTTCACCCTTGATAACTTGAAGATGCTGGATGCCCTTGCACTCTATGCGTCCATCGCGATTCAAAATGCAAAGAACTTCTCGCACCTCAGGGATGCTGCAAGTGAAGTACTCAGACATGCGACCATGCTCCACATGTCCTGACGCACCATCGCTTTCTCTCCTTGCCCGTTTTTTTCTTGACAAATTGTAGATAATCATATATAAATATATGTATATGAGAGATGCCACGCAGCTTTTTAAACTGTTGTCTGATGAAACAAGGATGAGGATCCTTATGCTCCTTGCCCACAAGGAGCTCTGTGTCTGCCAGCTCATGGGGATCCTGGGAGTATCCCAGCCCCTGATTTCAAGAAACCTCTCCCTCCTCAGCAGTGCAGGGCTCCTTAATGAGCGGAGGGAGGGAAAGCTGGTCTTCTACTCAGTGAAGAAAACCACCGCCCCGATGGCGCGGAAAATTCTGGAACTATTAAGAACTGAACTGAAAGATACCGCAAGGTTAAGAGAGGACTTACGCTCTCTGACTGACTGCCATGAGTTCCAGATAAAGACAGGAAGATGCGACATGAAGACATTCCTCTCATTCATGGAAAAACAGCGGACAAAGAAATGATGAAACCCTTGCGGTCTTGCCCTTCCTGCCGCCGCCTAATGGCGGGGAAAAAGCCCCTCAGCATCCAAGAAGCACCGGGGATTGCCTTGCCGGGCTTAGTGTGTTATAATTAAGAAACAGTGCAACAATAAACAACAGCGGAGGTTAGTGATGGAGTTGAATACCATGTCATACAACAAATGCATATGCCGGAAGTGCGGAACCCAGTATGCAACCATGCTGAACAATGATGCAGAATTGCAGAATGAGCCCTGTCCCAAGTGCGGGGAAAAAGAGCTGAAACTTTCAGGACCAGTGGGTCTTAACGAGCTTCGCAGTATGTTCGGCGGCGGTGGCTGAAACCCCTACGGTTGCTAGGACCGGTCAGGTCTTTCAAAATCATGGGCAGTCGACATCTCTTGTTTCGAACTCAAGAGATTGTCGGCTGCCTGCTTCAATAAGATCGTTACGTCATCTTTTTCCCTTTAGGCACATCTTCACTTTGCTACGACTTTGACCCTATCCTTAACCCTTACCCCACTGCTTCACTCCTCATCAGAAGATGTGAAGTCTATTTTGCCTTCAGCATCGGAATTCGCTCAACGAATAACTTCTCAAGATAGTGCGTTTCCTTTTCCGCCATCTCCTTGTTAGCCTTGAGTTCCTTATTATCGTTCCTCCCTTTGATACAGGCCTGCTCCATGAATTCCGCATACGAGTCACGATAATCTTGAGGAACCTTAACGAGTTTAGAGGCACTCGTACGGACTCGTGAACAGTCAGAACCATTCCAGCCGGCAAAGTAGGCATTCGGAATCTGACCTTCTGTGATCACGTCAAAATACCACGCTGCGTGCGCAGTGTGAGCTACGAGGAACAGCAAAAAGGTGAGTAATATGACATGCACAATCTTCACGACAACCTCCTTCATGCCTTCAAGAAATTATATTGCCTAAGAGCGCTGGGTAAGGAAAAAATGAGCTCAGGACAGCTTCGTACAGGAGGCTCCGACAGTCGTGAGCATCAATGATCTGGATATGTCAGTAGAAATTGGCCTCATATTACAAGTCTACGGTCTTTGTTCAGGGGATTTCTATACATTTCTTGCTTTTTTTTAGGCATTTCTTGCAGGAGCTAGAGATATGAGGAAGAAGTCAGCATCTTCTGGATGGTCTACCCTTAATGAGAACCTGACTCATTTTCCACCGAAAGCACGCGGCCTCTTTTCAACAAGACAGGAAAAAGAGCACATGATAAAATGGGAATCTGGGATCGGGAAACAAGACCTTTTTCGCAAGAAAGCTGAGAAACAACATGAAGGCACGAAGATCAATGTCAGAGGGTTCGTCTGTTATTCTGTTCGTGAGATCACCCGAAAGAGGGAAGGTAAAATCCCGCCTGGCAGCAGCCGTCGGCGGAAAGATGGCCCTGGAGATCTATAAGGGATTCGTTTTGGATATATTGGAAACGCTTAAAGGGGGTCGTTATCCCTTCAGAATATTCTTTTATCCCGGAAATTCAAAGGAGAAGATGACAAACTGGCTGGGGAAGGATTTTATGTATTCACCACAAAGGGGATCGGATATTGGGAAAAAGATGGAAAATGCCTTTGTTCAGTCATTCTCCGAAGGCTCAGAACGGGCGGTGCTCATCGGCAGTGATATTCCGGACCTCCCGAACTCCATAATCCATAGGGCATTCTCATCATTGGACAAGAGTGATGCGGTACTCGGACCCGCATCTGACGGAGGGTATTACCTGATAGGGTTTAAGAAGGCCTCCTTCCTTCCCGATGTATTTCATGGTATTCCCTGGAGCACTCCCTCTGTCTATCGGGAAACAACGGAGCTTTTTCGCCGCTCCAAATACCGTGTCCATATCCTTCGTCAATGGAATGATGTGGATACGATGGACGACCTGCGCGCCCTCGTTACCAGAAACCAGGATACGGATTTCCGAGCGTCCCGCTCCATGTCTCTCTGCAGGAAGATTTTTCATGGAATCCTCGATGAGTGACACAATTTCAGTAATCCTGCCTGTGTGGAAAGAGGCATCCATCATTAATCACACCATCGGCAATATCCTCTCTTCGGAGTACAGGGGGGATGTGGAGATTATCGTGGTGGACTGCAGTGCCGAAGGGGAGACCATACACGCGGTACAAAATAAGAAGGTGAAAAAAGTCGTCTCAGAAAAAGGTCGTTCATGGCAGATGAATACAGGGGCCACAATCGCCTGTGGAGGGATTCTCTTCTTTTTGCATGCCGACACACTGCTGTCCAAGGACGCGTTGATGGCTATTTCCTCCATAATGCGGAAGAGGGAATTTGTGGGCGGAGCCTTTGACCTGGGTATTGATTCTCCACGTCGCATATTCAGGGTGATAGAGACAGCGGCTTCTCTCCGCTCAAGGATCACCAGGATCCCCTACGGGGACCAGGGGATATTCATACGGAAAGACTATTTTCATGCCATTGGGGGGTTCAAGGAAATACCCTTAATGGAAGATGTGGATCTTATGCGACGCATTAAGAAAGCGGGGGATAAGATCTGCATCCTTCCGCTGAAGGTGAAGACCTCTCCCAGGAGATGGGAAGAGGAGGGTATTGTCCGGTGCACATTGAGAAATTGGGCGCTTATTACCCTTTACTACATGGGGTTCCCACCTGAGAAACTGGCAAAGCATTACCCATAAATCGTATACTGCGTGGCTCTCACTCCTGTGAGGTTTCACTTAGCAGCGCGCCCTTCACCCCAATAACCACTTCACGGTAAGGGATATTCTTGCCCGAGTCCCTGATTGCCTGCTTCACGATAAAAGACAGGCCGCCGCAGCACGGAACCTCCATCCTCACCACGGTTATGCCTTGCACTGAATTCCCGTGAAAGATCTCCTTGAGTTTTTCAAGGTAGTACTGCGCATTATCAAGCTTGGGGCATGCGATGAGGACCTTTTTCCCCTTGATAAACCGGCTCTGAAAATTAGGCGTCGAAAACGCGGTGCAATCAGCAGCGAAAAGGAGGTCCGCACCATTCAGAAACGGGGCATTGGACGCAACGAGCGTAAGCTGGACAGGCCAGTTTGAGAGTTCAGGCATTGTCTCAGCCGCACTCTGCACCGCTTCTCTTTCCTGAGAAAATTCGACATTCCTTGAGCCCGGGCACTCCTGCACGGCCTCCCTCTTTTTCCCTGTTTCATGCAGGTATCTTTCTGTTGCCTCTTCGTCAAAGGGATCCGCCTCCCTTTGAATAATGGTAAGGGCACCTGTAGGACATGCCCCTATACATGCTCCCAGGCCGTCGCAATAAATCTCCTTCACAAGCTTCGCCTTTCCCTCAACAATCCGGAGCGCTCCCTCGGCACAGTCAATGACACACTGGCCGCATCCGTCACACTTTTTCTCATCGATCTGAATAATATTTCTCACTGTCATGGTAACCCGCCTTGCATCAAGAACCTGCCAACACTACCCGATTCCGGCCGGACCTTTTTGCTTCATAGAGCGCCTGATCCGCATCCCTTATGAGTCTGCCAAGAATATGAATCTCCCCGCTTTCAGGTCTGCATGCGCTCACACCAAAACTTGTTGTGACAAGAATAGAGCCTTTTCCTCCAACAATGGGCGTTCCTTCTATCCTCTCTCTGAGACGTTCAGCAGGCATTCTCGCGTCCTCCAAATCACTGTCAGGCAGCAGGACCACAAATTCTTCCCCGCCGTAGCGGGCAAGTATATCATTGGACCTGAACTCTTCCCTGGCCATTGAAACAACTTTTTGGAGAACCAGATCACCGCTCGCATGACCATATTCATCGTTCACCCGCTTGAAAAAATCGATGTCGAACATTATCACCGCCAGGGAACTTCCATTGCGGGAAGCTCTCTTAATCTCATGATCCGCCATTTGAAAGAAATGCCTCCGGTTATAGATGCCGGTGAGAGAGTCGGTGATCGCCAGCTGGCGGAAGGATTCCTCACTTTTCCGGAGTGCCTCCTCAACTTTTTTTCTCACACCGATCTCGTGCAACAATTCATTGTTGATTCTTGTAAGCTCCTCCTCCTTTTCCTTCAAGCTCCTTAGTGTTGAATCAAGACGTTCCACCATTGAATTAAAGGCAATGGAGAAATCTCCCATAAAATCGACTCGCTGGGTAAAATCGCCTCCCGCGATCATCTGGGTCTGCCAGCTGAGATGCTTGAGGTGGGATTGGAGTGTTTTCAAGGCTCCGCCGAGATATCCCTTGATTTTCAGCTCAGTGGAAAGGTCGCCACCCGCCACCGCGAGCAAAAATTTACGAATGAGCAGCAGTTCAGAATAAAGCTCGGGAAGGCCAGCAATTCGCGTCAGATGTTCAGGAAGCTTCTCGTCAGTTATCCGTGACTGTACGCACGCATGCAGCGCCTCCACAATCTCAGAAGCAAGATCATCAGGAGATGCAGAGGGGGGGCCAGAATCAGGTAGGGACATACTATTCCACAACTTCGGCAGAAAAACGGCAGGTTCTGTCCCCTGTGCACCAGCAGTCAACCTCCTTGACCCTGAAACGCTTACCGGTAAAGCTTTCCAAAACACCCGAGATAAAGCCCTCATCGAACACGCATACCTCATAATCCAGTTCAGGCAAGCCGGAGCAATCTAGGTCTTCGGAGACCGTAAGGATTAAAGAGCCCTTTTCGATATCCGCCTTCTCTACACGGAGGATTCCTATGCCCATCTCTCTCAACTGACTCTGGAGATTCTTGATAAACTCATTGAAATCGGTTACCGCACCGAGGTACTTTTTATAGAACTCCGTGCCGGCAAGTTTTCCGGCTTCATAAAAGATTTCATCTGTTTTCTTAGTGCCAAGGTGCCTTTCCAGAACATCTCTCAGGACAAACTGCATAAGGCGATAGACTTCCAGCCGGGTTGTCAACCCAAGATGGGGACGACCTGAGCTGATGTCGCCCAGAAGCTCCCAGGAGAACGCATACTTGCGGTCTGACACAACACCTCCACGCAGAAGGATTAGAAAGTACGGTCAGAAGTCATTTTAACGTCTTTTTACCAATAATTCCAGAAGGAATTCATGGCGGATTACTTTTATGTCCTCGATGAATCTCTTTCTTAAAAAGCAAGGCGCATGCCAAAACCCTCTCACGTGAGAAAACAAAAACTTACTTTACGCAACATGCTTTATCAAGAGTGTTTTTTTTGGTCAAGGACAGCAAAGGTGTTTCGCTGTCTAAATAAGAATTTGGTATCAAAAATGGACGAAAATCGGACAGGGTTTCCGAAAACCGGTAAAGGAGCAACTCAGGCTTCACAGTTCGGAGAGAACGCGTTAAGATGAAAGACTTCCGGTCCGGAATAAATCAGTCAGGCAAATCTTTTGTCTAAGAGGCGGCCAGATTCGTTCGGAGAAGATATAAAGAACCCTACTTTGTGGTCTTCTTCTCTGCCAGCTGAACTCGTATGGTCGCCCGTTCGAGCGCCGATTCAGCCCTTGCAAAATCTATCTTCTCGGCCTGCTTTAACCTCTCTTCGGCCCGTTTCATGGCAGCCTTTGCGCGCTCGACGTCAATCTCCTCAGACTTTTCAGCGCTATCGGCAAGGACAAACATCCCTCTTGGACCAACCCCGCAGTATGCCCAGCTGACGAAGAAGAATAGTGGCTGGTTGTTGATTTTGCAGGTGAGCATCCCCGCCTTAAGGGTCGTCACAAAGGGGACATGTCCGGGGAACACACCAAACTCGCCTTCGCTCCCGTTTGCTGTTACCTCTTCTACCTCTTCGCTGAAGATGAGGCCATAAGGAGTAACAATCTCAAGAAGAAATTTCCCTTCAGCCATTCCTATCTCGACCAGCCAAGCTTTCGGGCATTCTCCTCGACCTCTTCGATGCCCCCGCACATATAGAATGCCTGCTCGGGTACATCATCGTACTGTCCGTCCACAATAGCCTTGAATCCCTTGATGGTGTCAGCGACCTTGACATATTTCCCGGGTCTGCCGGTAAAGACCTCTGCAACATGGAAAGGCTGGCTAAGGAACCTCTGCATCTTTCTCGCCCTGGAAACGATCAACTTGTCATCTTCAGAAAGCTCTTCCATACCGAGAATGGCAATGATGTCCTGCAACTCTTTATATCTTTGGAGGATCTTCTGCACGCTTCTCGCAACTGCGTAATGCTCATCACCGATCACCTTTGGGTCAAGGATTCTCGATGTGGAATCAAGGGGATCCACAGCCGGGTATATCCCGAGCTCTGATATCTGCCTCGAAAGAACGACTGTTCCGTCCAGATGGGTAAATGCGGTTGCGACCGCAGGGTCTGTGAGGTCATCAGCAGGGACGTAGATGGCCTGCATGGAGGTGATGGCGCCCTTCTTTGTGGTGGTGATCCTTTCCTGCAGGATACCCATGTCCGTTCCGAGTGTAGGCTGGTATCCCACCGCAGAGGGCATTCTGCCCAGGAGGGCCGAGAGCTCTGACCCCGCAAGGGTATATCTGAATATGTTGTCGATAAAGATAAGAACATCCTGTCCCTCATCCCTGAAGTACTCTGCACAGGTGAGCGCAGTAAGGGCAACCCTGGCCCTTGCTCCGGGGGGCTCGTTCATCTGTCCGTATACAAGGGCGACCTTTTCGAGAACGCCTGAATGTTTCATTTCACCATAAAGGTCGTTCCCTTCCCTTGTCCGTTCACCCACGCCCGCAAAGACCGAGACGCCACCGTGTTTCATCGCGATGTTATGGATCATCTCCATGATAACAACGGTCTTCCCGACGCCTGCGCCGCCGAACATGCCCATCTTCCCGCCCCTCACAAAAGGCACAAGGAGATCGAAGACCTTGACCCCCGTCTCGAACACCTGTGTGACCGGCTCCTGCTCCACAAAATCGGGGGCGAGCCTGTGGATGGGCAATCTTTTTTCGGCACTTACAGGCCCGAGCTTGTCAACACCTTCACCGATCACATTGAGTATTCTCCCCAGGACGGCTTTACCCACAGGAACGGTGATAGGCTGACCGGTGTCCACCGCAGGCGTGCCCCTCACCAATCCGTCGGTAGCAGACATGGCAACGGTCCTGACCTTGTTGTCTCCCAATTGTGATGCAACCTCAAGGGTGATCTTAATGTCAGGAATGCCCTTTGCCGCGTCGCCCTTCTGGTCGATCGTTATCGCATTCAGAATCTGGGGCATCTTGCCCTCGAACTCCAAGTCCACCACTGCACCGATAACCTGCGAAACTTTTCCTACGTTCATTCTATACCCCCATTGTGTTTCATCATAATCTGAACTTTCATATCATCCCTTTAATGCCTCGACGCCTCCCACGATATCCATAAGCTCCTTTGTGATGGAGGCCTGCCGTGCCTTGTTATACTGGAGAGTAAGTTTCGAGATCATCTCGTTTGCGCTCTTGGTCGCATTTTCCATCGCAGACATTCTCGCTGCCTCTTCCGATGCCTGGGACTCGAGCAGTGCCCTGAAGATCTGTATCTCGACGTTCTTCGGAATGAGGCTGCTGAAGATCTCTTCTTTTGAAGGCTCATAGATAAAGTCTACGACCGGCTCTGTATCTTCAGTGACCTCTATGGGAGCAAGAGGGAGAAGCCTCGCAAACACGACCTTGTGGGCGCCCACGGACTTGAATTCATTATAGACGACGACCGCTTCGTCTATTATTTCGTTCGTATAGCTTTCGATGATGTCCGCAGCAATTTCCTGTGCATTTGCATACGAGACCTTTCCCGAGATGCCTGTCCAGGAATTCCTAACTTCTATATTCCTTCTCTTGAGATAGTCCTTTGCCTTTTTGCCGACAGAGCTGATCGACACATCGAGTCCTTCCGCCTTAAGGCTGGCGATATGTTTTGCACTAGCCTTAATCACATTGGTGTTGAAGGCACCGCAAAGACCCCTGTCGCTGGTCATGACAAGGACTTCGACATTCTTTATTGGCCTTACGGCAAGAAGCGGATGAATCTCTGTTTCAAGAGTGGACGCGACGAGCCGGGAGATCGCCATTTGCATCCGCTCCGCGTAAGGGCGCAGCTCGAACATTCTCTGCTGTGCCTTTCTGAACTTGACCGCAGCGATCATCTTCATCGCCTTGGTGATTTTGCTCGTGCTTTGGACCGCGTTGATCCTTCTCTTTATGTCCCTTAAGGTAGCCACGTTTTTCCTTACAATGCCCTTTCTCTAAGGTTGAAATCCTCTCTTAAAGTCTTCCACTGCCTGTATAAGCCTGTTCTTGAGGTCATCATCAACCGCCCGCTTCTCTCCAATTTCCTTTTGTATATCTGCCTTGTTATCTCTTATATACCTGAGGAGCTCATCCTCAAACTTTCTTACGGATTCCACAGGAACATCATCGAGGTATCCCTTTGTTCCTGCAAAAAGGACGATGACCTGTTCTTCCATGGACATAGGCACATACTGATCCTGTTTCAGGAGTTCCACCATCCTCTTGCCTCTTTCGATCTGGGAAAGCGTTGCCTTATCAAGGTCGCTGCCGAACTGCGCAAACGCTGCAAGTTCCCGGAACTGGGCAAGATCGAGTCTGAGCGTCCCCGCAACCTGTTTCATCGCCTTTGTCTGGGCAGCGCCGCCCACGCGGCTGACCGAAAGTCCCACGTTCACTGCAGGCCGTACCCCTGCATAGAAGAGCTCAGGTTCAAGATATATCTGGCCGTCGGTAATGGAAATCACATTGGTGGGGATATAGCCCGACACGTCACCCGCCTGGGTCTCGATGATGGGCAATGCGGTTAACGAGCCGCCGCCAAGCTCAGGGGAGAGCTTCGCAGCCCTTTCAAGAAGCCTGGAATGGAGATAGAACACATCACCCGGATACGCCTCGCGCCCGGGAGGACGCCTGAGGATAAGGGAAAGCTGTCGGTACGCGGTAGCCTGCTTGCTCAGGTCGTCGTATACGATCAGGGCATGTTTTCCGTTGTCCCTAAAATATTCTCCAATGGCACACCCGGTATAAGGAGCGATATACTGGAGTGGTGCCGGGTCACTGGCAGTTGCCGAAACAACGATCGTGTGCTCCATCGCACCGTTCTCTTCCAGGGTCTTCACAAGGCGGGCAATATTAGACTGTTTCTGGCCGACCCCGACATAGATACAGGTAACATCGCCGCCTTTTTGATTGATGATCGCGTCAATAGCAACGGCCGTCTTTCCGGTCTGGCGGTCGCCGATAATAAGCTCCCTCTGCCCTCTTCCGATGGGTATCATGGCATCAATGGCCTTCAGTCCTGTCTGGAGGGGCTCTTTCACCGGCTGGCGATCTACGATACCCGGGGCAACCACATCAACAAGCCTCCTATCCTTGGTGTTAATAGGGCCCTTTCCGTCAATAGGCTGTCCAATGGCGTTAATGACCCTTCCCCTCATAGCCTCACCCACAGGAACGGACATGATCCTGCCGGTACGCTTCACCACATCCCCTTCGAGGATGAGGGAATCCTCACCAAAGAGAACCGCTCCCACGGAATCCTCTTCAAGATTCAGGGCCATGCCATATATGTTATTGGGGAATTCCAGGAGTTCTGATGCCATGCATTTTTCGAGGCCGTAGACCCTGGCAATACCGTCTCCGACAGAGATAACCGTTCCTATCTCACTTATATCCACCTTTTTCTCAAAATCGGTTATCTGTTTCCGTAACAGTTCACTGATCTCTGCAACATTAATCTCCATAGCATCACCTCTTTATAAGATCATCTCGT
>Ga0316605_10001313_pt1 | contig 14513 bp, 16 predicted proteins | sample OWC_soil_day20_n_FD_207666 | JGI IMG/M metagenome (GOLD analysis project Ga0316605, IMG submission 207666) | Wetland soil microbial communities from Old Woman Creek delta, Ohio, United States - OWC_soil_day20_noCT | ecosystem: Environmental > Terrestrial > Soil > Wetlands | place: USA: Ohio... | reverse complement strand
ATCATCAGGCCGCGCCCGATGAGCAGGGTGTACAGGAAGACCAGCAGCGCATTGCCGAGCAGGCCCCATTCTTCCGAGTACACGGCAAAGATGAAGTCGGTGTGCTTTTCCGGGATGAATTCGAGATGGGTCTGCGTGCCGTTCAGGTAGCCCTTGCCGAGCGTGCCGCCGGAACCGATGGCAATGGTCGCCTGGATGATGTGGTAGCCCGAGCCGAGCGGGTCGGTGGTCGGGTCGATCAGGGTCAGGATGCGTTTCTTCTGGTAGTCGTGCAGCATGGTCCACAGGAAGGGCGCGGCCGCGCCGGCCGCGGCCAGCATGCCGAGCATGATCTTCCAGGGCAGGCCAGCGAAGAAAATGACGTAGAAGCCGGCGGCGCCGACCAGCAAGGCGGTGCCGAGATCGGGCTGCTTGGCGATCAGGGCGAAGGGGATCAGTAGCAGCAGGGCGGCACCGGCGTAGTGCTTCAGGCGCAGGGTGGCTTCGTATTTCTGGAAATACCAGGCCAGCATCAGCGGCATGGCAATCTTCATGATTTCCGACGGCTGGATGCGGGTAAAGCCGAGCGGCAGCCAGCGCTTTGCCCCGTTTACCTTGATGCCGAACAGGAAGACGGCAATCAGCAGAACGACGCCGACAGCGTAGAGGGGAATGGCAAAGCGCATCAGCTTTTGCGGCGGAATGCGCGAGACGATCCACATGATGCACAGCGCAACGCCCATGTTGCCGGCTTGCGACAGCATGCGGTGGGCGCTGTCGATGGTCGCCGAATTGACTGTGGCCAGGCCGATCGCCATGATTGCCAGGGTAATCAGCAAGAGCGGGAAGTCGATGTGGGCAATGGCTTGCTGCCACCAGCGCTTGAGGGTTCCGACGACGTCGATCATTCTTCGGTATCGTCCTCGATGGCGGAATTGTCTTCCGGGGCGGCGCCGGCCGGCAGTTTGCCGAGCAGGTAATAGTCGATGACCATGCGGGCGATCGGTGCTGCCGACTGGGCGCCGAAACCGCCGTTCTCGACCAGTACGGCCAGCGCGATCTTCGGTTTGTCGGCCGGGGCGTAGGCGATGAACAGCGCGTGGTCGCGCAACTCCTTTTTGGTCGAGCCTTCCTTGTACTGGGCGCCTTTCAGCGAAAACACCTGGGCCGTGCCGGTCTTGCCGGCCGCTTCGTAGGGAGCGCCGGCAAAGGCGCGGGCGCCGGTCCCTTCCTTGTTGACGCCGACCATGGCGCGGCGGATTACTTCGATATTTTGCGGCTTCAGATTGAGGTCGCGGATCGGGCGCGGCTCGATCAGGCGTTGCTCGCCGGTCTTGGTATCGGTGATGTGGCGCACCAGATGGGGGCGGAACATCACGCCGTTGTTGGCCAGCGTCGCTGTCGCCTGGGCCAGTTGGATCGGCGTGTAGGCGTTGTAGCCCTGGCCGATGCCGATCGAGATCGTTTCGCCGGCGTACCATTTCTGCTGTTCGGGTTTCTTGAAGCGTTGCTTCTTCCACTCCTGCGACGGCAAGACGCCTTTCGATTCGCCGCCATCATCCTTGCCGAGATCGATGCCGGTGCGTTGGCCGAGGCCCAGCGAGCCCATGAACTTGGCGATGGCGTCGATCCCCATGTCGTTGGCCAGCATGTAGTAGTAGGTGTCGCAGGAATGGACGATGGATTTGTACATGTCCACGCTGCCGTGGCCGCCCTTCTTGTCGTCGCGGAACTGGTGGTTGCCGAAGTTGAAGAAGCCGGGATCGCTGATCGCCTGGTTCGGGGTGCGCTTGCCTGTTTCCAGCGCGGCCAGCGCCATGAAGGGCTTGAAGGTCGAGCCCGGCGGATAGGCGCCGTTGATCGCCCGGTTGACCATCGGCTTGCTCGGGTGCTCGTTGAGTTCCTTCCAGTTGTCCGGGGTGATGCCGTCGACGAACAGGTTGGGATCGTAGGTCGGATTGGAGACCAGAGCCAGAATGCCGCCGGTTTCCGGATCGATGGCGACCAGCGAGCCCTTGCGTTCGCCGAAGGCCTGTTCGGTGATTTCCTGCAACTTGGCATCCAGGGTCAGCGCCAGGTTGTTGCCGGACACCGGCGGGATGCGCTTCAGGCTGCGCAGGGCCCGGCCGCCGGCATCGATTTCCACCTGCTCGTAGCCGGTTTCGCCATGCAGTTCGAATTCGTAATGCTGTTCAAGTCCGGTCTTGCCGATATGGTCGGTGCCCTTGTAGTTGGCCTGGCGTTCGTTGTCGAGAATCCATTGCTGGTCGCGTTCGGTGATGCGGCCGATATAGCCGATGGCATGCGAGGCGATGTTGCCCAAGGGGTATTGGCGGAACAGACGGGCCTTGACCTCGACGCCGGGGAAGCGATAGCGCTGGGCGGCAAAGCGGGCCACTTCGGCATCGCTCAGCCGGGTGCGAATGGGAATCGACTCGAAGTTCTTGGCTTCGTCGAGCAGGCGTTTGAAACGCTTGCGATCTTTCGGCTGGATGTCGATGACCGTGGCCAGTGCCTCGATCGTGCTCTCCAGGTCGGGAACGTGCGATGGGGTGATTTCCAGCGTGAAGGCGGAGTAGTTGCGGGCCAGCACCGTGCCGTTGCGGTCGGTGATGACCCCGCGGTTGGGGACGATGGGGATCAGGGCGATCCGGTTGTCTTCGGCCCGCGTCTGGTAGAAATCATGCTGAATGATCTGTAGCCAGACGAAGCGCCCGAGCAGCAGGCCGAAGGCGAGCAGCACCGCAATCGCCGCAAAGCCCAGGCGGAAGCGGAAACGGTCTATGTCGGCATCGGGGTTGTGAAAATCACCCACGCGGGTTCCTGTCAGATCGGACGGTTCGGATCCTGCTCGACCGGCTGGTATTGCGGCAGCAGCAGGATGAAGGTGGCGGGCAGCCAGAGCAGGGTGGCGATGAAGGGGCCGACGAAATACCCCCAGCCGGGAAAGTCGGCGCCAACCGCCAGGCGCATCAGCGCCTGCACGACCTGGCAGAGCAGCAGCAGGGGCATGATCTGCAAGGCTTGCTGGGCCAGCGGAAACCACAGGATGCGGCGCGACAGCGAGGCGGCAGCGTAGGCCAGCAGAACATAGGCAAAGCAGTGCTGGCCGAGCACGGCCCCGTCGGCAACATCCATCAGGATGCCGAGGACAAAGGCCCAGCCCATGCCCACCCGGCGAAATTCACGCACGCTCCAGAAGCAGAGGACGAGGGCGACCCAGTCCGGTACGCCGGGCCAATGGGCGGTGGGCAGGAAATTGAGCAGCAGGGCGCCGGCCAGGCTGAGGAAAATGAACCACGGCCGAACCGGCAGCAGGATGCGTGAGGAAGTGAAGGTCGGTTGCATCAGTTGCCTTTCGCCGGGCGCTTTTTCTTGATGCGCACACCGTTGTCGGTGCCGCTGTCGCCGCTACGGCCAGTTGCTTCCGGTGGGGCGGGTGGCAAGGTTTGGCGCGGGTCGAGAACCATCAGCTCACCGAAGTTTTCGACGCCGGCAATCGGCACGCAGAAGATACGGGCAAACGAGTAGGCGCTGTCGCGTTCGATATTGGTGACTTTGGCCACCGGGAAACCCGGCAAATAGACGCCATCCAGGCCGGAGGTGACCAGGAGGTCACCGACTTCGACATCGGCATTGGCCGGCATGTAGCGCAGTTCAAGCTGTCCCTTGCCCAGGCCGAAAACCACCGAGCGCTGGCCGCTGCGCACGATTTGCACCGGGACCGCCTGATCCTTGTCGGTAATCAGGGTGATTTCGGCCGAGAACGGGAAAACGCGCGTGACCTGGCCGACGACGCCGGCTTCGTCGATGGCCGGTTGCCCGGCGACGATGCCCGATTGTTGCCCCTTGTCGATGACTACCCGGCGCGAGAACGGGTCGCGGGCGGTGTACAGGATCTGGGCGACCTGGCCCTTGGCCTTTTCCCGCTCCTTGACGGCCAGCAGCTTGCGCAGTCGCTCGTTTTCGACTTCGAGGTGGGCCAGTCGTTGCAGATCGGGGGTGGTGTTCAGCTGGGTATGCTTGAGGTCGTGATTTTCTTTTTCCAGGGCGCGCATGCCCTGCAAGTAGCCGGCCGCGTAATCGACCAGGCTGCCCGGGGTCTGCGCCACGCGCTGCACCGGGTCGACGAGCAGCGAGATACTTTGCCTAACCAGTTCCAGGCTGCGAAAGCGCAGGTCGACGACGAACAGCGCCAGCGAAACGGCGACGTAGAAAGTCAGCAGGGCCAGCGGTGCTGGCCCTTGCTTGAAGAACGGCGGTGGCGCGTGGTTGATGCCAGCCATCGCAATCAATCCTGCCCGGTTGCGGTCGACGGCTTAATCCGAGGCAAAAATGCTGCCCAGCTTGTCCATCTTTTCCAGTGCCATGCCGCAGCCGCGAGCGACGCAGGTCAATGGCTCGTCGGCAACAATCACCGGCAGACCGGTCTCTTCCATCAGCAGACGGTCGAGGTCGCGCAACAGGGCACCACCGCCGGTCAGGACCATGCCCTTCTCGGCGATGTCGGCACCCAGTTCCGGCGGGGTCTTTTCCAGCGCGGATTTCACGGCAGAAACGATCTGGTTGAGCGGGTCGGTCAGGGCTTCGAGGATTTCGTTGGAGGAAATGGTGAACTTGCGCGGGATACCTTCGGCCTTGTTGATGCCGGAGACTTCCATTTCCTTGACCTCGGCGCCCGGGAAGGCCGAACCGATATGCTTCTTGATGTTTTCGGCTGTGTTCTCGCCGATCATCATGCCGTAGTTGCGGCTGATGTAATTGATGATGGCGTCGTCCAGTTTGTCGCCGCCGACGCGCACCGAGCCGGCATAGACCATGCCGCCCAGCGAGATGACGCCGACTTCGGTGGTGCCGCCGCCGATGTCGACGACCATCGAGCCGGTGGCTTCGGCGACCGGCAGGTCGGCACCGATGGCGGCCGCCATCGGTTCCTCGATCAGGTACACCTGGCTGGCGCCGGCGCCGATGGCTGATTCGCGGATGGCGCGGCGTTCGACCTGGGTGGAGCCGGAAGGTACGCAGATGATGATGCGCGGGCTAGGCGAAAACAGTTTCGAATCATGTACCTTCTTGATGAACTGCTTGAGCATCTGCTCGGTGACGGTGAAGTCGGCGATCACGCCATCCTTCATCGGGCGGATGACGGTAATCGTGCCCGGGGCCTTGCCCAGCATGTCCTTGGCTTCCTTGCCGACGGCCTGGATGCTCTTCTTGGCGTGCGGGCCGCCTTCGAGGCGGATGGCGACGACCGACGGCTCGTCGAGGACGATACCGCGACCGCGCACGTAGATCAGGGTATTTGCCGTGCCAAGGTCGATGGCGAGGTCGTTGGAAAAGTATTTACTGAGAAAGCCGAACATCTATGAACTCCGCTGGGGCGCCGGGGGTGCGGTAGGGAAAGTTTTTATGATACCTTAGAACGCTTTCCATTTTAAGACTTTGTGCACTGCAAAAAGTCTTTGAACGCCATGTCGCTTACATTAGAACAGGTTCAGCGCATCGCTCATCTTGCCCGGATCGAGGTGAGCGAATCCGAAGCCCTCGCCACGCAGGGCCATCTCAACGGTATTTTTCAATTGATCGAGCAGATGCAGGCGGTCGACACCCGTGGTATCGAGCCGATGGCGCATGCGCAGGAACTCAGCCAGCGTCTGCGTGCGGATGCGGTGACCGAGGTCGACCGGCGTACCGCCTACCAGGCCGTGGCACCGGAAACCGAAGCCGGTCTTTATCTGGTGCCGAAGGTGATCGAATGATCGAGAAAAGCCTGAAGCAACTGGTCCAGGCCCTGGCCGCCCGGGAAATTTCCAGTGTCGAACTGAGCACCCTGTTCCTGGATCGCATCGAGCGTTTCAACCCGGATATCAACGCGTTCGTTACGGTCGACCGCGAAAAAACCCTGAAAAAGGCGGCTGAGGCCGATGCCCGCCTTGCCGCCGGCACCGCTGGCCTGCTGACGGGCATTCCCATTGCCCAGAAGGACATTTTCTGTGCCGAAGGCTGGACCACCACCTGCGGCTCGAAGATGCTGGCCAATTTCGTCTCGCCCTACGACGCGACGGTGATTCGCAAGATGGAGGCAGAAGCCGGCCTGGTGTCGCTGGGCAAGACCAACATGGACGAATTCGCCATGGGGTCGTCGAATGAAACCTCTTATTTCGGGGCGGTGAAGAATCCCTGGGATACGGCCCGGGTGCCCGGTGGCTCGTCCGGCGGTTCGGCGGCTGCAGTGGCGGCACGTCTGGCGCCGGCGGCGACCGGTACCGACACCGGTGGCTCGATCCGCCAGCCGGCCGCGTTGTGCAACCTGACCGGCCTGAAGCCGACTTACGGTGTGGTTTCGCGCTACGGCATGATCGCTTTCGCCTCGTCGCTTGACCAGGGCGGGCCGATGGCCAGGAGTGCCGAGGATTGCGCATTGTTGCTAAACACCATGGCCGGTTTCGACGAACGTGATTCGACCTCGCTGGATCGTCCGGTCGAGGATTACGCCCGCGACCTGGAGCAGCCGCTGGCCGGCCTGAAGATCGGCTTGCCCAAGGAGTTTTTCGGCGCTGGCTGCGATCCCGAGGTCATGGCCGCCGTCCAGGTGGCGATCAAGGAATACGAAAAACTTGGCGCGACGACCGTCGAGGTGTCGCTGCCCAATTCGCACCTGTCGGTGCCGGCCTACTACGTCATCGCGCCGGCCGAGGCCAGCTCCAATCTGAGTCGTTTCGACGGCGTGCGTTACGGTTATCGGGCCCCGGAGTACGGCAACCTCGACGACATGTACATGAAGACGCGGGCCCAGGGGTTCGGCGCCGAGGTCAAGCGGCGCATCATGATCGGCGCCTATGTGTTGTCGCACGGCTACTACGACGCCTATTACCTGCAAGCGCAACGGATCCGCCGCCTGATCGCCAACGATTTCGTCGAGGCTTTCAAGGCCTGCGACGTCATTCTCGGGCCGACTTCGCCGTCGACCGCCTTCAAGCTGGGCGAAAAGGCGGCCGATCCGGTGCAGATGTACCTGTCGGACATCTATACGATCGCCGTCAATCTGGCCGGCTTGCCTGGCATGTCGGTGCCCTGCGGCTTTGCTGGTGGTTTGCCGGTCGGTCTGCAACTGATCGGTAACTATTTTGGCGAAGCGCGCCTGCTCAACGTCGCGCACCGCTACCAGCAGGCGACCGACTGGCATCTGCGCCGACCGGACGGCGTAGCCTAAGCGATGCGCTCATGCTTGTTGCTCGTGGCTGGGGCGTTGCTGTTGGCCGGTTGTGCCACACCGCTCCCGCCACCGACTCCCGAGCCGGAGCCGCCTGCACCGGTTGTCGAGGAAACGAAAATCAAGTCGCAGCCCTTGAAATACCTGGTCGGTCGCAATCTGAAGCCGCAGCCGACCCGGCCGCTCAACGTCAAATCGCGTTGCTCGCATCGCGATGCGATCGGCACACGGACCGATCTGCAATTGCTGGTCAAGGAAGCGCTGGTCAAGGATTTTTCGGCGCAGGTCGCCATGAAGGGGCATGGCATCTGCCGTTTCAACCTGAAGGATTTCGAGCAGACCGAAAAATTGCCGCAGGCGCTGCTGCGCCACAAGCAGGACAGCGATTGTCTGGTCCGCATGTGGGAAGAAGGGCCGAAGGTCACCATCGCCTTCAACAGTTGCCCGAAAGCCTGCGAAGGGGATGCTTTCAGCTACTTGTGGCCGATCATGGTCGAGGCCAAATCGGGACGTTGTTTCTGAACGGATAGAACTTATGAATCAATGGGAAGTGGTTATCGGGATCGAGACGCACGCGCAACTGGCGACGGTTTCGAAAATTTTCTCAGGCGCGTCGACGGCCTTCGGTGCCGCGCCGAATACGCAGGCTTGTGCGGTCGATCTGGCCTTGCCCGGTGTTTTGCCGGTGCTCAACAAGCAGGCGGTCGACTGCGCCATTCGTTTCGGCTTGGCCATCGATGCCGAAGTGGCGCAGAAGTCGGTGTTTGCCCGCAAGAATTATTTCTACCCGGATCTGCCCAAGGGCTACCAGATCAGCCAGATGGATCTGCCGATCGTCGTCGGCGGCCGGATCACGCTACAGATCGGGCAAGGTGACAAGGCTTACGAGAAGGTGGTTCGCCTGACTCGCGCCCATCTCGAGGAGGACGCCGGCAAGTCGCTGCATGAGGATTTCCACGGCAAGTCCGGTATCGACCTCAACCGGGCCGGTACGCCCTTGCTCGAAATCGTTTCCGAGCCGGACATGCGCTCCTCCGATGAAGCCGTGGCCTACGCCAAGGCCTTGCATGCGCTGGTCCAGTGGATCGGCATCTGCGACGGCAACATGCAGGAAGGCTCCTTCCGCTGCGATGCCAACGTGTCGGTACGTCCGAAGGGGCAGGCCGAATTCGGTACCCGGCGCGAAATCAAGAACCTTAATTCCTTCCGCTTTCTCAAGGAAGCCATCGATTTCGAGGTGCAGTGGCAGATCAACGAAATCGAGGAAGGTCGCAAGATTCAACAGGCCACCGTGCTGTTCGATCCGGATAGCGGCGAGACGCGCATGATGCGCAGCAAGGAAGATGCCCACGACTATCGCTATTTCCCCGATCCCGACTTGCTGCCGCTGATCGTTTCCGCCGACTGGATCGCCCGGGTCAAGGGCGAGTTGCCGGAATTGCCGGGGCAAAAGCGCGAACGCTTCGTCAATGACCTTGGCCTGTCGGTTTACGATGCGACGACGCTGACCGCCAGCCAGGAAATGGCCGCTTATTTCGAGTCGACCGTAGCCATTGCCGGCAAGGCCAACGCCAAGCCCTGCGCCAACTGGGTCATGGTCGATCTGGCGGCGCGTCTGAACAAGGAAAGCCTGGAAATTGCCGCTTCACCGGTCAGTGCGCAGCAACTTGGTGGCCTGATCTTGCGTATCGCCGATGGCACCATTTCCAACAACATCGCCAAGAAGGTTTTCGAGGCCCTGTGGAACGGCGAAGGGGCAACGGCCGATGAAGTTATCGAGAAGCAGGGGCTGAAACAGATTACCGATACGGGCGCCATCGAGGCGCTGGTTGACGAGGTGCTGGCGGCCAACGCGGCCAATGTCGCCGAGTTCCGCGCCGGCAAGGAAAAGGCGTTCAACGCACTGGTCGGTCAGGTAATGAAGGCAGCGAAGGGCAAAGCCAACCCGCAACAGGTCAACGAGTTGTTGCGCCAGAAATTGGCGGGCTGATTAGCGAGGGGGTAAAGGGTTGCCGGCCGGCGCTGCGGGCCGGCGGCCGCCGGTCAATTCCAGGTAGCGCTTGCGGTCGGCGTCGTACTTGGCCTTGATCGTCGCGAAATCCTTTTTCTTCAATTCGCGCAGTTCTTCCTGCAAGCGGATTTCGTGTGCCGTTGTGCGCAAGCCCTTGTCCACTTCGGGCGGTAGCGCCTTGTTCTTGTAGAACTCGGCCTCGTTTTCAAACGCTCGCCGCCGTTTGCGGATCAGTTCGATCTGCGCTTCGGCATCGGCTATCGACAGTTTGACGTCGTTTTCGGCCTTTTCCTGGGCCAGGTCGATGTCCTGCAGGCGACTGTAGGTGTCGAGCAGGGCTTGATCGCGACGACGTTGTTCGCGTGCCTGCTCTTCCAGAACCTTGCGGCGCTGTGCTTCGATCGCCGCTTCCGCTTTTTGCTCGGCATTCAGCGGCGGGCCGACTTCCTTTACCAGATTGCCGCCCCGGTCGAAGATCCGGTAAGCGTGTCCCCGGCATTGTTCAGGCAGCGTGTCGCCGCAGACACGGCGGCCGCTGGCCAGATCCTGGCAACAATAAGATTCGCCTGCCGCCTGGGCCGAGCCGGCCAGCAGCAGGATCAGCAGGGAGCTGCCCAGCCTAGGCGTCGACACCGTATTGCTCGCGGTACCTGGCAACCGCCGGACGGTGCTCGGCGAATTCGGCATGGTTTGCCAGATAGCTTAGCAGGTCGCCGAGACCGGCTACGGCAATGACCGGGATGCCGTAGTCGCGCTGGACTTCCTGGACGGCGGAAAGCTCGCCCTGGCCTCGTTCCTGACGGTCGAGAGCGATCAGAACGCCAGCCGGCGTGGCGCCGGCGGCGCGAATCATTTCGACCGATTCGCGCACCGAGGTGCCGGCGGAGATGACATCATCGACGATCAGCACGCGGCCGCTCAGCGGGGCGCCGACGATGGTGCCGCCTTCGCCGTGATCCTTGGCTTCCTTGCGGTTGTAGGCAAAGGGATAGTTTTTGCCGTTACGGGCCAGGGCGATGGCGATGGCTGCAACCAGCGGAATGCCCTTGTAAGCCGGTCCGAATAGCATGTCGAAGCCCACCGGGCCGGCTTCGGCCGCTTTGGCGTAGAATTCCGACAGGCGCCCGAGCGAATCGCCGTCATTGAACAGGCCGGCGTTGAAAAAATACGGGGACAGCCGTCCCGCCTTGGTTTTGAATTCGCCAAAGCGCAGCACTTGGCAGCGCAAGGCGAATTCGATGAATTCCTGACGAAAGTCCATGTTTTCCCATCAACAGGGCCGCCGGATGGTGGCCGAATATGGTTTCCAATGTTACGCATCATCTCCCTGAATCTCAACGGTATACGCTCCGCCTGGAGTAAAAATGTACTGCCCTGGGTGCTCGCCCAGTCGCCCGATGTTGTTTGTCTCCAGGAACTCAAGGCCCAGTTGCCCGATCTCTCCTCGGAAATGCTGGCGCCGGGCGGCATGCACGCCTTTTATCACTGCGCCGAGAAGAAGGGCTATAGCGGGGTCGGTATCTGGTCGAGGACTGCTCCGGATCGAGTGGTCGAAGGTTTTGACGGCGGCGAATTCGATGCCGAGGGGCGCTATATCCGGGCCGATTTCGGCAAACTATCGGTGATTTCGCTGTACCTGCCCTCCGGTTCATCGTCGCCCGAGCGCCAGGAGGCCAAGTTCCGCTTTCTCGATGCCTTCTATCCGCACTTGGCGGCCTTGCATGCCGAGGGGCGGGAAATCGTCCTGTGCGGCGACTGGAATATCGCCCATCGGGAAGTCGACCTGAAAAACTGGAAATCCAACCAGAAGAATTCGGGTTTTCTGCCGGAAGAACGGGCCTGGTTGAGCCGGGTGTTCGACGAGCAGGGCTGGGTCGATGTTTATCGCCGGCTATATCCCGAAGCGACCGCCGAATCCTATACCTGGTGGAGCAATCGCGGCCAGGCCTGGGCCAAGAACGTCGGTTGGCGCATCGACTACCAGATCGCAACCCCGGAGATCGCCGCCTGTGCCCGTCAGGCAGCTGTCTACAAGGAAGAGCGCTTTTCCGACCATGCCCCGCTGACGGTCGATTTCGACCCTTCCGGCATTTGATTTCCCAAGGCGGACGGGATAACCTGTCTTCTCTGCATAACCGCTACATGAGAGGTATCAAAAATGTCTGACGATCTGACCGTTGCCAACAAGGAAAAGCTGGTTTCCGACCTGAAAATCGTGGTCTCCGATGCCGAGGAACTGTTGCGGGCGACTGCCGGTGCAGCCGGTGAAAAGGTAGGCGAACTGCGCGAGCGTATCGGCCTGCGTCTGCGCGATGCCAAGGAGCGTTTGGCCGATGCCGAGGCGGCGCTGCTCGACAAGACCCGGGCAGCGGCGCGTGCCACCGACGATTTCGTGCATGAAGAGCCGTGGAAGGCCGTCGGCGTCGCTGCCGCGCTGGGTTTGGCCCTGGGTGTCCTGATCGGTCGTCGCTAAGCGATGTCGTTACAGGGGGGCGGCGAAGGGCGTCGCGAAGGCCTCTTCTCTGCCTTGAAAAACCTGCTGGCCACTATGTTGGCCGTCGGCAAGACGCGGGCCGAATTGCTGGTCACTGAGCTGGAGGAGGAGAAATTCCGCCTCATGTCCCTGTGGGCCAAGGCCATCGGTGCGGCTTTCTTGCTGATGCTTGGTGTGGTCATGCTGGTCGTGTGTCTGGCTGTGGCCTTCTGGGAGCAGCGCGTGCTGGTGTTCGGCCTGTTCGCGGCAATTTTTCTGCTCGGCGGTTGGCTGCTGGTCGGCGCCTTGCGCCGTCAGGCGGCGCAGCCCAGCAGCCTGTTCAGGGGCAGTCTGGCCGAGTTGGATGCCGATCTGGCGCTGTTGCGCCGCCGTGGGGCGGGCGAATGAATCAGCGCCTGCTTGAGCTGGCAACGCGACGCGGCGTATTGCAGGCGCGCATTGCTGCCCAGCGCGAGGCGCTGGTGCAGCATGTCGAGCCATTGGAAGTGATCCTGGCGCTGGGCGACAAGGGCGCCGAGGGCGTCGACTGGTTGAAACGACATCCGTTGGCAGTTGGTGCGGCGGCGCTCGTGCTGGCTGTTGTTCGGCCTGGCCGGACTTGGCGTTGGGCGCAACGCGGTTTTGTCGTCTGGCGGGGCTGGAAGAGTCTGAAAAACGCCTTGTCCGGCGGTCGTTAAGGATGGTTGCCGGCAATTCTCCGGAGAAGCTGCTCCCCGGCTGGTGGGAGCAACTGCTCTCTTCACAGCGCAATGAGGTGCGGCGGATTTTGGGCGAACTGATGTCTGCCCGCGGCATCATGCCCCTGCTGATGAAGGTGCGTAACGGCGGCCAATGGACGCCGGAAGAAAAAGAGCAGGTACTGGATCATTTGCGCCGGATGGCCCATCTGTCGCCTTACCTGCTTGTCCTCGCCTTGCCGGGTTCCATTTTTTTGTTGCCGGCCTATGCTTGGTGGCTGGATCGTCGCCGGCTCAGGCGAGGCGAGTAGCGTCTTCGGCGCGAATCTGCCAAGGGGCAACCTTGAGCAGCAGCAACATGCCGGGTACGGCCAGGCCGGCACATAACCAGAAGAAATTGAACCAGCCTAGGGATTCGACCAGCCAGCCGGCCGAGGCGTTGATGAAGGTACGCGGCACCGCGGCCAGACTGGTGAATAAGGCCATCTGCGTCGCCGTGTAGGCCGGGTGGGTCGAGCGGGCGATGAAGGCGACGAAGGCCGCCGTACCCAGGCCGACGCCGAGCGCTTCGAGGCCGATGACGAAGGCGAGGGCGACGCGTTCGCCGGCGCCGATGTTGTCGTAGTGGCCTTGGGCGGCCAGCCAGGCAAAGCCGAAAATCGACACCAGTTGGACGACGCCGAACAGCCATAGCGCCCGGTTGATGCCCAGTTTGACCATCCACAGGCCGCCGAGCAGGGCCCCGATGACGGCCGGCCACAGCCCGGCATGCTTGGCGATCAGGCCGATGTCGGTCTTGGTGAAACCCATGTCGAGATAGAAGGGGGTGGCCAGCGCCGTGCACAGGCTGTCGCCCAGCTTGTACAGGAAGATGAAGCCGAGGATCGTGACCGCACCACGCCAGCCCTGCCGTCCGATGAATTCATGGAAGGGTTCGGTGACCGCCTGGCGCAGCGTCTTCGGGGTGCCCTGGACCAGTGGCTCGCTGACCAGCCAGGCCATCGCCATGCCGGGCAGCATGAAAGTGCTGGTAATCCAGAACACTTCATTCCACGGCAGGCGGTCGGCCAGGATCAGCGACAGCGAGCCGGGCACCAGGCCGGCGATCCGGTAGGCGTTTACATGCACGGCATTGCCGAGGCCGAGCTCGTCGTCGCGCAAAATTTCGCGCCGGAAGGCGTCGACCGCAATGTCCTGGGTGCCGGAGAGGAAGGCGAGCAGCGTAGCCAGCCAGAGAATCGGCCAGATGTTGTCTTGCGGGCTCAGCCCGCCCATGAATCCGATGGTCAGCAACAGGCCGATCTGGGTCAGCAGCATCCAGCCGCGCCGGCGGCCGAAGCCGGGGATGGCGAAGCGGTCGAGGAGCGGCGACCAGAGAAATTTCCAGGTGTAGGGAAACTGGATCAGTGCGAAGAAACCGATGGTCTTGAGGTCGATGCCCTCGCTGCGCAGCCAGGCAGGCAGCAGGTTGAGTAACAGGTAGAGCGGCAGGCCCGAAGAAAAGCCGGTGAAGACGCAGATCAGCATCTTCCGGGTGAGCAGCGCGGCGAGCCAGGCCGGCATCAACGCGGCTGGGTCAGGCGGTAAACCGCCAGGCTACCGAGAAAATTGACGTCGCGATCGGCCGTGCAGGCGACCGGATTGCCTTCTTCGTCGAGCACGCTGCGCTCGCGGATAATCAGACCCATTTGGGCGCACAGCGCCTCGAAGTCGAGCAGCGTGAAAAAACGTACGTTGGGCGAGTCGTACCACTGGTAAGGCAGGTCTTCGGAAACGGGCATGCGGCCGTCGAGCACCGAGCGCAGGTTCTTCCAGTAGGCAAAGTTGGGGAAGGAAACGACCGCTTCGCGGCCGACGCGCAGCATTTCGCGCAGGATACCCTCGGTGTGGCGCACGGTTTGCAGGGTGCGCGACAGCACGACGTGGTCGAAGGCCTGGTCGGCGAATTCGTCGAGGCCATTTTCCAGGTTGCCCTGGATGATATTGATACCGTTCCTGATCGCGGCCAGCACGTTGGCGTCGTCGATTTCGACGCCAACGCCGCTGACGCCGCGTGTTTCGATCAGGTGCTTGAGGAGCGAGCCGTCGCCGCAGCCGAGGTCGAGCACGCGGTGGCCTGGCTCGACCCAGCCGGCGATG
>Ga0316605_10001312_pt1 | contig 14520 bp, 14 predicted proteins | sample OWC_soil_day20_n_FD_207666 | JGI IMG/M metagenome (GOLD analysis project Ga0316605, IMG submission 207666) | Wetland soil microbial communities from Old Woman Creek delta, Ohio, United States - OWC_soil_day20_noCT | ecosystem: Environmental > Terrestrial > Soil > Wetlands | place: USA: Ohio... | reverse complement strand
GAGCTTGAGCGCGTCGGTGCGCGCGAGCTCGACCTGCGTGGCCTTGCGGAGCGGATTGATGATCGCGACGCTGCGGACCTCGCCCTTGGGCCCGATCAGGTCGACCGTCTCGCGCGTGACGAACTGCCCGGGCTGCGTGACGTCGCGCTTGCGCACGAGCTCGTAGTCCTTGCCGAACAGCGCGTCGCAGTCCGAGCGCGAGAGGTGGACGTGGCGCACCGACACGCCGACGGGAATCGGCTTCGCGTGCACGCTCCGGATCGTGGCCGTCGGCCCGACGAGCCGGCGCACGACATCGCGGGCGATCATGCGCTCTTCGTCGGTGCGCACGACCAGGACGCGACACTCCGCGTGGCGGGTCGCGACGTCGACGACGCCGCCGTTGTCGCCGGGCTTCGCCGCCTTGTTCTTCTCGGGATCGAGATCGACACCGAGGAAATTCAGCCGCTCGCACACGCGCTCGCGCACCATCGCGGAGTTCTCGCCGATGCCGCCGGTGAACACGATCGCATCGAGGCCGCCGAGCTCCGCGGCGTACGAGCCGATGTACTTGCGAATGCGGCGCACGAAGATGTCGACGGCGAGGCGCGCGCGGACTTCACCGCGCTCGGCCGCCGCTTGCACGTCGCGGAAGTCGGCGCCGATGCCCGAGACACCGGCGAGGCCCGACTTGCGGTTCAACAGCTCGTCGACCTCGCCGACGGTCTTGCCTTGGCGGATCATCCCGAGCGGGATCGCCGGATCGAGGTCGCCGCAGCGCGTCCCCATGACGAGCCCCTCGAGGGGCGTCATGCCCATCGACGTGTCGATCGAGATTCCGCCGTCGATCGCGGCGACGCTGCAGCCACCGCCGAGGTGACAGGTGACGAGCCGAAGCCGCGCGAGATCGGTGCGAAGGAACTCGGCCGCCGACGCCGCCATGAACTGGTGGCTCGGGCCGTGGAAGCCATACCGCCGGATGCCGCGCTCGAGGTAGAGCTCGTACGGCAGCGCGTAGACGAACGCCGATTCCGGCATGTTCGCGTGAAACGCGGTGTCGAACACGGCGACGTGCGGGATGTCGCCGAACGCTTGCTTCGCGGCGCGGATGCCGAGGAGGTTGGCGGGGTTGTGGATCGGCGCGAACACCGCGCACTCTTCGATGGTCGCTTCGACGGTAGCATCGAGCAGCGCCGGCTCGATGAGCCGCTCGCCGCCGTGCACGACGCGGTGACCGACGGCATGGATCGGGATGCCCGCGAGCTTGGACTGCACTTCGCGCATCGCCACGCCGACATCCGTCATCCGTTCGATGTCACCGGTGGCGAGGTTCGCCTCGGTGTCCATGTCGTAGACGTCGTACTTGAGCGAGGTCGAGCCCGCGTTGATCACGAGAACGTTCATGACCGCCGACGTTACAACGGGACGACCAGCGAATCGAACTCGACACCGGTCGCATCGACCGCGTGCAAGACGAGCTCGGCCGCCCCGACCTCGACGTAGACGAAGTGGATCACGTCGTCGGAGAAGGCCGTGAAGCTCGAGGTCCCGACGATGCGCGTGCCCTCGCCGCCGCCCCCGGTGACGACGTACGCGACGCCGTTCCGCGGCTTGATGCGCTCGTAGTCGTGATCGTGGCCCGCGAGCACGAGCTGCACGTGGTGCTTCTCGAACAGCGGGACGAAGAACTTCTGCCCGCCGCTGTCGGAGCCATGAGTCCCCGACGAGAACGGCGGCCTGTGCATGTAGACGATCTTCCACGGCTGCGTCGTCGCGGCGAGATCCTGATCGAGCCACAGCGCTTGCGACGCGTAGTCCGCTTCGGTGTCGAGCGCGACGAAGTGCACGCGCCCCCAGTCGTACGAATAGAACCGCTCGCTGCCCGGCAGCGAGAAGACCTCGCGGAACGGCGCGCCGTCGGCAGTCTTGTAGTCGTGGTTCCCGGGCGCCGGGAAGAACGGGAGGTTCTTGAACAGCTGGCCATAGACCGCGAACAAGTTGTCCTGCAGCTGCTGGAGCGTGCCGGACTCGTACGCCATGTCACCGGTATGGAGGATCAGCTGATACGGGAACTCGAACATCTGATCGCGCAACGCGAGCTGATCGCTGGTGGCAGCACCCGAGTCGCCGAACGCGAGGAAGCGGACGGGCTCGTCGCTCTCGGCGGCGGGCGCGGTGCGAAAGCCGGTACGGCGCGTGAGCTCCGCGTCGTTCGCGACGCCGTAGCAGTACGTCGTCGCCGGCTCGAGGTCGGCGAGCGTCGTCCACTGCTGGAGCTCCCCCGCCCGCGTGCCGCCTTCGGGTGAAGCCGTGATCGCGCCGAGCGCGCCGCCGTCGCTCGTCGAGATCGTGACGTACTCGTCGGTGCTTCCGGTCGTCACCCAGCCGACGGCCGCCGATCGCGCGGTGACGTTTTGGATGTACGGCGGGCGAACGATCACGCCGTTCGCGGCCTGCGTCATCCCGCCGCCACCGCACGCCGCGCGGATCGCATTGATCGGAGATCCGCGCTCCGCCGGATGCGAAATGTCGCCGAGCTTGCTCGCGCCGAGATTGCCGGATCGCGAAGTCTCGCACGCAGGAATTGCGAGGAGTAGTAACAGCCGCCTCACCGCCCTAGCGTAACCCGCCCGGCACTCGCGTTGCAGCCTGTTCTTCTGAATGCCCCGGCAGTCGTCGATATGCGCGTTGTGCATCGGGCTCGGGACGCTGCTCGGCTCGCCCGTCGCGATGGCTGACGAACACACCGCCGTCGAGGTGTCAGGCGCGCCACGTCCCGGCGAGGAAAGTGGGCGAATCGACGAGATCGACGAGGGCGACAGCGCGTTTCGCGAGCTCGGCCGCGGGCTGCTCGTGCTCCCTCGCACCGCCTTCGAGATCGCGTTCGGTCCGCTGCGTGCGGGCGTGTGGGCGTACGAGCGGTTCAAGCTGCGCGACCGCTGGTTTCAGATCTTCTTCAACGACGCCCGGACCGTCGGCATCTACCCGACGCTGCGGTTCGACGCCGACTTCGGCGTCAACGCGGGTGGGCGGTTCGTCGCGCGCGACATGTTCGGCGAGCGCGAGCACCTCGCGATCCGCGCGGGGTTCGGCGGGCGGTGGAACGAGATCGTGACCGGGGCGATTCGCTCCGGCGATCGGTTCGGTCGCGTCGACCTCGAGCTCGCCGCCGAGCACGAACGGCGACCGCACGAGCACTACTACGGCGTCGGCAATGGCGACCCGATGGAGCTGAGGTACCGGCAGCAGCTGCGGCGCGCGTCGATGATCGTCGACGTCCGCCCCGTCGGCGATCTGCATGTCCGGACGGCGGGCGCGATCGCCGAGCTCCAGTTCGACCCCGCCGACGACCCGATCATGCCCGGCACGCTCGTCGGGTTCGAGGGCCTGCGCTACGCGTACGGCGACGTCGAGCTGGTGTGGGACAGCCGCGGCCGCTACACGCGCTGGGAGCCAGGCTCGCTGGCGTCGATCGGTTGGCTGGCCTCGACCTACGCCGGGCGCTTCGCCGTCGAGGACGGCGCCGATTTCTGGCGGTTCGGTGGCGACGCGCAGCACTTCCTGCGGATCACGACCGGCCCGCGCGTGATCGCGACGCGCGTGCACCTCGAGGCGGTGAGCGGCCGCATCGAGGAAGTCCCGTTCGACGAGCTCCCGAGGCTCGGCGGCAACACGCTGCTGCGCGGCTACCCGACCGACCGCTTCCGTGATCGTGTCGCGGCGCTCGGCACGCTCGAGTACCGCTGGGACCTCGCGTGGTTCCTCGTCGCGACCACGTTCGTCGACGCCGGCCGCGTGGCACCTTCGTTCGGCGAGCTGTCGACGGAGGGCCTCCGCGTCGGCTACGGCATCGGGCTCGAGGGCTATACGGAGCGCAGCTTCGTCATCCGCGCGAGCCTCGCGTCGTCGATCGACGGCGGCGTGTTCTTCAACGTCGCGTTCGATCCCGCCTTCGAGCTCGACCCCCGCGTGGAGCGCCGATGAGGGCCCTCGCGATCGTCCTCGTCGCCGCGTGCAGCACGTCGCCGGTGCCGAGCGTGCGGTTCGCGAACGCGCCGCCGGTCGACCTCGTCGACGATCGGCGCGACGTGCCGGTACCGCCGACGAAGCGCGTCGACTACCGCCTCCTCTATCACTACGAGGGCACGTTTCATCGCCGGATCACGCGCGCGCTCGAGTTGCCACGCCGGCGACGCGCGCTCGGCGTCAACGCGTTCGACGAGGTTCCGGACTCGACGTGGTTCACGAATCGGATCGGGGTGCGCGACCTGACCCCCGACGAGGTACGCGACGGTGCGGCGACGAGCGGCAACCCGGAGCTCTACAAGCCGTGGACGATCACGAGCACGAAGGTCAGCGGTGTCGCGACCGGCTTCATCGTCCGCGATCGCCGTGGCGTGAAGTTCCTCGTCAAGTTCGAGACGAAGGGCTACCCCGAGCTCGAGTCGGCGACGGACGCGATCGTCAGCCGGCTGATCTGGGCTGCCGGCTACAACGTGCCCGAGGACTACGTCGTCTACGTGCACCCGAACGAGCTGCTGCTCGCGCCGGACGCGACGATCGAGGACATCTTCGGCAACAAGCGCCGCCTCGATCGCGTCGAGCTCGCGAAGCGATTCGCGCTCTGCGAGCTGGACCCCGACGGCCGGATGCGCGCGCTCGCGTCGCGGTTCCTCGACGGCAAGCTGCTCGGCGGTCACCCGGGCGAGGGTCGCCGCACCGACGATCCGAACGACCGCATCCCGCACGAGCTCCGCCGCGATCTGCGCGGGGCGTACCCGCTGTTCGCGTGGCTCGATCACACCGACGCCAAGGAGAACAACACGCTCGACGTGTGGGTCAAAGATCCGAGCGACGGCCGGCACTACGTCGAGCACTACTTCCTCGACTTCGGGAAGAGCTTCGGCGTGATGGCGACGATGGGCCGCGACCTGCGCCGCGGCTACGCGTACAAGGTCGACTTCCGCGAGATGTTCTTCTCGTTCGCGAGTCTCGGGCTCGCCGATCGAGCGTGGGATGAGCGGAGCGCGCCGGTGATCCGCGGCGTCGGGTTGTTCGACGTCGAGAGCTACGATCCGGGCGCGTGGAAGGCGGACACGCCCGGCTACGTGCCGTTCCTCGTCGCCGACGCGCGCGACAAGTTCTGGGGCGCGAAGCTCGTCATGCGGTTCACGCGCGACCAGCTGCGCGCGGCCATCGAGGCCGGGCGCTTCACGGATCCGCGCGCGGCGGACTACGTGCTGACGACGCTCGTCGCGCGGCAGCGCGCGACGGCGCTGTACTGGTTCGAGCGCACGAGCGCGCTCGATCGGTTCGCGATCGTCGACGACCAGCTGTGCTTCGATGATCTGACGATCGCGTACGACCTCGCGCCGGTCGCGGGCGAGACGACGTACACGATCGACCGCTTCGATCGCGAGGGACGGTCGATCGCGAGCAGGTTCGCGCTGCACCCGGGATCGCACGGCCACACGTGCATGCCCCTCGGGCTCGCGCCCGCTGGTGACGGCTACACGATCATGAAGCTGACGACGGTGCGGCACGATCGCGCTCACGGGATCTACGTGCACGTCGCACGCGATCCGGCAGGTGCACCGCGCGTGGTCGGAGTCTGGCGCCCATGACCACGCGGGTCGACTCTCGCGAAGTCCTCGCGCCCGCGTTCGTGCTGTTCTGCGTGATGACCGCGCACGCGCTGCTCGAGACGGCGCGCGACGCGCTGTTCCTCGCGCAGCTCGGTCCACAACGGCTCGCGTGGGCATATCTGGCGATCGCCGGCGTCGCCCTGATCGCCGTCACGGCGGTCCGCCGTTGGGGTGGCCTGCGCGATCCGCGGCGCATGTTGATCGCGTTTCTCGTGGTCGCCGTGGTCGGCACGAGCGTGCTCGCGTCCGCGATCGCGGTGGCGCGCTCTGCCGTGTTCGTGCTCTACGTCTGGACCGGGCTCGTCGCGACCCTCGTCGTGCCGTGCTTCTGGACGGTGCTCGATCGCAGCGTGCGCGTCGGTCAGGCGAAGCGCATGTTCGGGGCGATCGGCGCGGGTGGCGTGCTCGGTGCACTCGTCGGCTCCGCGATCGCGTCGGGCCTCGGCCGCATCCTCGATCCGCGGCACCTCGTCACCGCCGGCGCCCTCGTGTTCGGGTTGTCGACGGTCGCCGCGATCGTGCTCGCACCGCGCCCACTCCCCGACGCCGCGACGCCGCGCCCGCTCAAGCGCGAGCCGTCGCCGGCGCGCGCGCATCGCTACCTCACGCTGCTCGTCGTCATCGGTGTGGTCTCGACGATCACGCTCACGATCGGTGATCTCACGTTCAAGCGCGTGCTCGCCGAGCGCCTCGCGAAGGAAGACCTCGCGACGGTGTTCGGTGCGGTGTACACGGGCCTCAACGTGATCGGGCTCGTGATCCAGATCGCGGTCACGCCGCGCCTGCTCGCGAAGTTCGGTGTCGGTGGTGCCCTCATGGTCTTGCCCGCGATCCTGGTGTCGACGTCGTTCGGCTTCGCGCTCACCGGCGCGTGGATCGCGATCATCGCGCTCAAGCTCGGCGACGGCGGGCTCCGGCACAGCCTGCACCGGGTCGCGACCGAGATCCTGTTCCTCGCGGTGCCCGCTCCGGTGCGCGACGGCGCGAAGCCGGTGATCGATGCGGTCGCGCAACGCGGCGGGCAAGCGGCCGCGGCGCTGCTCGTGTTCGCCGCCGGCGCGCTCGGCCTCGGCGCGCAGGCCCTCGCGGCGGTGACCGGGCTCGCCGGCGCGCTCTGGCTCGTCACGATCACGGTGATCCGCCGCGCATACGTCGCGCAGTTCCGCGACATGCTGCGTGCCGGTGAAGTCCAGCGCAACGTGCGCGTCCCGGATCTCGATGCGAGCTCCGTGAACCTCCTGACCGAGGCGTTGTCGAGTCCCGACGAGGTCGAAGCGCTCGCGGCGCTCGAGCTCCTCTCGCGGGGCGGAGGAGACGTCCCTGCGCTCGTGCTCTATCACCCACGGCAGAGCGTCGTGCAGCGCGCGCTCGCGCTGCTCGAGACCGCCCCCGAGCCGCACGTCGCGCAGGTGCTCGGACACCTGCTCGATCACGCGGATCCGCAGATCCGCGCGGCGACGCTCGCGGCGGCGAGCCGGACCGGCTGCCATCGCGAGCACCTCGAAGCCGCGCTCGACGACCCCGACGCGAGCGTGCGCGCGGCCGCCTTGGTCGCGCTCGTCGAGGACGAAGCGCTGCTGCATGTCGTCGCGGACGGCATCGCGCGCTTGCTCGCAGGTACCACCGCGGACCGCGAGGCGCTGGCCCGTGCGATCTTCAACACGCCCCACGAGCGCTTCCGCGCGACGCTCTACGACTTGCTCGCGCACCGCGAGCCACCCGTCATGCGCGTCGTCATGCACGTGCTCGCGCGGGTGCCGGCACTCGCCGACCTCGAGCGCTTGCTGCCGCTGCTCGCTGATCCACACGTCCGTGGTGACGTCCGTCGGGTGTTCGTCGCCGCTGGCTCGCGTGGCCTCGCGCGCTTGATCACCGCCCTCGACGATCCTCGCCTCCCACTCGAGGTGCGCCAGCACGTGCCGCGCACGCTCAGCTGGTTCGGCAACGAACGCGCCGCGACGGCGCTCGTCGCGCGGCTCCTGCGCGAGCCCGACGGCACGACGGAGTTCAAGATCCTGCGCGCGCTCGGACACATGCGCTCGGAAGATCCGGCGCTCCCGATCGACGAGGACATGATCCACGAGTACGCGAGACGCGCCGTCGCGGATGCCGCGCGGTTCGCGACGCTCGGCGACTGCCTCGTCGAGGTCCCCTCGACGCCCGACCTCGACCTCATCCGCGACTTGCTCGACGAGAAGAAGCGGTGGGCGATCGAGCACGCGTTTCGAGCGTTCGGCATCCTCAATCCCAGGGCGGGCGTGCGCAGCGTGTACGAGGCGATCGCGAGCCCCGATGACGCGCGTCGCAGCGCGGCCCGCGAGATCTTCGAGCACCTCGTGCCGACCGATCTGCGCGAGCCGCTGCTCGCCGTGATCGAAGATCTTCCTCCCGAGCGCCGGCGCGCTCACCTCGGTCCGCTCGCACCGGGGCCATTCCCGACCTACGAGGCGCTGCTCTCGGCGTTGCTCTCGGAACAGAGCGCGTCGCTGCGGTGCATCGTCGCGTATCACGTCGCGGAGCGGAGGCTCTCCAAGCTGCGTCCCGATCTCGTGCGGCTGCGTCCGCTCGCGGGAACCACACTCGTCCAACACGCCTTCGACCAGGCGATCGCGAGGCTCGATGCGTGACAATCCCTTCCTGATGCGTCGCATGCTGGCGCTTCGCCAGTTCCCGTTGTTCGCGCACGCGGATCTCGGTGCGCTCGCGATGGTGGCGGAGAACGTCGTCGAGCGGTCGTTCGCGAGTGGTGAGGTCGTCGCACCAGCGGAGCAACTCCCGTCGCTACACCTCGTCCTCGATGGCAGGCTCGAGGTCGGGTCGCTCTTGATCGAACCGCGTCACGTGTACGGGGCCCTCGAGGTCGCCGCCCATCGCCCGGCGCGCACGTCCGCGATCGCGCTCGGTCCGACGCGTACGCTCGAGCTCGGCGCATCCGACTACTTCGAGGTGCTCGAGGACAACTTCGGACTCCTGCTGGCGACGATCCGCGACCTCGCGGCACGCGTGATTCCACTCGGCGACCTGCACCGGCGGTTCACGATGCCGTTCGGTGAAGGCGCGCTCGGGCTCGTCGAGCGCATGATCCTGATGCGCCAGCACATCCCGTTCTCGGGTGCGCGTCTCGAAGCGCTCGCGATCCTCGCGCACGCCTCCACCGAAACGCGGTTTCCGGCCGGCGCGATCATCAGGCGCGCGAATACGACGGCGGAGAGCTCGCTGATCATCCTCGAGGGAACGCTTCGCACCGACGGACGCACGCTCGGACCCGGACACGCGATCGGCGTCCTCGAGACGTTGGCCGGCCTCCACTACCGCGACAGCTTCGAGGCGATCACGGCCGTGCGCGCCCTCGAGACACACCTCGCGACGATCTTCGACGTTCTCGAGGATCACACGGACTTTGCACTCTCGATCCTCGCGACCTTCGCACGTGCCCTCGTCGATCACGAGGCACGCACGCTTTGCGCGATGCGCAGCGACGACGCAGACCCAGCGCAGGATCCAAAGCGCTCGTGGCCGAACGGCTGGCGTGCTTCGTGAACTACCGGGGGTATGACTCCGAAGACCCTCCTCGTCCCGATCGACTTCAGCCAAGCGTCCGAGCGCGCGCTCGACTACGCCTGCGCGCTCGCGGCGCAACTCGGCGCCAAGGTCCACATCGTCAACGCGCTCGGTGCGGGTTTGCCCGAGCTCAACGTCACGCTGAGCGACGCGATGTTCAAGTCCTTGCGAGACGGTCACGAGGCCGCGCTCGCCAAGCTCGTCGACCCGCGACGCGCGCTCGTCGCGATCGGCGAGACCATCGTTCGCGAGGGTGACCCACGCGACATCATCGTCGAGGTCGCCGAGAAGCTCGGGGTCGATCTCGTCGTGATGGGCACGCACGGCCGCCGCGGTCTGTCGCGGATGTTCCTCGGCAGCGTCGCCGAGGACGTCAGCCGCCGCTCGCCGTGTCCGGTCCTCCTCGTGCGGATGAAGAAGGGAGAGTCGCAATGAAGCGCATCCTCGTCGCGCTCGATGCCTCGCCGCGCGCACCGTCCGTGCTCGCCGCCGCGGCACACCTCGCCGAGCTGACGAACACGACGCTCGTGCTGTATCGCGCCGTCGGCGTTCCGCCCGATCTACCGAAGGAGATCTTCAAGATGACCGACCGCAGCGTCGAGGAAGTTCTGATGAACAATGCGCTCGCGGACCTCGAGCGGCTCGCGAAGGACATCCCGAAAGCACACATCGAGAAGATCACCGCGACGTTCGCGACGCCATGGGACGGCATCTGCCGCGCCGCGCGCGAGTACGTCGTAGACATGATCGTGATCGGCTCGCACGGGTACGGTGGTCTCGACCGCGTGCTCGGAACGACGGCCGCGAAGGTCGTCAACCACGCCGATCGCAACGTGCTCGTCGTGAGGGCGCCGCTATGACGCGGCCGTGTGCGTGTACCGCCGATCATCCACCGCGGCTCGTCGTGCTGACGGGTGGCCCGGGCGCCGGCAAGACCGCCGTGCTCGAGGTCGTTCGCCGCGAGCTGTGCGCCCACGTCACGATTCTTCCCGAAGCCGCCAGCATCCTGTGGACCGGTGGCTTTCCGCGCCGGCGCACGCAACCGGCGCGGCGCTCGGCACAACGCGCGATCGTCCGGCTGCAGCTCGAGCTGCAGCGCATGGTGATCGAGGAAGGTCACGCGTCGCTGATCCTGTGCGATCGCGGCACGCTCGACGGGCTCGCGTATTGGCCGGGGGATCCGGCCGAGTACTTCGCCGATCTCGACACGACGCGTGAACGGGAGCTCGCGCGCTACGCGACGGTGATCCAGATGCAGCCCCCGTCGGAGGCAGGTGGTTACCGCATGGAAGGCTTGCGCGTCGAGACCGCCGCCGAGGCTGCGGCGATCGACAAGCGCATCACCAGCGCGTGGGCCGGACATCCCCGTCACTTCCTCGTCGAGAGCAACGACGATTTCTTGATCAAGCTCCGCCGCGCCATCGAGCTCATCCGCGCCGAGGTCCCTGCCTGCTGTCGCGCGAAGTTCGCCGCATGAATCGCGTGCGCCCACGTCTCGAACGCAGATCATTCGCACTCCGATCGGATCACGCACTTCGAGTGACGCAACGCGCGTGGCGCGTTGCTTGCTTCGTGGGGAGCGAACCCAAACAGGAGAGCGCCAATGGCTGACATCATCAAGAAGAACGGCGGGAAAGAGGTAGTCGTACAGGAGTGGGATCCGTTTCGCGCGATGCGTGAATGGCTGCGTTGGGACCCGTTCCGCGAGATGGCCCCGATCATGCCCGGCATGGAGCGCATTTCGTTCTCGCCGAACTTCGACGTCACCGAGAACAAGGATGGCTACGTGTTCAAGGCCGACGTCCCGGGGGTGAAGCAGGAAGACTTGGAGATCACGACGCAAGGCAATCGCATCCAGGTCTCCGGCAAGCGCGAGCACGAGGCCGAGCAGAAGTCGGACACGGTCTACACGTACGAACGCCAGTACGGCAGCTTCACGCGCAGCTTCACGCTGCCCGAGGGCGCCGACATCAACCTCGCGAAGAGCGAGCTGAAGGACGGCGTGCTCACGCTCGTGATCCCCAAGAAGCCGAGCGCACAGGCAAAGAAGATCGAGATTTCGTCGGGTAAGCCCAAGTCGTAACGGCTCGACCCTTGCAGTGACGAGGGGTATGAGGCTCGCACTCGCCCTCGTTGCTCTCGCCGCCTGCGGCCCAGAGACGACCTCCTTTCGCACCACCGACAAGGGCGACGAGCTCGTCCCGTCGGCGGCCGCGTATGAAGTGCGCCTCGACCGCGCGGTCGCGAACGTTCATGTCTCGTCGAACGGTGGCTACGTCAGCGCCGGCGAAGAGCCGATGACGCATGTCGCGTTCGAGATCCAGAACCTCGGCCGCGTTCCGATCGACTTCGACGGCGGCGCGCTGTCGCTGCGCGTGTTCGGGCGCGAGGGCGTCGCGCTGCCGCCTGCGACGTTCGCGATGGTCACGCCGCTCGGACCGGCGCAGGTCACGATCGCACCCGGCACGACGGCCACCCTCGAGAGCTACTTCGTGATCCCGGTGCGGCCGCGTGCCGTCGAGTCGATGCGCGTGCGGTGGTCGCTGCGTGCGGGTGACGCGCGCTTCGTCGAAGAGACCAGCTTCGTGCGTGACGACGGCTTCCCCGTGCTCGACACGAGCATCCCGAGGTCATGATGCGCAGCGCGTGCGTCCTGGCCGCGTTGCTCGCCGCTGCTCCGGCGAGTGCCCAGGCGCCGCGGCAGGTGCAGATCGAGATCCCCGACGCGTGCGCGATCTACACGGAGCGCGAAGAGGATTGGTCGAACCTGATCTCGGTCGCCACCTGCATGCAGCGGGTGCGCGTGCCGTGCATCGATGATCCTGCCGAGGTCGAGGCCATCGTGGAGGGGCTCGCCGGCGAGATCGCACCGTCGATCCTCATCTACGTCGCCACGATGGAGAACGGCCCGAACGACGCGAAGCTGCGGGCCGCGTACCACATCGGCCTCACGAGCCTCGCCCTCGTGACGCGAGCCCGCAGCTCGATCGCCGTGCCCGACCTGACCGATCTGGTGGCCATGAAGCGCTTCCGCGTCTTGCACGCGCGCGTGGAGTACGCGCTCGCACCCGCGCTCGCGACGGCGCGCGTCTCGTTCGGCTTGGTCGTGACGATGGCCGCACACGAGCGCGCCCTGCGAAGCGATCCGGTGCAGCGCGAGATGATTCGCTCCGCGGTCACGATGCTGTTGCTGCTCGACGATCACGAGCGACCGACCTACCTCGTGAAACGTGGAACGTGAGATGCAAGGACACCGAGGACGGAGGATCACCATGAAAGCTCGCGACCTGATGACCAGCCCTGCAGTTACCTGCAACGTCAACGACTCGCTCGAAGTCGCTGCGAAGTTGATGTGGGATCATGATTGCGGCGCGATCGTTGCCGTTCGCGAAGACGGCAAGGTCGGAGGTGTGATCACCGACCGCGATATCTGCATGGCGGCGTTCACGCAAGGCAAGGTGCTCGACCAGATGTTGGTCAACAGCGCGATGGCGGGTCACGTCCTCACGGCGCGTCCCGACACCACGATCGGCGAGATCGAGAACATGATGGCCGAGCGACAGATCCGGCGCATCCCGATCGTCGACGACAACAACCTGCCCGTCGGTCTGGTCTCGCTCAACGACCTCGCGATCGAGAGCGTGCAGCCCGATACGCGCCTGAAGAATCCGTTCGCGAAGATCGCGCACACCGTCGCGGCGATCTGCCGCCGCCGCATCCCGAAACAGCAGGCTGCGTGAAGCGGAACGCGGTATAGGAGTCACCATGACCGACAAGAAACCGACCATCTGGGACGAGATCCGCAGGATGAGCGACGAGCTCGAGCTGAAGGTTCATCTCGCGAGCATGGAGGCGCGCGATCGCTGGCAGACGTTGAAGCCGCGCGTGAAGGCGCTCGAAGAGAAGATGGAAGAGAAGACCGCGCAGGCGAGCGCGCGCGTCGTCGAAGAGTTGAACAACGTCGGCGATCTCATCCGCGAGCTTCGTGACGACGTGGTTGCTCGCGCGAAGTGAGCTCGAAGCGATCCGGATCTGCAAGGTACTCGCGGAACGCGCGCATCGCCTCGCTGATATGCCAGCCGTCGACGTAGCGATGATCGATCGTCGCCGTGACCGGTAGTACCGGGCGCGCGACGACGCGACCGTCGACGACGAGCGCCCGTTCGGTGATCTCTCCGACGAGCACGAGCAACGGAACGTCGTACATCCACGCGATCGGCGCGAAGCCCTGCGGCAAGCCGAAGGTCGCGACGTTCGTGACCATCGCGCTGCCGAACGGTGTCTTGCGCAGCGCGAGTGCGGGGATGTCGAGACGTAGACTCTCGGTCAGGAACGCGGTGGCCCGGAGCGTCTTGCGCAACAGCCACGACGGCATGTGATCGGTGAGCGACTTCGTCCGCGCGAAGTCGCGGTCCGTGCCGCTCTTTAGCTTCGCGGCTTGCCGCGCGAGCTCGTCGGCGACCTCGAACGCGGACTTGCTCGGCACGTCGACGACCTTGACGCCCGACAGGTCGCGCCCGCCGGCGACCGAGGTGATGAAGAAGACGTCGATCGTCGGCCGCGGCCGCGCGCGGACGCCGCGGATCTGGATGTTCAGATCGGGGACTCGCTCGAGCGCGTGCGAGATCGCCCGGCCGACCAAGTGCGTCGGTGTGACGCGGTGACCAGAAGCTTTCGCACGGTCGATGAAGCGCAACATCGCTTCGGCATCGACATCGAGCGCTCCGAAGATCTGCGGATCGTCGGGTGCGTGCCACATCGCGCTCGCGATTCGTCGCCAACCGGTCAGTCGCGTGCTCTGCATGATGTGGATGGAGTGCAGTCGCCGCGCCACGTGGATCTGCGAGATTCGCGCACGCGTTGCGCTTCGGCGGTGGCCGGACACGCAAGCCAGCAGGACTTGCGGCGAACGTCGTGACTACCTGGTTCCGCTAGTCACGCCGTCGCATTGTTTGCGCGCTGGTTTTCGCAGGCAACCGTCGTGCTTATCGTGATGTCCAGTCCCGGGGGAAACGTGCGAACCGTCAAGATCATCGTCGCGTCGTTCGTCGCGTTTGCTGCGATCGGTGTGCTCGCGTTCGAGTACCTGCTGCCGATCGTCGTCGAGCACCAGGTTCGCAACCGTCTCGGCCCCACCGCGCGGTTCGAAGTCGGAGCCGTGGCGCTCGATCGCGTGAAGCTCCTCGACGTCTCGCTCGCGCGTGGCCTCGAGCTCGGCGACATCACGATCGAGGCGGGTCCATGGCAGCTGTTTCGCGGCAAGCGCGCGGATGTCGTGCTCTCGGGATCACGCATCGACTCGCGCGCGGTCACGCTTCCGAAACCGACCGGGAAG
>Ga0316605_10001311_pt1 | contig 14524 bp, 13 predicted proteins | sample OWC_soil_day20_n_FD_207666 | JGI IMG/M metagenome (GOLD analysis project Ga0316605, IMG submission 207666) | Wetland soil microbial communities from Old Woman Creek delta, Ohio, United States - OWC_soil_day20_noCT | ecosystem: Environmental > Terrestrial > Soil > Wetlands | place: USA: Ohio... | reverse complement strand
GGTCCCGGTGCACCGGTACCGACGCCGGCCGCGTCGCCGCCGCAGGAGACACTCGACAATCTGTCGGCGTGGTCGGGCCCGGCGCGGACGACGAGCTTGCCCGAGCTCTTGAACCTCGCGGTTCGCCAAGCGCCCGCGCTGCAGAGCGCACGGATCGACATCGCGATCGCCGAAGCGCGCATCGAACAGACGTACGCGCGCGATGACTGGCAGCTGCGCTCGCAGGCCTCGGGCTCGCGCAGGTCGGGCCTCGTCCAGGGCCAGGAGCTCGATCAGTCGTACGGGTTCAACGGCGCCGTCGATCTCTCGCGCGTGTTGCCGACCGGCGGCACCGTGAATCTGCACGCCGGCGCCGACTACCAAAACGTCGAGTACAGCGACCCGACCGCCGACATGTTCCTCGGCGGCACGACGTGGTCCACCGAGGTCACCGCCGGGTTCACGCAGCCCCTGCTGCGCGGCCGGGGCCGCTGGTTCTACGAGGCGAACGAGCGGATCGCGACGATCTCGCGCGACGCGGCCGTGCTCGCACGCCGCCAGGTCGCGATCGACACGGTGCAGACCGTCGTCGCCGCGTACTGGGACCTCGTCCTCGCCGAGCGGCAGGTCGCGATCACCCAGTCGAGCCTCGAGCTCGCGAAAGAGCGGCTCCGCATCACGCAGATCGGCAACGCCGGCGGCAAGGTGCCGCGCTCCGAGATCCCCGCCGTGCAGCAGATCATCGCGACGCGCGAGGAAGACGTGTTGAACGGCGAGCTCGCCGTGCTCGATCGATCGTTCATCGTGCGCCGCGCCGTCGGCCTGCCGATCGGCAAGGGCGAGCTCGGCCTGCGCGTCGGGACCGAGCTCGCGACGCGCGATGCCACGTTCGATCTCGGTGCGTTGACCGAGCGCGCGTTCTCGGCGAGCCCCGAGCTCGCACAGCTCGCGAAGCAGGATCAGGCCGCGCGCCTGGAGATCGAGGTCACCGAGAACGGCCTCTTGCCCCAGCTCGACGCAGCGATCTCGCTCGGCCCGACCGGCCAAGACGGCAACTTCAGCACCGCCACGAAGAACATGGCGCTGTTCAAGTCGATCTCGATCAACGGCTCGCTCACGCTCCAGCACTCGTTCGGCCAGGAGAACGTCAAAGGCCTCGCCCGCGAGCAGCGCGAGGGCCGCCGCAAGCTCGAGGTCACCGCGTTCGACCTGCGCGCTCAGATCGCCCAGACGATGGCCCGCGCCGTCGCGCAGCTCGAGCTCGCCCGCCGCCGCGTCGCGCTCTCGCAGCGCGCGATCGATCTCGCGAACGAGAACATCAAGATCGAAACGGACCGCTTCAACCTCGGCAAGGCGACGAACTTCGACGTGCTCAATCGCCAAGAAGAGCTACGCCAGGCCGAGCTCCGCCGCGCACAGGCGATGATCGACTGGCACAAAGCCGAGTCGGTCGTGCAGGCGCTGACGGGCGACATCCTCCCCGCCTACGGCATCACGGTCGAATAACGCGACACCGTCGCGACACCGCCAACACCGCGACGTGAACGATCGATGACAGCGATCGCGATGTCATGCACGCGCGGTCGCGCGGTTAGCAGCTTCATCACGGCATCGGCTGGCAATCGTCGTAACTCCGTGAATAGCGGGCCACTGGCACGTGCCGTGGATTGTCGATGGCTACATGTACCGACCATCGTCTTCCCTGTTCGTACTGAGTTTCGTGGGCCTCGTCGGCTGCGGCAGCGACGCGCCACCGCCTGATGAGGTGCGCGCGCGCATCGCGAAGGATCTCGTCGCGGTCGCCGACACCGCAGAGGCCTCGCGCGCGGACGGCGCCTCGCTCCCCGACACGACGCAGTTCGCGCTCCTGCAGGGCGCGCTGTCGAGCGTGACCGGCAGCGCGGCGTTCGACACGATCTCGACCGAGGTCTCCGCCCGGATGGCGCCGCGGATGAGCAACCTGCTCGCGCCGCCGGCCGAAGGCGACCCGTTCGACGGCGCGGCGGCCGCGCAGTGGCTCAACGACAACCTGTTCACCAATGCGAACCACGCCGGCGACGGCGTCTACAACGTGCCCGCGTCGCTCGTCTGCATGGAGACCGTGTACGACGACAACGGCATCGCGACCGGCGAGGCGCTCGATCCGGCGTGCGCGCAAGCGTTCGCGAAGATCCAGCTGCGCATCCGCGTGAGCGACGACGACGACGTCTTGAAGTTCGCGCTGCAGATCGGCCCCCACCACGACGAGCCGCTCGAGGTCGGCCTGTCCGCGACGCTGCTGTCACTGTCGGTCGATCTCGACGAGCTCGAGGCGGCCGCACGCGCGCTGCTGCCGAAGTTCGGCGAGGAGGTCCCGAACTTCGCGCTCGACGGCAAGGCGACCGCGAAGCTGGAGGTCCTCGGCGCGGCCGCCGCGCGCGTGTCGTTCGGCATCGATCGCGGCATCTCGGTGCGGTTCGCGGATCCCGGCGAGAGCCTCGCCGGTCCGAACGCGTTCGAATTCTCGTCCCGCGCGGCGAACGTGTTCTCGCTCGCGCTCGACGGCAACGTCAGGTCGATGGAGCTCTTGGCCGGCCTCGGCGAGACGCACGCGAAGATCCCCGACCAGATCGACGGCCCGACCGAGCTGAACCTCGCGGGGCTCACCGCCGAGCTCAGCTACGCCGACGGCCAGCCGCTGAAGATCAAGAACTTCAGCCTCGGCCAAGGCCCGCTGTCGGTGCTCGTCGACGGCCAGCCCGCGCTGCACGCCGAGCTCAACCCGAGCGACGGCCACGCGTTCCACGGCCAGATCACGGGTGACCTGCTCGAGGTCTCGCCGCGCATCGACTTCCGGACGCAGACGAACCACGCGCTGCTCGGCGAGGCCGAGCCGGTCTACGACGTGCGCCGGGTCCTGATCGAAGGTGGCCTGCGCGGCCGCGCCGACGACAGCGTCGAGGTCGTCGGCGGCCGGTTCGAGATCGAGACCAACCCGACCACCTACGGGTTCGCCGCCGTCGCCAACCAGTGCGTGCGCGGCACCGAGGCGTACGACACGACGCGTGGCGCGTACTACACGCAGTTCACCGTCGGCGCGTGTAACTAGACGAGGCCGATATAGGCCATGTGCACGCCGCCATCGCGACCGTCGCGGCGGTAGCTGAAGAACCGGTCGCCTTCGCACTTCGTGCAGGGCGGCCGGTCGTCGATATTTTCGGGCTTCACGCCGGCGCGCTCGAGGATCGCGCGCGTCGCGACGCGCAGATCGAGGTGATCCTTGTGCGGGCCTTTGACGACCATGCCCGGGACGTCGCCGAGCTCCGCGCGAAACTCGTCGACGACCTCGGGCCCGACCTCGAAGCAGCACGGGCCGATCGACGGCCCGAGCGCGACGCGCAGGTTCTCGGGCTTCGCGCCGAGCTCCTGCATGCGGGACACGACGTTCGTCGCGATGCCGGCGACGGTACCGCGCCACCCCGCGTGCGCCGCACCGCACACGCGCGCGACGGGATCCGCGAACAGCATCGGGATGCAGTCCGCGGCGAACGCGCCGAGCACCGGCCCCGGTCGGTCGCAGACGAGCCCGTCGAACTCGGCGTCGGCGGTGAGGTGCTCGCCAACCCGGTAGACGTTCGTGCCGTGCACGTGCCGCGTGGCGACGAGCTGCGCCGGGTCATAGCCCGCGTGCGCGGCGAGCAGCTTGCGATTGTGCTCGACGTTCGCCGTGTCATCGCCCCAGCGCTTGCCGAGGTTGAGCGAGCTGCGCAGCCCGGTGGACACCCCGCCGTGGCGCTCGGGAAACCCGTGCGTGAAGCCCTCGTTCGGGATCACCGGTGAACGGTGGATGCGGATCACAGCGATCAACTAGCACGCCGGTCACCCGTCCTGACCCAGTGAGAGGATGGGTGGATGCGGGTTTCTCGCTTCACCGCCGGGTCGACCGGCACGAACCGTGACGTGATAACGTCGAATCATGATCCCCTACGACGACCTCGTGGCGGCACTGACGTCTTGGCGCGCGCGACAAGGGCTCCCCGTCGCGTCGCTCGTACCAGCGACGACCGGCTCGGGTCCGACGCCGACGCCGATGACCGGCTCGGGCCCGACGCCCGGCTCGGGTCCGCGCACGGCACCGCCGGCACCGCCGAAGGGCGGGTACAACCCGCCGCCGCTCGCGTCGCCCGACACCGCCGATGACTCGCTCGACGTCGACGACGAGGCGCTGCTCGAAGAGGCGCACTACGACAACGAAGGCAACGACTTCGCGATGAACTTCGCCGGGCAAGTCGAGAAGGACGACGAGTCGACGACGCTCGGCCAGGCGCCGGAGCGCGACTCGTTCGGCGGCGAGACCGAGCTCGATCCGAAGTCGCGCAAGCCCTGGTGAGCCCCCTCGGGGAAGACGACGTCTCGGTCGACGTCGATGCCTGGCAGGGAGAGGCCTGCGTCGGCGTGGTGGCCGAAGCCGGCGAGCGTGCGCGCACGCTGATGGGGCTGCGCGTGCTCGTCGGGACGCGCGATGCGTGCGGCGAGTGCGAGGTGTGTCGCGCCGGTGGCGCGAGCGTGTGCTCGCTCTCGAAGGCGCGGCGGCCGGGCAAGCGCACGATCGCGATGGCGCGCTGGATCGTCGCCCTGCAAGACGGCATCGAGCTGCCGCTACCCGCGGCGGCGGCGGTCGCCGGTGATGTCACGCTCGCGTACACGGCCTACGCGCGGACGAGCGTGTCACCCGCAGATACGGTCGTCGTCGTCGGCAAGTCGCCGGTGACGCGCTTCCTCGTCGAGATCCTGCGCGCGAAGGCGATCTCGCCGATCGTGATCGTCGAAGGCGACGACCGCACGTGGAGCGACTGGCTCGTCGCGCGCGGCGTCGCGATCGCGGAACTCGGGTCGCGGACCGACGCGCTCGCCAAGGTGCGTGACGTCATCGGAGCGCAGGGTCGTGGCGTCCGGCCCTGGCGCACGATCGCGACCTCGGGTGAGTCGGCAGACCTCGCCTGTCAGCTCGCCCATCCGCGGGGCACGTTGACGCTGCTACCGACGGCGCTGAAGGGTCTCGACATCGGGCTCGCCGCGGAGCGCGAGGTGACGGTGATCGGGGTGGCGCGGGAGCACCCGGATCTGATCGTCGAGGCCGCGGCCATGTGCGCCAAGGGCGAGATCGAGCTGGTCGCCGGGACCACCATCGAGCCGGGCCATCCGACGCTGTCGTACGTCGCGGTCCCCTAGCGCGCGAGCAGGAAGATGATCGCGCCGAGCGCGATCACGCCGAGCCCGATGAGGATCAGGATCATGCTGCGCCCGCTCTTCATCTCGCCGATCAGCGCGTCCTCGGACACCTTGCCGCTCATCGAGGTCGCCGGGTCTTTGTCCTTCAACGCAGACATCATCTGCGTCGCGCCCGTGCGTAGGCTGTACTTCTCTTTGTCGCCGCGCGAGATCGAGCCGTCGTCCTTGTAGCGCTCGTCCATCGGCAGCGAGTCGGCCTTGTCGACCGGCACGTCCTTGCCGGTGCGCGCGCGCTCCTCGGCGGCCGCGACCGCGGCCTGCGCGTCGAGGTCGCCCTTCTTGAACCACATCGTCTCGCGGAACTTGCCCTTCGCATCTTCGGGCTTGCCCGACTTCGTCGGCACGTTCGCGACTTTCGGTGGCGCGACGACGGGAGCTTGCGGCAACACCGGCGCCATCGGCGTCGCGGGCGTCGGCGCGGGCGCAGCGGAAGCCGGCTGCGCCGTCTGCACGGCGGCGGCCACCGGGCCGACCGTCGGTGCGGCTGTCGGCGCGATCGTCGGTGCGATCGTCGGCGCGACGGGCGACGACGCCGCCACCGGTGTTGCGGGCGCCGGCATCTCGGGCGGCGCGCTCTTTCCTCCGGGTGGCGCCCACGGAGATCGATCGGGGCCGGGCGCGGGCGCAGCAGCGGGCATCGCCGCCGCGGCCGACGGCACGCCCATCACCGTCGCCGCGCCGGACGCTGCTTGCGGCGGCGCGGCCGATGCCGCGACGGCGACCGGCTGCGCCATCGGCGGTGCAGACAGATGTCCCGGTGTCGGGTGCGCGCCGGCGAGCGTCGACGGCGTCGTCGGTGCAGGTGCACTCATCGCGGCCGCAGCCGCGGGCCCGGTGAGCACGGGCGTCCCGAACGCACCGCCGGTGCCGCGCACGCCGAGCAGGGTCTGCACGAGCTCGGCCTTCGGCTTGCCGACCTTTCCCATCGGCTGCGTCGCCTTCGGATCGGACTTGTCGCCGCGTGCGATGCGGCTGACCTCGTCGACGAACTGGCGAACGGTGAGGAAGCGCTTCGTCGGGCTGCGATCGAGCGCGCGCATGATCAAGGCCTCGACGGGCGCGGGCACGGGGGCGAGCGACGACGGCGTCTTGATCGTCGCGTTCGCGTGTGCACGGTGCACTTCGTCGGGCGTCGCGCCCGCGTGCGGCGTCTGACCGGTGAGCACGTAGTAGTAGAGCGCTCCGAGCGAGTACAGGTTCGAGCGCTGATCGACGGGCTTGCCGTCGACTTGCTCGGGCGCGACGAACTCGGCGACGCCGGGCACGCGATCGTTCGTCGGCACCGGCAGCGAGAAGTTGATCAGCTTGATCTGATCGCCGGCGAACAAGATGTTCTTCGGTGCGAGGTCACGATGCACGACACCGACCTGCGCCGCTTCGATCAACGCTTCACCGACGACTTCGATCAAGTGCGCGGCTTGTTCGAGCGGAATCGGTCCGCGCGCGGTGATCGCTTCGGCGAGGGTCTGCGCGCCATCGAGGAGCTCGACCGCGAGCCAGGTCTCGTCCGTCGCGCCGCCGCGCTTGCCCGATGCGATGACCTTCGCGACACCCGCGCTCTGCACGCGCTCGATCTGCTTGAGCTCGCGCTCGAGCCGTTGCGCGACGCCGGGCAGCGCCGTCACCGCCGACGCGACGACCTTCACGGCCACGGTCGCGTTCGTTTGCTTGTCCGTCGCGCGATACACGACACCGGTGCGGCTACCGCCCAGCTTGTCGCCGAGCGTGAACCGCGCGGTCAGCGGGTCGGTCGCGGAGGACTGGGCTTCCGCCGGGACGAGGCGTGCAGCGTCGACCGGACAGAAATTCGCGTCGTCGCTGAACTGCTTCTGGCACTTCGGGCAGAGCTTCATCAGGGCCTCTAGGTATGCGAATCGTATGGACATCCGCACAGAAAGGCAATCGATGCGGACGCTCAACTCGTTGACAACCCGCATGATCGGACGCTAGAACCCGCGGTCCAAACCCGAGGATTCGTCATGGCTTCGAACACCAAAGCGACCACCGTCAAGCGTAAGAACAAGCACGAGAAGGCCGGCCGCCGCCGCAAGAACCGGTTGGCGAAGAAGTCGACCGCGTCGACCTCCGAGCTGTTCGCGAACCTCGGCGAGCCCGGCAAGCCGGCTCCCAAGCGCTAGTTGCACCGCTCCGCTCGCATCGCGACGCTGGTCGGTCTCGCCGGCGGCGCCCTCGCGATCATCGTCCTCCTCGCGTGGACGTCGTACACGCGCGCGTCGTGGAAGCCGGTCTCCGGCATCTTCGATCCCGGCCGCTCGACCGAGAGCTTCGTCGTGCGCGGCCTGAAGATCATCGCGCACCATCCCGAGTTTCCCTACGCGGCGATCGTGCTCGGTGCGATCGCCGCGATCGCGGTCGCGCTCGCGTTTCTGATCTGGCGCGGTCAGCGGTGGGCGTACATCGTCGCGGCGGTCGGCGCCGCGATCACGATCGCCGGTCCGTGGCTCGCGCGCGCATACGTGCAGCATATCGAGACGGTCACGGCGAGTCGCAAGTGGGCCGCGAAGAGCCCCTACGTGGCGGCGACGACGACGCTCGCGCTCGCCCTGACGATCGTGCTCGCGCTCCTCGCGGCCGCGAGCGTCACCGCGTTCGTCACGTCGAAGCGCGTCCGCGCGTGATCACGACACGTCGGCCGACACGCGGTCGACCGAGAACACGCCCTTGATGCGCGACAGCGACCGGATCACCTGCTTGAGCTGATCGAGGTCCTTCACCGACGCGTGGAACGTGTTCACGGCGCGGCCGTCTTCGGTCGCGCGGCAGTGCGCCTGGCTGATGTTGACGCCCTGATCCGTGAACGACTGCGAGATGTGCGCGAGCAGGCCGGGCTTGTCGGCGCACAGCACTTGGATCGCGACCTCGTGCTGGGTCTTGCCGACGCCATCCCACTCGACGTCGATGCGGCGCTCGGGATCGAGATCGAGGCCCTTGTCGCAGTCGCGGCGGTGAACCGTCACGCCGCGACCGCGGGTGATGAACCCGACGATCGGATCGCCTGGCAGCGGCGAGCAGCACTTCGCGAACCGCACGAGGACGTCTTCCTCGCCGGCGACCTTGATGCCCGACGACGACGTGCGGCGCGTGACCTTGCGCAGCAACGTCTTCAGCATCGACTCGGTCTTCTTCTCGGCCGCGTCCTCGGCCTTCTTCGCCAGCTCGGGCAGGGCCTTCTCGAGGACCTGCTGGGTCGTGATCTTGCCGTAGCCGACCTGGATGATCAGCTCGTCGACGGTGACGCAGCGCAGCTCGCGCGCGGCGTGCTGCAGCTGCTTCTCCGCGCGGTGCAGCGTGGTGTTGTGCTTGCGCAGCGCCTTGTCGAGGAGATCGTTGCCGAGCACGACCGCCTTGTCGCGCTGCTCTTGGCGGAGCAGGTAGCGGATCTTCGTGCGCGCGCGCGCCGTCTTCACGAGCTTGAGCCAGTCCTTGTTCGGCTTCTGGTTCGGGCTCGTGATGATCTCGATCGTGTCGCCGTTGCGGAGCTGGTAGCGCAGCGGGACGATCATCCCGTTCACCCGCGCGCCCGAGCAGTGATCGCCGATCGAGGAGTGCACCGCGTATGCGAAGTCGATCGGGCAGCTGCCCTTCGGTAGCGCCTTGACGTCACCGCCCGGCGTGAAGACGTAGACCTCGTCGCCGAACAGGTCGATCTTGACGGACTCGAGGAACTCCGTCGGATCGTGCAGCTCCTTCTGCGACTCCATGAGCTGGCGAAGCCACGCGAACTTCTTCTCGTCGTTGATCGCGACGGGCTTGCCCTCTTTGTACTTCCAGTGCGCCGCGATGCCGTGCTCGGCGACGAGGTTCATCTCGTTCGTGCGGATCTGGATCTCGATCCGCTCGCCGCGCGGGCCGATCACGGCCGTGTGGAGCGATTGGTACAAGTTCGGTTTCGGCAGCGCGATGTAGTCCTTGAAGCGGCCGGGGATCGGCGTCCACGTCTGGTGCGAGACCCCGAGCGCCTGATAGCAGTGCATCTGCGTATCGGTGATGACGCGGAAGCCGATCGCGTCGTGGATCTCTTCGAACGGACGCTGGGTCCGTTTCATCTTCTGATAGATCGACCACAGGTGCTTCGCGCGGCCCATCACCTCGCACGGCACGCCGTTGTCGCCCATCTCTTTCTGGATCAGCTTCTCGACGTGGTGGATGTACTCGAGGCGCTCCGCGCGCGTCTTCGCGACATCGGCAGCGAGCTGCTCGTACTCGCCGGGGTAGAGGTACTTGAACGCGAGGTCTTCGAGCTCGACCTTGACCCACTGGATACCGAGGCGGTTCGCGAGCGGCGCGTAGATCTGCATCGTCTCGGCCGCGATGCGCTCCTGCTTCTCGGGCGGGAGGTGATACAGCGAGCGCATGTTGTCCAGGCGATCGCAGAGCTTGACGAGGATGACGCGGATGTCGCGCGCCATCGCGAGCAGCATCTTGCGGAAGTTCTCGGCCTGCTGCTCCTCGCGTGTCGAGTACGGCAGCTTGCCGAGCTTCGTCACGCCGTCGACGAGGAACGCGACCTCCTTGCCGAACAGCTCGCCGAGCTGCTCGACGGTCGCGCTCGTGTCCTCGACGCAGTCGTGCAACAGGCCCGCGCACACCGACGCGACGTCGAGCTTCAGCTCGGTGATGATCTGCGCGACCGAGAGCGGATGCGTGACATAGGGATCGCCCGACTTGCGGGTCTGACCGTCGTGCGCCTGCGCGGCGAACTGGTAGGCGCGACGCACCAACGGGATGTCCGCACCTGGGTAGTAACCGGCGAGCTCCGAAAGGATCTGATCCAGCTGATGCATACGACTGCGGGCGAAGCTCTAGGCTACCACGCAGCGCGTCGCAGGCGTTCCCTGCCCGATCAGTTCGAAGCGAGGGTATCGGCGAACTTCCACGTGAACTCGAAGGCTTCGCCCGGCCGGCTGACGATCAGGCGGAGCGAGCGCACGTTCGCGTGGAACAGGTCGCGCTGGTAGAACACGAAGTCGGCCTTGCCGCGGTAGACGCTCAGCGAGCCGAGCGTCTGGCGATTGCGCCAGCCGTCGTCGGCCATGCCGATCGTGTTGTAGCAAGTGCCCCGGGCATCGCGGCCGGCGGAGCTACAGATCGACGTGCGCTGCTCGCGATCCCACATCGTCGTCATGATCTTCGTGCGCGCGTGCTCGACGGACTCCGGGATCCACTTGCGGCCGCTGTCGTCCTCGAGCCGGACGTTCCAGGTCTTGAGGTCGGCCCAGTCTTGCCACTTGTGATCGATCTGGACGTGAAAGCGCAGGCGATCGCGCGAGACGATCGTGAAGCTCGCCTGGTTGTAGAGCGGATAGCGTTGGTTGCGGACGGCGGTCGCGCGCTGCGTCGGCTCCGGATCCTCGGGCTTCTCGAGCTCCATGTCGCCGGTGACGATCGTGATCTTCTCCGATTGGCGCAGCGTCTCCGTCGGCTGCGCGAGCGGGTTCGGCTGCACCGTCGACGCGCGAAACGTTCGCGTACATCCCGATCCCACCAGCGCCCCGAGTGCCGCCAGGACCAGACCTCCCCGCACGAGATTGCCCGTCATAGATCCAGCGTGGCGTAAGCCGATCGCCTCGTCAATGCGGCTTTTTGTGAGAGCCGCGGGGTGTCTCAGGCGCGCGCTATCAGCTTGCGGGCGTGCGTATCAGGATGTGTCGCACTGTTCGCGTGCACGACCTGCGCGAGCTGCGCTAGTGGATAGGGCACGTCGGGCCGATCGACCGTGCCGTACCGGCGCGTGAGGTAGAGCGCGCGTAACACCGCGTAGGCACGTTCGATGTCATCGTTGACGATCAGGTGTTGGTACTCGCCGAAGTGCTCGAGCTCTTCGATCGCCTTCGCGAGCCGTTTGTCGATGATCTTGGGATCGTCGGTCGCGCGGTTTCGGAGCCGTTGCTCGAGCGTCGTTAGATCCGGTGGAAGAATGAAGATCTTCAGCGAGTCGTGGGGCCAGCGGTCCGACAGCGCCGCACCACCCTGCCAGTCCACGTCAAAGATCACATCTCGGCCCGCCGCGAGCGCCGCTTCGACCGGTGCCTGCGCGGTCCCGTAGCGGTTCGAATGGACGAACGCGTGCTCGGCGAACTCGCCGTGCTCGACCATCTGCTCGAACTGTTCGGGCTTGACGAAGTGGTAATCGCGGCCCTCGACCTCGCCCGGGCGCATCGGCCGCGTCGTGTACGACACGGAGAACTCGAGCCCCTTGAACTCCTCGAGCAGCCGACGCGTGAGCGTGGTCTTGCCGGCGCCCGAGGGAGACGAGACGATAACGAGCACTCCGCGAGTCACGACGGCCGAATCATTACACGAGACTCTGATGTCATTCGACGTTCTGGACCTGCTCGCGGACTTTCTCGAGCACGGCCTTGGCGTCGACGACCGTCGAGCTGATCTCGGCCACGGTTGACTTGCTTCCGATCGTGTTGAGCTCGCGGCCGATCTCCTGCACGAGGAAGTCGAGCCGCCGGCCCGCCGCGCTGGCGTTCGCGCACAGCGCGCGCATCTGATCGATGTGGGACGCGAGCCGCACGAGCTCCTCGGTCACGTCCGCGCGATCCGCGAGCAACGCGACCTCTTGCGCGAGCCGCGCGGGGTCGACGGCGCCGCCCTCACCATCGAGCAAGCGCTTCACGCGCTCGTGCAGCCGCTTCGACACCAGCTGCGGGACGTTCGCGGCGAGCGTCGCGATGGTCGTGCGGAGCGCGGTCAGCTCGTCGAGCCGCGCCGTCAGCTCGACCTCGAGCGCCCTACCCTCGGTCGTGCGCATGTGATCGAGCTGCGCCAGCGCACTCTCGAGCGCCGCGACGACCGCCGCCGGATCGTCCTCCGAGTCCCTGTCGGTCTCGACGATCACGCCGGGCTGCGCGAGGATCAGCGCCATGTCGGGCTTCGCGAGGCCGAGCTGCGTCGCGAGCTGGACGAGCGCTTCGGCCGCACGGCGCGCGGCGTCGGTATCGATCCGCGAGGCACCGGCGCCGATCCTCCGCTCGAGGTGCACGGAGATCGCGATCGCGCCGCGCTCGAGCGTGCTCCTCACTTTCGTGGTGACCGCGTCTTCGATCGCCGCCGGCACGCTGCCGCGGAACTTGATGTCGAGGAAGCGATGGTTCACCGCGCGGATGTCGACGGTCGCGCGCACGCCGGCGTGCTCTGCAACGCCACGTCCATAACCCGTCATGCTGCGCATCGCTGTTAGATATCACGTCGCTTCATCCGCACGGGCAGGCGCGCCGCATGCACCTCGCGCTCGGTGTCGTCGCTGGTGAGTCCTGACCCGGACGACGGGGCCAGGCGGCGAGCGGTTGTGAGGCCGGCCGCCGAGGCGTTTCGCGCTCCCGCGTGCGACGCTTGCTTCATCTCGAGATCGCGGGTGCATCTCCTGGTCGCATTCGCGATGACCGACGCGGCGTGGTCGGACATCTGCGAGATCGCGGCGTTGCCGCAGGTCGCCGAGATCGTGCCGACGTTCTTCGAGTGAGCTGCTCGATCCAAGCCCCACATCGCCACGGCCCACGTTGATGTTGACCGGCTGCACGCATGCGTCGATCCTGTAAGCATGCAGACGTGGGGCCTGCGGATGATCGCGCTTGCCGCATGTTCTGGTCTCCGAACGTGGCACGTGCGGGCACTACACGCAGATCGTGTGGCGCATGACACTGAAGCTCGGCTGCGCGAAGCAGAATTGCCCGAACATTCAGTTTCCGTCGACGATCCTCTGCAACTACGGTCCCGGTCGACAGCGGCGGAAGAACGGAAGGAGAGACGATGAGAGCACTATCGATCGCGATCTGGTTTGTGATCGCGTGCGGCGGTGGTGGGAACAACCGCGACGGCGATGTTCCACCCGACGACGCCGGCGTCGACGCGCCCGACGCCGGACCACCGCCACCGACGGCGATCCGCGTGATCGTGCGGCAGGACGACGGTCAGCCCGCACCGGGCTTCCCGGTCATGTTCCAGCGCCCCGACGACAGCGTGATCTCGACGGAGATGACCGACTTCAACGGTATCGCGCAGCGCGACGTGCCCGGTTCGACGAACGTCAGCTTGCTCGCGCCCGGTCCGAACAACACGAAGACCATCTACGTCTACCTCGATGCGAAGCCCGGCGACGTCCTCGAGATCGGGCCCGGCGTCACGCCGGAGACGAAATCCGTCGCCGGCATGGTCACGCTGCAGCTGCCGGCGACGACAGGCTCGTTCGACGTCGTGCAGCGGTGCAGGACGTCGTTCAGCATGCCGGGGGGACCGGCGCCGACGATCACGCTCATGCCGTGTGGCACACCGACGAACTTCCTCGTACGCAGCGACGGAGGCCACTTCTACACGGCGCTGACGCCGCTCACCGCCGGGCAGACGCTGAACCTCACCGGCGAGACGTACCGCACGACGAAGCAGCAGATCTTGCAGCTCACGGGCGCGACGCTGGCCGACCGCGCGTTCGTCGATGCGCAGGCGATCGACTTCGCGCTCACGCTGTCGCCGCTCGACAGTCGCAATATCGACGTCATCGGCGGTAACGCGCTCACCACGTTCACGCTGAACGATCACCCGAACGTTCCGGTCACGACATCGGTCTCGCTCCTGCCGATCTCCGGAAATCCGACGGATCCGAGAGAGTGGAAGCGGCGCATGCTGCCGGGCGATCAGGTCTACGACTGGGGCCAGGTCAACCTGCCGGTCGCAACGAACAAGATGTACGCGAACGGCATGCTCACGTGGACCGAGACCGGTACGGGCACCGAATACGTCTACGCGCAGATCACCGTCCGCAACGGCGGCGTCGATCGCATGAACATCCAGCTCGCCGGGCCGCGGGGGACGGCGACGTCGCTCCGCATGCCCGTCTATCCGGCGAGCCACGCGGACTTCAACCCGATGGCGGGTGACACGACGTTCTCGCTATCGATGCGGCTCGCGCGCTCGACCGGGGGTTGGGATCGCGCGCGAAACTACATCCATCGCTACGACTTCTTCACGTTCCTCGACTGGATCGGAACGGGCGAGCTCGTCACGAGCTACTGAGCTTCCGCGCAGACGGCTGCCGGCGCGCCGCACAGGACAGAGCGCGCCTCGACGTCGGTGAAGATGTACAGTCCTCGCGTGTTGTCGCGCACCGCGGTCTGGCTCGCTCTCGCGGCCGCGGCATGCCGTGATGGCGGCGCCCCGGCGGCGCAGCAGATCCGGTTCCTCCACACGTTCGGCCCCGAGGAGACGGAGCTGTTCAATCGGCTGATCGCGGATCGCGGGCTCGCGGTCG
>Ga0316605_10001305_pt1 | contig 14556 bp, 14 predicted proteins | sample OWC_soil_day20_n_FD_207666 | JGI IMG/M metagenome (GOLD analysis project Ga0316605, IMG submission 207666) | Wetland soil microbial communities from Old Woman Creek delta, Ohio, United States - OWC_soil_day20_noCT | ecosystem: Environmental > Terrestrial > Soil > Wetlands | place: USA: Ohio... | reverse complement strand
ATACGCCGTTGTGCGGGATCAGCCACAGGCGGGCGAGCAGCAACTGACCGCCGATGTGGGCGAAGGCGGCGAGGATGCTGAGGCTGACCGGGCCGAACCAGCGTCCTGGCAGATGCCGGGCGAGGCCAAGCGTGAGCAGGCTGAATGTTGTTCCGGTCAGCGCAAGAAAGAAGCCGGGGGCGAGAAAGTAGCCGAGCAGCAGGCTGCCGGCGAGCACGCGCAATCCGCTGACCCAGACGGCGGTCGCCCAGCCGTAACGGATCAGCACGACCAGCGTGACGATGTTGGCGAGGCCGGGCTTGACGCCGGGCAGCGGGCTGGGAATCGCCGCATCGACCAGCGACAGGGCGACGGCCGCGGTGGCCAGCCAGGCGACGCGGCGGTCTTCGGTGGTGACGGTCAGTTCAGTAACTGAGGCTGTCATAGGCCTTGGTTCGTCCGGCGATCTGTACGCTGACGCGATTGGGGGCGCAGATGGCGATTTCGCCGGGGCGCGCCAGCCAGCCTTGGCGCACGCAATACTGGCGCGGGCCGGGGTCGGCGACGATCCGGGCGCGGCCCGGTTCGATGGCGACCAATGTCGTGCCGAGCGGCCCGGGGACCGCGAAGTCGCGCCGACTGCCGAGATCGACCTCGGCGAAGACCTGTCCGTCCTGGCGGATGATGGCGCGGTCGGCAAAGCCGCCATGCCAGAGCAGGGGCAGCGTGATACCGACCAGCGCCGCGCCGCCGGCGATGACCAGCCAGTCACCGGGCCGCAGGAAGGCGTGCCAGCGCATCAGTCGCCGGCCAGTGAGCGGTGGCGGATCAGGACGTGCGCCTTGCTGGCGAATTCGCGACCCAGCCATTCGGCCAGATACACCGAGCGGTGCTGGCCGCCGGTGCAGCCGATGGCCACGGTCAGGTAGTTGCGGTTGTCGCGGATGTAGGCCGGTAGCCAGGTGGCGACGAAGCGGGCGATGTCGTCGCGCATGCGGATGACTTCCGCCTCGCCTTCAAGGAAGTCGACGACCGGCTGTTCCTTGCCGGTCAGCGGCCGCAGGTCGGGATCGTAATGCGGGTTGGGCAGGCAGCGGGCGTCAAAGACGAGGTCGGCGTCGAGCGGAATGCCGTGCTTGAACCCGAACGATTCGAACATCAGGGTCAGACCCTGCCCTGGCTCGGTCTCGATGAACTGGCGCACCCATTCGCGTAGCGCACTGGCCTTGAGGCCGCTGGTGTCGATGCGATGGCCGAGGGTGGAAATCGGTTCGAGCATCGTGCGCTCGGTACGGATCGCCTCTTCCAGCGACTGGCCGTCGGCGGCCAGCGGGTGGCGGCGGCGCGATTCCGAATAGCGCTTGAGCAGAGTCTCTTCATTCGAAAACAGGAACAGAAAGGTGTGGCGTATCCCATCTTTTGTCAGCAAGTGCAGGCGTTCCGGCAGTAGTTCGATGCCGTGGCCTGAACGGGCGTCAATCGCGACCGCCACCTTGCGGATTTTCTCCTCCTTGAGCATGCGCACAAGAACCGTGAGCATGATTACCGGAAGATTGTCCACGCAGTAATAACCAGCATCCTCGAGGAGGTGCAGGGCGACGGACTTGCCCGAGCCGGAGAGGCCGCTGATGAGAACGAGTTCCATCAGGCGGAGCATAATGAAGGCGGCGCTGGCAAGCAACCCGCGGCATAATAGCCATCAACGAGGAGACGATCATGCCCCCGACCATTCCCCTTCCCGAACTGCCGTTTCTTGCCGAACTGACGACGCTGCGCCGCGACATTCACGCGCATCCGGAACTGGCCTTCAACGAGAATCGCACCGCTGAAGTAGTTGCCCGTGAGCTCGAGCGCTACGGGCTGGAGGTGCATCGCGGCATCGCCCGGACCGGGGTCGTCGGCATTCTGCGCGCCGGAACATCGTCGCGCATGATCGGTCTGCGCGCCGACATGGATGCCTTGCCGCTCGCCGAAATGAACGAGTTTCCGCACCACTCCCGCCACTCCGGAAAGATGCACGCCTGCGGTCATGACGGCCATACCGCGATGCTGCTGGGGGCGGCGCGCCATCTCGCCGCGCATCCGGATTTCTCCGGCGTCGTCGCCTTCATTTTCCAGCCGGCCGAGGAATCCGAGGCCGGCGCGGCAGTGATGATCGAGGACGGACTGTTCGAGCGCTTCCCGGTCGAGGCGGTGTTCGGCCTGCACAACTGGCCGGGCGTTCCGGTCGGCGAGATGGTGGTGATGCCGGGGCCGGTCATGGCCGGCACCTGCGCTTTCGAGATCACCGTGCGCGGCCATGGCTGCCATGCGGCGATGCCGCATCAGGGGGTCGACTCCATCGTCGCCGGGGCGCAACTGGTACAGGCTCTGCAGACCGTGGTCAGCCGCACGCTGCATCCCTGCGATTCGGCCGTGGTCAGCGTCACCCAGTTTCATGGCGGCGAGGCGTGGAACATCATTCCCGAGGAGGTGGTCCTGCGCGGCACCATCCGCAGTTTCAAGCCCGAGGTTCAGGAAGCCGTCGAGCGTGCCGTCGAGCGTCTGTGCAACGGCGTTGCTGCGGCGAACGGGGCGCAGATCGGCGTTCATTTCGACCATCGCTACCCGCCGACGGTCAACAGCGCGGCGGAGGCGGAATTCTGCCGCAGCGTTGCAGCCGAGGTTCTCGGCAGCGAGCGAGTGCTCACCGACATGCTGCCATCGATGGGTGCCGAGGATTTTGCCTACATGCTGCGCGAAAAGCCGGGTTGCTACGTCTGGCTGGGCAACGGCCCGGGTACCGGCGGCTGCACCTTGCACAATCCGCATTACGATTTCAACGATGAAATCCTGGTGCCCGGCATCGCCTATTGGACCAGGCTGGTCCAGCGCGCGCTGCCTGCCTAACCGGCGACCAGAAAGCCGTCCTCGCGACGCAGCGCGTTGACCAGCAGCAGTTCGCGTTCGATGCGGGCCACCAGCTGGTCTTCCGGCAGGCTCAGATAGCGGGTATTGACGTCGATGGCAAAGGGCAGGGCGAGCAGGAAGGCCGGAAAATCGTCGGCCGGCAGGCGGCGCCTTTCCATCATGGCGAACGAGGCCATGACCTTGATGGCGTGCCAGGCTAGTTTGTCGATGTCGGCGGCGAAGCTGTCGACGCGCCGGAAAGCCCGCTCGAAAGCTTCGTCGACAGTAGCGAACGGACTGCCATGGCCGGGAATCACGACATCGATCGGCAGACGGGAGAGCATTTCCAGCGTCGCCCGCGTGCTGGCCAGGCCGTCGGCCTCGCCGAGCAGTTCGGGGAAGATGACGCCGAAACCGTTTTCCCAGAGCGCATCGCCCGAAATCAGGATGCGTTTTTCCGGGTTGTAGTAGGCCAGAGCCTCCATGTCGTGACCGGGAACGGCCAGCGCCTGCCAGTTGAGTCCGCCCATCCCGACTTCATCGCCGGCGCTGATCAGGTTGTCGTGCTGGAAGCGGGCTGCCTGCTGGCCCAGCGGCGAGAGTAGCAGGGCATTTTCGTCCCACTCGGCAATGGTGGCGTGGAGACCGGCCGGGACGATAATTTCGCAGCCGAATCTCGCTTGCAGCGCCGCGTTGCCGCCGATGTGGTCGGAGTGCGAGTGCGTATTTATGAGCCTTTTGAGGCGTCGACCGCGCAAGGCATGGCCGACCAGGTCGACGGTCTGGGCGGCGTGCGTGACATAGCCGCTATCGACCAGCGTGGCGTCTTCGCCCTCGAAAAACAGGATGTTGTTGGCCGACAGCCAGCCGCGCTCAAGGACGAGCAGCGAGTCCGGAAGGCGGACGGTCATTCGGGATTGTCCGGGTCGCTGGTCGGCGGTTCATGGACGGCGCTGACGGTGACGGCTTCGGCAACGACCTCGGGCGAGTCGAACGGTGGCCGCCCGCAGCCCAGGCAGTAACCGGTATCGGGGTCGGCCATGCAGACGCCGACGCAGATGTATTGCTCTTCGTCAGCCATGGCTGTCGCAATCGCAGCGCAACTCGCCCTCCCAGGGGTCATGCTCCAGCCGGCGCCTGGCGACGGCGGCGAGTATGGTCACGCGGCCGGCATCGTCGATCCGCGACCAGGCGCTGATCTCGTCGAGCGTGCGGAAGCAGCCGGCGCACAGACCGCTGCGGTCGTCCATTTTGCAGACATTTATACAGGGGGAGGCGGGCATCAGATGATCATGTAGCGGCGGCTCTGGTCGCGGACGAGATCGACGGCAGCCTGCGCCTCGTCGCGGCGGACGCGGGCCAGTATCGCCATGTAGCTGCGTTTGTCGCGGCCATGAAACTCCGGGAAGTCGAGGGTATGCACGTTGCCGTCGTCCACCGCCTGATCATTGACGATGCCGAGCCGGTCGATGGTAATGCTGACCGGCGCCAGGCGCAGCGAGGCTTCCGGCTGGCGCAGGTAATCGGCGAGTGCCGCCAGCAACTGGTCGGGCATCAGCGATGCGGCGGTTTCACGCAGCCGTGCATCAAGCTCGGTAAGTTGCCGGGTGTGGGTCTGGTATTCCGGCCCCGGCGACGTGCCGCGCAGTACCGTCAGGTGCCCGCGTGCCAGTGCGGCATCGGCGCGCAATCCCTCGCGCTCGCTACGCAGCGATTCGACGTGTTCGTGAAAGGTCTGCAGCAGGCTTTCCAGCGCCTTGCAACGGAGATTCCGGCGCGTCGTGGCGAGATCGCAACTCGGTTCGACCAGTGTGTGCGACGAAAAATAGACGACCAGTTGCGGCACGTCGTTTTGCAGCGTTTCGCCCTGCTGGGCGATGCCGAGTTGCCTCTTTTCCCGGCGCCGGGCGGCGAACAGCGCGTGGAAATAGTCGTCCGCGCAACTATATGGTTCGGCCAGAAAGTCGCGGACTGCCTGGCTGCGCCCGAGCATCTGGTCGATGTCGTCCGCCGTGGCGAACAGCGCGTGCACCAGCGGATCGTTGGCAAAGGACTGGCGGTTGATGTCGATCGGGCCGGGCAGCGCGTCGACCAGGCCCTCGCAATAACCCAGCGCGTGCTCAACGGGCAGCGCCAGTTGGCGTTCGAAGCCGGTTGCCGATTTGAGCAGCGGGTCGACCATTTCGGCAACCCGGTCAAGCGCCTTCCGCACCTGGGGCGTCGGCGCCGGCGCCGGCTTCAGAAAATCGGCAAGGGAGGAAATCAGGCTCAAGGAGTCGTGCTTGCGCAGATTGCCCGGCCAGCCCTGGCGCCGTTCGGGCGATTGATGGCACTGGAAATCCAGTCGCCGATGGCTGCCAGTTTAGCGAGATCGATGCCGGTTTCAATCCCCAGCCCGTGCATCAGGTAAACGACATCCTCGGTCGCCACGTTGCCGGAGGCGCCCTTGGCATAGGGGCAACCACCCAGGCCGGCGACCGAACTGTCGAAAGTCGCGATGCCCATCTGCAGCGACGCGTAGATATTGGCGATCGCCATGCCGTAGGTGTCGTGGTAGTGACCTGCCAGCCTGTCAATTGGCACGACCCTGGCGCAGGCTTCGAGCATGCGCTGGACCGAGGCCGGATTGCCGACGCCGATGGTGTCGCCGAGCGACACTTCGTAGCAACCCATCTCGAACAGGGATTTCGCGACGCCGGCCGCCTGCCCGGGCGCGATGTCTCCCTCGTAAGGACAGCCGACGACGCAGGAAACATAGCCGCGCACCGGGATTTCCAGCGCGCTCGCCGAAGAAAGAATGGGTTCGAAGCGCTTCAGGCTCTCGGCAATCGAGCAATTGATGTTTTTCTTGGAAAAACTCTCGGAAGCGGCGGCGAAAATGGCCACTTCGCTCGCGCCGGCCTGTATGGCCGCGTCGAAGCCCTGCAAATTCGGCGTCAAAACCGGGTAGACCGCTGCAGGATGCCTGGTGATGCCCTGCATCACCGCCGTGTTGTCAGCCATTTGCGGCACCCACTTGGGCGAGACGAATGAAGTGGCCTCGATGGCGCGCACGCCGGCATCGGCCAGGCGGCCGATGAGGTCGATCTTGATCGCGGTCGGCACGATCCCCTTTTCATTCTGCAGCCCGTCGCGCGGGCCGACTTCGACGATCTTTACTTTGGCGGGTAGCATGGGCGGGTGTTTTTTGCCCTAGCGCGCTGGAGCGCAGAATTCCGGCGTGGCGTCCTGGCAGGTTCCCAAACAGTTCACCTGGCCATTCGAATCAACCGCGGCGCCCCCGCCCGGTTGCGACGAGCACTTTACCTGTCCTTCGTCGTCGGCGGCGCAGTAGCCGACACCGCACCTGACGACACCATAGCGATCCCTGATCGCGCCCCCGCCCGCCCTGGCGCAGAACACCGTGCCGTACTGATCCGCCGCGCACTGACCCTCGCCGCACACCACGTTTCCATGCTGGTCCTTGATGCAGTCCCCGGCATTGACCTCGGTGCCGATCAGCGCCGCCAGAATCAACAAGCAACGAACTGCGAGATGTTTCTTCACGTGTTTTCCTTTCATTTCGAACTGCGAAAACCCCGATGTACCGGAAATCGCAGAATCCGCTCCGGGGAATTCTCGGCTGGCTGACCCACATGACTTGTCCTGAATCAGCGCGCCGTTGTTGAAAATACGGCCATAAACCACCCCGCTCGCTTCGCCGGTCCGCACCGGGTCGATGATTTCGAAAAAAGCTCCCTTGAATTCACCAACCTTGGCTTGTTTGCATGGTGAGTCCTTGATGCGGTTTCAGGTTGTTTAATACTGGTTGCCCGAACACATCGTGTCAAGCTTCAACCATCACCCTCGAACTCGACCAGCGCAGCGCCGTCGGCGCCCGCACCGTGAAGTCCTGGCAGCGCCCGGTTACGATGCGGCGGCGATTGCGCGGATGCTGCTGCCGCTGCTGCGCGCGCCCTTCGTTCAAGACCCGGCCTCAACCGCCGTCACCGCACGTTTCAGCGAACTGTTCGAACGAATGACGAATTTCTCGAGTTCGACGATCAGGAAGAATACGGCGCCGCCGGCGAACAGGATCGGCCACACGTGCAGCGGGATGGCCTCGTTGCCGAACACGGCCTGCAGCGGCGGTGCGTAGGTGAACAGCAGTTGCAGCACGACCACCGCGCCGATGCCCATGGGCAGGTACTTGTTGCCCATGTGCCCGGCGATCGACAGCGAGGAATCGAGCAGGAAGCGGCTGTTGAGCAGGTAGAAGATCTGCCCGATGGTGATGGCATTGACCGCGACGGTACGCGCGAGGTTGTCCGAAGCGCCTTGCGCCTTCATCCAGAAGAACGCCCAGAGCGTGAAGGCCACCAGCGCCAATCCGACGAAAATCACGCGCCAGATACCGAAGCCGGTCAGGATCGGGCGATCCACGGCGCGCGGCGGGCGTGTCATGACATCATGCTCGTGCGGCTCGAAGCAGATCACCAGGCCAAGCGCCACGGATGTCACCATATTGACCCAGAGAACCTGCGGCGCGGTGATCGGCAGCGTGAAGCCGAGGAAAATCGCCACGGCGATGACCAGCGCCTGCGCAAAGTTGGTCGGGAAGAGGAAGAGAATGGCTTTCTCGATATTGTTGTAGACCGTCCGTCCTTCCTTGACGGCGGCGGTGATCGAAGCGAAGTTGTCGTCGGCGAGGATCATCTCCGCCGCCTCCTTGGTCACTTCGGTGCCCTTGATGCCCATGGCCACACCGATGTCGGCCTTCTTCAAGGAAGGCGCGTCATTGACGCCGTCGCCGGTCATCGCGACGATCTGCTTGTTGGCCTGGATGGCCTTCACCAGACGCAGCTTGTGCTCGGGGCTGGCGCGGGCGAAGACATCGACATCGCGCACGGCTTCCCGTAGCGCCGCCTCGTTCATTTCCTCGATTTCGGTGCCGGTGATCGCCGTCCTGCCGTCGCCGATGCCGAGCATCTTGGCAATGGCGGCGGCGGTGATGCGATGGTCGCCGGTAATCATGGTGACGCGAATGCCGCCGTCGTGGCATTCCCTGACCGCTGCGATGGCCTCCTGGCGCGGCGGGTCGAGCAGGCCGATCAGGCCGACCAGTACCAGATTCTGCGGCAGGTCGGCTGGACCCAGACTGCCTGCCTGCAGGCCGGGGTTCTCCAGCCAGGCCAGCGCCAGTACGCGTTCGCCCTGCGCCGCGAGTTTGTCCGCCACCTGCATGAAATGTTCGCGGTTGAACGGCGCGGCTTGCCCGTCGCTTAGCTGTTGGCGGTCGCAGGCGTCCATGATGACTTCCGGTGCCCCCTTGACGAAGATCGCTTCCGTGCCGTCGGCTGCCCGGTGCAGCGTGGCCATGAACTTGTGTTCGGATTCGAACGGAATGGCGTCGATACGCGGATAGGCCTGCTGCTCGGTTTTGCGGTCCATGCCGAGCTTGTTGCCGAAGGGGTAGAGTGCGCCTTCGGTCGGGTCGCCCTCGACCTTCCAGACGCCTTCCGCCTGGAACAGTTCGGCATCGTTGCAGAGCATCGACACGCGCCCCATCAGATCCATGACGCTATCCTTGCCCGCGGGCTGGCCGTCTTTTTTGACCTCGCCCTCCGGCGCGTACCCGTTGCCGCTGATCTGGTATTCGGATTCGGCCGTGGCGGCCGACACCACCATCATTTCCATCAGCGTCAGCGTGCCGGTCTTGTCAGAGCAGATGCGCGATACCGAACCCAGGGTTTCGACCGCGGGCAGGCGGCGGATGATCGCGTTGCGCTGCGCCATGCGCTGCACGCCGATGGCCAGGGTGATCGTGATCAACGCCGGCAAGCCTTCCGGAATCAACGACACGGCGATGCCGACAATGGCCTGGAAGAGCTCGACGAAGGCCATGTCCATGACCCAATGGCCATAGGAGAATACCGCCACCGCCACCACGCCGACGACGCCGGTGATCATGTAGCCGAGGCTCTTGATCTGGCGCAGCAGCGGTGTTTCGAGGGAGCTGACGTTGGCGAGCAACTGGTTGATCTTGCCGAGTTCGGTCTCGCTGCCGGTGGCGACCACGACGCCGCTGGCGCGACCGGAGACGACCATGGTTCCCGAGAAGGCCATGCACTCGCGGTCGCCGACGGTCGATTTTTCCGGCACCGGATCGGTGATCTTTTCCGCGGGAACCGATTCGCCGGTCAGCGCCGCCTCTTCCGTGCGCAGGTTCTTGACCTCGGTCAGGCGCAGGTCGGCGGGGATTTTGTCGCCGGATTCGAGCAGCACGACGTCGCCCGGCACCAGTTCCTCGGCCGGGATCATGCGCGTCTCGCCGCCGCGCGTCGTCCGCGCCTCGGCGGACAGCATGTTGCGGATGGAGTCGAGCGCCTTTTCCGCCTTGCCTTCCTGGATGAAGCCAAGCAACCCGTTGAGGATCACGACAGCGAAGATGATCCCGGCATCCAGCCACAAGTTCAGCATCAGCTTGGTGAAGCCGGCGCCGAGCAGCACATAGACGAGGATGTTGTTGAACTGGGCGAGAAAGCGCGCAAACGGGCCGCGCGTCTTGCCTTCCGGCAGTCGATTGGGGCCGTATTTCTGCAGGCGGTGCTGCGCCTCGCCGGTATCCAGCCCCTGCTCAATGCTGGTGGCAAGTTGCTTCATCACGTCATCCGCGGGCAATGCGTGCCAGAGCGTGTTGTCGGTGGTAGCCGGGGTGTTCGCTACGATAGCCATATCGTTACTCCGCAATTATTGGCGTCCGCATCAGTGGACGAGTCGTGATGGTAGTAGCCAGAAAGACCACGGACACAAAAACTTCCATTACACCGGCACGAGTACGGTCACAACGACGAGCCAGAATACAACAATCGGCAGGAACCGGACTAGGCGCCGACAGATTTTCGCCAGTGCGTCGACCAGCAGACCCGCCACGCTGAATGTCACCGGGAACAGTGCGACGACGAAGAACACGACGTTTCTTGAATGCGCTACTGGCGCCAGCTCCTCGGCGGCGATGTCGGAACTCACGTCACTCCTTCGAACTCCACCAGCGCCGCGCCGTCCGCAACCTGCTCACCGGCGGCGTAGCAGTAGGACTTGACCGTGCCGGCGGCGGGGGCGGTGATGGTGTGCTCCATTTTCATCGCCTCGAGGATCAGGAGCGGTGTGCCTGCTTCTACCCGCTGGCCGGGCTGGGCGAGCAGGGCGACGACCTTGCCCGGCATCGGTGCGGTCAGGCCGCCACCGTGGCTGTCGCCGGCGTCGACGCGGTGCAGCGGGTCTTCACGCAGCAGGGTGTAGGTGCTGCCTTGCAAAAACACACTTCTTTTGTCGTCGACCGCAACTACCGAAGCGATCAGCCGGCGGTCGTCGAGTTCGACGGCGAGGCGGTCACCGTCGAGCTTCTTGCCGCGGGCTGCGGTCGACTGCCCGCCAAGGGTTATTTCCCACTGGTCGCGGCGATAGCGCACGTGGGCGTCGACTAGCGTCTCGCCATCCTTGAAGCTGATCGTGCGCGCCGACGACAGGTTCATGCGCCAGCCGTCGCGGGCGTGCCACGGCGACCACGGATCGCCGCTGTTTTCCGCAGCCTGCCTGGCGACATGCTGTTCCCAGAGCAGTTCGCCGACCGTGGCGACGAGCAGCGCGTCGCGCGGCACGGTTTGCACCGGCGGGAAGAGGAAATCCTGCTGGCGCTCGATCAGCCCGGTATCGAGATCGGCGCCGGCGAAGGCGGGGCAGGCGACGAGGCGCGACAGGAAATCGATGTTGGTGGTGACGCCGGCTACCTGATAATCGGCCAGCGCCTTGCGCATGCGCGCCAGCGCCGCGTCACGGTGCTCGTCCCAGACGATGAGCTTGGCGATCATCGGGTCGTAGAAGGGCGTGATCTCGTCGCCCTCCTCGACGCCGGTATCGACCCGCACGTTCAGGCTCTCGGTCGGGACACGGAGACGGATCAGCTTGCCGGTCGACGGCAGGAAGCCCTTGCCGGCATCCTCGGCGTAGATGCGGGCTTCCAGCGCGTGGCCGCGAATCTGCAACTGTTCCTGCTTCAGCGGCAGCGGCTGGCCTGCGGCGACACGCAATTGCCATTCGACCAGATCCTGGCCGGTGATCATTTCGGTGACCGGGTGCTCGACCTGCAGGCGGGTATTCATCTCCATGAAGTAAAAGGTACCGTCCTGGTTGGCGATAAACTCGACCGTGCCGGCGCCAACATAGCCAACTGCCTTGGCTGCGGCAACGGCGGCTTCGCCCATCTGGCGGCGGCGTTCCTCGGGCATGCTGGGCGCCGGGGCTTCTTCCAGCACCTTCTGGTGGCGGCGTTGCACCGAGCAGTCGCGCTCGAACAGATAAACGCAATTGCCCTGCGTATCGGCGAAGACCTGGATTTCGATGTGGCGCGGCTTGGTGATGTATTTTTCGATCAGCACGTGCTCGTCGCCGAAGCTGGAAATCGCCTCGCGCTTGCAGGAGGCCAGCGCATCGGGAAAGTCTTCGGTTTTTTCGACCAGCCGCATGCCCTTGCCACCGCCGCCTGCTGCGGCCTTGATCAGCACCGGGTAGCCGATACGATTGGCCGCCAATTGCAGCAGTGCAGGAGTCTGGTCGTTGCCGTGGTAGCCGGGGGTGAGCGGTACTTTGGCCGCGCCCATCAGTTTCTTGGCTTCGGATTTCGAGCCCATGGCACGAATCGCCGAGGCTGGCGGGCCGATGAAGGCGATGCCGTTGGCGGCCAGCGCCTCGGCAAAATCGGCATTCTCGGAGAGGAAACCGTAGCCGGGATGGACGGCCTCGGCACCCGTACGTTTGCAGGCGTCGACGATCTTCCCGGCGACCAGATAGGATTCACGTGCCGCAGCCGGGCCGAGCAGCACGGCCTCGTCGGCCAGTCGCACGTGGCGGGCATTGGCATCCGCTTCGGAATAGACGGCGACAGTGCGGATGCCCATGCGGCGGGCGGTCTTGATGACGCGGCAGGCGATCTCGCCGCGGTTTGCGATCAGGATTTTCGTAAACACGGTTATTCCCCAATCCAGTCGGGCTGGCGCATTTGGCTACGGCCGTGCGCCAAGGCGCCCTTAACGTTCGCTGTGCTCACGTTAGCCTCCACCGAAAGCGGAAACCCAGTCGGGATTCCGCTTTTCGAGGAAGGCGGTGATGCCTTCACGGGCTTCCGGCGTGGCGCGCAGGCGGGCGATGCGGTGGGCGGTTTCCTCGACCAGCGTTTCGTTGATGATCCGGCCGTCGACCGCGCGGATCAGATCCTTGGCCGCCGCCTGCGCCAACGGTCCGCCCTGCAGCAGCGCGCTGACGATTTCCTGCACCCTGGCGTCGAGTTTCTCCGGCTCGACCGCATCATGCACGAGACCGATCTGCCGGGCATGGTGGGCGTCGATACGCTCGGCAGTCTGGAAATAGCGGGTCGCCTGGCGGGCGCCGATGGCGCGCAGCACGTAAGGCGAAATGGCCGACGGGATGATGCCGAATTTGACCTCGGAGGCGGCAAAGACTGCCTTGGTCGAGGCGATGGCGATGTCGCAGGCGGCAGCCAGTCCCATACCGCCGCCGAGTGCCGCACCCTGGACGCGGGCGATGGTCGGTTTCTTCATCTCGGCGAGCGTGCGCAGCATGTGGGCCAGCGCGCGGGCGTCGTTCAGGTTGTCGTCGAGGCCGTTGTTGGCGGCGCGCTTCATCCAGTTGAGGTCGGCGCCGGCGGAAAAACTCTTGCCGCGCCCGGCGAGAACGACGACACGGACATCCACGTCTTCATCGAGGGCGATGCAGGCGGCGGTCAGTTCGGCGATCAGGGTTTCGTCGAAGGCATTGTGCAGGTCCGGGCGGTTCATCCAGATCGTGGCGATCGGGCCATTCAGTTCGATTTCGAGGGCCATGAACATGTCTCGCTCCTTTTATTGTTGCTGCTGCAGACGGATCAATTCTGCCATCGGCGTGCCCGCGAGCGCCTTGGTCAGGCTGGTCTGGTTGGCCGGCGGCTGGTTCTGGCTGACCTTCCATTTGCCCAGCAGGCGGGTGATGCCGATTTCGATGCCGACGATGGCGCCAAGCATCCTTTCGATGTAATCGGCCGGGGCATCGGTGACGGCCCAGGGCTGCGGCAGCACGGCTTCGTTGGCTGCGGTCAACGCGGAAATCTGGCCAAAAATCCAGGCCGGATCATCGATGACCCGCAGGTCGCCATAAGCATGCACGGCGACGTAGTTCCAGGTCGGCACGACCTTGCCGTGCTCGGCCTTGGTCGCGTAGCCCGACGGGCTGATATAGCTTTCGTGGCCGTGGAAGATCACCAGCACTTCGCCGGCGACGTTGCCGACTTTCCACAAGGGATTGGCGCGGGCGACATGGCCTTGTAGCTTGCCATCGGCCAGCAGCAGTGGAATGTGGTTGGCGTTAAGGCCGTCCGGGCCATGGCTGATTAGCGTGGCGAGCGGATGGGCACGCATCAGGGCATGCATCTTGGCCACATCGTCTTCGGCAAAGTGCTTGGGCAGGTACATGATCGAGTCCCTCTACATCCGGAAGATGCCGAACTTCGTCTCTTCGGCCGGCGCGTTCATCGCGGCGGAAAGGCTGAGGCCGAGGATGCGGCGGGTATCGGCCGGATCGATGATGCCGTCGTCCCACAGTCGCGCCGAGGCGTAATAGGGGTGGCCCTGCGTTTCGTACTGCTCGCGGATCGGCGCCTTGAAGGCCGCTTCCTCCTCGTTGCTCCAGGTCTTGCCGGCCGCCTCGATGCCGTCGCGCTTGACGGTCGCCAGCACGCCGGCCGCCTGTTCACCGCCCATCACCGAGATGCGCGCGTTCGGCCACATCCACAGGAAGCGCGGCGAATAGGCGCGGCCGCACATGCCGTAGTTGCCGGCACCAAAACTGCCGCCGATGACGACGGTGAATTTCGGCACTTTTGCCGTGGCGACGGCGGTGACCATCTTGGCCCCATCGCGGGCGATGCCGCCGTTTTCGTACTTGCGGCCGACCATGAAGCCGGTGATGTTCTGCAGGAAAACCAGCGGAATGCCGCGTTGGGCGCACAGTTCGATGAAGTGGGCACCTTTCAGGGCCGATTCGCTGAACAGGATGCCGTTGTTGGCGACGATGCCGACCGGGTAGCCGTGGATGCGGGCGAAACCGCAGACCAGCGTGGTGCCGTAACGCGCCTTGAATTCGTCGAAATCGGAATCATCGACGATACGGGCGATGATCTCGCGCACGTCGAAGGGCTTCTTGCTGTCGGTCGGGATGACGCCGTACAGTTCCTGCGCCGGGTAGCGCGGGTCGCGGGGCTGGGTCAGCGTCACCGGCGGGGCCTTCTTCCAGTTCAGGTCCTTGACGATGCGGCGGGCGATGGCCAGCGCGTGGGCGTCGTTCTCGGCCAGGTGATCGACGACGCCGGAAATGCGCGTATGCACGTCGGCCCCGCCGAGATCTTCGGCGCTGACCACTTCGCCGGTGGCGGCTTTGACCAGCGGCGGGCCGCCGAGAAAGATGGTGCCCTGATTCTTGACGATGATCGACTCGTCGCACATCGCCGGCACGTAGGCGCCGCCCGCCGTGCATGAGCCGAGCACGGCGGCAATCTGTGGAATGCCTTGTGCCGACAGGTTGGCCTGGTTGAAGAAGATGCGGCCGAAGTGTTCCTTGTCCGGGAAAACCTCGTCCTGCATCGGCAGGAAGGCGCCGCCG
>Ga0316605_10001304_pt1 | contig 14573 bp, 12 predicted proteins | sample OWC_soil_day20_n_FD_207666 | JGI IMG/M metagenome (GOLD analysis project Ga0316605, IMG submission 207666) | Wetland soil microbial communities from Old Woman Creek delta, Ohio, United States - OWC_soil_day20_noCT | ecosystem: Environmental > Terrestrial > Soil > Wetlands | place: USA: Ohio... | reverse complement strand
GGCGGCTGCGCGTCGCCCGGCGGGGCGGCGTCGCGGGCCGCGCCCGCCGCCGCGGACGGGCCCGTGATCGTGCGAGCCAACGCAGCACGCGCGCTCGGACGCTCGGGAGGCGCGGAGCAGGTCGGAACCTTGGCGACGATCGCCGCGGGGGACGGCGAGCCGCTCCGTGTGCGCCAGGAGGCGTCGCTCGCGCTGGGCCAGATCGGCGACGGCACGGCGACGCCGGCGCTCGCTGCAGCGCTCGTGCGCGCGGAGACCGACCTCTCGGCGGAGGGAGAGCAGCTCCGCATCTCACTCGTCCAGGCGCTCGGAGCCCTCGGCACGCCCGCTGCGCGGAGCGCGCTCGTGAGGCATGTGGAGCAGACGCTATCGCCGACCGAGCGCGCGTTCACGCAGCGTGCTCTCTCGCCTCGCGTCCAGCGCTAGCCACAGCGTCGTTCCCGGGCCCCTCGGCCCCGACACGCAGGTGGCGTGGTGCTGGCTGTCGTAGCCCGCCCGTGGGGTCACGGCTCGCGCAGCGCAGCCAGCCTCGGATCGGCCGCGAGATCTTCGGCCGTGGCGAGCAGCAGCAGGCGCGACGTCGCGCGGGTGAGCGCGATGTGCATCCGGCGGTCGTACTCGCTGGCATGACCGGCGGCGATCTCGACGAGGATCACGAACGGGCGCTCGAGTCCTTTGAACCGGAGGAAGGAGTCCGCGACGAGGTGGCTCCGGGCGTCGGCGCTGTCCGCGCGGACGAGGCGCTGGCTGCCGAGCGCGTCACGCCGGAGCAGCGCGCTGACACTCTGACCGGCGAGCGTGATGAGGGCGATGTCTTGCGCACGCGCACCGCGCTGCTCGACGGCTGGCAGCGCGTCGCACGCTGCGGTCAGCGACGCGGTGGCCCAGAACTTCGGATCGTCCGCTCGCGACTCGCGAAGCCGCCGCTCAGCGCACAGTCACGAGTTCCCTCGCGGGGATGTGCACGGCTGGCTACGGTGCAGCAGCGGGGCGGTAGTGCGTTTGGCGGGCCGTTGTTGGTGCTCAGGCTGTGAGCAACGCGCGAAGCTGCACCGGGTCGGCCGGCACCAGCCCATCGGCGCGCGACCACAGTCGGGCACCGGCGGTGAGCGGCAGGTACAGCGCTCGCGCCACGCCGAGCGTGCGAGCGGGACTGGTCTCCCAGCTCGCGTGATCCGCGATCTCCCGGAGCCTGTCCTGCGCTTCCAGTCGCTCGCGCCAGCGGCGGACATGCGCCGACGCCGCGAGGTGATCGGTCTTCTGCCCGTTGCAGGCCTCGTCGGCGACCACCAGGTTCTCGATCGCATCGAGCGACACGCGTGCCCACGGCAGGAAGTGATCGACCTCGGGGCTGCGCAACCGGCCATCGCAGTAGAAGCAGCGCCCTTGCTGGAGCTCGGCCAGGCCCGTCAGCACGGGGCGCAGCGCGGTGCGATCGACCCCGAACAGGTGGGTTTCCAGCCGGGTTTCCGGAAGCCGGTTGATCGCGGCGACCTGCATCGCCCACGCGCGATAGAGCAGGGGACGCAGGAGGCCGTCGAGGCGGATCAGGTGCGCGGCGACGCCCGGCCGGAACCGGATCACGTTCGGGAACCGCGTCGCGTCGTTGAACTCGCCGCGCGTGACATCTCGGTCCCACGCGATCTCGTAGATGAAGCGGTCGGGACCGTTCGGAAACTCCTGGAGCCGAGGCAGCGGCATCTCCACCAGCTTCCATTCGACGTCTCGGATCAGGCGCTGATACTCCTTCGGTGCTTGGCGTCGCACGCGCTCGATCGGCGCGCCGCCGCCGCCGCCGAGGTGCGCGCGCGCCTGCGCCACGAGCCGCACGATCTCGGCCTGGCCGCGGGTGTTCTGACGAAGCACCCCGCCGTCGATGGCCTCGAATGGAGCGACCTGAGGCCAGTAGAGCCGGACGACGACCTCGGCGAGCTGCGGCGTGGTGATCGACTCGGGCGGCAACCCGGCGGCGGTGTAGCCCTCGAGCGACAGATCGATCAGCCCGATCAGGACGGCGTACTTGTAGGTCGCGGTGAACGAGCCCTGCTGGAGCAGCGCGAGCACCTTCTCCGCGAACGCGACGGTGTCGTCGGGATCCATCAGTCGCTCCAGTAGCGCGCCTTCGCCGGGATCACCCAGCGGATCCCGCCGCGCGGATCCTCGACGTCGCCGGAGCGACGCGGGATCACGTGCACGTGCAGGTGCATCACCGTCTGCCCCGCCGCGACGCCGTCGTTCCAGCCGATGTTGAACCCGTCGATCGACGGATCGAGCACGGTCGCGAGCGCGCGCGCCACCTCGACGTGGTCGAGGAGAGCTGCCTGCTCGGCGGGCGTCGCATCGCTCCACCGCGCGACGTGCCGATGCGGCACGATGAGCAGGTGCCCGGATGTCACGGGATACAGGTCCCGGAGCACGCGCACGAGGGGGCCGTCGAGCGCGACGCGATCAGGGGCCGGTTCACAGAACGGACAGGACACGCGCGCCGATGATACCGCGCGCCCGCACCGCACGTTCGATGCGGCACCTCACGGATGGGACGCGCACTCCGAGCGCGCCGCTGTTCGAGTCACTCCGCACGTGGCCTCAGGTCCGTGCGGCTCCGCAATGGAACAGAAGGCCAGCGACAAGCTGCCCAAGGGCGAGCAAGAGCGGATCAAGCGGAGGGCCTTCGCCGCGTACTACGCGGACCCCGAGACCACCGACTACCCCGACCGGGAGATGTCCGGGCTCGTGCGGCGCGATGGCTTGCACTACGTGGTGCTGCAGGACCAGGAGGGCGGGCTGCTCGCCTGCTACCGGGTGCGGCACGACGGCAAGCTCAAGCAGCTCAAGCAGGTGCCGGACAGCGTCTAGCCGGCGGGTAGCGAACCGGCGCCAGTCGTCGTGATGTCGAGCCCTACAGTCTCGGCGTGTACCGATGCGCGGGCCAGATGAATCGGATCCCGAGGTTCACGTGCTGGGTGTTGATGTTGCGCAGCGGTTGAATCAGGCCCACGCGCTCCCAGCCGTATTCGTTCTGCAGTGTCGCCAGCGGAATCGCTCGGTCCCTGTCCAAGTTCAGCACGAACCGGAATCCCCGGAACTCGGCGGTGCACCCTACGATGTACTGCTTGGCTGGTTCGGTCGGCGGCACGTAGTGAAACGGCGTGAAAGAGAACTCGTTGGTTTGAACCCGTTCAGCGCCGACAGCAGCGGCGCCGGCAAGCGCTATGTGCCCTGAGGGCTCCCGCTTGCCGAACGCGATGTCCACCAGTTCGTCCGTTGGTGTGCCCACTTCGGCATGCTTCGATCCAATCGGCAGTCCGTACTGAGCGGTGATGGTGATGAACGACTTGATGAACCAGCGCTCGATCCTTGGTCCATCGATGAGAAAGCGAGTGTCCGCGTAGATCAGTCCTGGAATCCAGCGCCGCCCCCACAGGCGTCGGTATTCGACGACGGCGTGGGTCAGCTTGCCGGCTTCCTTGTCCAGCTCTGATAGCGCGCGGTTGTGCGTCTCGCACAGGACGTTCGCAGTGAACGTGTTGACAGTCATCGGCCGCAGGAACCCTCCGGGTGCGGAGGTGTCGACCGTTCCGTCCGGCAACATTGGACCACGCTGGACCGTGATCCGGACCTTCAAATTGTCTTCGCGGTTGCCACGTCCCCAGGCTGCCGCCGAGATGAGATGCTCGCCTGAGAGCTTCGGAACGCAGTCATCGAGCTTGCGCGCCCAGCACCCAGGGTTCTTCACCGTCGACCAGTGTAGAGACGCGCCCTGACAGCCGGTCCTCTACCCCAAGGACTGCAGATACGCGGCCCGCAGCTCGCGCTGATTCCGGTAGGTCGGCTGACCTGGTGAGCTTCGGCGTAGAGGCTTCCGATCGTTACTGCTGAATCCCCGCGCCAGAAGCGCAACATCCGCTAAGGTCCCTCACGTGCTGACACGGCTCGCGATCGTTGCGTTGGTGGTGGGCTGCGGACGGCAATCGCCCCCTCCGGTGCAGCCGAAAGCTGAGCTAGGAGAGGTGATGGGTCGAGTGACAGGAATTACCGATAAGGGGTTCCTCCTCGATAACGCGCCCATGCCCGCGATTGCCCCGGCTGTCTTCCGGCCCTCGCACACAGTCGCGATGCAAGGGTTCGCTGTCATCGCGACTTCACCCGCGTTATCGCGACCGGTCAGCACCGTGACGGACGGACACGGCTTGTACAAGCTTTCGGGTCTGCCCCCGGGCACGTATCGATTGGTGTTCCGCGGTCCTGCCATCCCGGAGGTGCAACGCGATGGAATCCAGGTTCGCCCGCGTCGGACCACGCCCTTGTTCGTCCACCTGCGGATCCCGGAGTCCATCGCGCCTCCGTGAGCCTGCGGCGTACGCGTCGAGGTGACGCTTCACGGTCAGTTGTGACCGTCGTCAGGATCGAGCGCCGGAGCAGCTGCGGTTTGCTGCACTATTGCTGTGACCGGGGGATTGCTGCGGGCTCGTCGCGGAGACCCCATGCGAATCCCAGGCCTTGCACAGCTTTTGCGGGGAGAGGGCAGGCCTGAAAATCCCCGTGTCGGCGGTTCAACTCCGTCTCTGGGCACGACCACTTCCGACGACGATCGAGATCCGGGTCGTCCAGGGCGTCCACCGGATCCGGGGGCTCGCACCCGGGTTACCTGGGCACGGGCGCAACCAGCCGATCGAGGTACGGCGTCGCCTTGATCTGCTGGTGGAGCTTCCGTAGTTCCGGCCGCTCCGCGCGCGTCGCGGCCCGGCCATCCTCGGTCGCGAAGGTCTGCATGATCTTCGCGAACGTCTGCCCGCGCATCATCAGCTCGATCATGCGGAGCTGGACCTGGTCCAGCGGAAACGTGAATGCGTTCATCTCGGCCAGCGCGGTGAGCCAGCGGATGACCGTGGTCGCGAAGTCCTGGCCCGGCATGCGCTCGGCGACCAGCCGGCGCAGCGCCGCGGCGGTCGGGACGACGAGGAGCAGGGCCAGGAAGAAGCGCAGGTCGGGATCCGTGACCCGACTGCGCAGCAGCGTGAACCGGCGCGCCTCCTCTCCGTGCTCGAGCGCTGCGGCCAGCTTGTCGATGACCGCGCCGTGGCGCTTGCGTGCGCGTTCGCGGATCCGTGGTCCGAGCTCCCGTTCCGGGTCGGTGTCTCCGATCGCCGCCATGGCGAGATACGCGGACATCAGGTCCGCTTGCTTGACGATCCCGCTGACGATCTGCTCGGCGTCACGCACCCGACCGATGTCGACGAGCATGCGATAGAGATCCAGCGCGCGCGCGAGGCGGGGATCCATGAGCGAATGTTCGGTGCCGACGCCCGGGGGGAGATAGCCGAGCTGCGGGGGCGCGCCGACGTCGTGGTAGTTGCGCACCACGACGCTCACCGACGGATGATCGAGGTGGAAGAGCGCATGGATGAACTGTGGGCCCGACCGGATCGGGTAGACCGAGCCACGGGTCAAGAGCTCGGACGAGGTCCACCGGAGTTGTCCGAGGTGGAGATAGTCCGAGACCTTCTGCTCCGGCCGGAACCGGTACTGCGTATGGACGCTGCTGCCCTCGAGCACGGCGAACGCGCCCGAGAAGCTGTGCTGGTGGATGTCCGTCGTCGCCTGCAACCAGTACAGCACCTCGATGTACATGTGCTCCGAGCCCCACACCGCGAGCGGCGGCTGGCCGAAGCCCGCGGAGCCCTGCTCGGGCATCCGTCCCGGGTTTCGGCCGAGCTGTGCGAGCTCCCATGGGGACACATGCTCGTGCGGCGGTCGTCGCAGCAGCTCCTCTTCGGCGATCGGTGGGAGCGCCGAGTCAGCGTAGTCCCGGGCTCGCCAGCGAGCCTCGATGCGCTCGCCGAGATCCGTGAAGTAGCTCGTCCCCCTCGACCTGTCGCGGGTGCCGGCACGCTCGGAGTCGATCGCGATTCGCGCCATCAGGACCAACGGTACCTTGGAATCGCGGGCCCCGGCGCGCTAGCCAAAATACGCATCGAACAGCGCGACCGCGCGCATCCCGCTCGCGATCGGATGTCGTGAGCTCATCGGTCCCAGCGTAGCGCAGGTCCGGCATCGATCTGGCTGGTATCATCGGCTCATGCGCATGCCCGCGAGCGTGATCGTGACCTGCGTGCTCGCCGCCTGCTACCGGGCGCCCACCGCGTCACCGACCGAGCCACACCCGGCGCGGGCGACCGGCTCGAACACGGACGCGCGGGTGCTGGCCCGCACCGACGAGCGCGCGGCTCCCTCGCGCGCGGGGATGTCGGTCAGCGGATGCAACGCGGGCTGCGAGGACTGCTCGCTGGGCGACTACAAGTCGTTCGTGATCGGGACGCTCGAGCGCACGAAGGCGCAGCTGTTTCCGTCTCCTGATCCACCTCAACCGGGCTATCAGTGCGGGGCCGAGGTCGCGATCGGAGATCGCGTGACGCTGCGCGCACACTCGACCGTCGGGCTCACGATCGCGGCGTGGACGCCGTTCTTCGACACCGATGCCTGTCCGTGCACCACGCCGACGGACGTCTGCACGTTCGTCGTGACGCCGGAGCTCGCGGCGCACCACCCTCGGATCTACTGTGGCGCGGTGTGGCGGCGTGCCACCGCGCAGATCGGCAACTAGCTAGCTAGCTCACGACCCGACGCCCGAGAGGGTGAACGGGTAGCTCACCGGACCGCGCGCGGCCGTGAACCGGAGGTCGATCGCCTGGGTCACGCTGCCGGCAACGGACGCCGTGTACGCGATGGCGACCGTGCAGGTCTGCCCGGGCCCGAGCGTCGCCGCGCACGTCCCGCCGGTTCCCGGGTACGCGCCGCCTGCGAAGCCGAAGTCGCCCGCCGGAAGCCCCGTGATCGACAGGCCGGTCACGGAGACCGACTCGTTGTTGGTCAGCGTGAAGACCTGGGTGGCACCGGACCCGACGGGATGGAGCCCCATGAAGTACTGACTCCCCGTCGAGTCTGCCGGGGTCATCACCACCCCCAGATGGACCTCGACCGGGACAGTCTCCAGCGGGGTCGTGTGAGCGCCGTCGGTCACGCTGAACGCGAGCGTGCACGAGCTCGCGTGGTCGCGCGTCGGAGCTCCGCGCAGCGCGAGCACGGTCGGGGACAGCCACGCGCACGAGTGGGATGGCTCGAGCGCGGCGATCTGCACCTCGTTCACGTCGGCGTCGGAGACCGTGAGGTTGCAGTCGTAGCGCAGGCCGACGATCGCCGTACCCGGACATGCGTGCGTCAGTGTCGGCGCGTGGTTCTGCTCGAGCCGCAACGCGGGGAAGGCGTTGCTCCGTGGCTGCCAGACCTGCGCGAAGTCCCACGACGACAGCGGCGGCCCGCCGAGACCCTGGAGCTGCGCCAGGTCGGCGACAGCCATGCCGCCTCCACCACACCCCCCGCCGCCGAGATTGACGCAGCTGCCGCCGCCCCAGTAGTAGCTGCCCGCTCCGACCAGCGGATTGGGATCGGTGTTCTGGCCGACCCACCGCGAGATCGTCGTGCTCGCGCTCGAGCCGGTGACGTTCGCGGCCGCGAACGAGTTGACCACGTCGTAGATCGCCGCGTTGCCCGACCAGTAGCCGATGTGGCCCATGAAGCCGCCGACCGTCGACGCACTCGAGTTGATCGTCACGTCGACATAGCTGCGCTCGACCCAGCCGTAGTATTCGACGTCGCCGAAGAAGCCCCCGAAGCCGGCCTGGTTGGAGCCGACCCCGGCGAGCGTGCCGGTGAAGTAGGAGTCGAAGAACTTCGTGCGGTAGTAGTGCAGCCCGGAGAATCCACCGACGCCGGTGTTGCCCACGACCTCGGCGGCGACCGCGGTCGAGTACACGTGGAACGGCGAATCGTAGTTCGCGCCGACGAACCCACCCACGCCATGGTTGCCTCGGATCGTGCCGTCGAACCGCGTCCGATAGATCTGCGAGCCGTCGCCGTTCATCCCCACGATGCCGCCAACCTCCTCGTTGCCGACGACCACGGCCTGAACAGAGACGTTCTGAAGCGTCACCGGATCCCAGACGTCGGCGCCGACCACCCCACCCACGGAGGATGCCAGGGGCGCGGTCACGGCGATCGTGGAGTCGATGTTGACGAACGCACTCGCCCCCGCAGAGCCGACGACGCCGCCGATCGAGTCCACCGTGCCTTCCACCGTGCCGCTCAGCGAGGCGCCAATGAACTGGCACTCGAGCGCTTCACCCACGAGGCCGCCGACGGAGCTCTCACCGCGGATGTCAGCTGCGGTCACGGCAGAGTTCCGGACGTGGGAGTTGTCGCAGGAGCCGATGACGGAGCCGATCGAGCTCGAACCGGCCACCGTCACGTGGTCGAGCGTCACGTTCTCGATCCGCGCAAACCGCGCGGCGTTGACCAGGCCCGCGGGCTGTCCCGCCGCCGCCGTCACGCTCAGGTTGGAGATCGTGTGGCCGTTGCCGTCGAGGTAGCCGGTGAACGGAGCCTCCATCCTGCCGATTCCCTCGAACGGGACGCCCGTGAAGTCGAGGTCGAACATCAGGACGAAGCGCGAGCCAAGGTCTCCGGACCGGCTCGCGATCTCGGACAGCTGCGCCGGCGAGCAGATCTGGAATGGATCGTCGGCGGTCCCGGTGCCGGCCGCGTAGGGTGCGTTGACGACGCGGTTGCTGGGGCAACTGGAGTCGTTGGCGTCGAATCCCAGGCGTCCGCAGCCAGCCAGCGCCGCGCACACAACGATCGCCGTCGGAGTTCTCCGCACGAGCGATCATCGTACTGCAAACCGCGTTTCGGCCGGCGAATTCCTCACGCGGCCGCGGATCCACCGTTGCCAGGCTCGCAGCTCCCTCACCTCGTCAGGACGCTCGGGCGGTCGGGCCGCTACTGGAACGTGCAGTCGTTGCCGTTGTCGTTGTCGCACTGCGTGGAGAGCATCACCAGCACCAACACGATGAGTCCCGCTGCGACCGCCCACGACGCGACCGCGCCCGATGGCCGGTTCACGCGCTCTTCACGCGGCGGTGCATGGCCGACGCGACGGTCACATCGACGCAGCGCTCGATTTTGCGGCCGGAGCTCGTGCGCGTCGCTCGTGCGCGGGCGACGATGATCGCGATGGCAGATCAACCCACGCAGGACATGATCGCGAGCGCGTGCGCCGCCCTCGCGGGGCCGAGGTACACGTTACTCGACGCAGCCGACCACGTTCCGGACTGCGCGGGCCTGTACGCGATCTACGGAGGCCCCGAGGCGTGGCTGCAGCTCGGGCTTGGCCAGGCGCCGGCGAGTACCGCGCTGTACGTGGGGAAGGCCGACGACAGCCTCGTGACCCGTGACCTCCAGACGCACTTCCGGACCGGCCGCACGGGACAGTCGACGGTGCGACGCTCGTTTGCGGCGCTGCTGCGCGACCCGCTCTCGCTGCGTGGGATCCCGCGCAACCAGACCCGGCCCGAGCACCTCGCGGACTATGCCTTGAGCGAGGAGCACGATGCCTTGCTCACCGAGTGGATGACCGCGAACCTCGAGATCGCGGTGTGGCCGATGCCACCGGACTGCGCGGCGCTCGATGACGTCGAGGTGGCGGTGCTCAAGCGCTGGAGCCCGCCGCTGAATCTGCGGGACAATCGGTCGACGTGGGGAGCGAAGGTGTCGGCCGCTCGCAAGCTGATGGCCAGCGATGCGCGAACGTGGGCACGCGAGCGTGGACACAGGCTCTGAACCACGCCACGCGAGTCCGCCTCGATCTGTGCAGGGTCAGATGCTGCTCGACGGATAGGCGAGCTCCACGAACCGCACGAGCGCGCTGACCAGGTGGAGCTGTCGCGGCGTCGTGCACACCGGCCGCAGCAGGGCCGGGCTCGCGACCACCACGCTCGCGCAGCGCGCCCGCGAGGTGGCGACGTTGAGCCGGTGACGGTCGTAGAGGAAGCCGAGCCCGCGCGGCGCATCCTCGGGGCGCGAGGTCGCCATCGAGTAGATCGCGATCGCCGCCTCGCGGCCCTGGAACTTGTCGACGGTGCCGACCCGGACGTCGGCGAGGCCGCGGGCGGCGAGCGCGTCGCGGATCGCGGCGAGGTGGGCGTTGTACGGCGCGACCACGAGCACGTCGCGCGCGGTCAGCGGCTGTGACTCGCCGCGCGCGTTGGTCCAGATCGCGCTCGGCACCACGCACCGCTTGATCAGCTCGGCGACGACGGCTGCTTCTTCGAGGCTGCGGTTGTGGTTGCCGTGGTGCTCGACCGGGTGCCAGTAGAGGCCGGGCACCACGAACGGCTCGGTCGCCAGGCCCTGGAGTCCGACGTGCTCGCCGGGGTGGAGCTTGCGCGCGTAGAACTGCTCGGAGGTGAACGCGGCGATCGACGGGTGGAGGCGGTGGGTCTTCTCGAGGAACAGGCCGCGATGGGTCCCGATCGTCGGGCGCGTGCCGAGCATGTGCTGGAGCACCGAGACGGCGACGCCGTCGGGGTGGGTGCCCTGGATCGGTTGCTCGAGCTGCTGCGGATCGCCGACCAGGACGAGGCTGCGTGTCGCGGGCGTCACCGCGAGCGCATCGGCGAGGCAGAGCTGGCCGGCCTCGTCGATGAACAGGACGTCGACGGACTTCTGCATCCCGGGCCGGGCCCATTGCCAGCAGGTGGCGCCGAGCAGATCGAGCGTGGCGATCCGCTCCTCGGCCGCGGCGGGATCGGTGAGGTAGGTGATGCCGGGCGCCTGCGTCGCCTCGGGCTCGTCGCACTTGAGCGCGGCCCGCAGCGGAACGCCACGCGCGCGCGCGAGCTCGACGGTCTTGACGACCAGGTTCTCGATCACGGCGTGGCTGGTCGCGGTGACGCCGACCCGGCGGCCCTGTGCGACGAGCTCGAGGATCATCTGGGCCGCGAGCGAGGTCTTGCCGGTCCCTGGCGGGCCCTGGATCGGCAGCACGGTGCCGTCGAGCGCGCGGGCGAGCCGCAGGGCGCAGGCCTCGATCGTCTCGCCGACGCGGCGCAGCGGGATGCCGAGGCCGCCGAGGCCACGCGGCAGGTTGCGCAGCAGGAGGTCGCGCGCGAGCGAGATCCGCTCCGGCGGGGCGAACCCGCCGTCGGCGACGGCCGTGCCGAGCGCGACGAGCGCGGCGTCCTTGGGCTTGGCGCCGAACAGCGTGTGACCGAACAGCGAGGTCGGGTGGTGGTCGACAGTCTTCTGGGTCTTCTTGATGTCGACGGTGCGCGCGACCGGATCGATCGCGACGATCGCACCGAGCTTGTGCTCGGCGTCGAGCTGCGCGTCGTCGCCGGCGCGCAGGTACACGTCTTGCGGCGGGAACTGGTAGCGGTCGATCGGGATCCGCTTGTGGGGGATCCGTTCGACGTGGACCAGGCCGGCGAGCGCGCGCGGCTCGTCGAGGCGGTCGTCGTCGGAGCTCTCGGCGAGCCGGAAGAACTCCCACCACGTCACGGCCTGCTCGCGGCGGTACCACTCCATCAGGTGGCCGAGCAGCCACAGCGCCTGCTGCAGCTCGGTGCGCTCCGCGCGCGTCGCGCTGAGGCCGTCGAGCAGGCGGGCCGCGGTGACCTCCGCGGTCGAGCGGACCTCGGTGATCGACTCGCGCTCGCCGGAGAGGAGGGGAGGGCGCGGGACCGCGTGGCCGGCCGCGAGCTGATCGGCGCGCCGCGCCTCGAGCCAGGTCTGCAGCGCCAGGGCGCTCTCGCAGTCGCCGCGGTTGTAGGCCTCGACCCCGGCGCGCCACGCCGGCTCGATCGCGTCGACGAAGCCGCGCTGGAGCGCGAGCTTGACCGCGTGGTGGAGCGGGCCGGTGACCGCGAGCGCGACCGGGCGGGTGTAGCCGAGCAGCGGCTCGAGGTACTTGATGCTGTAGCTCTCGACACCGATCCGCGCGGTCTGGCGCACGATCGCGTAGAGGTCGACCAGGCGCTTGCCGCGGAGCAGGCGATCGAGCTCGTCGGCGCAGCGCGCGTGGCGGCCGACGAGGCGCTTGAGCGCGGTCGGCTCGTACGGCGCGTAGTGATAGACGTGCATCCCCGGATCGGCGGCCCACCGCGCCATCACGAACGCGACGAAGGTCTCGAGCGCGGCGCGCTCGTCGTCGTCGTCGGTGGCCCACACGCACTCGTAACCGCGATCCGCGGTGTGCCAGCCGAACAGGTACTCGCGGCCGTGGTCGCCGATGAACGGATCGCCCTCGAAGTCGAGGAACACGTCGCCGGGGGAGGGCGCGGGGAGCCGCGCGAGGCCGCGCTCGGGCTCGACCGCGAGCAGCTCGTACGGTGGCACGTCGAGGTCGCGCGCCGCGTGCTGGAGCCGGGCCTGCTGGACGAGGCGATCGTAGGTGGCCGGCGCGCCGCGCTCGGGCAGGTGCGGCCACGGCGTCGGCGCGGCGGCGAGCTGGGTCAGCGTGTCGATCGCGTGGTGCGCGAGCTCGCGCTGGTGGGTGCGGCCGAGGTCGGCGACGAACGTCAGGTGATCGTCGTCGCGCCGCTCGGCATCGCAGCGCGTGCGCCAGTTGCAGACGTCGCAGTGGGCGGTCGGCTCGGGGTAGGTCGTGATCGCCGGCGACCCGGCCGCGCGCGCCTCGAGGTCGTTGCGGAGCGCGCGATAGATCGCCGCGTACTCGTCGTAGCGGAACGACTCCTTCGGGAAGCTCGGGCCGGGCTTGATCACGTGCATCTTCGCCGGATCGGCGCCCTGCAGCGTGGCGAGCAGGTCGGAGTACACGCAGAGCTGGAGCACGGTGGCCGCGCGGGTGTCGCTCGACAGCTTGGTGTCGACGACCTCGTACGACCACCTCCACCGGCGACACCGGCGATCGACCCGGACGAGGAAGTCGGCGCGGCCATGCCAGCGCTCGCCGCCGAGGTCGGCCTGGGTGATGACGTCGACGCCCGCGTTCATCCACGCCAGGACATCCTGGCCGCCGGCCTCGATCCGCACGCCGGTGGTCCGCAGGTGCTCGAGGTAGGCGTCTTCATGCGCGCGGCCGCGCTCGCGGAGGATCTTGAGCAGCGGATCGAAGTTGCTGTAACCACTCGCGAGCTCGCCGTACGCCTTCGCCAGCTCGAGGCTGGTGAGGTGCGCGCACGCGACGTGGTTGGAGAGGTCGGTGGCAGCGAGGCGCACCGTGGAGTCGTTGCGCTTCATACGGATATACGGGGTCCAGTATCGGCGCTGGATCGCGCCTCTGCCTCGCGATCGCCTGGAGCAAAACGCACCAGGGCCCTCGGCCGCCGTCGATCGACGTGCCCACGGTACGCAGCGACCGCGTCACCCTGCGCAGCGGTCGCCGGTCAGCGCGCGATCACAGGGTCTCGACGGCGCCGAGGTCGGGAGCGGCGCCGAGGAAGCGCTCCGGCTGGTCGGGCAACAGGTCGAGGCCGAGATCGGTCGCGGCATCGATCGCCGGGTTGCCCGGCGCCAGCCGGAAGTCGTAGGTGTCCGGATCGACGAAGCCCTGCGCGGCCTCGAGGTTGTTGGCGAGCTCGGTGTCGGCCGCGCCGTCGACGATCTCGCTCGTCATGTAGAGCGTGTTGTGGAGGATGCGGTTCCCGCCCGCGGTAGCGGCGATGTACATCGCCTCGCTCACGTTCGCGGCGATCACGTTGCGGAGCACGAGGTTTGCGTTCGACGCGCCGAACAGCCCGATGCCGACGTCGCCGCGATCGAGGATGTTGCCGACGATCTCGTTGTTCGACGAATCCTCGAGGCTGATCAGCCGCGCTGGCCCCGGATCGATCAGGTTGTCGAGGATCTGCGAGCGGGTGACGCGGGTGAACACCACGCCGCGTCCCGATCCGCCGGTCGGCGCGATCACGATCGTGGTGTCCTGGATCACGAGGTTGCTCGAGTCGGTCGCGGCGATCGGATCGCCGAGCGCGCCGGTGATGAACACCCCGTCGATCGTGATGCCGGTCGCTCTGTCGAGCACGATCGCGGTCCCCGTGGTGTCGACGAACGTGCCGGTGCGGAGCACGACGTCGCGCGCGTTGTTGATCCGGATCGCGGTCGACCCCGGCGCGGTGAAGTCGTTGCCGACGACCTCGACGTTCGAGGCCGAGTCGATGTCGACGCGCGGGGCGGTGCCGCCATGCAGGATCAACCCGACCAGCCGGGTGCGGTCGCCGAGCTCGAACAGGGTGCCGTCGAACCCCGCCGCGAGCTCGACCGTGACACCGCGCCCGGTGCCGTCGATCGTGGTGTCGGGGCCGCGGACGGCGAGCGGCGAGTCGAGCGCGATCGCGGCCGGGAACACGTCGGGATCGAACTCGATCCGATCGGGCCCGGGGTGGTTGGCCGCGATCGCGAGCGCCTCGCGCAGCGACAGATCGTCGAGCTCTGCCGGCAGGTCATCGATCGAGGCGATGCCAGGCGGGACCGCCAGCCGGTCGAGCGCGGTGGTCACGAGGAAGCGGTCGTACGGATCGAAGCCGATCCGCCCGCAGCCGGCCAGTACCACGAGCGCGGCGCGCCACATCGCTTCCAGGGTATCACCTCAGGGGGGGGGGACGATCGCGCTCGATTCGCACCGGGGTCATCTTGTACTCGGGGCAGTCAGCGAGCCGATCGAGCACCCCACTGGTCAGGTTGTTGGTGCCGGTGTCGGGGAAGTGGAAGCTGAGGAA
>Ga0316605_10001303_pt1 | contig 14584 bp, 13 predicted proteins | sample OWC_soil_day20_n_FD_207666 | JGI IMG/M metagenome (GOLD analysis project Ga0316605, IMG submission 207666) | Wetland soil microbial communities from Old Woman Creek delta, Ohio, United States - OWC_soil_day20_noCT | ecosystem: Environmental > Terrestrial > Soil > Wetlands | place: USA: Ohio... | reverse complement strand
CAACAGGGCCCCCAGCAGCGGCCCGGCGATGGAACCCCGGCCGCCGATCAGTGCGATGAAGGCGATCTCGAAGGAGATGTCCAGGCTCATGACGCTCTTGGGGTGGATGTAGAGCGTGAACTGTGCCCAGAAGGTGCCGGCAAATGCGGTGAGAAACGAACTCATGGCCATGGCGACGAGCTTGGCGCGGGCCACGTTGACCCCCAGCGCCTGGGCCGCCTCCGGCTCCTCGCCGCCCGCCACGAGATAGTAGCCCAGCTTGGAGCGCGAGACGAACCACGTCAGTGCGATCACGCCGGTCAACATCACGAGGATGATGTAGTAGTAAGGCTCCTTGTCGGCAAACATGAAACTCCAGAAGCCGAGCTTGAGGGGCGGGATCTGCAGCCCCCGCGGCCCGTTGAGCTGCAGGGGCCCGAGATAGTCGATGTTCTCCACCATCACCCGAATGCCCTCGGCAAAGGCGATGGTGGCGAGCGCGAAGTAGGCGCCGCGCATCTTGAAGGTGGGCAGCCCAATGATCACCCCCACGACGGCCGACAGCAGGGCGCCGACGAGCATGCCGAGCCAGGGACTGATCCCGTATTGCAGCGAGAGCACGGTCGAGGTGTAGGCGCCGATCCCGACAAAGGCCGCGTGCCCGAGCGGCAGCACCCCGGCGAACCCGCCGACCAGGTTCCAGCTCGTGGTGAGGTAGGCGTAGAGATAAAGCAGGATCAGGATGTGCAGGTAGGTCGGGCTTCTCAATACCAGCGGCAAGCCGAAAGCCACCCCCGCCACCAGCACCAGCGGCATCTTGCGGTACATGGATGAGTCCATAAATATTCTCAAGCTTCTCTATTTATGATTTCACCGCAGGCGAAATCATCACCAGTCGTACTTCACGCCGAACAGCCCCGAGGGCTTGAAGAACAAAAAGAGCAGGAACAGGGCGTAGACGACCGCCTCGGTCCAGGTGGCCGCCATGAACTGCGGGCCCACCGATTCGATCACGCCGACGATGATCCCGCCCAGGAGCGCCCCCCAGATGCTGCCGAGGCCCCCCAGCACCACGATGATGAAGCACTTGATGTCGAAGAGCACCCCGACCGAAGGGAAGACGTTGTAGAAGGGCACAAGGGCCACGCCGGCCACGCCGGCGGCCGCCGTGCCGATGCCGAACGAGATGTTGTACATCTTGTATTGGTTGATGCCCTGCAGGCTGGCCGCGTCCCGATCGAGGCTCGTCGCCCGCACCGCGCGGCCCATGCGGGTTTTCTGCAGGAAGAGATAGATCAAAACGGCGGTGACGACCGCGGCGCAGAACCCCCAGAGCTTGGGGACCGAGACCAGCATGTCGCCGAACTCGAGCATCTTCCCGCGCAGGGGGTTGTCCTGGATGTTGCGGTACTGGGGGCCGAACACGAGCAGGGATAGATTGTCGAGGATGTACCAGACGCCGGTGGTGACGATGATGACGGTGATCGGCTCGCGCACGTCTTTTTCAGACTTGAAGATGGGCTTGATCAGAATGTCCTGGAGCAGGTACCCGAAAACGAACATGACCGGCACCACCGCGATCAGCGTCAGATAGGGGTGCAGGCCGGTCAGAATGACGGCCCAGTAGGCCGTGTACATCCCCACCATGAGCATGGAGCCGTGGGCGAAGTTGATGACCTTGAGGACCCCGAAAATCAGTGTCAAGCCCATGGCGGCCAGGCCGTAGATCGAGCCCATGAGGATGCCGTTGATGGTATCTTCGATGATGAAAAGCATAAGGTCCGTGTTATGTTTTAGGTTTTAAGTATCAAGCATAAGAAGAAAAGAAAGGAATAGGGAACCGGGAGCGGCTCCTGGTCGGGAGCCGCCCCCCTTCTGGCCTAACACTTTAAACTGAACACTTAAAACCCCTGCGAAGCAGGTTACGGGGTCGGGAACACCGGCTTGTAATTCGCCCGCCGCGCACTCTTGGGCCAGACCGTGATCCGCTCCATGCCCTTGCCGATGTCGTTGATCTGCACCATCACCAGGGAGGCGTTCTTGTTCTGGCCGGACTCATCGAACTCGATCGCGTCATAGGCCACGATCATGGCCGGTCCCTTGTCCAGCTTGGTCTTGGCGATGGCGTCCCGGATCGCCTTGGGGTCGAGGGATTTGGCGCGCTCCAGGGCATCGGCCAGCACGTACATGGCGGCGTAGGCATCGACGGACTCGCCCGTCAGGTCGTAGCCGAAGCGGGTCTTGAACTTCGCGTTGGTCTCCTTGGCGCCCGGCTTGTTCACGTCGGTTTCCCACTCCACGATGTCGAAAAGATAGCGCGCGTTCTTGCCTGCGGCCTTCATGAAGGAAGGATCGGCATGGCCGCCGGCGCTCGAGATGATGGCTTTGGGCTTGACCTTGAGCTCGACCAGGGTGTTGGTCAGGAGAATGGCGTCCGCGGCGTTGGATACGAGCATCAGCACATCGGGGTTGGCGCGCTTGATTTTCTGGGCCACCGGGCTCAGGTCGGTCGCCGTGGAGGGGTAAGGTTCGTCCAGGACCACCTTGTAGCCGCCCTGCTCGGCGAGCTTCTTCCAGCTGCTGGCCATCCCTTTGCCCCAGTCGCCGTTTTCGTAGACGAAGGCCAGGGTGGCGAGCTTGACGTTGAACTCCTTCTGGAGCTCGGCCATGAAGGCGAACTGGTCGCGGACGTACCAGCCGTCCTTGGCGGCGATGCGGAAGGTGTACTTGAACCCCTGCTCGGTGATCTTGTCGGCCACCGACACCGGTACGATGAAGGGCATGCCGGCACGCTCGGCCACCGCCGAAACCGGGTAGGACACCGCCGAGTTCCAGCAGCCGGTCAGCACGGCGACCTTCTCGGTGTTGATGAAGCGCTCGGCCTCGGCCACACCTTTTTCGGGCTTGGACTCCGAATCCGCATACAGCATTTGAATCTTTGCGCCGCCCATGGATTTGATGCCGCCGGCCGCATTGATCTCCTCAATCGCCATGTCCTGGGCCTGTTTGTTCTGCACTCCCACGGAGGCCGACGGGCCGGAAAGAGGCAGGATGTTGCCGACCTTGATGGCGGTCTGGGAAAATGCCAGGCAGGGAACCAGCAGCAGAAAGACCGCTGCTACCGTCAACGCAACATAGCTTTTGCTTTTCTTCATTTTGCTCTCCTTTCGATGGGGGATTGAATCCGGCTGATGGGGTTCGGGTCGGTGAACCAACTCGCACGAGCAATTCAAACAAACCGATAGTTGAAACGATCCTGGACCGGGTTACCCCGGGCAGGCAAGAACACAGGAGTGCTGGTACCACATTGAGACAAGAGAGGCAATGACAAATTTTGAATCGGGTTCAGTTAATGCTTGTCCAAGTAAACAAGCGAATACATCTCCGAGGTCCGGGGGCCGCTTTCGATCCATTTGGCGTGAGACATCGATATTATATTACACCGGCAAGTAAAATAGGGCGAATACCATCAACTCACGCAGAGGCGGACATCGGCTGAAGTTGCACCTGTTTTATTGCTGGAGTAATAAAAGCCGGTCAGCTCTTGGACAGCATCAGGTCTCTGGTCTTGCGCACCCCCTCCTGGGCGTCTTCCGCATAGGCGTCGGCGCCGATCTTGGCCGCCCAGCGCGGCGTCACCGGCGCCCCGCCCACGATGGTCTTGAACCGTCGGCGCAGGTTGGCCTTCTTGAGGGCGTCCTCCAGCTCTTTCTGCCGGAACATGGTGGTGGTGAGGAGGGTGCTGGTGCCGATGATGTCCGCGTTGAGTTTGACCGCCGCATCGATGATCTTATCCGTCTCCACGTCGCGGCCGAGGTCGTGCACGGAAAAGCCGTTTGCCCGCAGCAGGGCCACGACGATGCACTTGCCGATGTCGTGGATGTCTCCCTTGACCGTGGCGACGACGATCGTCCCGGTCTCCTTCCGCGGCTTGGCGGCGGCGGCCAGGGCCTCGTTCACGATGTCGGTGACCGCCTTCATGGCATTGGCCGCGCCCATGAGCTGCGGCAGGAACAGCTCGCCGCGGTTGAACAGCTCGCCGACCTGGTTGATGCCGGGGATAAACCCGCCGTTCATCAGCTCCAGGGGGTCGCTGCCCTCGCCGATCACCCTGCGCGCGAGTTCGGCGGCCTTCTCCGCATCCTGGGCAAGGATCAACCGCGCCGCTTCCTCCAACGTCTCTTTGGCAACCATTCCGCACCGTCCCTTGCTGCCGCCCGGAAGCGGCAGAAATCATGATCAAGGTCTAAACGCTTCCAACGTAAGATGGCGTCTCTTCTGTGGGAGCGGCTTTCCAGCCGCGACGATCGAGGCTGAAAGCCTCTCCCACAAAGAGCAAACCTGCTGGCCGATAAATCTGCCGGCCGCCATGGACCGCTCCGCACTCGGCACTCAAAACTGCTTTTATTGATGGGGAGTCCGGGGGTTGCACCCGGCTGCGCGGGTTTAGAGCCCGCGTGATCGCATCCGATCCACCCCCCCTTTTTTCCCGGGCATCCGGCCGCCTCAATCCAGCCCTATTCCCAGACCCGAAAAGCCGCTGCCTTCTCCCAATCGCAGGTTGCCCGGGAAAAAAATGGATTTTACACCGGCCTGTTAAATCAAACCGGATTTTCCCTTGAAGCGCTGGACGCAGTTGATGTCGATGCCCAGCGCCTGAGCGATGCGGAACTTGGCCTCGATACCGCGGGCCTCCAGCGGGAAAGGCGTGATGACCCCGAGCTGGAGGTCGCGGCGCACCTCGGTCATGACCACCGGGTCCGTCAGCTCGGACACCGCGATCTTCAGTTTGCCGGCCACATGCTCCTTGGCTTCCTTGATCTTCATCCCCCGGGTCATTTGCATGCGCGCCACCAGGTCTCCGGCAGCCCGCATTCCGCCCATGCCCGAGGCGTGCCCGTGAGCAAGCGCCATGGCAAAGGGGTCGCCGACGCCTACCTACAACCCGTCCAGCCGGCAGATCTCCACCACCGCCTTGGAGGCCCGGGAGACGATGTCGATGGGCGGGTGGTCGGCCACCGGGACCCCGCCCACCCCCATGCCCATGTTGGCGTGCACCGGCACCGGCGAGGCCGCGACCGCGGCCTTGATGAAGGTCACGGCGCGCGCCACGTTCCACGGCGAGGTCCGGCTCGTATGGGTGTTGACCACGGGGCCGAAGAGGGTGACGCCGGCCTTGGCGGCGAGCCGGGCCTGGTCGTGGGGGTAGAGCCCGGCCAGCCGCACCCCGTCGTACTGCAGGCCGCCGTGCATGCCCAGCACGAACTCCCCGGCCATGCCGAGCTCGATGCAGATCTCCGGGTAGCGGGCCTTGAGCTGTTCGCTCGCCAGCAGCGCCGCCAGGAAATCCGCGTCGCCGGCAGCGCCGACCGTGTCGATGTTGATGCCGTCGGCGCCCGACTCGTGCATGGCGCCGGCCACGAACACGATGTCCCGAACGGCTTCGGCCACCGTCTGCTCGTAGGATTCCTGGGCTTCCTTGATCTTGCCGGCCGGCATCAACTCAGCCGGGTTCGGGAAGGGGCCGTCCGGCTGCGAGTAGAGGCCGAGGTTGGGCATGGCGCCATAGAACAGCGGGATGTGGGTGGCGAGCAGGGCCTGCTCCAGCACCGGCTGCTCCATGGTCAGGATGGGTTTCAGGGGCTTGAAGCTGTAGTCGACGTGGCAGAGCTCCATGGTGTCGGCCCCCATGATCTTCTCGTAGATCTGCAGGGCCTGGATCCGGTCGACCGCCACCCCGACGCGCCGGATCTTAAGCGTGCCGGCGTCGTAGGTCAGGACGACCTCGTTGCCCGGCTCGACGCTCAGGAAGCCCTGGGGGGCCTTGAAGATGTCGAAGAGGTGCCTGAGGTCGTCGTCGGTGAGCGGCGGGATCTTGCCGCGGTCGCCGGCGTCGGCCGTGCCGGCCTCGAGATCGGCCCGCAGCTCCTTTTCGCTCAGCGTGGTCGCCGTTCCGTCGCCGAACCGGGTGAAGATCGCTCCCATGGCAGTCTCCTTTTGCACCGTTCGGCTATTGCTACCACATAACCCCTCGGGCAGGCAACAGCCGTTTCCACATTTCCGGGCCGCCGGCGGCAGGGGTGCAGCGGCGATGGCGGCGGCCGGTTACACCTTGACACCCGAGGTCTTTCTGCGATAGGTGCGAATATCGTAATGGACCGCTGTTCCGAATGGTTCCCAACCCCTACCAAGGAGGCATTCCATGGCCACAAGCAAGAAGGGCTTTTTCCTGATCCTGTTTGCCGTCGTGATCGCGCTGGTCGCTCAGCCGGTGTCGGCCGCCGAAAAATCTCTCAAAGTCGGCGTCTACGGCGGCTATTTCAAGGATTCCTTCGACAAGCACATTTTCCCGGACTTCACCAAGGAAACCGGCATCAAGGTCGAGTCGGTGGCCGAGCCCACGGGCGAGGCCTGGCTCGTGCAGCTGGAGCAGGCCGCCAAGGCGGGAGTCGCCCCGGCGGACGTCAACATGATCGCGCAAGTCCCGATGCTGCGGGGTCAGAAGACCAACCTGTGGAAGCCGCTCGATCTGAACAAGATCCCCAACCACAAGAACCTGCTGCCGGTCTTCATCCACAAGTACCCGGACGGCAAAGTGGACGGGATCGGGGCGGTCTCCTGGTACATCACCCTGGTCTCCAACACCAAGGCCTTCCCCGCAGCCCCCACGTCCTGGGGCGACATGTGGGCGGCCGACAAAAAAGACAAACTGGGCCTGCTGGCGCTCGCCTCCAACTCCTTCCTGCTTGAAATCACCGCCACCACTTTTTTCGGCGGAACCAAGATCCTGGACACCCAGGATGGCATTCAGAAGGTGCTGGACAAGCTCGCCGCCCTCAAGCCCAACGTGAAGCTCTGGTACCGGGACGAGGCCCAGTTCGAGCAGGCCCTTAAGTCGGGCGAGATCCCCATGGGCCAGTACTACCACGACGTCGCCACGCTGGCGAGCAAGGATCACCCGGTGCGCTCGACCTTCCCGAAGGAGGGCGGTGTGCTCGACTCCGGCACATGGGCGGTCACCAAGGCCTGCAAGAAGGTCGAGGAAGCCCACGTGTTCATCAACTACATGTGCCGCCCGGACATCCAGAAGAAGCTCTCGCTGAAGGTGGGGACCTCACCGACCGTTAAAAGGGAGCTCACCGGTTTGTCGGCCGAGGACTTCGCCGCGGTCTCCAGCGATATCAAGCCGATCATCCCGCGCTATGACATCTACACCGGCAAGATGAGCGACTGGATCAACCAGAAGTGGACCGACATGATCACCAAGTGACGTGAAACGGTTCACGGTTTAGGGGTTCACGGTTGAAGACAGACTCCGCCGGAACCGACGGGGTCTATCCCAACCCTGAACCTTGAACCCGGAACCCTTCAACCCTGAAGCCACCCAGCGCCCTGCGCGGGGTGGCTGTTGGTTTTTTTATGGCCGGCCTGTTCCTGAAAGACATCCACAAGCGATTCGGCAGCGTCGTCGCCGCCCGGGATGTGAACCTGCACATTCCCCACGGCCGCTTCGTCTGCTTCCTAGGCCCTTCGGGGTGCGGCAAGACGACCCTGCTGCGGCTCATCGCCGGCCTGGAACACCCCACCCGGGGCCGGATCCTGCTCGAAGAACGGGACATCACCGATCAGCCCGCCCACCAGCGCAACTTCGGTATGGTCTTCCAGTCGCTGGCCCTTTTCCCCCATCTCACCGTGGGGGGCAACATCGCCTACAGCCTGAGGATCCGCAAAAGGTCCACGAACGACTGCCGGCGGCGCATGGATGAGCTCCTCGAGCTGGTGCGCCTGCACGGCTACGCCGACCGCCACATCTCCCAGCTCTCCGGCGGCCAGCGCCAGCGCGTGGCCATCGCGCGCGCCCTCGCCATCGAGCCCCGGCTGTTTCTGCTGGACGAGCCGCTCTCGGCCCTCGATGCCAAGCTGCGGGAGGACATGCAGCTCGAGCTGCGCATGCTGCAGCAGCGCCTGGGGGTCACCACCATCCTCGTCACCCACGACCAGCGCGAGGCCATGACCATGTCGGATTTGATCGTGGTCATGGGCCCCGACAACCAGGTCCACCAGATGGGCACCCCGCTCGAGATCTACCGCCACCCGGCCGACACCTTCGTGGCGGACTTCATCGGCACGAGCAACCTGCTCGGGGGCGTTTGCAGCGGCCGCCGCCAGGTGGCTGTCTCCGGCAAAACATTGCGCGTCGAGGCCATGCCGGAAACGGTGAAGGAGGGAAGCGCGATCACCGTCTCCGTTCGGCCTGAGGACATCTCCGTGGCGGCCGGCGCCCGGGAGGGCGAAAACCACCTGCAGGGCAGGGTCACCTTCGTGCGGGATGTGGGCTCGAGCGTCGAGATCTACCTCGACTGCAACGGCTTTCAGATCGTGAGCCAGTCCACCCCGAAAAGCCGGCCGGCGGTCCGGCAGGGGGACGCGGCCACGGCGTTTCTGCCGCCGTCGGCCTGCGTGGTGCTGACCGCATGATCGGGGACAAGCCCAGGGGGCTGCGCGCCCATCTGCCGATCCTCTACCCGGCGGTCACGCTCGTGGTCTTTTTCGTCATCCCGTTCGGCATCATGCTGGCGGTGAGCTTTTTCCAGCGCGAGCCGGGCGGGTTCTACACGACGGATTTCTCCATCGACAACTACGCGGGCCTTTTCACCGATCTTTTCGGCCGGGTGCTGGCATTTTCCATCTTCATCTCGGCCTTCTGCGCCCTGATCTGCGTGGCCGTCGGCTTTCCCTTCACCTATTTCATCACGCGCATGCCGCGCAGGGCCCAGGTGGTGTGGCTGGTCATCCTGGTGTCGGTGCTCTCGCTCTCGGCGGTCATCGTGGCCTTTGCCTGGTCCCTGCTGCTTTCGCAGACGGCCGGGGTCTCCAACCTCTTTGTCTGGCTGGGGCTCATGGAGAAGCCGGTCAGCTGGTCGCCCGGTTTCTGGGCGCTCACCTGCGGCATGTGCTACATCGCCTTTCCGTACACCGTGCTGGTGCTCTACCCGCCGCTCTCGCGGCTGGACCCGCACCTGCCCGAAGCCGCCCAGACGCTGGGCGCATCCCCGGTGACCACTTTCTTCACGGTGGTGGTGGGCTCGCTGCGCAGCGCCATCGTCGCCACCCTGATCATGGTGTTCGCGTTCACCCTGGGTACCTATCTCATCCCCACCATCCTGGGCCGGCCCCAGCACTGGACGCTTTCGGTCCTGATCACCGACGAGGCCATCTACCGCTCGAACCTGCCGTTTGCAGCGGCCATGTCGGTGTTCTTCATGGTGGTGAGCCTGGCGCTGGTGGGCCTGACCATGCTGGCGGGGAAAGGAAGGGGGCCGGCCCGGTGACGAACAGAGCCCTGCGCCCGGTGTTCTTGTCGCTCGTGCTGATCTTCCTGCTCAGCCCCATCGTGGTGGTCGGCGGGGTCTCGCTGAACGAGAAGAAAGCCCTGTATTTCCCGCCGCAGGGGATATCTCTCGCCTGGTACGTGGAGCTTTTCACCGAAGCGGCCTGGCGGGTGCCCATCGAGAACAGCATGATCATCGCCACCCTGTCGAGCCTGGCCGCTCTTTCCATCGCCCTGCCGCTCGCCTACTTTCTCTGGCGCTACCGGGTCTTTTATGCCCGTGCGGTCTTCATGCTCGGCGTCGCGCCCTTCATGCTGCCGCCGGTCATCACCGCCCTCGGGTTCCTGGCCTTCTGGGCCACGGTGGGTCTTTACGGTGAAATGGCGGCCACCATCGTCTCCCACGCCGTTTTTTTCGTGACCCTGCCGCTGGTCACCATTTCCCTGGGCTTCGAGTCGATCGACCGCGAGGTCGTGGAGGCGGCCGAAACCATGGGCGCGGATTCCAAGATGGTGTTCCGCACGGTGGTGCTGCCGATGGTGCGCTCCTACATGGTTTCGGGTTACGCCTTCTGCTTCGTGCTGAGTTTAAACGAGTACATCGTGGCCTACATGGTCTCGGGCTTCACGGTAGAGACCCTGCCCATCAAGATCTTCAACGCCCTGCGCTACGGCTACACGCCGGTCATGGCCTCCGTGACGATCTTCTTCGTCGTGCTGGCAGCGCTGATCTTCGGGCTTATCGGCCGGTTCGGCGACCTGCCGCGGCTGATGGGGGCGTTGACGCCGGAGAGCCGGAATACTTGAGACGGCGTCGTAAATAGTCCGATTCCGGCGTTTTGCCTCATCCCGTTGTCGCTGCGGCGCACAAGAAGTGCGGACCTCGCCATGCGGTTCGCGCGCCTTACACTCGGCCGCTTTGCGAAGCCATCGATTTACCAGCCCTTGTCGGTCAGGATTTTTTTGATTTTTTCCTGAGAGCGCTTTTCCACCAGGATCATCCGGCCGGCCTTGGCCTGGTGGATTTTTTCGGTCAGCTCGTTCATGTCGACCGGCTTGGGAATGAAATCCATCGCCCCCAGCTTCATGGCCTCCACCCCTTTGGACACCGAGGGGTGCCCCGTGACAAAAATAACCTGAACCTCGGGCTGCTTCTTGCGCATGATCTGCAGCGCCTCGATCCCCCCCATTTCCGGCATCATGAGATCCAGCAGCACGGCGTCATAGGTCTCCTTTTCCAGCATTTTCAGGGCCGCGGCCGCGGAGTCCGCCGTGGAGACTTCCATTCCACGGTTTTGCATGCGCTCCGCCAAAATCGCCAGAAAGGCTTTGTCGTCGTCGACGATCAGGACTTTTTCAGCCATTTCAGGCCTCCTTTAGTTGAGGTTTTTTTGAAATCGCAGGTGGGACATTCTATACACGGTTCTTCGGCAGCCGCAACGCCATCTCATTTTTTTCGGGATCGAGCGACAGCTGCGCCTTAAGCGCAAGGCACAAGGCGCCCTTCGGTTCGGCCGACAGGAACGCGGCCGGGGCCTCCTTCAGCCCCTCTATCCGGCACAACCGAAGGCAGGCCCCATCGGCCGCATTTTCCGCAGCAAGCTCGACGGTCCCCGGCCCGGCGGTCGCCATGGCGCCCTCCAGGCAAAGCCACATCAGGTTCAGCAGCAGAAACGGGGCGGTCGTGACCCTCACGGCCGCCGGGGGGCGGTTGACCTGCACCCGCACGCCCCTGGCGGCGGCAAAGCGCAAAGCGAGCGCTGCGAGAAGATCCAGCAGCTCAGACAGGTCGACATCCGTGCTCGCCTCGTCGGCGCTGTGCGCAAACCGGTTCATGCCGGTCACGATGCGGTCCCCGCGCCGGATCTGCTCCTGGATGTCCCCGGCCAGGCGTTTCAGCCGGGAGGGGTCCATCGACCGGCCCTTTTCGGCCATTGCGCACAGGTCTTCCAGCAGGCCGGCGTTCTCGTTGATGACGGCCAGCACATTTTTGATGTCGTGAGAAATGGACGCACACATCTTCCCGAAGAATTGCAGCCCGGATTGGCCGATCACACCGGCATCTGGAATCATGCGAATTGCTCCTTAGCGTTGCAGCGCCTCTTTTATTTTGGCGACCAGGACCTCGATGTTCAACGGCTTGACCAGGTAATAGTCCGCGCCGACCTCCGAAGCCCCCGTCTCGAAATCGCGGCTCGATCCGTGCCCGGTGACGAAGATGAACCGCATCGCCGGGTTTTTAGCCTGCATCTGCTGCTTCAGCTTGAGCCCATCGACTTTCGGCATTTTGACATCGAGCACGGCGAGATCGAAGGTTTCCGCTTCCAGCCGCTGCATGGCCTGCTCGGCGGAAATGGCCCAGTGGGCGTCGATGCCGCGAATGCGCAGGCGCTCGGCCAGCGTGCTGGCCAGTTCTTCTTCGTCGTCAACCAGCAGAATTTTCATTTGAATCCTTCCGGGTTATTTTCATCTGATGCGGCAGGAACACCTTGAATTCGGTGCCCCTTCCGACCTCGCTGACCATGCTGATTCGTCCTCCGGCTTCCTGGACCAGGCCATAGGTGATCGAAAGCCCCAAGCCGGTTCCGCCGTGCCCGGTCTTGGTGGAAAAAAACGGCTCGAAGATGCGATTGAGGTCGGCGGCTGGAATCCCACAGCCGTTGTCGGCAACCGAGACGCAGATATATCCCTTCTCGGCCGGCCGGGCGGCAATCTCCAGGCGGCCGCCGTCGCTGAGCGCCGCGAGCGCGTTGTTGATCAGGTTTAAAAAGATTTCCTGCAGCCGGCCGCGGTCTCCTTCAATCCGCGCGGTCTGTGGGTCCACGTCCACCGAGATGTCGATGGATCGGTATTCGGCCTCCTTGCCGAGAAATCCGATGACCTCGTGGATCACCTCGCCGATCTCCAGCACCTGGGGCTTGGCTTCGGAGTGCCGCGCAAAACTGAGCAGACGCCGGGTGATCCGGGCGCAGCGCTCGACCGAAGACAGGATCGAATCCACCAGCGCCATCAGCTTGGCGTCTTCGGCATATTTGCCTTGCAGCGTGAAGTAATCCTTCATCAGACCGGCCTTCTCGTTGATGATGGCCAGAGGATTGTTGATCTCGTGGGCCACCCCTGCCGAAAGCCTGCCGAGGGAAGCCATTTTGTTCGCGTATTCCACCTTATGCAGGGTCGCCACCCGCCGCTGATCGGCGGCGTAAATCTGGTTCACCAGGAAGGTGGAAACCCCCAGGATGACCAACACAATCCCGGTGATGCTGACCACCAGGAAGACGATCAGCTTTCCGCGGGTTTCGTTCCAAGGCTTCATCAACGCCGCTTTTTTCTTCACCGCCATCAGCACGAAGGGCGTCTCCTGGATGTAGGCGTAACCGACCACCAAAGGTTCGGCCTGCAGATGGGTCTCGATCACCTGGGTTTTCTCGGAAAACGCCGGCACTTCCAGCGAAAGCCGGTCCAGAGTGTTGCCGAAGAAGCGCGACGGGGTCTGCAGGACCCCTTCCCGGCCTACGAGAAAAAGATCCCCTTGGCCGCTGACCTCGACTTCCCCCAGAAGGTCATTGAATTTCTGGGTGTCGATGGAGGCCCGCAGGATGTAAAAGTTGCCGTCCGGCAGGTCGTGCTTGACGGCCACCACCAGGTGGGCCTGCTGTCGAAACCCGAGAAACACCTCGCTGATGTGCGCCCCGCGTTGCTTCAGGTCTTGGAACCATTCCTGGTCGCTGTAATTGATTCCCGCCAGGTTGTAAGGGCCCACATAGGAATGTTGCAGCCCTGCGGCGTCGATCACCCCGAGATCGGTGAAGCCGCCGAAGCCTTTCTTGAGGTTGTCCAGCAGCGCCGTGAGGCGCAGGGGATCGCTCAGCGCCGCGTACGAGTTGTCCTTGTCGATGAAATTCAGGGCCGATTTGCGCTCGGAAAGGAAAAACGAAATGCTGCGGCGGGTGTTCGACACCAACCGGGCCGTTTGGTAATGGATGTCGGCCTCGATGGCCCTCTGGCTGACGTTGTAGTCTGCGGCCGCCATGAAAAGCAGCGGACCCAGTGCGACCACGGCCGTCAGCAGAACCGCCGATTTCCACATCCGCCGGAAATTGAAGAGATGCTTGTACGGCCCGGCCGCCACATCGGTGTGGTCCCAGAAAGCGGGTCGGAGCATGGGTCTGTAGCTCATGGGCATCTCTTTCCTTCGGCGACGTCGGGCACGTCAGACCGGCTTCCGGGCGGCCAGGTTCTGGCGCATTTTCTCATTCGCCTTCTTGAGGGTACCCGTCAAAAGCTCGATGTCCACCGGTTTTTGCAGGTAGGCGAAGGCGCCGAGATCCAGGCAGGTCTGGCGGTCTTGTTCCGACCCATGGCCGGTCAGAATGATCACTTCGATTTCCGGCCGGCTCTGCTTGACCCGCTTGAGCACCTCGATGCCGTCGATGCCCGGCATCTTCAAATCCAGGATCATCACCTCGGGCTCGTCCTCGCTGATCATGGCCAGCGCCGACTCGCCGTCGTAGGCCACCGCCGAGCCCATGTCGCGCATGAGCAGGCGCTCGGAAAGGGTCTGGACGAATTCGCGTTCGTCGTCCACCAGCAGGACCTTCGACGGCAGCTCGAAGTCGTAGCGGCGGTAGACATCCGCCTGGTAATAGTCCTTGCCGACCTTGGTTTCAAGAGAGCGGACGCCCGGCACCTTGCCGGCGATGGATTTGAGCTCATCCTCCAGTCGGCTGAGCATCAGCACATGCTTGTTGATGATCAGCGAAACCGCCCCGCCCTCCGAGTCGACCTGCACGCTATGCCCCTCTTTGGCCAGGGCGACCTCGACCCGGGCGGCCAGCAGAAAATCCTCCACCGCCTGGCGGGATTCCGCCGTCGGCCGGACAATTTCCTGTCTGAAATTATTCAATATGATGTCAGCGGCTTCCGCAGGCGTTACCTTGTCCGCCGGGATGAGAATATCGTACAGCGAGGCTGCCCAGGGATCGCTGCTGCCGGTAACCGCACTCACCCACAGAGCGGCGTTTTCGTCCTGTTTGCGGATGGTTTTGGCAGCCTCCTTCTTCGACCCGCCGGACAGCCGGGCCGCGGCTGCGGACCTGAACTTGAGATCGGCAATGAGGCACACCCGGAGCGCATGGGTGATTTTTTTAGGGATGAGGTGGGCCACATACCCCGAAACGATCAGGTTCTCCGCGGGCAGCATCTCGGCCAGTGCCAGTTTGAGATAGGCGATCGACCGCTCCTTTTCATGGGTAAAGGAATTGAAGACCGATGCCT
>Ga0316605_10001299_pt1 | contig 14599 bp, 4 predicted proteins | sample OWC_soil_day20_n_FD_207666 | JGI IMG/M metagenome (GOLD analysis project Ga0316605, IMG submission 207666) | Wetland soil microbial communities from Old Woman Creek delta, Ohio, United States - OWC_soil_day20_noCT | ecosystem: Environmental > Terrestrial > Soil > Wetlands | place: USA: Ohio... | reverse complement strand
AATGAAGGGACTCGGCTTTCATGTACTGAGCTATTTTAATGTAACAGAATTTGGCACAAAAATGAATTATCCATTGGCCAATCCGACCACAGCCAACGAATCCGACCTCTGGAAAAGTGCGAATGATTTTCTTTCATCAAAACTTCAGGATGCAATACCTCTTGTTTCCGAAAAAGCAAGTTCTGCCACCCTGAAATTTTACCCAAAAACAAAGCAGGGAGGGGCATATTTTACCTGGGAAGAAGGAATTGTCATGGATTGTGGCGAACCCGTTTACAAAGATTTTTTACTGAATCAGGCTCAAAAACATATCCAGCTAATTCCTTCATCCGATGGTATTTGTATCGACCGGATGGACTGGTTAAGAATTTACAACGAAAAAAGAGATGATGGAATTAGTTTGTACATGAATCGTCCGGCAAGGTCTCTAATTACATCATGGAAAAACCTGATGAAAGATTTATGCCCGTTAATGCACAAGAACGACAAAGTAATTTTTGTAAACAACCACGATAAACGCATTGATTTACTTAAGGATATTGACGGTATTTTTGATGAGTTCACGTATTCAAGCTCTCCACTTAACCTTACAGCACTGTTGTGCATTAATAAACCTGCGCTTGGATGGACAACCAAAAATAATTCAATAAAATTGGAAGGAGCCGATAACTTTTTTCAAAAATATCTATACATGGGTGTATATCCCATGGCTCCATTTCCGGGCAACGACCATTCAATTCTCCCAGAAGAATGGACTGATCAGCAATATATAGATTATGGTTCTTTACTTGAAGCTATGAGAGGGAAGAAATGGATACTTGAACCGCATTGTATCGAAGTTCAGAACGGGTTAGCAAAAGCCAATCTGTTTAAAGTTCCGGATGGCTATGTTGTTCCAGTTGTTTTCGGTGCGAAGAACGAAAGTGTAATCATAGCCATTCGTAATGTTGCAAGTATAGACAAAGTGGTGTGTAAAGCAATCTATCCGGGAAAGGAAGAATATACAACATTAAAATGGGAGTATAAATCCGGTGTGTTAAAAATACAGGTTCCTTTGATTAGGAATTGTGCTTTAGTTAAAATTGAAAAAATAAAATAAACCAACCATTTTTCTACAACAAATTGATTATTAAAACTATAAATAGCCTTTAAAAGAAATCATTTTTATGAGTAAATAAATAAAATCACATGAACTAAAAAAATCTATTATTATGAAAGCTCAATTACACGGTTCATTTATTCGTTTATTTTTTGTGATTAGTTGTTTCCTTTTTATAATCACAATAAGTAAAGCACAGTCAATTCAACTTCCCGTTGAATACCTTATTGTAGCGGGAGGAGGTAGCGGAGGTTCAGGCGCAAATACAAACAACTACTACGTAGGTGGTGGCGGTGGCGGTGGCGCCATGATAACTAATACTACAACTCTCAATTCAGAATCAGTTTATGTTGTTGTTGGAGCTGGAGGTAAATCGGTAACTGGAAATACGAGTGGAAACAATGGAGAAAACAGTCAACTTGGAGACATCGTAGTAATCGGCGGTGGTGGTGGCGGTGGATACAATACTGTAGGAATATCTGGTGGAAATGGTGGCGGTGGTGGCGGCCCAAATCAAAACAATTCAACTATCAATAGCGGCGATGGAACACAAGGATATAGAGGAGGTTTAGGCCGTAGTGTAACCTATTCACAAGGAGGCGGAGGAGGCGGAGGTGGCGCATCGCCTGTATCCGGTTGGGGCCCTGAACGTAGTGGCGGAGTAGGACTAAATAGTTCTATAACAGGCACAACTACTATGTATGGTAGTGGTGGTTTTGGTGGTTTTGGAGCTTCAACATCAAATGGAGCAAATGGAGCATCGAATACAGGTAATGGCGGAGGTGGAAGTTCCAAAGGTGGAACAAGTGGAGCTGGCGGTTCAGGCGTTGTCGTTATAGCCTATCCCGGTATTTATCCGGACATTACTGTAAGCAGCGGTTTAAACTACACCAAAACCATCAGAACATCAGATAATTACAAAGTTTTTACATTTACATCAGGGGCAGGAAGCTTTACAACTCCTACAATTTGTAAAATTACGTATAACGCCAATGGCGTACTATCTTCCGTTCCCTCATTTGAATATGTTGCTAAAGATGAAAATGCTATAGTTGCACCCTATAATGGGTCTTTAATTGAATCAGGCTCATCATTTATCGGATGGAACACTAAAGCCGATGGCAGTGGAACAACATATCTCCCCGGTCATTCCATCATGATTACTTCGGATACCGTTTTATATGCTCTTTCACAAAAAATAACGGCACAATACCTTGTTGTGGCCGGAGGAGGTAGCGGTGGTTCAGGCGCAAATATAAACAACTACTACGTAGGTGGTGGCGGTGGCGGTGGCGCTATGGTTGCAGGAAATAGCCCATTGTCCTTCGATGCCGTTAATGTTGTTGTTGGAAACGGTGGCGCTGCTGTGGTGGGAAATACAAGTGGAAATAATGGCGGTGATAGTCAGTTTGGATTGGTAACAGCACTTGGCGGAGGAGGCGGCGGCGGATATAATACTGCCGGTAAAGCCGGAGGTAACGGTGGTGGCGGTGGCGGCCCAAATCAAAACAATTCAACAATCAATGGCGGCAATGGAACACAAGGATATAGAGGAGGCTTAGGCCGTAGCATGACTTACTCGCAAGGTGGTGGAGGCGGTGGTACTGGGGCATCGCCTGTATCCGGATGGAATTATGAACGTACAGGCGGAACTGGTGTTAATAATTCGATAACAGGTGTAGCTACCATGTACGGAAGCGGAGGCTTAGGCGGATGGGGAGCATCTGCTTCAAACGGTACAAATGGTACTCCTAATACAGGCAATGGAGGCGGTGGAGGTTCCAAAGGTGGTACAAGTGGTGCAGGAGCATCCGGCATAGTCGTTGTTACTTATCCGGGAATCTACCCTGACTTAGTTGTTGATGCCACTCTTTCCTATACTAAATCAATTAGGACAACGGATGGCGTCAAAGTGTTTAGTTTTAAATCGGGTAACGGAAAAATAAGTATTCCTCAAAGATGGCATTCGCTAACCTATAATGCCAACGGTGTCACATCATCGGTTCCTCTTGTTTCATTTCACTCATCCAATGAATCAGTAAGTATACAAGAAAACTCAGGAGAAATGATTGGTTCGGGAACTGACTTTGCCGGTTGGAACACTAAGGCCGATGGGTCAGGCACTATGTATCTTCCAAACTCACAGTTAATCATAAATTCAGATACAACGCTGTATGCCATAGCATCAGGAGATGGACTATTATTGAATGGGAATCTGCTTACTAACAAATCTGTTTACCAAAGTCCAATCGTTTTATCAAACACATCTACTTTCACTCTTTCGGATGTAAATCATACAGCCGCTTCAGTATTTACAATTTCGGGTGTAATAAGTGGAGAGGGAAGTCTTGAAATTGACATACCGAATCACACATTATTACTGTCTGGCGTTAACACTTACAAAGGAAAAACAACCCTTAAATCAGGTACATTAGGAGGAACAGGATCTCTTGCTACCTCACCAGTAAGCATTGAAGAGGGAGCATCTTTATTCGGAGGCTCGGGCGACGGCACAGCAGGAGTTCTTAGAACTGGAGCTTTATTATTTAAAGGAGAGTCATCGGTACTCAATGTGTACTCAAATTCGTCAGTGCCAGGTATAATTGATGCCGGTTCATCTGATGTATTGGCAGAGACCGGACTGACAGTTAATATAAATAATACATTACCAGAGGGTATTTATACTTTAATTAAAACCAACTCACCCAATGTTCCATCCATATTACCGAAATTAGGTATAAATAAATCAGGGAAATATGTAAAATTCATATGGATTCCGGGAATAGGGCTGACAATAAATGTAAGTAGCTCACAAGATGTTCAATGGTCTGAGGTAGGTAGCGGAAATAATCTGCTTTATGCTGTAAGCTCTACGGCTGTATCAAAAACAGCAGAATTAGTAGGATTTGTAACTCAAAACAGTTATGCTGAAACCGTAAGTATTCCATCATTAGTTTCAATTAATGGTGTTACTTACACAGTAAAATCAATAGGAAAAGGAGCATTTTACGGATGTATCAACTTAAAATCCATTACCATACCAAATACTGTTACAACTATCCAAAATTATGCGTTTTACGGATGTAGCAAGCTTGCCACCATAACACTATCGAGTGGTTTAATTAGTATTGGTCATTCAGCATTTAAGGGATGCGATGCACTTACAAGTATTACAATACCTGAATCGGTTTCATTTATAGGTCATTCAGCATTTAGAGATTGTACAAACCTAACATCCTTTACATTCCCGGGAAAAGTAAGCGTAGTGAATGATTTTACCTTCTATGGTTGTTCCAAACTTCAGACAATCAATGTAGGGTCATCAGTTGTGTCGATTGGTCAATCTGCATTTAGTGATTGTATAAATCTAACCTCGATTAATTTACCCAATTCAGTAACATCTATAGGAGAATTGGCATTTAATGGTTGTGTCGGGTTACAATCTATATCCCTTCCATCTGTTACTGCGATTGGGGATAGAGCATTTTATGGATGTTTAGCGCTACCATCACTAACACTGCCCGGTTCGCTTACAGATTTAGGAAAGAGTTGCTTTCAATCTTGTGACAACCTTGATTCCTTTCAGGTGGAAAGCTCCAACAAAAAATATGCAAGTAATGATGGCTGTTTATTTGATAAAACAATAACTACATTGGTAAAATACCCTCAAGCAAAATTGGAACCCAATTATACTTTGCCATCCACAGTCACTGTAATAGGTGATTATGCGTTTGCCAAATCAAACAGATTAGCTAATCTTAATCAACTTAACCATGTGGCTACTGTAGGCGAAGGCGCTTTCTTAGATTGTAATATTGATTCCGTAACATTTACCGGAGATTTAAGCAGTATTGGAGAAGCAGCTTTTGAAGCTTGCTTAAATCTAAAACAGGTAAAATTACCTTGTACCATTCATAGTATTGGCGACTATGCGTTTTATAAATGTCTGGGATTGCAAGATTTTCATATTGACAAAACCACGCCTATAAGCCTAAACTCAAGTGTATTTAGCATGTTGCCTCAAAGCGCACAGCTTCATGTACCAGTCAGTGCACTGTCGGCATATACAGCAGCATCGCCATGGAATATTTTCGCAGGCATTCAGGGTGATATTCAAGATTATGTACTTCAATATATGCCAAACGGAGCTACAGAGGGAGTTAGCCCTGTTAACAATTACCGTACCGCGTGCGACAAAACATTGGAACTAAGCGGGAATACCGGCAATCTAACGCGCGAAGGATATATTTTCATTGGCTGGAACACTTTAGCCGATGGCAATGGTATTGCTTATGCCCCCGGAACGGTATATACAATGACTAATATGTCTGAGCAATTGTATGCACAATGGCAAGTCAGCGCTCCTCAGGCTGTAAAAAGAGAAGGAAAGAAGGATGCTCAGGAAAATGAAAGTTTATATCCAAAAACCAATATTCAGGTGTATCCTAATCCTGTAAGAACTACCGTAACTATAGATTTGGGTAAAATCGTTTCGGGTGAGTCAACAGCAAGATTTTACACTTCTAATGGGGTGCTAATCAAGCAACAAACGCTATATTCCAAACTAACCGTAATCAATATTTCGGAGCTTACAGCCGGTGTGTATAACGTTCACATTGCAAATGGTGAGGAATCAAGTTATTTAAGAGTTATTAAATATTAAACCGTAATATTTAGTGGAGAATCTAAAGATATAGCATATCATTTAGATTCTCCAATATAACAAACTCAGTTATCAACAAAAAAATGAATAATATCATGAATACAACCATAAAATTTCAGAAATTTAGTCAAGCACAATATGTGCTATCGATTTTTACTGTGTTATTGGCATGGATTTTCACACAAGGCATATATGCTCAAAATACGAATAGTAATACCTATTATGTTGATGCCGTACATGGACGCGACGGCAGTACAAACTACGATGGTACAGCCCCCGAGCGAGCCTTTAAAACAATTCAGGAAGCAGCTTCGCTCGCTCCGGCAGGCAGCACTATTTACATCAGAGCCGGCGTGTACCGCGAAACGGTTACACCAGCCAATTCGGGGGTCAAGTTTATTGCTTATAAAGGGGAAAAGGTAGTAGTTTCAGGTTGCGATTTGGTAACAGACTGGACACTCCATGCTGGTAATATTTACAAAGCTCCGATGAATTGGGATATGTATAATGGCGATGGAAATATTATCTTTTTCAATAATAAACTGATGCGTGAAGCTTCATGGCCAAATGTTGCAGTAGAAGATTTTTTGAAAAGAGATCTAAATGCAAGATTTGATGCGGTTAGCGGCACTCCGGTTACATCAATAACCGATAGCGACCTCGGATCCAAATTTCCGCCCAATTCGTTACAAGGTGCCTTATTGTGGTTCGAAACAGGAGTGAGGTGGACGGGTTTTACAGGCCTTGTAACTGGGAATGAAACAAATTCACTTAAGGTCGAAATGCCAAACAATATTGCTATCAATTATAATCCTAAGGCGGCCAATTATTATAGAATATCACGTAAATTGGTTCTACTTGATGTTGCTACTGAGTGGTACAAAGATATAGCTACCGGACTGTTATATTTTTATGCTCCTGATGGTGTAAATCCTAACACTGGAATTGTAGAAGCTCGAAAACGAAGGTATGCCTTTAATTTGACTGATAAATCCTTTATTGAAATAGAAGGGGTAGAAATTCTTGCAGCTCAAATTAATTTCACCAATGCCTCTCATTGCACTATTAAGAAATCAACAATTAGAACAAGTGATTACAACAATCCTGTTAAAATGGGTGGGCTTGATGGAAAAACTGTAGGATTTACTTTAGGAGGAAATTACAATACTATCCGTGATTGTGAAGTAGAACAAATGTTTGGGCCCGGACTTGATGTATCTGGAGAAAACAATAATATCATTAACAACTATATTCATGATATAAATTATCTACACTTTTATGGTGATGGAGTGAGAATGAAAGGTCGCAGATTTTTGATTAGTCATAATACAATCTGTAGATTTGGAAGAGCAGGTATTGGTGGTCCTTTCAAAGAAACAATTATACAATATAACGACGTGTTTGATGGAATGAAATTATCTCATGATGGAGGTCTGCTTTATACATCAAATACTGATTTTGGAGGTTCTGAAGTTCATCATAATTTTTTTCATGACGCTTTAGACAATACCATCGGTATTTATTTTGATAATTTCTCATTTAATTATATTGTTTATAGAAATTTAGTCTGGAATGTCAATTACGGTGCACTTTGTAATATTCCTACTGAATATGGACTATGGATTAATAATACAATGCTATCTACTGAATCTGGCTTTCATAATTATGGGGCTATTAGCGACGAAACCGGAACGCGGCTTTACAACAATATTTTTAATTTAGGTTGGACAACCGCTGGTACACAAGGAGCAACAGCAAAAAGTAGAATTATAAACTCAAATAACATCTTCAATGCAACGGCTAACAATTGGAAATACCCAACAGCACTTGACTTTCGCTTAAGCACTTCTTCTACAGCTAATAATGCCGGACGCACATTGACCGGGATTACGGAAGGTTATGATGGGTCTGGTCCTGATATTGGAGCCATAGAAGCCGGTAAGACGTGGAAAGCGGGACATGATTTTGATAATCCGCCCTACCCTACTTTGGAGTTCAATCAAAATATCCAATACCGCAACAGAGTTGTTAATTCTGGATTTGAAGAAGGTAGCTTCAGAGGTTGGAGTATTACGGGAGTTCCTACTTTACTTACGTTCAATACATGGGGATTTTCAGACGTATCATCACGATTTCATTCATATGGCGTTAAAATGAATACCGGCGACAAAATAGAGCAAACTGTTACTAATCTAAAGCCAAATACAGCATACAAACTTACCTCCTGGGCCAGAATAGAAGGGTTATACGCCCGTGGAGGTGGCAACTCAACATCCCAAAGTAATCCTCTCTTACTTAAATTCAGTGACATTGATTTCGGCTCTACTACAGCCCTTTACAACCAGATTTATTTATTGATGTATGAAAAAAGCGGTTCAAGTGGGAAAGTAATAGATATTTACATCGATCAACCATCATTGGCTGAGGGGGGAACAAAAATTGGTAGTTATACCATTGGTACTAACCTTAGAACCTCCTTAGATTGGGGTAATGCAATTGGACTTTCTGCCGTTACAGGTACACATGATGTTTATCTTGTGTTTCCAGCTACCAACATATGTAATTTTAGTAACTTCAGGTTAACAAACAGCACTCTTAACGATAGCTTTATTTTGGGAGTAACCGATTCGGGTGGTAGTGTTACTACCCGCAATATTACCAACCGTACATTTGCTTCAACCCCATCATCGGTAACATTTACAACCGGGGCTAACAGCACCTCGGCCACCATTTATGTATCAAAACCAAGTGGTAATTATTTTGGCTACGTGGATGCCTTTGGATTAACGGAAGCACAATAAATAATATTTTATTGGCAATGTACAATTCTAAAAACTTATGACAGCTATTATTTTAAATAATTAAGTCGCCTAAAAATATGAGAGTATTGTAAAAATCGGTAGAATTATCCAGCGTTCTCCGATTAAAAGTCTTTAAACTTTTATCTGAATGACAAACCAACAAGGTTTTTATTTGAGAGTGTGTGTGGGTTAATTGATAGCTTCGCAGCCAATTAACCCGCACATAAGAACGGATAATAACGACCTGTAAATGATAGGACTAATAATTTTGAATCTTAAAAATTACACTTAACTAAGTATAAATAATCAATATGAATAAACAATAGTTCGTTATAAAAACATGTATACGTCTGATTAATCTCGATTTTCGATATTCTTTGCGGAATTATACTCTCGCGAATGGAACATACCGATTTATCAGTAGGCGCGAAGTCGCAAAATAAAAACACATACATCTGATAATCAGTTACAACTTAATCAGAAGCAAAGAATAATTTAACATTTTCCGATAGCTGTCTGGATAGTGACTTTGCGTGATATATATTATACCGAACCATTGTTATTAAAAAATCTATATACAGAATCTTATTTGAAGAGATAAACAAATGAAAAAGAAACAAATAGCACTTTTAGTACTTATTTTTATGGGAGCAGGATTATTAACTGCCCAAAAGAAGATTAAAAAGAATAATGAAATGCCGGTAAGAGTAATCACGGCAGATATTAACAAGATAAAAGGCTCAACTAAAACGGTTTGGCGTAAATGCGTTGGTGCAGGCCGTGCCAATGAAGGGCTTCGTGCCGATTGGCAAGAACAACTCAGGCTATTGAAAAAAGAGTGTGGGTTTGAGTATATACGTATGCATGGATTATTAACTGATGACATGGGCGTATATTTTGAAGATAAAAAAGGGAATCCAATCTATAATTGGCAATACATTGACCAGCTCTATGATTTTTTAATAGATATTGATGTTAAGCCATTTGTAGAATTGTCGTTTATGCCCAATGCTCTGGCAAGTGGAAAAGAGACTTGCTTCTGGTGGAAAGGAAATGTGACTCCGCCAAAATCGTACGAAAAATGGTTTGAGTTTATTAAAGCATTGACGCAGCATTTTACAGATAGATATGGCAAAGAGGAAGTTCAAACATGGTATTTCGAGGTTTGGAACGAACCAAATCTGAAGTACTTTTTTCCATCTACTCAGGAAGAGTATTTTAAGCTTTATGATTTTACGGTTCGTGCGATTAAAAGTGTTTCAAAAGATTATCGAGTTGGTGGGCCTGCTACAGCTGGTAATGTCTGGATTACAGAATTGATTGAATATTGTCAAAAAAATAATTGTCCGATAGATATTATTACAACCCACGATTACGGTGTGACGAAAGGTTTTTTAGATGCTGATGGAAAAGCGGGAACGATACTTTCTAAAGATACCAAAGCAATCTCAAGAAGCGTTAATAAATCGCGTATTCAAATAAAAAATTCGTCAAAACCAAATTTGGAACTACATTATACAGAGTGGAGTACCTCGTATTCTCCTTATGATAACGTGCATGATTCGTATCAGTCTGCTTCATTTATTTTAGATAAGATTAAAGGTACTGAAGATGCTGCCAATTCAATGTCATACTGGACTTTTACGGATATTTTCGAAGAAGTTGGTTTGCGTACTACACCGTTTCATGGTGGTTTCGGGCTATTGAATTACCAATCAATCAAAAAGCCTGCTTACTATGCTTATCAATTTTTAAATCAATTGGGAGAAAATGAAATTATGAATAATGACTCTGCTTCATGGGTTTGTACTGATGCAAAAGGTGGAATCCAGATTTTGTTATGGAATTTCACAATCTTACTCAAAAGTGACTCAGTTAATAATAATGTGTTTTACAAGTTAGATTTGCCTGCAAAAAATATTGGCAAAGTTCAAATTAACTTAGCTAATGTACCCATCGGAAAATATTGTTTGGAATTTTATAAAGTTGGCTATAGGGTGAATGATGCATATGCTACTTATATGGATTTAGGATCGCCGAGTCAGTTGACAAAACAACAGGTAAACGTAATTAAAAATGCCAATAATGGTTCACCGATTGAGACAATCGTTTTGGATGTTAATGAAGATAAGGTGTTCAAAAGAGATTTTGAATTGCGTGAGAACGATGTTTGTCTTGTCCGTTTGATAAAGTTGTAATTTTTTTAGTACATGATAATAATCTGATTTTCAGACATGAAAAGAACTATCTTAAATATCGATAGAGCAGGTTTCATAGGCTCTCATGTGGTTCGTTTGTTTGTAACCAAACACTCCGGTTACCGAATTGTAAATCCGGATGCACTTACTTATGCCGGAAATCTTGAAAATTTAAAAGATATTGCGGACTTACCAAATTACATATTTGTTAAGGGTGATATTACGGATGAGAAATTAATCCCCGAGTTAATCAATCAATATAAGTTTGATAGAATTATACATCTTGCTGCCGAATCGCATGTCGACCGTTCGATAACCGATCCGCTGGCTATCAATAATATCAAAAACAAAAAACCGATTCCTGTTTATGGAAAGGGCAAAAATATACGTGATTGGTTGTGGGTAAATGACCGTGCACGTGTTATCTACACTATTTTTCATAACGGGAAAACGGGTCAGACGTGTAATATCGGGGGTAATAACGAATGGAATAACATCAACCTTAATTATAAACTTTGTGAAATTATGAACAAAAAGCTCGGGCGTACCCAAAAAGAATCGGCTCAGTTGATAACCCTTGAGCGAGACCGCACAGGGCATGATTTGCGAAATGCTATCGACTCGTCGAAATTGCAAAGTGAGCTTGGTTGGAAGCCCTCGTTGCAGTTTGAAGAAGGGCTTGAAAAGACTGTGGACTGGTACTTGAACAATCAGGAATGGTCGGATAATGTTACCAGCGGACAGTATCAAAAAAATTACGAAGTGCAGTATACCGAAAGAAAAAGTAAACGAATATATAAATTATTTCTCTTTGCTTTAATGCTACTTGCCTCTGTTTCTGCCTGGGGCAAAAGAACAAGTTTTTCTATCCATAACGAGTTCTTAACCAGAATAATAGATATAAAGGCTGGGCATATCCATACTTCAAAGATATCGAACCATCTTAATAGGCAGAATATTTATCCGGAAAATAGTGATGAATTTAGGCTTCGGTTATCAAAAGGAACCGGCACAGAAAACTCGGATGTAGTACTTAGCTCGAAAGATTTCATATTTAAAAAAGTATTGTCCAATTCCCCTGAAAAACTGGCATTTTTGGTGTATAATAAAGATTATCAGCTTAATGTTACTTTGGTATATGAATTAAAAAAAGAGAATCGCTTCCTGAACAAATATCTTATAGTAAAATCAAAAAAAGCAGTCACGCTGGAGCGAATTGATTTAGAACTTATTACGGCTAATGACATATACCAACCCTATCAAATTAAGCAAATCACAGCATGGGGGCCTTCTCAATGGCGTCCGGGGCTTGGACAGCCACTTTATACGTCTGTTTCAGGCACATTCTGGGGAACAGAATTTCCTGCATCATACAATTATGTAGAAAACAAAACAGGCTATTGCGGTTATTTGTGGGGTAGGCAAATTCAGGCAGAAGAATCTTACACAACCTATAAATCGGTTGTTGGAGTAGGTGATGATGCCCGGTTTATTCAAGATAGCTTTTTTGATTATATAGATCAAATCCGTATCCGGCCTTTGCGACTACAAGTGCAATACAATAGCTGGTTTGATTTTGCCAATGGAGTCACACAAGAGAAATTCTCAGGAAGCGTGTCTAAAATACATCATGAACTGAATGAGAAAAGAGGAGTGCCTCCACTTAAAGCCTATGTTATTGATGACGGCTGGGAAGATGTCAAGCTTGATTGGAGCGACAAAGTTTGGAAAGTGAACACAGACCGTTTTGATGCAGATTTTAAAAGTAGCTTTAATACCGTAAATAATGCACATTCGCATCTTGGTTTATGGTTAAGTCCCGGATGTAATTTTTTTGCACGCCCTGCGGTACCATTGATGCGCGAAAAAGGTTTGGAAGCGCTTGATGAGTACATGTCATTGGCTGGGCCTAAATATATGAAGTTACTCGAAGATCGTATGTTGGAGCTAACGGAGCAGGGAGTTGGCTTTTTCAAACTCGATGGTTTATTTGGACATCTAAATCGGAGAGAATTTGAATTAAACGGTGAGGCTTATGGTGTACCATCTATGCCCCAGCTAAACACCAATGGATTTAAACCTGCCGATGAGCGATTAAACGATGCGAAGTATGACGAGTTAAAAACCTATTATTTAGTTGCAGGCACGGAGCGGCTGATGAAAATTTTCACAAAGCTACATAGCGTAAACCCCAATATGTATATCGTAATTTCAAATGGAGCTTATCTTAGCCCATGGTGGTTACAATATATTGATGCCGTATGGATGATTAATGCCGGAGATGCTGCCGCTGGAAGTAGCCGCTCGCAAGAATTAGTTTACCGCGACGGTGTTTACTACGATACCTGGGTGAAAGAACAGACACAATTCCCCATCAATTCGGTATTTAATCACGAACCCAAAAAAACTGAAACGGGGGAATCTGCAGAACAGTTCAGCGCATACCTGTGGATGAATCTTTCCCGTGGGACAGGATTTGTAGAGTTATATCTTAAAACAGGAGCCTTATCAGATAGCGACTGGGATGTTTTAGCATCAGGATTAAAATGGGCTCATTCAGTATTCCCTTACTTCAAACATTCAAAACTACATGGAGGAAATCCTAAGGAAGGTCAGGTATATGGTTATACCGGATGGAATGAAAAGGGAGGCTACATTTCATTTCACAATCCATCGGCTTATGTGCAAAGCTATTCCTTTACCCTAAACCGGGAATTAGGAGCAACACGGTGTCGGGGAAAAATGGTGATTTCTTCTCCGTTGAAAAATGAAACTGACTTAATTAAAAAAACTGCCAAATCGGGAGATCAGTTACAAATAAAGCTACTCCCCGGAGAAGTTAAAGTACTTGAATTTACAAATAAGGAGGTCTGGTAAATCAACTTACTAACCAGCATGTCAGATGCTTGTTTGCACTATAGTTGATACTCAATGAACTATCAGCAACAAGGTAAGAATTTCATATAAACAATTAAAACAACACATTATAACAGAAAAAACTATTTATGAGACAATTATTCTTATGTATTTTATTCGCCCTGCTGTCTGCCCAAGTCGGCGCTCAAAGCAAGGCTTCTCTCCGCAATAAACAATTAGCAAAGATGGAGATTGACCTTAGTGGTGTTTGGCAGGTGCAACTCGATAGTACCAACGTAGGCGAAAAACAACAATGGGCAAAGAAAAAACTGCAAAGTAGTCAGAAAGTGAAATTGCCGGGTTCGTTAACTTCCAACCAAATTGGAGACGAGGTAGGAATAAACACCCCTTGGATGGGTGAAAGAAGTTGTATAGGACCCAATTTATTTTTGACGGAAGAAAAATATGTTCCCTATCGCAAGGATGGTGAAAATTTCAAAGTCCCGTTTTGGTTACAACCCGATAAGTATTACAAAGGTCTTGCCTGGTATCAAAAAGAAATAACCATACCACGGTCGTGGAAAAACAAAACCATAGAATTGAACCTTGAGCGTAGCCACTGGAAAACCACTGTTTTTGTAGATGGCCAATCATTCGGCTCACAAAACAGCCTTGCCACACCGCATCGTTACACGCTATCGGGCTTGTCGGCAGGCAAGCACCTTTTAACCATTATTGTAGACAATAATTGTCAGGTTGGTATCGGAGTTAATGCCAGTTCCATTACAGACCATAGCCAAACCAACTGGAACGGATTGATTGGCGATATTTCGTTAAAAGCTTCGGGACTGATATGGCTTAAGGATATTCAGTTATTCCCGGATATTCAGATGAAAACAGTGCGGGTAGTTGCTCAACTCGGGAACAAAACCGGAAAAGCAGTGAGTGGAAAACTAAAACTTCAGGCCGAAAGCTATAATAC
>Ga0316605_10001297_pt1 | contig 14626 bp, 10 predicted proteins | sample OWC_soil_day20_n_FD_207666 | JGI IMG/M metagenome (GOLD analysis project Ga0316605, IMG submission 207666) | Wetland soil microbial communities from Old Woman Creek delta, Ohio, United States - OWC_soil_day20_noCT | ecosystem: Environmental > Terrestrial > Soil > Wetlands | place: USA: Ohio... | reverse complement strand
TGCACTGATTCAACCGCCAGCAAAGCGCCAGACTCCAGCCGCAACTGCGCCACGCCGTGCATTCCCGGCCCAAAATTGGAGAGACCCATCTGGCGACCAAACTCGGCCAAGGTTTCATTGATCCAGCTCATTCTTCCTCCAAGTCAATGGCCTGATCCAGTGCCTCCTGGGCGGCATTTAATATCGATTGGCGAACATCGCTGTCAGGGTATACCTTGACTGGCATTTCTCGCAACAAACCCCGCGTTGCCGCATGAAAAGCGATTTGCGCGCCAACTTCACGAATGCCGAGCTTGTCGGCCAAGCCTGAAAAGCGGTTGGCACTGACCCATTTTTCATTGGTAACCAACACCAGTTCCTTCATCAGCGCGATGGGCTGCAAATTGGCGCAGCCGTGCTTTTCCGCCAGAGTGCTTGCCAGATCCTTGCAACCCGCGATCACGGTAGCGGTCACTTCGAGCTGATACAAATCCTGTACCAAAGTTTGCAGGCGGGTGGAGTCGATGGATGGGCGCGCTGCGGCGAGATCCTGACCCATGGCTTTGATCAGGCTATGCAAGCCATTGGTAAAGTCGTCGCCGTCCCGCCCGGAGAGCTTGTCCAGCACCAACTCCAGCGTCTGCGCCAAGGTTGCCTCACCGAGAACAACATCCTGATAGGTGCTCTGAAATGCAGCGATCTCTTCGGCTCCGGTGCCGAATTCCGCTGCTACTCCGATTGTATTGAGCGCGCTACGAATTTGCGGGCCATGTTCCATTTCCAGATCGGCCAAGGCATCGCGCAGGCCGTCGAGAATTTCCTCGGAAGTGCCGTTGCCCATTCCCTCGTGCAGCGCGTACTGCAATAACGCATATTGTCCGGTCGGATCGCGACTTTCCCGGCGTGCGAGTTCCTGTGGGTTCTCCTGCCCGGAAAGCATGCGCTTGACGATTGCTGCCAGATGCTGCGGATCATCTGTGACCTTGGCAGCTTCGAGATAGGCCATGATCTCTTCAATGTGCATGACATCGATGGGTTTTTCAGCGGAAACTTTGCGCTCGTCGAGCGATTTATGTTCGACTTTTTCGGCCGCGAACATGACCAGTTCTTCGGCGGCGTCGGCCAGAACGGAAGTGGCAGAATCTTCGACTTGAACCTGGGTGCCGCGCAGCGTACCCGTTTGCGCTGCCATATCCTTTGGTGGGGCGGAGCCAGACGAAAATTGCGGAAGGGGCGATTGACTACCGTCGATGCGCATCATGAATCCTAATGGTTTAAGCGGCCGGCAAAGATCATTAAAGTGCTCACGGTTGTTTAGTAACAGCAGGCATGGCGCAGTTCCAAAGACAGCGCAGAAAGGACGGCCAGGCTGCACAATTTGACGAGCATTGTAACGACAAAACAACAAATCACGTCAGGCTGGTTCCTGCCTGGAACACGATTTTCGGCTGTAGTTGCATATTTCAGAGCATCATTTTCATAAGCAGGAACTAAAGGGCACCGGGGGTTACTTATAGCCTGAAGACCAGTTCAACCAATCAATAAAAGACATTCAACCTGGGAGTGAAAGATGGACAAACGCGCAATGGCCAACCAACTGCTGGCCGATTTCGGTAAAACACTGACGGTCCAGAATTTGACTCTGGACGCCGCGACCAATAGTTGTGTCCTGGTTTTTGACGGTGAGCTGTTGCTCAACATCGAATTTGATGCAGTCGTTGAACGCCTGGTTTTTTCCATCTACCTGGACGAATTGCCGAAAGAGGGCGCCGAGCCCCTGCTACGCGAACTGATGGGCGCCAACCTCTACTGGCATCGAACACGTGGGGCCACCCTTTGTCTGGAAGAAGGCACCGGCGGCGTCATCCTGCTGTACTCCCGAAACGTGGCGGGCCTGGATGGCGCCAGCCTTGAAACCATCGTTGAAAACCTGCTGCAACAGGCCGAAAAATGGCGTGGCAGGATACTGGCCTTCAGTTCCGCAGCTGCTGCTCCCGTAGCGCTGCCCGCCGACACCGGCGCGTTTGCCCCGGTCTACGGTTAGAGCACTATCAGTAGCCAAGCCTGAAGCGCATCGCTCGCAGAACAAAACCATCGAGAGGGAAATGTCATGAATATGAGCATCAACACATACTCCAACACGGCACAGCAACTCATGCAGGCCAATCAGGCCGGCTCCGTGCTGGTTCAGGATCAAGAAGGCAAGATGAAGGCCGAAACGCCGGTGAATCCTCCGGGCAACTGGACGAAGTTCAAGGCGGCTCTCTCAAACCTGCCCTTGCTGGGTTCGCTGGGTTCGCTACGGCAAGCACGGGCGGAGGTGGAATCCTATCCGATCAGATTTGCCGAACAACAAGCCTCGTCGCGCCGTTTGCTGAACGGTTTTGCGCAGGATCTGCGGGCTGCGTTCGGCAGTGATATTGCTGACCTCGCTCTGCGCGATATCGATCGTACCGGCGGTACGCCTCTGACGGCCAGAACAGTCACTGCCGTATTGGAACAAGCGGCGCGCTCGCAGAAGAATCATCAGGCCATGAACAACATGGCGGTGACCCGCTTTCTGGAGAGTCCGCTGCAGGGACCGAGCAAAATGCCGGGCGATACCGACATGAACGGCATTTTCCTTGATCGCAACATGCAACTGAATGGTACTAACGGTTGGCAGGAAGCTCTGGGCAAACCGGCAGCCGATTTCATTACCAAATATGTTCAGAAGCAGTGCAGCGAACAGCCTGCTCACAGCCAGGGCCACCTGAGCAACGCCCAGATTGCCGAGGCTGCAACCAGGGCTTTTGATCTGTATGAGGAAATCAAGGCGCAGCCCGGCATCAACAGCGAAAAATTGGCCACCATCCTGAATCTTGCCACCAGTAAGGATGTCGCTACGGATATCCGCAACGTCGCCCGCGAGAACGCCATTATGGACAAGGTGGATCTCATGCTGAATCGCCGCAATCCAGAGTCAATGCTTTCTCGCACGGCTGTGGAAATGGCCCGGCAATATAACCTGCCGGCCATTCCGGATGCCGTACTCAAGTGTATTTCAAACAGCATGAGCGATATGCTCAGGGTGCGAACGTCTTCGATGCCGACAAATTTTGCCTGTGCCTCTGATACCGGCTCGATTGTTTCGGCGCTCACCCCTAGGCTTGAAGCCAATGTTCGCACGGCGCTGGAGGAGCACTGCAAGGCCCTGAAGATGATTGATTCATCAACCACGCTGAATCCGGCACAACAGACCAAATTGCGCGAGTTGGCGGCCAGCCGTCGCCTCGATACGGTCCAGGTTGCCCAATATGAACGGGTTGCCGGTTTGGCGGCGCAGACCGCCAACGACGTTGCCCATAATCTGGGTTTGGGCAATTTTGGCGCGGCCATCGAAAGTATGCGCGGTGTTTTGCACCAAGGATTTGAAGATGGCCTCAGTGCCATGCAAAACAATGGGGCCAAGTTTTGGGAGGCCGACAGCCTGACGGGTGGCGATATGACCTATACCATGATGCAACAATTCATGAGTCTGGCGTTTGCCGGCATGGCGCCCACCGATGCCAAAGGGTTGCTCGACCAATTGGCCGGACCGGGAGGCCATCAACTGATCCAGGGGTTGATGGAGTCTCCCAACATTGAATTGGCCGCCCAGTTGCCGCTGGTCTTCAGCTTTATGACCGGGGCTGTTGCTGAACAATCAGGGCTCGGTGCAAAGGAAGCACGGCAAGTCGTTGAAAAACTCAGTAATGAGGTTTTGGCCTTTGATACTCTCCCGGAACAGTTGAAAGCAGACATGAAGAAGTACGAATAAACACTTGGGCTGTTATGACGCGAAGGGAGATTGCTGCACTGAAGCCGGCTCATACTAGGGTATGGGTCGGCTTCGTCAGGGTTTAAGTATGCGCGCCGTGCTCATGCCATCCTCGGCACAGATGATTCTGGCAAGTGCTTCCGCATTTTGGCGCATGCGTCCATCTTTGGCAGCGCGACGAATAGCGCCCGGATCAGGCTCAAAGGCATGGTTCGGGGTAAACCAGAACACCCTGTTAAAGGTATGATGGAACTGTACAGCAGAAAAATATTTTTCAGTCTTGAGGAGCCCATCGATGGACGCACTGGATTTCACCGCCAAACCGACGATTCTGGTGGTCGACGATACTCCGGACAATCTCTCCCTGATGAGCGGCCTGCTGGAGGAAGAGTACGAGGTTAAAATTGCCATCAATGGCGCCAAGGCCCTCAAGATTGTTGCAGAAAGCCCGCCGGATCTCATCCTGCTCGACATCATGATGCCAGTCATGGATGGCTACGAAGTCTGCCGTCAGCTTAAGGCCGACCCTGCAGCCACGCACATTCCGGTTATTTTCCTGACCGCCAAGTCGGAAGTGGAAGATGAGGAGAAAGGCCTGGAAATGGGCGCCGTGGATTACATCACCAAGCCCATCAGCCCCCCCATTCTTCTGGCGCGGGTTAAAACGCAACTCAATCTCAAGGCGAGCGCCGATTTTCTGCGTGACAAGAATGAATTTTTCGAACAGGAAGTGGAAAGGCGCACCCGCGAAGTCGTAGCAATTCAGGATGCGGCGATTATGACTCTGGCCGCACTGGCGGAAACGCGCGACACCGAAACCGCAAACCATATCCGCCGCTCTCAGTATTACTTCAAGGCGCTGGCCGAAAAGCTGAATACAAATCCCAGCTTTGCCGGCCAATTCAATAACCCGACGATCGCGGTGCTCTCAAAGGCGGCGGCTCTGCACGATATTGGCAAGGTCGGCATTCCCGAACACATTCTGTTCAAGCCCGGCCGTCTCGATCCGGAAGAATTTGAAATTATCAAGAAACATGCCGCACTTGGGCGTGACGCCGTCCTCTATGCCGAGAGAACCTTGGGTGCAGCTGCCCATGTCGACTATTTCTCGGCAGCCCGCGATATGGCCTATTGCCACCATGAGAAATGGGATGGCAGCGGTTATCCGCGAGGGCTTTCCGGCACGACCATTCCGGTTTCGGCGCGCCTGATGGCGCTGGCCGATGTTTATGATGCCCTGATCAGCCGCCGCGTGTACAAGGATCCGGTGGCGCACGAGGAAGCCGTCAGGATTATCGGTGATGGTCGGGGCCGTCATTTCGACCCGGACGTGGTCGATGCCTTTGTTGCGATCGAGGGTCAGTTCGCTGCCATTGCCAACCTGTTCAAGGATGTGCAAACCGATGATGGCAAGGATGATCTCGATTTCTCAAGCATCGAGAATTCCTGAAAGCTGTCCATCATGAAAACAGGGTTTAGCCGATCCAGGTTTGTCGCTACGCTTGTTTTTGCCGTGCTCTTGCTTTCGACAGTAGGAGTGTTATTGACGCGCAGCCTGATCGACATTGCCAGAAGCGGGGTGATGCACGATGCCGAAAATACAGCGCTCATCGTCTCTCTCAACCTGACCAACGAGCTGAACAAGGTCGAAGCCGCCGGGGTCGCCTTATCGAGCGCCCCCCAGGTATTGCCGGCATTCTTGAGCCAGACCCCCGAGAACATCTCCCGCGCCAATGAAGCCCTCGACCACTGCCAGAAATCGCTAAACGCCGCCGTTTGTTACCTGATTGATCGCGAAGGCCTGACCATTGCCGCATCCAATCGTGGCAGCAAGGATAGTTTTGTCGGCCAGTCCTATACTTTCCGCCCTTATTTTCAGCGGGCCATGCAGGGCAAAAATGGCGCTGATTTTGGCGTCGGCGCGTTAACCGGCAGACGCGGCTTCTTTTTCAGTGTGCCGGTCAGGGCGGAAAGCAAGGAAATTGCTGGCGTTGTCGTCGTCAAGGTGGAACTGGATGAACTGGAAGGCAAGTTTGGCAAATTCAAGTGGTTTCTTGCCGATCAAAGCGGCGTCATCTTCCTTTCATCGCTTGCCGAAGCGCGCCTGAAAAGCCTGTGGCCGCTGGCCGAGGAACAGCGGGCGCAACTCATCGCCTCCAAGCAGTTTGGTTCCGGGCCATTTGAAGCTCTGCTGGAACAACGCATCAGCGGTGAATCATTCTTCGATTTTCAGGGTCAGTCCTATGTGGCGCGGCAAAAGAAGACTGAATATGCCGGCACTTCCGTTGTGCTTTTCTGGCCGACGACGAATATCAGCGCTTACCGGCTATTTGGCATTATCTCGACCCTGCTCGTCAATTTTTTGGCGATCAGCTTTCTGACGGTCATCTACGTCTTCAAGCGGGCCATCCGCGAACGCGAAAGCGCCGCCGTTGACTTGCAGCAGCGCGTGGATGAACTGGTCGAAGCCAGAAAGGCCATGCTCAAAGTCATGCGGGATCTGGAAGCGGCGCGCCGCGAGGCCGAAGCTGCGACCCAGGCCAAGGCGGATTTTCTGGCCAACATGAGCCACGAAATTCGCACGCCGATGAACGCCATTATCGGCTTTTCCAGCCTGGCGCTTAAAACCGACCTTAATCCAAAGCAACGCGACTATTTGCGCAAAACCGAGCAATCGGGCAAGCATTTGCTGGGCATCATCAACGACATCCTCGATTTTTCCAAGATTGAAGCCGGCAAAATCGAAATCGAGCAAACCGGTTTTGATCTGGAAAAGGTCATGGAGAATGTTGCCAACCTGATTTCGGAAAAGGCCGCCAGCAAGGGCCTGGAACTGATTTTCGACATCCCGCCCGAGACCCCGACCAACTTGATCGGCGACCCCTTGCGCTTGGGACAGATTCTGGTCAATTACGCCAACAATGCGGTCAAGTTTACCGAGCAAGGCGAAATCGTTATCGCGGTCAAAGTCGTCACGGAAACGGCCGATGACGCCTTCCTGCGTTTTTCGGTCCAGGATACGGGCATTGGCCTGACCGAGGAGCAGATGGGCAAGTTGTTCCAGTCCTTCCAGCAGGCCGATAGCTCCACCTCGCGCAAATACGGCGGCACCGGCCTCGGCCTGGCCATCTCGAAAAGGCTGGCCGAACTGATGGGCGGCGAAGTCGGCGTCGAAAGCGAGCACGGCAAGGGCAGTACTTTCTGGTTCACGGCGCGCCTTGGCAAAGGAGACGCGCAACCGGAAGCGGAAAAACAGACGGCCGTAGTGATGGAGAACCTGGCCAGCATCAGAGGCGCCTCCCTGCTTCTCGTTGAAGACAACGAATTCAACCAGCAAATTGCCAGGGAATTGCTGGAAGACGCCGGGTTGCTCGTGCAGATCGCCGATAACGGGCAACAAGCGCTGGAAATCGTCGGTCAGCAGAGCTTTGACGCTGTCTTGATGGACATGCAGATGCCGGTCATGGATGGCCTTGAGGCGACCCGTGAAATCCGCAAAATCGAAAAATTCCGCGAACTGCCGATCATCGCAATGACCGCCAATGTAATGACCGCCGACATCGAAAAATGCCAGGCGGCCGGCATGAACGACCACGTTGGCAAACCCATCGAGCCGGAAGAGCTTTTCGCCAGACTGCTGAAATGGGTGAAGCCGCGCGCAGTACCCGCCTCAACGCCCTCCGCGCCAGCGCCAGCTCCAGCGGAAGAAACGACCGCCATTGAAGAACCATTGCCGGAGATTGCAGGGCTGGACACGAAATTGGGATTGAAGCGGGTTATGGGCAAAAGAGCGTCATACCTCGAGATGCTCAGACGCTTTATCAGCAATCAGGCCGATGCTCCGGCACAAATCCGGCAACAACTGATGGCGGGCGACCGCGCCACCGCCGAACGCCTTGCCCATACGGCCAAAGGCATCAGCGGCAACATCGGCGCCACGTTACTGCAGGCCATGGCGGCCGAGATTGAAAAAGCCATCCGCGAGAGTCAAGATATTGCTGCCGTCGAAGCGCTAATCAAACCCTATGCCGAAGCGCATGAACATCTCGTTTCGCAACTGAAGACGGAACTGCCGGAAAAATTTGCCGCGATCGCGCCAGTCGATCTTGCCCGTGCCGAAGAAGTCTGCCGCAAACTCCACGCCTTGCTGAAAAAGAACGACAGCAAGGCCGTCAAGGTCATCAAGGAAGAAGAAGGCTTGCTAAAAACCTGTCTTGGCAGCAAATGCTTCCTCCCTCTTGAACAAGCCATCAGCCAGTTCGAGTTTGATGAGGCGCTGGCTATTTTGCTTGACCGGCTGAAGGAACTAGCTATTGAGGAGGATGCAGTACATTAGGAAAAGCCTCTCCGACAGTGGTATTGCCCATCGGTAAATTGCTTATTGAGGCGATGATCTGTTCCTTCATGGCTGGCGGAAAATCTTGAATGGTACTGGCCAGCGTCAGTGTCGGCGCTGTGAAACAAACGATGAGGAACGAGTCTTTTGCTGTGAGGTAATCCTTGCCGAGGAGTTCGCCCAGATTCTGGTAGTTAGAGTTCGCCAGTAAATCCTTAAGATGATTGCCACGCAATTCATTGTTCGAAGAAATACGGTTCGACAACTTAAGTTGCTTGTCACCAAATTTGGCGATGAATTTGGATGGATCATTGGGGTGATTCTCAATGCCGGAAAATTTTTCTTTACTGTAATCCGGATCATTCAGGTGATTGAGCACAAAAGTCTCGACCGCCGGGTTGTCGGTCATGCATTGGGCGCACACCCTGGCATGATTTTGTGGGGTATGGTTTTGTTGCTGCAGCATCTGACGAGAAGCCTGCAGACCATCCTTGAAGCCCTGTACGCATTGCGCAATGGTTGCACGTTGCATCCCCTGAAGCAGGCTCTCCAAGCGGCTGCTTCTGGTTGACACTGCGCCGTCATTAAACAGCCTGCTGAAGAAATCCTTGATTCCATTGGCGATTTTCTGACCTATGGTCATCTGCCCCAGATCCTAGCGATGTACCTTGATCTGGTCATCCACCAGCGTAACACTGTAGCTTCGGTCGCCGAGTTTGATACTGCCGCGCGAGACGACATCCTGAATATTGTGCTGCTGGATGTCAGCGACCTTGTTGATATTGATTGCAGGCATGGTGCGCCTTCCTTAAGTCAAAGATGCGGTTGCGACTGTTGCGAAAAACGGATGACGCCTAAGCAAAGTTAATGTTGTAGCTGACCTGATCCCTGACTACTTCTTCCTTGAAATCGTTGAGAGAGGCTGCTTTCCAGTACTCCAGTTCGGCGATGACTTTTTCAATCATGTCCTCACCTTTTTCAAGTTCAGCCTGGTCGAGTACCAAATGCACCTCGATGGCATCTTCTTCGGGGGAAAGGGAGATTACCGGGGCGGAGAGCTTGGCGTTTGATCGATTTCTTTTCAGCATCTCCTTGGTGATTTCGATGGGCAGTGGAGGCGTGTGGAGCTGGCCGAAGATCACCAGTTTTGCGCTGGTATCGGGTTTGTAGAGGGTGAGAACCAGCTCGGTGTCGAGCATCAATTGGCAAACCCCGGATTGGTCGAATTCGAGCGTGGTCAGCCCGGTTCGCTTGCCAAGGTCTGACAGCCAATCTTCCCTGTAATCTTGAGTCATGCTCTTTACTCCTTCTGTGCAATAAGTTGATCAGTAAAAAAAGCGTTGTGCTTTTGAGGCCAGCTTCGAATAAGCATCTACAAGCCTGCCTCAAAACGTGTAAGGAAAAGCGGTTTCTTTCACTTCGGCCGGAAAGGGGGATGTGACCAATTTGGACTTTTCGCTGTGGGTGAACGTAATGCCTTCACCTTGCTTGTTCACCGCATACCATTTGCCGCCGGGATTCGCTTTGGTTGCGATGAAGATTTTTGTCATGGTCGAATTCAGTGCGTGCAAGGAAAGCACTTTCGTAGAATCGTTCCTCATTTCTCTTGGGCCATGTTTGCGCAGGAACCCTTCGGCTTCAATGCTCACTTTGTTTTCTATTGCATGAACGTTCAGCGCGAAGGCTGTGGTCGTGGCGATCATCGTCCCTAATGCCCCGTGCAAACTCGCAAAATCATTCTCAAATTTATCGAATTCTTTTTGGTCTGGAATCAAACCACTGAGATCAAGGCCAGTGGATATCTTAAATGAATTATTGCCAAATATTTTCTTTATATCTTGAGAAACTGTTTTGTCGAGGCCATTTTCTTCCGCTTTGACAAGCTCTGCCGCCAGATTGCTGGTCTGTTTATACAGCTTGACAAAATGTTTTTCTGAATTTGTTGTTAGTCGAAAATCTGCCTGTTTCGTGGCGATGGCAATATCCTTCTTATTGTTCTCCTTCACTGCTTCCGGATTGTCTGTTTCGGTTTTCCTGTTGTAGAGGCTCTTCAATTGACTTGTTATTTCCAAGGCATCATTATTCTGCATCGCTTTCACAACCAGGTCCGCCGGTTTGTTCTCAAGGTAAAGAGAAACATTTACGCGATTATCAAGGGTCATGGCATTTTGGCCGATGTTAAACAGGGTTTGATAAGCGTTTAACATGGTCGATTTCAGATTGGTCATGGCCTTGATGTTTTCTTTGGAGAAATATTTGCTACCAGTTTGTTCGGCAATTTCCAGCTTGCGTTCTTTATCGGCAAGCGCAAACATCACGTTGTTAAAAGCATGAATCGTCTTGCTGAGCGATTCCTTTGCCTCTCTCTGCTTTAAGTCGACGCCCGCTCCGCCTCTGGCCAAGGTGTCGGTGTAGTCAGTCATCTTGTTCGCAAATTCCGCAACGCAGGCACGGATGTCGTCGGCGTTTGGCAAACCTGCCTGTGTGATGGCGATGGCAGAATCACCGAAAAGGGTCACCAAATCTGCGGTCTGAATCCGTGCAGAAGTCATCTTGTTTACTTCTGTGCACAATTCCAGAGTCGCATCAGCAGTGCCGAGTACGCTTGGATCCATGTCGGAGGAGATGTCAAAGTCCCAGTTCGTCTTCAGCCCCCCGCAAATATCCGCATTAAGCTTTACCCTTGGGTCTTGATCATGTGCGCCGATCAGGGACGTATTAAACTTGTCCAGCAAGGCATAGAGCGTCCCCTTCAGTTCAGAATCGGGCTGGGCATTATTGTTCTTTAAAAGGTGATCGATAATTGCATTGCAGTCGTTCGCCCACTCCTCAGCATTTGTACCTTCAGGGCAGTAGCATTTCAGACTGTTCAATTGTTCGACGTGGCTTTCAATTTCGTTCATATTGAGAAGACCAGTCAAGTCAGATTTAATTTCGGTCAGAAGCGATATTTCCTTCTGGAAAGACTCGAAAAGCTTGTTCTTGCTGATTTCCCTGTTTTTCGAATTATCGATACTGCTCAAAGTATCGGCAATTTCATAAGCATAGGCATCCTTAATGCTTGCAATCAGGTTTTCGACTTTCTCTTTCGTATCGTGAATCGTGCCTAAATCCATTTGTTCAAAGGGTGCTGATTCTTTTAATTCGCGCAAGCGCGCATTCAGCGTCTGGTTGCCGGTATCAAGCTTTTCGCTAAACGATACATAAGCCATTAATTTATTGTTGACCGGAGCAATCTTTTCTTGCATCAGGCTAATATTTCGCTCTTTCAGCGCTTCAATGTCAGACTGGGTGAACGCTGGCACTTTGAACACAAATGATCTGGAGGCATCGATTCTTGAAAACAGGTTGGTAATTTTTTGCTCGGCGGCGTTGCCAAGTCCTTGCGTAAAATGTGCCTTATTCGCCTGGATGAGTTGCAGACTGGGAAGATCCTCTTCCTTGACCTTGACTTTGAATTCGTCGGCCAGGTGGCGGGCAATGACAAGGCAAGCCTTTTTCCATTCGCCACCATCAACCCCGGCGGGTGGCGTATCCCGCTTTTCTTTCAGAATATTGGCAAGGTTAATGGCTTCAATCTCTGTCCTGAGTCCATTTAGCTCGTTTTGAACGGCCACAAATTTTCGCGTCATGTCGTTGACCGAATTTACAGCCTGCTGAGCAACGGCTTTAGCCCCCTTGACGCCACTTGTACTCTTGGTGCTATCTGTCAGGGATTTCTCAATCGTGGCTTTAATATCCTTATCCAGTTCGGATCTGCCGCTTTCTATTGCATCCAGCGTCTTCCCCTTGCTGTCCAAAAGTTCATATAGTTTTTTATTTGCGACCTCAGCGTTTACCAATTGTGGTGTGTATTTGTTTGGCACTTGCTGATGAATTTGCGCTGCCGTTTCGGCGGCAAGCGCTTTCGTTGCAATGTCTTTTCCCAGATGAATTGTTTGCGCGATAATGCTATTAACGTCATGCTGGATCGCATCGAACTGATCCATAGACAGGCTGGTCGTGTCGGAAAGCTTGGAACGAAGGTTCTGAATACCACTGGCAATATCCTGTAGTTCCGGCCCATGCGTTGTACAAAGCGCTTCCAGCGTATTAAGTTTTCCGCGAAGTTCCAGCTTCAGTCGCTGCTCCTTGCTACCGAAAATGCCCAAAACGGTATCCTCCAGTCGTTGCAGCGGGCTTCGCGGCACGATGGGCTGTGCGATAACCTCGTCAGGCACTTTCGCCGTAATCAATTCCTTGAATTTTGTGGCGAATCCCGCATGATCACGCATCAACGGGTTGGCATCGGCGTCATTGTGCGCGTCAACCGGCATATCCACGATTGGACGCAAAGCCGCCTTGATGTGGTTCAGCGCTTGAGGATTTGAGTCGTGCAAGCTGTTTATGAGCCTGTTTATGAAAATCTCTTCCGCCTCTGCGCGCGGGATGCCGTAAGAATTGGCGACCATGTTGATTTCGCCATTGAACTTGTCGATCTCGCTGGAGATGTCAGATAAAAGCTCGGCACGGGCGCGCACGACAGCCCCGCCTTCTTTTCCCTGCAACCTGTTCAGGTTGTATAGCTTCCCGCTAATTTTTCCAAGATGGGACTCAATATCTTCCTGAGCCCGGCTCAGCTTGCCTTTGGAACACCAGCCACTGAATGTTTTATCGACGAGCTTGAATAATTTTTGCAGGATGTTGACGCCGCTTCTGTCTGGCGCGCTTGGCTTTCTTTGCCCGCCGAGGGGTGGGGTCATTGCCTCGGCGTGGGTGATGAGATTATGTCGGTCAACTACAATGACAGCTTGGCCACCAAGCTCATCCATTTTATAGGCATTGTTTTGGGCGGTGAGTATATTGAGCGCTTGGGCTGTATTTAAACCGATCATGATAAAACTCTCCTAGCAATTACTGCGGCAAAACCAGTACTCATATTGTTAGTGCCGGATTTCTGCAAACGGGTTTCTGTTCAGAGATTGCCGCTGAATCGACCAAAGTATGAATCGGTAGGCGCCCCCTGCGGCAAGGCGGAGGAATTATCCATCTGATTACTGATGCTTTTCTCGAATTCGTTCAGCAGCATTCCAGAGGTGAACTGAGCGCCACTGGTCAATGCATTGCTATCGATCTTGTTTTTCCATTCGATATAGGCGGCGACGAACGATTCAAAAATATCGAAAAACACATCTTCCGAAATACCCGGCACAGCGATACGCGAAAAAAGACAAAGTTGGTCGTTGTCGTTAATACCAAAGCTGGCATTTTCAACGCTATTGAACAAATAGTGCGCCCGCATCAGTGCAACAAGCTGCGCTGCGTTGAATTTACCAACCGAATCCTCAATGACCGAGTGCATATAGAGATAATTATTCTCTTCTTCAAAATCTATAATGATTTTTTGGTTGATTTTGATGCGGCATAGGCCATTTTTATCGAGATTCAAGTTGCCAATGCCAAGTCTGTTGCCAAGCAATTGGATCAGGTCATTTGATTGCATAATGTTTCCAGGGTAAATGTTATAAAGTGTCTGACCGACTCAAGTTGTCAGGTTTATTGGACTTGGGCATGGAATACATGCGCAAAGGCCTCGCCTATGGTGGTGTTGCCGATCTGTTGATCGCTGATGGAAGCGATGATCTGATTCTTGATGACCGGCGGATAATCCCGGATTTGTGACATCAGTGTCTCGACCGGGAATTTGTAACCAACGAGCAGCATCGAGTCTGTTGAGGTCAGGTAATCTTTACCGATAAGTTCGCCCAGATTCTGATAATTAGCATTCATCAGTCCGTCCTTCAGGCGTTCGCCGCGAAGTTCAAGATTTGAAGAAATACGGTTCGAAAACTCAATCTGCTTGTCGCCAAATTTGGCAATGAATTTGGAGGGGTCATTGGGGTGAGCCTCAACGCCCGTAAAATTGGCTTTACTGTAATCCGGGTCGTTCAGGTGATTGAGCAAGAATTGCTGGATATCAGGTTTGTCGCTCATGCATTGAGCGCAGGTTTCGGCATGATTTTGCGGGGTATGGTTTTTAAGCGCTTCTTGAGTTTCCTGCAGGTTGGCCTTGAAATCCTGCATCAGTTGCGGATGCAGTAAGTGCGCCAAGGCCGTGCCGACAGTCGTATTGCCCATCGGCTCATTGCAGATGGTCGCGATGATCTGATTCTTCATGTTCTGAGGATAAGCCTCAATCTTGACCATCAGTTCCAGCACAGGCGGGGTGAAACAATAGACCAGCATCGAATCTTTGGCGGTGAGATGATTTTTGCCTATGAGTTCGCCAAGATTCTGGTAGTTACCCTTGGTCAATTCATTTTTGAGACTTTCGCCGCGAAGCTCGAGGTTTGTTGATATGCGGTTCGAGAACTCAATTTGCTTGTCGCCAAATTTGGCAATGAATTTGGAGGGGTCATTGGGGTGAGCCTCAATGCCCGTAAAATTGGCTTTGCTGTAATCCGGATCATTCAAGTGATTGAGTACGAACTCTTGGATCGCCGGGCTGTCACTCATGCATTGGGCGCACGCTA
>Ga0316605_10001296_pt1 | contig 14629 bp, 12 predicted proteins | sample OWC_soil_day20_n_FD_207666 | JGI IMG/M metagenome (GOLD analysis project Ga0316605, IMG submission 207666) | Wetland soil microbial communities from Old Woman Creek delta, Ohio, United States - OWC_soil_day20_noCT | ecosystem: Environmental > Terrestrial > Soil > Wetlands | place: USA: Ohio... | reverse complement strand
GAAAAGCCCGGAAAGGCGCAAACCCCGGGGCGGGAAATCGAAAAGCCAAAACCCGTGAAGACAACGGAAAGAACAGTTGAAAAACCCCAGGCCCGGCCTCAGCCGGAGGGAAAGATCGAAAAACCCGTATCCGTTCAACCTGCAGGAAGGGGAGTCGAAAAACCCAGACCGATTCAGCCGGCGGAGAAAGCAATCGAAAAACCCAAACCGGGAAAACCGGCGGAAAAAGGGGTGGAAAAACCGACGCCGTCTCGAGGGCCTGAAAAGGGAGCCGAGAGACGGGCGGCCCCGCGGGCGTCGGAAAAAGAGATTGTCCGGCCAAAACCCGCGGATAAGGAATCAGAGAGAGGGCCCGAGCCCCGCCAGATGGAGCGCGGAGGGCAAGGGGGAGAAGGAAAAGGGAGATAAACCCGGCCTCCGGGATGCGCGATGCCCCCTCTTCGGCAGAGGGGGCCGGAAGAACGCGTCCCAATTTGGATATGCCCATCAAGAGCCCAGGCGATACCCGGCCCGGGCTTTTTATTTGGCGCGAACCGGTTTCGCCATAAGCAGGGCGATCCAGGCGGCCAGGCTGGCGAGAAGACAGAAGAGAAAACCCAGCCGATAGCTGCCGGTCATATCAAAAGTGTAGCCGACAAACATCGGCCCCAACCCGCCCCCCAGCGTACCCGAAAAGACCATGCCGGCAAAAATCGAACCATGGGATTTCAGCCCGAACAGATCGGCGATATAAGGGGAAAGGATCGCCCCCGTGGCCCAAAGCCCGAGACCGTACAGGACGGCGAAGAAATAAAGCATGCCGAGGGTCTGCGAAAATTGAAGGACGAAGAATGCGGTTACCGACAGGATCAGGCAGACATTAAATCCCGGGCGGTTTCCGATGCGGTCGGCGAGCCCGCCCATAAAGACCCTGCCCGGAATGCTCACCCCCGCCGCCAGAGACAAAACCGTTGCCGCCTGGATCGGGGAAATCCCCAGCTGAATGGCGTGGGGAACGATGTGAACGGCGATGACATTGATCAGCAGGAAATCGCAAAAGGATATGATGATCAGGAGCCAAAAGGTTCGCGTCCGAACGGCCTCCCCGAAAGAAATCTCCGCTTCCTGGAGTCTCTTCCCGGAAACGGAACTTTGCCCGGCCCCGTAAGGGGAAAGCCCGATTTCCGCCGGATCGCGTTTCATAAAAAGAGCAGCCAGGAAAATAACCAGGAAGCTCAGCGCCCCTAGGAGGAGAAAAGAAAGGCGCCATCCGAGAAGCTCGAGAAAAAGGCTGAAGAGAGGGGGAAACGCCGCAATCCCGATTGCCGGCCCCGCGGCCAAAAGCCCGGACATGAGCGAACGGTTTTTGACAAACCAGCGGGGCACCACCGACATGGTCGGGGCCCAGGCGCCGCTCATGCCGATTCCCGTGAAAATCCCGTAATATAAATAGAGGTGCCAGAGGGTTTCGATCCGGGCCGAAAGGGCATATCCGGCTCCCAGAAACAAGCTGCAGGCGATCAGGAGCGCCCGGGGCCCGAACTGGTCCATGAGCCTCCCGGCCAGAAGGCTGATCAGCCCGAGGTTGATCATTCCCAGAGTGAAGGCTCCGGAAAACCCGGCGCGGGTCCAGCCGAATTCCCGCACCATGGGGTCGAGAAAAACCCCAAAAGTGCGATTGGCCCCCCAGGCCACCGTCATGATGGCGAAGGAAGCCGCCGTTACGATATAACCATAATAGATTTTCCTCCGCACGTCTTTCCTTCCGGCATCCCGCAGAGAAAAAGGGGCGGGCGAAGTTTGGTAAAGGGCGAATTTCAGCCGATTTGTTTTAGGTTGGATTGGTAGCGGCGGGGGAGGGTTTGGTAAAGCCTTGTCCCGGCAATCTTGGCCCTCTGCATTTCCGGGGAAACGTCGCCGACGATTTTCCCGGGAACGCCGACGACCAACTTCCCCGGGGGGATCGTCCGGTTGTCCGTGATAACGCACCCGGACCCGACAATGCAGTTCTCGCCGATTTCCACGCCCTCGTGCAGGATCGCGCCCATGCCCACCAGGACGTTCTCCTTGATTTTGGAGCCGTGAACGATGGCCCCGTGGCCGACGTGGCTGTCGGCGCCGAGACGGGCGGTTTGCCCGGGAAAGGTGTGGATCACGCAGTTTTCCTGGATATTGGATCCGTCCCCGACCTCGATGTACCCGAAATCGCCCCGCAGGACGGCCCCCGGGCCGATGTAGCAGTTTTCCCCGACGGTGACCCCCCCGATCACGACGGCGGCGGGATGAACAAAAGACGTTTGGCCGATTTTGGGGCGCTTGCCTTCGAATTCGTAGATGGGCATAGGAGGAAGCCTTTCCAACGTGGGGAAAAGGAGGTTTTACCCACAGCAACGTAGCTCGCCGCAATTTGGCTGGCAGGCAAAGGCTCCTGCCCAGGAGCTGCCTTGCCAAGAGCTATGAGCGAAGAATGCGGAAGCGGGTCTGTAAGCCGAGTTCTGTCTCCCCGGGAAACCGGAGAGGGTGGCCATTCCTCTCGCCCCGCCATTGCTGGCGGGATCCAGCAACCTACCCGGGAGCCTCGGGCGGGCCGCCCTCAAACGCTCCCCTATTCGGTCTTGCTCCGGGTGGGGTTTGCCCTGCCGGCCCTGTCGCCAGGGCCGCGGTGAGCTCTTACCTCGCCTTTTCACCCTTACCCCGCGGAACCGCGGGGCGGTATGTTTTCTGTGGCACTTTCCCTGGGGTCGCCCCCGGTCGCCGTTAACGACCACCCTGCCCTGTGGAGCTCGGACTTTCCTCCTGCTTCCGCAGGCGGCCACCCGACCCCCTTCCGCAAATTGAAAACGCAGAGCGCATAGCGTTTAAAGAAAATGAAAGAAATTTCCCGCCGAGGGCGCCGCAAAGACGAAGTTGCAGCGCAACGGAGCAGATGGACTTTTTACGAAGCCATCAAATTCTGATTTTCTGGTCGATCGCTTCGTTGGCCAGCTGGTCGGCGCGACGGTTCTCCTCGCGGGGCACGTGGCGGATTCGGTATTTGGGAAACCCGCCCAGGAGTTCCAAAGCCTTCTGATACAAAGGCTTGAGGTGGGCCTCGCGCACCTTGTATTCTCCCAGGACCTGCCGGACCACCAGCTCGGAATCCATATTAATTATAACGCTTTCCGCCCTCAGGGCGGAAGCTTTTTCCAGAGCCAGGAGGAGCGCGCGGTATTCGGCCGCATTGTTGGTTGTGAGACCCAGGTAAGATTTCCATTCTTTGAGGGTCTGGCCCCGTTCGTCGGCAATCACCACGCCGGCCCCCGCTTCCCCGGGGTTGCCGCGGGAAGCTCCGTCGGCATGGATGGAGATCTCCGCAAGTCCCGGGGCCGCGGGAGAAACGGATGGGGCCGGTTCCCCTTTGGAGGTCAACCGGGCGCAGCGCTCCAGGATTTCCTGCAGGTCTTTGGGTTTCAAGGCGGGAAAACGTTTCAACGTTTTAGATACGCTTAAGGTCTGGGCCAGATAAAAGAGGACGGCTTCGCGCGCCGGGGGGGAGGCCGGGTTCTCTTCCGGAAAAAGCCGGGCATCCGGGATTTTTTCCGGGCTCACGGCTGTTTGGCCTTCTCCGCCCCGTTTTCCCAGAAAAGGATCCGGCTGCAGTTGGGGCAGAGAATCAGGTTCTGCTGCTTTTGCAGCTCGATGTAGAGCTGGGGGCGAAGGTTCATGTTGCAGGCGTGGCAGACGCCGTTGAAGACGGGGGCCACGGCGAGGCCCTGCCGTTTTTCGAGGAGCATCTGGTACTTGCCCAAGAGATCGGGGGCAATCCCTTTCTGCCGTTCTTCCCGTTCCCTCACCTCGGCGGCCATCTTCTGATCGAACTGGGCGGCCCGTTCCCGGAGCTCCGAGATGAGCAGCTCGTGTTCTTTCCGTTTGCCCTCCAGTTCCTTTTCCCCCTGCCGGGCGACTTTCTGGAGCTCCTCGAAGCGTTCGAGGATACCCAAGATCTCCTCTTCCCGCTGCCGGTTCAGTTTCTTGGCCCCCTCGATCTCCTTCAATACCGCCTGGTATTCCTTGTTGGTCTTGATTTCAAAGACCCGGGCCTCGGTTTTTTTCACCCGCTCCGTTTCTTCCTCGAGTTCCTTCTCCTTGTGCCGCCGCTCCTTAAGCAGGCGATCGAGCTCCGCCTTTTGACTCAAAACCTTTTCTTCTTCCTTCTTGAACTCCCCTTCCAGCCCCGCCAGCCGCGCGGGGATTTGGTCCTTTTCCCGCTGCATTTCCCGGATTTTCAAATCCAGCGTCTGCAGAACCGCCAACTTTTCCATTTGCTCTCGCAATTCCGTTTCCTCCCCATAAAAAAATGCACCTCGAAAGGTGCACTTTTTCACTCAAACCTCAACACTTTGAGGGCGGGACGGGTTCGTCCCGAAAATCTTTTTGTCTTCGACCTTCATGGCGGAAATCATCCTGGTGGGCCCACCTGGGTTCGAACCAGGGACCTGCCGGTTATGAGCCGGTGGCTCTACCGCTGAGCTATGGGCCCGCATTTCTTTAGAATATCCGCTTTCAGGCCCTTTGTCAATGCGCGGCGAGGGCCGCTTTTCCCCCGTCCGCGATCGGCGTTTCCCCATCCGCAATCATCCTTCCACAAAGGAGCGCAGCTTCTTCGAACGGGAGGGATGGCGCAGCTTGCGCAGCGCCTTGGCCTCGATCTGGCGGATGCGCTCCCGGGTCACGTCGAAATTCTGCCCCACCTCTTCCAGGGTGTGATCCGCCTTTTCATCGATCCCGAAACGCATTTTCAGGACCTTCTCCTCGCGAGGGGTCAGGGTCGCCAGGACCTTCCGGGTCTGCTCGGAGAGGTTCAGCTGGACCACCGCTTCCGAAGGGGCGGTCACTTTCTTGTCCTCGATAAAGTCGCCGAGATAGCTGTCCTCCTCCTCCCCGATGGGCGTGTCGAGCGAAATCGGCTCCTTGGCGATCTTCAAAACCTTGCGCACCTTGTCGAGGGAGAAGTCCATCCGCTCGGCGATTTCTTCGGGGGTCGGCTCCCGCCCCAATTCCTGGACCAGGTAACGCGAGGTGCGGATGAGCTTGTTGATGGTTTCGATCATGTGGACCGGAATGCGGATGGTCCGGGCCTGGTCGGCGATCGCCCGGGTGATGGACTGGCGGATCCACCAGGTGGCGTAGGTGCTGAACTTGTATCCCCGCTGGTATTCGAATTTATCCACCGCCTTCATGAGGCCGATGTTTCCCTCCTGGATAAGGTCGAGGAACTGCAGCCCCCGGTTCGTGTATTTCTTGGCGATGGAGACCACGAGACGGAGGTTGGCCTTGATCAGTTCGTTCTTGGCCAGCTCGGCCTTGGTTTCGCCGTTCTTGACGGCCTGGAGCGTGCGTTTGAGCTCCTCGACGGGCAGGTTCGACTCCATTTCCACGCGGCGGATCTTCCGCTGGGCGTTTTTGATGACCCGCTCGTATTCCTCCAGGTCGTTCTTTTTCAGGCTGGTTTTGCGCAGGGCTTTGCGGAACTCTTCGCCGCTCCGGTGCATCAGGCGCAAGAGCCGGGTGAGCTGCTCCACGGGCATCTTGGCCTGGAGCTGCACCTCCAGGTATTCGGCGTCGGCCTTTTCCACCCGGTCCGCCAGCCCCTTCAGCTTCTGGACGATTTTGTCGATGTGCTTGGTCTTGAGATTGATGTCCTTCATCAGGGAGACGATTTTTTCCTTGTTCTCCTGGAGGCGCTTTTCCGTCTGGGCCCGGAGGGTGACGGCGAGCCGGCCCTTGCTCAACTTTTCCTTGGCCTGCCGGTTTTTTTCGTCCAGCTTCTTGATCTGCTCGACCAGGGCCAGGATCCGCTGGATGTTGAACTCTTCCTCGAGAAAATATTCCTCCTCGTCCAGGTCCTGGGCGATTTCCTTGGCCTTGATTTTCTTCGAGCCCAGGCGCTCGCCGAACTGGATGATCTCCTTGATGGTCAAGGGGGAATCGAGAACGGCGTTGATCACTTCCTTTTCCCCGGCTTCGATTCGTTTGGCGATCTCCACTTCCCCTTCGCGGGTGAGCAGGGAAACCGAGCCCATTTCGCGCAGGTACATATACACGGGGTCGATGGATTTTCCCAGGGCCTCGGCATCCAGATCCAGCTCCTCTTCCACCGGGAAGCGCTCGACCTCCTCGCGCTGTTTGGGAACCTTCAGCTTGTGGGCGGCGTCGACGACCTCGATGTCCATCTCCCCGAACATCATCATGAGATCGTCGATCTGGTCCGAGGAGACGATATCAGGGGGCAGGAGGTCGTTGACCTCGTCGTAGGTCAAGTATCCCTTCTCCTTGCCCAGGTTGATCAGTTGCTTGACTTGATCCATTTCCTGTCCTTTGGCCATGCGCTTTCTACCCCTTCCCTGGCATCAGGCTCCCGCAGGGGGATCCCCGGCGGAAGACCTGCCCATCCATTTTTTCTGTTCCATCACCAGCCGCTGCTTGCGCTTAAGGAGCTCTTTCAGCCCGGAAGCGCCGGCGGGGTTTCCCTTCGCCAGCTGGCTGCGCTGGCGGATCTCTTCGTCCACCTGCCGAATCTCCTTTTGAACGCGGCTCACCCTCGTCTTCCGAAGACAGTCCTGAAACATGCGGTCGGCGTCCACGACCCGTTCTTCCTCCAGGAGAAGTTCGGCGACCAGGTTCTTGCTGTCCTCCTCCTCCAGCTGCAGGAGAAGGCCGGCGACGTCCCCCCCCTGGCGGCCCTTCCCGTAACGCTCCAGCTCCCGGGCGACCTTGCGGTACCGGGGGTCGGAAAGACCTTCCGGGCCCAACGTTTCTTCCACCACGGGAACATAACCCGGGTTAAGAAGCATGAGCTGAAGCAGGATTCGCTCGTGGATCGGCCCCGGCAGGGGCGCCGGCTTGGCCGGCGGGGGGCCGGCGGCCTGGGCCGGGGGCTCCCGCCGCCTGAGGGAGTCGCGAAGCTCCGCCTCTTTCAGCCCGAGCCGCTGGGCGATCTGCTCGATGTACAAATTCTGCTCCAAAGGGTCCCGCAACCGGTTCAGGGCGGGAAGGAGCTCCCGCACGATTCGGACTTTTCCCTCCACGGTCTGCGTTCCGTGGCGGCGCAAGGCCTGCTGAAACAGGTAGTCAATGACCGGGACCGCCTCCTCCAGGATGCGCCGGACCCCGGCGGCCTTTTCCTTGCGCACAAAACTGTCGGGGTCAAAACCCGCGGGCAAAGAGGCCACTTTGGCCGAAAGCCCTTCATCCAGGAACAGCTCCAGGCTCCGCTCCGCCGCTTTTCGGCCGCTCTCATCGGCGTCAAAAACCAGAATGGCCTCCCGGGCCTGGCGCCGCAGCAAAGAAACCTGGGCCGCCGTCAAGGCGGTGCCCAGAGACGCGACGACGTTGCCGATCCCCTCCTGGTGAAGGGAGAGGAGGTCCATATAACCCTCGACGATCACGGCCTTCCCGGTTTCCCGGATGGGCCCCCTGGCGGCGTTCAACCCGTAGAACATCTGCCCCTTGCTGTAAATCGCCGATTCCGGGGAGTTCATATATTTGGGCGGCGGCAGGCCGTCGCTCCCCGGGGTTTCGTCCACAATTCTTCCGCCGAAACCGGCGACCCGTCCCGCCTCCTGGATGATGGGGAAAATCACCCGCCGCCGAAACCGATCGAAATGGTTCGGCCGCCCGGCGGGGGCGGTCCCTTCTTTCCGCGGGATGATGAGCCCCAGACTTTCGGCCAGGTTCGCGGGGATTCCTTTCCTCTGCAAGAAAAGAACCAGGGAATCCCAGGCCGGAGGCGCATAGCCGAGGCGGTGTTCCCGAATGACTTCGGCGGAGAGCCCCCGTTTGGAGAGGTACCTTCTCCCCTCCTCGCCTTCTTTCTCGGAAAGAAGGAGGCGGTGATAGTATTCCGCCGCCGCTTCGTTGATCTCGAAAAGGCGCGCCTTCAGGCTGCGGCGGCGCTTTTCTTCTTCGGACAGCTCCCATTCCGGGAGCGAGATGTGGTACCGTTTGGCCAGCTCGCGAACCGCTTCCGGGAACGTCCAGTTGTGGATCCGCATCAGGAAGTTGAAAACGCTCCCGCCAACCCCGCATCCGAAGCAGTGAAAGATCCCCTTTTCCGCATTCACCGTGAACGAAGGGGTTCTCTCCGAGTGAAACGGGCACAGACCCAGGTGGTTTTTCCCCGCTTTCCGCAAGGAAACAAAATCGGAGACGATCTCCACCAGGTCCGCCTTGGCTTTGATCTCGGCGATCTTTTCCTCGGGGATCCCGCCTTTCATTCGGATACCGCCCGCGGCGACCTGGGGCGGCCCCGCCTCGCTCCCGAGCCAACCGCCACGACCGTGACCCCGTCCCCTCCTCTTCCGGGGCCGCCCGGCCCGAAGTTTTCCACAAAGTCGTGCTCCCGCAAATAATCCCGCACGGCCTTGCGGAGCCGCCCGGTCCCGGCCCCGTGAATGACTTCCAGCTCCCGCAGCCCTCCCAGCAGGGCTTCATCGATGGCTTTGTCCACGAGGGGCAGGGCCTCTTCGACCCGCAAACCGATGATCTTCAGCTCGCGGGCGGCCGCAGGGACCGCATACTCGACGGAGCCGGCCGAGAAAGGTTCTTCGCCCCGGGGTTTCCGCGTTCTTCCCCCGCCGGCCCGTTCCCCCCTCGGGAAGGGGGGATGGCTTTCCCCCGGCTCAAGACCCAGCCGCCAAATGCGGGGCGGCTTGCCGGTTTCCGATCCTTTTCCCTCCCCGGAAAGGGCTCGCTGAAGGCTCGATTCTTTCTCCCGGATGGCCAGGTCGAGACCGTGAACATCGTTTCGCCCCTGCGCCTTGAAATCCCGGATCATCCGGCGAAGCTCTTCCCGGGCCTCCCGGATCACCCGGTGGGAGTCCTCCCGGGCCTTTTGGAGGCGTTCTTCCTCTTCGGCTTTGGCCCGGAGAAGGAGGTCGCGGGCCTGCTCCCGGTCCATCCGCGCTTCTCTTTCGAGGTCCTCGGTTTTCCGGATCTTGTTTTCCCATTCCTGTTGATGGCGCTCCAGGGCGGCCAGGAGTTCCCCCACCTTCCGGTCTCCCTCTCCCAGGTAGCCTTTTGCCCGCGCGATCAGCTCCGCAGGCATCCCGTACTTTTCCGCCATGAGCAGGGCGTAGCTTTCTCCCGGGCGTCCGTAAATCAGGCGATAGGTCGGGCGGAGAGTCTCCGGGTTGACCTCCACGGACACGTTGACCACATCCGGGTGGAGGGACCCGTAGGCCTTGAGCAGGTGGAGATGGGTGGTGACCGCGGTCTTGGCGCCCCGGGCCCGCAGGCGGTCGATCAGGGCCATGGTCAAGGCCGCTCCTTCGGCGGGGTCGGTCCCGCCCCCGACCTCGTCCAGGAGGATAAGGGAGGAGGCGTCGGCCTCCCGGACGACCCGCGCCGTGGTCCGAATCCACGCCGAAAAAGTGCTCAGGTTGTCCTTCAGGCTCTGCTCGTCGCCGATATCGGCGAAGATTTTTTGCACCACGGCCACCCGGCTTCCTTCCTCCGCGGGGACGGGGATTCCGCACTGCGCCATCAAGGTCAAGAGGCCGAGGGTTTTCAGGGAAACCGTCTTCCCTCCCGTGTTGGCGCCGGTCAGAATCAAGGTGCTCTGCCCCTTTTCCAGACGGAGATGGACCGGAACCGTTGTCTGGGGGTCCAGCAGGGGATGGCGGGCGCGGCGCAGATCCCAGATTCCTTCTTCGTTGAGTTCGGGCACGACGCCGCGGGCGGACCGGGCATACTGGGCTTTGGCGAAGATCAAATCCAGGCGGCCGAGAAGGGCCACGGCGCCGGCGATCGCCTCGCTTTCCTCCCGGATCCAGGCGGTCAGCTCGAGGAGGATCCGCCGCTCTTCTTCCTTTTCGTCCTGGAGGAGGAGGTTGAGGTCGTTGTTCTCCTCCACCGTGGCCAGGGGTTCGACGAAGAAGGTGGCCCGGGATTGGGACTGGTCGTGAATGATTCCGGGAAGGGCGTTTTTGCATTCCGCCTTCACCGCCAGAACATAGCGGTCTTTGCGCAGGGTGATGATTTGCTCCTGAAAAATTTTCCGCAGATTTTCCTGACCCCAGAGAGCCTCCAGGGAAGACCGGATCCGGCTGCGGGTCAGCAGGATCTCGCGGCGGAGACGGGCGAGCTCTTCGCTGGCCGAATCCAGCATTTCGCCGCGCGGCCCGAGGGCGGCCTGCAGGCGGTCACGCAGATCCTCAAACTCGGGCAGCCTTTGCCCCAGACTCTGAAGGTGAGGGTAGCGGGGGGGGGCCTTTTCCAGGAACCGTTTGACCCGGGAAGAAGCGCCGAGCGTGCTCCGGACCGCCAGGAGCTCTTCCGGAAGAAGACAGGCCCCTTCGGCGCGGGCTCGCGGGAGAAGGGGCCGCAATTCACGAGTCCCCGCCAGGGGAAGGGGCCCCTCCTCCTCCAGGACCCGGGAGGCTTCGACCGTTTCCCGGAGAAGCAGCTCGATTTGCGCTTTTTCCGCGAGGGGGCGAAGCGCGAGGCAGAGGGCCTGCCCGATCTCGGTGGCGGCGAAGGCCCTCAGGGTCTGCAGAAAGGGAAAAAATTCTAAAACGCGGAGCGCGCGCTCCTCCATGGATTTGCCTCGTGTCCGGAAAAGGGAATTTCCGGCGGCTTTCCCGCTTGCAAAGAAAGTGACGCCGCGATCATTTTCGCCCGGTGGATGTTTGGGAATAAACCGCGCAGGATTCTCGGGAAACGTGAGCTGGAGGTTGGAAACGGGGGAAACGCTTTCCCTGATTTCGCGATTCTTTGGAAAGAAATGCCGGTGCGATCCCAGGATTTTTCCGCCTGATACCGAGAAAGAAAAATAAAAGTCCCTCCCCGGAACCATTTTTCCCGAGCGATTTCAGGGTCTCGGAATGAATATGGGACGAGCTGAGCCCCGCCGGGGCTCAGCTCGTCATTTGGGATAATTTCTGTTTAACGATTTCGCTGACCGCTTTTCCCTCGGCTCGCCCCGCGACCTTGCCCATAAGGGTTTTCATGACTTTCCCTTGGTCTCTGGGGCCGGCAGCCTGAGTTTCGGCAATCGTCTCGTCGACCAGCCCTTCGAGCTCCGCCTCCGTAAATGGCCGGGGAAGATAGGCGAGAAGAATATTCAGCTCGGCTTCTTCCTTGGCCACGAGGTCCGGCCGGTGCCCCTCCTGGAACATACGGATAGATTCCCTCCGCTGCTTCACGAGGGAGGCCACAACCTCCGTCGCTTCGGCATCGGTCATCTCCTTTTTTTGACCGCTCACTTCGCGTTTTTTCAGTTCGGTCTTAAAAAGGCGGAGGGCGGAAAGTCTTCTCTCGTCTCGGGCTCTCAGCGCGTCCGTGAAATCTTTTTCGATCCGCTCTCGTAGCGACATGTTGGGTTATTCTTCGTAAATCCGCATCCGTTTCATGGCCCGCTTGCGCGCCGCCAAGGCTTTCTTTTTCCTCTTGACGCTGGGCTTTTCGTAGTGCTCCCGTTTGCGGATTTCCGAAAGGATTCCTGCCTTTTCACACTGCTTTTTAAAGCGCTTCAGGGCATTTTCGAAGGACTCACCTTCTTTAACTTTGACCCCCGGCATTCATTTTCTCCCTCCCTCCCGAACCGACTGTATATTTAAAAAACAAGCATATTCAAAATTCATGACCAGACGAAAAACTCCCCTTTTTCAGACCCTCATGGCCGCAAGGTTTGACCCACAGGTGATATTTTTATTTGAATTTCAATAATTTTTTTAATTTCCTAATACCCGTAAATTATATATTTTACGCTTACCTTAGGAATAATGTCAAATGATTTTTATAAGTATTTTTATCTTTTATTTCAAAACCTTATCCGGAAAAGAGGCCTCCCGGACGGCAACGCCCCGATCCCGCAGGAATTCTTTTGCCTGTCCCACCGTGTGCTCCCGGTAATGGAAGATCGAAGCCGCCAAAACAGCATCGGCCCTCCCCAAAACCAGAGCCTCCCGCAGATGCTCCAGGGTGCCCGCCCCCCCAGAGGCGATGACGGGAATGCTCAGGGAATCGGAGAAGATCCGGGTCAAGGAAAGGTCGTAGCCGATCTTGGTTCCATCCCGGTCCATGCTGGTGAGCAGGATTTCCCCGGCGCCCAAGGCCTCCATCTTACGGGCCCAATTCAAGGCATCCAGGCCGGTGGGCGTTCTCCCCCCGTGGATGTAAACCTCCCAGGAAAGACCGGCAGCCGACTCCGCCGGGAGACGGCCGTCCTCCAGGCGCAGGATTCTCTCCGCTCGGTTCCAGAGGTCTGCGGGGGCGTTTTTCCTTTTGGCGTCGATGGCCACGACGATGCACTGGGTCCCAAACTTTTCCGAGGCTTCCCGGACGAATTCGGGGTTGTTTACGGCGGCCGTGTTGATCGAGACTTTGTCGGCTCCCGCCTGCAGCAGCTCCCGGATATCCTCCAGATTGCGAATCCCTCCGCCCACGGTCAGGGGCATAAAAACCTCCTCCGCCGTGCGGCGCACCACATCCAGAATGATTTTTCTGCGCTCCGAGGAAGCGGTGATATCCAGAAAGGTCAGTTCGTCCGCCCCCTGGCGGTCGTACTCCCGGGCGTTTTCCACGGGGTCCCCGGCGTCTCGCAGGTGGATGAAGTTTGTTCCCTTCACCACCCGCCCGTCTTTCACATCCAGGCAGGGAATGATTCTTTTGGTCAGCATTTCAACCCTGTTCCTTTTTCGTCAGCGAGATGGCTTCCCGCAAATCCAGGGTCCCGGCATACAAGGCCCGCCCCACGATCACCGCCCGGACCCCGTCGCCTTCCAGCGGAAGCAAGGCCGCAATATCCGCCAGCGTCGAGACTCCCCCGGAGGCGATGACGGGGATATGCAGCGAGCGGGCGAGGAGGCGGGTGCTTTCCAGGCTGATCCCCTGTTGGGCTCCATCCCGCAGAATATCCGTGTAGACGACCCACGAGGCGCCGAGGGACTCGCACCGGCGGGCGAGTTCCAACCCGGACATGGCCGTTTCCCGAGTCCAGCCCGAGACGGCGGCCTTCCCGCCCCTCGCCGCGATATCCACGGCGATCTGCCCGGGCCAGCGCCGGCAGGCCTCAGCCAAGAAACCCGGGTCGGCATAGGCGGCCGTGCCGAGAATGACGCGGCCGGCCCCGGACGAGAGATAGCCCTCGATATCCGGAAGAGAGCGAATTCCCCCGCCGACCTGGACGGGGATAGGAGCACTCTTGAGAATCCGGGCGATGACCTCGCGGTTTCGCGGCGCCCCTTCGCGGGCGCCGTCCAAGTCCACCAGGTGGAGAAAAGCGGCCCCTTCAGAGATCCACCGGCGGGCCATCTCCTCCGGATCCTCGCCGTAAAGCGTTTCTTTCCCGTAATCGCCCTGCAAAAGGCGGACGCATTTTCCGCCGCGGATATCGATGGCCGGGATGATCAACATAGAAAAGCCTTAAAAAAAATTTCACCACAGAGATCGCAGAGAGCGCAGAGATAATAAAATAAAAAAATAAAGGACAAAGGAAAAACGGATGAAAATATTTTGAGTATTTTTCTCTGCGTGCTCTGCGCCCTCGGCGGTGATTTTTTTCTGAAAATTACAGGTATTCTTTCCACCCGCGGGCCTTCAGCTCCTCCAGGACCCGGCGCACATCCTGAGAACGGTCGCGCGGGCAGACGAGGAAAGCGTTGCCCGCCTCGACCACGACCGTGTCCTTCATGCCGACCAGGGCGATCAGTTTCTCTTCGCTGCGGACCAGGCACCCGGAGCTGTCGAGCAGGAGACCCCGGCTCTGCCCCTCCTGACGGCGGGAGACCAGGACATTCCCGTTCTTGTCGGGGGCGCAGATCTTGCCGAGCGCCGCCCAGCTGCCCACGTCGTTCCAGGAGAATTGCGCCTCGATCAAGGCCACGTTCTTCGCCTTCTCCATGACGCCGTAGTCAACGGAAACAGCGGGGCAGCAGGCATAGGTTTTTTCCAGGGCCTTTCCCTCGCGGGGGGTTCCCACGGTTTTCTCCAGACGGCGCATTTCCCGGTAGACCCCGGGCAGGTGCCGGTTCACGGCTTCCCAAAAGACCCCCGTTCTCCAGACGAACATGCCGCTGTTCCAGAGATATTTCCCGGTTCGAAGGTAGGCCTTGGCCCTGGCAAGGGACGGTTTCTCGCGGAAGGATTTCGCCTGCAAAACCGGCAGCCCGCGGCTCTCCGCCAGGATTTTTCCTTTTTCGATGTACCCGTATCCCGTTTCGGGGCCGGCGGGATCGACCCCCAGGGTGACGAGATAGTCCTGCTCCCGGGCAAAATCAACGGCGGCGCGAAGCGTTCGCAAAAAACCCCGGCGGCTGCCGATGTAATGATCCGCGGAGAGAGCGATCATCACGCTTCGCGGGTCCTGCCGCTGAAGGTGGATGGCCGCCAGGCAGAGGCAGGGGGCGGTGTTCTTGCCCGCCGGTTCGGCCAGAAGGTTTTCTTCCGGGACCTGGGGGATTTCCCGGCGCAGGTCTTCAACCTGGGAGCGGGCGGTGACGATGTAAATTTTCTCCCTGGGGACAAAGGGGCGGATCCGCTCCACGGTCTCCCAGATCATGGACCGTTCCGAGAGAATGGGCAGAACCTGCTTGGGGCGCTTTTCCCGGCTCCAGGGCCAGAAACGGGTTCCCCCGCCCCCGGCCATGATGACCGCATAGGTGTCTTTTTC
>Ga0316605_10001293_pt1 | contig 14636 bp, 14 predicted proteins | sample OWC_soil_day20_n_FD_207666 | JGI IMG/M metagenome (GOLD analysis project Ga0316605, IMG submission 207666) | Wetland soil microbial communities from Old Woman Creek delta, Ohio, United States - OWC_soil_day20_noCT | ecosystem: Environmental > Terrestrial > Soil > Wetlands | place: USA: Ohio... | reverse complement strand
AATGACCTCGATTTGCGGCAGGCCGCGCGGGGCGGGCGGAATGCCCTCCAGGTTGAACTGGCCGAGGCTCTTGTTACCGGCGGCAACTTCGCGCTCGCCCTGCAACACATGGATAGTGACGGCGGACTGGTTGTCGTCAGCGGTGGAGAACACCTGGTTGGCCTTGGTCGGGATGGTCGTGTTTTTCTGGATCAGCTTGGTCATGATGCCGCCCAGGGTTTCGATGCCGAGCGACAAGGGCGTCACGTCAAGCAGCAGCACGTCCTTGACGTCACCCTTCAGCACGCCGCCCTGGATGGCAGCGCCAACAGCGACTGCCTCGTCCGGGTTCACATCCTTGCGCGGTTCGCGGCCGAAGAATTCCTTGACCTTGTCCTGCACCTTGGGCATGCGCGACTGCCCGCCGACCAGAATCACATCGTCGATATCGCCAATCTTGCAGCCGGCATCTTTCAGCGCCATGCTGCAGGGGGCGATGGTGCGATCGACCAGTTCTTCAACCAGCGCTTCGAACTTGGCGCGGGTGATCTTGATGGCCAGGTGTTTCGGGCCGGAAGCATCGGCCGTGATGTAGGGCAGGTTGACTTCGGTTTGCTGGCTGCTGGAAAGTTCGATCTTGGCCTTTTCGGCGGCTTCTTTCAGGCGTTGCAGGGCGAGGACGTCCTGCTTCAGATTGACGCCGGATTCCTTCTTGAATTCATCAATGATGTAGTCGATCAGGCGCTGGTCGAAGTCTTCGCCACCGAGGAAAGTGTCGCCATTGGTGGCCAGCACTTCAAACTGCTTTTCGCCATCGACGTCGGCAATTTCGATAATGGAAATGTCGAAAGTACCACCGCCGAGGTCATAAACGGCGATCTTTCGATCCTTGCTGGAAGTCTTGTCCATGCCAAAAGCGAGCGCGGCCGCTGTCGGCTCGTTGATGATGCGCTTGACTTCGAGGCCGGCGATGCGGCCGGCGTCCTTGGTGGCCTGGCGCTGGCTGTCGTTGAAATAAGCGGGAACGGTAATGACCGCTTCGGTGACTTCCTCGCCGAGATAGTCTTCGGCCGTCTTCTTCATTTTGCGCAGCACTTCGGCGGAAACCTGCGGCGGGGCGATTTTCTTGTCGCGCACTTCCACCCAGGCATCGCCGTTGTCAGCCTTCATGATCTTGAAGGGCATCAGGCCGATGTCCTTTTGTACTTCCTTTTCCTCGAAGCGGCGGCCGATCAGGCGCTTGACGGCGTACAGCGTGTTCTTCGGATTGGTGACGGCCTGGCGCTTGGCCGGGGCGCCGCAGAGAATTTCGCCTTCCTCGGTGTAGGCGACGATGGAGGGCGTCGTGCGGGCGCCCTCGGAGTTTTCGATCACCTTGGGTTGGCCGCCTTCCATAATGGCGACGCAGGAGTTGGTGGTACCGAGGTCGATGCCGATAATTTTGCCCATTTCTATTTCCTTTCAGTGTTTTGTGGTGTGAGGGGTGAGGAGAAACCCCCTCGCGCCCACGGTCAATTCAAAATCTGTGTCTAAAGTGGAGATGATTCGGATAATTTCAAGCGGTCGGCGGTTCGGTCGGTGGGGTCGCCGCTGGCGCGCCGGCTGCCGGAGCGGGAGGCGGCGTTTCTGGCACCGGAGGGGGCGCCACCGGCCTGGCCTTGGCCACCATGACCAGCGCCGGACGCAAGACGCGCTCGGCAATCAGATAGCCTTTTTGCAACACCGTGACGACGGTATTCGGTTCCTGGTCCGATTCCACCATGCTGATCGCCTGATGGAAATGCGGGTCAAACTTTTCGCCGACAGGGTTGGTTTCCTTCAGGCCGGATTTATCGAACGCAGCCACCAGTTGCTTCAGGGTCAGTTCAACGCCGGCCTGAAAACTTTCCACGCTCTGGCTCTGGTTGGCGAGCGCCGCTTCCAGGCTGTCCTTGACTGCCAGCAAGTCGCTGGCAAAGCGCTCGACGGCAAATTTGTGCGCCTTGCTGATATCTTCTTGCGCGCGGCGGCGGATGTTTTCGCCTTCTGCCTTGGCGCGTAGCCAGGCGTCGTGATGCTCAGTCGCCTTATGCTGCGCTTCCAATAATTGCTCTTCCAGGCTAGGCGGTGGTGGTGACGCTGGCGCCGCTACCGTTTGCGCTACCGGCGCTTCATTCGCTGGGGTGGCTTCTGCCGCAGTGCTGACGGTGGGCTCTGTGACGGGAGGCGGGCAGGGCGTTTGCGCTTCCTGCGCCGGTGCTTGGGTGTCGCCGTGCGGCGGGTGGTGCGGGGGTTGATGATGCATCGATCTTCTCCGAAAAACTCTACCGGCAAGTGGGGTGAGATTCGGGAATTTCAAGGGCAAGGCAAAAAAATAGTGCAAGAGTTGGCCGGGCGATTTCTTCAAGGAGACTCCACTTCTTTCTGCACGATGCCCCGGTTCTGCGGCACAGTACATGGGCAGACCGGGTAAGGGCAAAGTAGACCCTCGTTCAACTGCAGCGTGCCGTCGAAAATGTTGCCGAGATAGCCCTGGCCGGTACGCTTGCCCGGATAGCAGGTGTAGGCGTCGCCTTTGGGATGGATGATGAAATAGTATTGCCCGGCGTGGCAGGGCTTGCCGAGATGCGAATAGCCCCGGTTCATGGCACCGGGGCCAGTGAGGTCGGCAAAAGCACGCTTGAGCAGAAAACGGTCGATCAGGCCATAGCGGGCGGGCTGGCCGTTGATGCGCATCAATTGCGGGTAGAACTTCAATCCTGCCGCTTCGAAACGGCGGCGCAGCTCGGCAGCCTGCCGCACCTTGCCGGGCTGGACGACAAAATTGACGACAAAGGTGGCACGCGGCAGGGCGCGCAGCAGTTGTTCGACCGCCACTGCCTTGGCAAGAAATTCCTCGACGCCAACCTGCTCGATGTGCAGCGAACAGGAAAAGGTGCGCAGATGCTCGCCGGCAGCGCTGACAAAACGTTCGATGATGGCCAGCGATGGCGACAGATTGGTCAGGATCGACACCTTGTGGCCTGCATTTGCAAGACGGGTGGCGACCTCCGGCAGCCGCTTGAGCAGAAAAGGTTCACCGCCGGAAATCTTGATCTCCCAGGTGCGGGGCAGGGCACACAAGCAGTTGAGCCCCGCCTCAAGCCGGGCATCGTCCGGCCCGCCGACGCCGTCGGCGTGTTTCTGCACGCAGTAGCTGCAACGGTAATTGCAACCGCCAACGATGTTCCAGTTGACTACTGGGCGCAGGGCAGGGGTCATCCTGCTTTTCCCGATTGGTACTGTGCGGAATAAACAATTTCGTCATTCCGGCGCAGGCCGGAATCCAGGAAAATCAACGAACTGGACCCCGGCTTTTGTCGGGGTGACGAATTTAGCGTATATCCCTCTTCGACGGTCCCAGGACGAATGGGGGATGTGGCCGAAAAGCTCATTCCGCTACCTCATTCATTAACATCGCCAGTTGCTTGTTAGCGACGAAATTCATGTCATGTTTGCCGCAGCGGGCGCAGCCGGGAAAGACGAGCCCTTCGTGCAGGCTCTGGCGAATGGCGTTGTAGGCCGGGGCGAGCCAGAGCGTGCCGAAATCGGCCTTTTCGACGTTGCCGACTTCGATGTGTTCGCAGCAGAAAAAAACGCGACCATCGACATAGACGCGGCTGTACAGGTAGCCGGCAAAGCAGGGCAGGGGCGCGTGCAAGGGGTGGGAGCCGGCCAGTTGCGCCGCAAAAGCCGCCAGATTGTGCTTGACGCCAAGCGCCTTGGCGCGGGCAATGGCAGCGGGAATGTCGTGCTCAAGCAAGGTTTTGCGGCGATCAATATCAAGGCGACAACATTCGGTGCCGGGTGGTGTGTCGCCCAGTTTGAACGAGGCACGGGCATGCGCTTGGTGGGCGAGTTCGACCATTGCCGTCAATTCGTCAGCGTTAAGCGCATTGATCACCTGCACCAGATTGACTGCCACTGCGCCAGCCAGAGAGATAACGCCCTCGATCAGGTTTTCAAACGTTTCTGGCGGTTGGTTGGGGTGGTAGGTGGTGTAGGTGGCGGCGCTGGCTGAGGAAGTGTTGATCAGCAACTGGTCGACGCCCAATTCCTTGAGGCGCTGAAAATCGCACAGGGTGCCGTTGGTGATGACGGTCAGCACTAGCCCTTTGGCCTTGACTGCAGCGATGAAGTCGTAAATACCGGGGTGCGTGAAGGGCTCGCCGGCGCCGGAAAGGATGATGCGTTCAACGCCGCATTCGGCAACTTCGCTGAGAACGCGGGAAAAAATCGCCGACGCCATGCGCTGCTTTTTCCAGGCAGCGTTCTTTGGGCTGGCCAGACCGGGCGCGTAATTCCAGCAGGTGATGCAATCGAGATTACATGTATTGGTAATGTCGATATGCACCGTCTCCGGCCCGAGCAGGGGGCGGTGGGCGCAGAAGCCTTCAATGCGCTGGTGCTGGTTGGGGGAAAGAGGTGGCGGTTTTTTCAAGTCAATGGCTTAGCAGATCGCGGTAAAAAGGTTTTTTCTTACAGACTTAAATTATTCCGATTTCTTTTGCTTTCTGAAATAAACCTATCCGAAAATCGTGGTAGCCCGTCAATTATCTGTGGTGATAATCCCCCTTTAAATATTGGCTCAGGACATGGAGGATGCGGTATTTCATTTGCTCGCAATATTTCTGCAGGAAAAGAAATTATGTGCATTTTTTGACTAACGTAAATATTAACCTTTATCCTGAATAGGCGCTCATACTCAATTTTAATTATGACATCCCACGGGATTAGAATTGGTTGGCACCATGGCTTAAATATGAATATTGTATCAATGTGAATCCCTTTGCTGTTCGTCCTGATTTTTAGGAAGTCCCTGGATGGGAAACCAATTGATCCTCTTGCGGTCTGGCAATCAACTGAGATTGGATTTGCTGGAAATTGTCTAGAAAGAGTTCCCCATGTTCCAAAGTAATAGATCGATCCATTTAATAGATAGAAAAATAAAATTATTATTGAGATTGTGGATAAAAAATATAAAATAGTCAGAAGCATTTTAACTCCAATGGAAAAGGAGCAGCACAGCGAAAAAGGGTAGAGTAGAGAACACAGATAAAAGGGGTCGGTGATGATTTTCCCTTCAAACCAATTCCAGAATTGCCTGGGCGCAGTAGTGGTGCCGCTCTCGTTTCCGATCTGGCAGTCGCGTTCGGCTAGTGGCGAAAAAATCATCATGCCCTTCATTTGTGCTCAACCTTCTTTCTGGTCGGTGTTTTACCCGGCGGCAGAAAGTTCTCACCGGTCACCATCGCCTTGCCGGTTCTTGCTTTCAGCGCTTGACGTGCTTGTTTGGCAATGGCTCCGCCCTTTTTGGCTGCGCCAGAGTTTTCGGCCATGCCGGTGGCGCCTTCCGTTTCGGCAATCTGCCGCGTCGATAACTCGGCCAGCGCCCTGAAAATCAGTTCTGCCTCGCTTATTTGGTCGCGCAGGTTGTGATCCTGCAAGCCCTTCATGGCCTTGTGCGCCTTGACGCTGACGCCGGACCATTCCTGGTGAATGATGTTGGTCAGGATGGCGAATTCCTCACCCCGCTTGATGTCGTGATTGGCCCAGTAATCGGTTAGTTTGTTGCGCGTTTCCTGGCCGGTCATACGCTGCTGTATCCACTTCTCGCTGCGCCCGTGTTTCTGCCAGGTTTCGCGGGCGCGGTCGAGGGATAGTTCCGGATCGGCCATTTCCTGCATACGCTCATAGCCGACCTTGGCCAGCCAGCGTTTGATCGGCTCGGCTTTCGGGCTGGGCACCGATTGCACCAGCCGCAGCAGGGTTTCAGCAGTGGCCGCGTCGGTGGGGCGTTGCTTGCCATCCGCCGCAAGCATTTTCAACTGGTGACAATTTGTCACCGCTTGACTGCCTTCCTTGCCCAGCCGCTCTTTCAGCTTGTTCCAGTATTTGCGGGCGGTCTGATAATCCGGTTGCTGGGTCAGTACCTGGATGATATCAATGACCGAAAACCACCATGTTTCGCTTTCTTCATCATAAACGCGGCGGATTTGGTGATTTTCGAAAAGGGCGGGTTGAATGGGCATAGTCAGCAGTTAAGGATTCCAAATCGTTGGTTTGGCTCAGAGACGATAAAAGGGAAGCTCTAAAAATTCGTCACACCGGCGAAAGCCGGTGTCCAGTGCGTTGGTTTTTCTGGATTCCGGCCTTCGCCGGAATGACGGAAATGAGGTGCCCAAAAAAGCGTGGGGTCGATTTTCATTTCAGACCAATTCCAGAATGGCCTGTGCTGCTGCAGTAGCGCCGTTCTTGTTGACGATCTGGCGGCCGCGTTCGGCGAGTTGGCGGCGGGTGCCGGCGTCGGCGAGACAGTTGATGGCTTCGCGGATGCCGCTTTCGGTGAAGGGTGCGCAGGCCAGGCAGGCGCCTTGTTCGGCCAGGGTCTGCACACGCTTTTCCTGGTCGTCCAGAACGCGGCCAAAGGGGACGAGGGCGCTGGCGACGCCGGCAAAAAGCAGCTCGTGTACGGTGTTGTAACCAGCGGCGGCAATGGCGCCGTCGAAGGCGGGCAGCACGTCAAGCATGGGATAGCGGCCGGTGAGGACGGTGACGCCCGGCGGAACCTCGGGCGCTTGCCGCAGCAATGGTCCGGCGCCAAGGACGAGGTGGGCATCCGGGATTTCGCTGATGGCTTTGGCAGTGAGTTCGAAGGCGCGCCGGGTTTCCGGGTCGCCGCCACCGCCGAAGCTGCCATAGAACAGCAGGCCGTCGAGCGGCAGTTTGAGGGCGCGGCGGGCCTCAGCACGAGAGAGGATTTCGTTTTTTTCGCGAATCAAAATGGGGCCGACGGCGCGGGCTTTTTGCGGTTCCGGCAGTTGGCCAACCTGTTCGATGTCGTCGTGCGGAATGATGAGGCGGTCGTAGAGCGGGAGAACCGCCATCAGCAGTTTGCTGAGATAGGTTTTCTGGCGTTGTTCGCGAAAGACAAAGACGTTTTTCTGTTTCCAGCGCAGAACTGGGATCAGTTCTTCAAAGCTGCCGGAAGGGTAGGTGTCGACGATCAGTACATCGGGGTCGAAGCTCGATAACACGCTCCAGGTGACCGATTGCGCCATTTTGAGATAAGTGGCTTTGCCGAGGCCGCATTGTTCGCGGATGGTTTTGGAGGGCAGTTTGACTGCCGCGAAGCCTTCGCGGTAGATGACGCCATCGGCTTCCGACGAAGTGATGAAGAGGATTTCGGCCCTGGGCGCCAGCCGTTTAACGGCGCGGGCGATGGACAGGAGCCGGGTAACGTGACCCAGCCCCAGCCCATTGACAGCGTAAAAGACGAAGCGCGGTGCGGCCATGCAGCCTACGAGTGGTCGCGATCGTAATTGCTGCTTCGTCGCCCGCTGACTTGCTTGGCCGCTTCGCCGAGGGCATCGTGCTCGAGGCCGGTCTGGCGGGCGGCGTCGAGATCGAAGAAGCGTGAGGCAGCGTAGGCGACGCCGGCACCGGCCAGCGCGCCGACACCGAGAATGGCGCCGCCGGTAGCCAGCTTGGCCAGGTTGCTCATCGGTTGTTGCGGCTCATAGCGCCAGGCTTCGACCTGCTTGGTCTGGTTGGGCCCGCCGTGACGCATGGCGTAGGGGTCGTAATCCGGCATTTCGCTCCAGTGTGTGCGTCCGTCGCTGCCGGTGCGGATAATCGGCGACTCGCCGCGTTCGGTCTGGGCGGCGCAATCCGGGCAGACAATGATTTCATCCTGGCTATCGCCGTGTTTCATGGTGATGCCGCGCTGGTAGTCGGCATTGGCGAGCGGACGGGCGCAGAAAAAGCAGCCGATGCGTTCGCCCTGTCCGGCAAAAGCCTGGTCGCCGTAAAGCTGCGTGGCCAGATCGACAGCGCGTTGCGAGGCGGTAGCCGCTTCGTTGGCGGTGCGCTGCAACTGTCCAAAAGCGGAACGGTCGCCATTGCGCACTTTTGCCAGTGCTTTCCAGGCGGCTTGTTCGTTACGGGTGGCGTGTTCAAGCAGATTGCGCAGATCAGGATGTTCGCCCAGGCGCATGACGTGTTCGACACGGGTGAGGCGGATGGCGGCATCGGTCAGCTTTGATTCTTCGGCGGCAAGTTGTTGCGGGTCGAATGGCGTGGCCGATTCTTGAGGTTGCGCTTGTGGCTGGTCGCCGGATTTCTTCTTCAGGCGGCGCACGATCATGACGATGGCGAAAATGATGAAGGCGGGCAGGCCGAAGCAGCAGAACAGGCCAAACAACATGCTCAGGATGCCGCCTTCTTGTTTCGGCTCTGGCGCGGCGGCAGACGGGATTGTTTCGGATGACGCGCTATTTTCGGGTTTGACCGGTCTGTCCACAATCAAAGGTTCGCTGCCGGATTTGATATTTTTCTCTGTCTGTTTGACGGAATGGCTGCTGGCCGGTTGTGCCGTGGCTGAAGCGTTCGGATCGAAACCCATGGCCTTCAGCTTGTCCTCGATTTCAGCCCGTTTGTAGTTGGGGTCAAGTTCGCGGGCGCGCATGAAGGCCTGGCGGGCGGCTTGGAAGTTATCGAGCTTGCGGTAGGTCAGGCCGAGATTGTATTGCCAGCGCGGATTGCCTGGATCGAGCCGGGCGGCATCGCCGAATTTTTTGCGGGCTTCGATATAATTTTTGCTGTCATAGGCCTTTTTACCCTCTTCGTAGGCGGCGAGAGCGGCGCTGACTGAAGGTGAACTGACTTGTTCCTGGGCGGTTTCCTGAGCGACGCCGACGGGCGCGAACAAGCCCAGAAAAAGCATCAGTATGACAAGAGCGGTGGCGTGGCGCATGGCTTCCTCCCTGTTAAATGTCTTGTGCTGTGAGCATACACCAAAACGGCTTTCCGGGCGTTAGGACGGAATGGGCGGTCGGGTGGCGGAATCGCCAATGGTTTCGAAAAAAGTCTATAAATAATAATGCGATACGTTGCATTTCAATAATTAGCCCCATATACTTGAAGCAGTTCATTGATCTGCGGGCATTTTTATGAAAACTCCCACGGTAGCCAAATTCAGTTTCCGCGTTCGTACACGTAATGGAGCTGTGGTGGAGAATCTGTTGATCGCCGGTCAGGACGAGAAGGATGCGCAACGCAAACTGTTGCAGATGTACAAGGGCTGCGAAATCCTCGAATCCCGTCTCCAGGCGCCCTTGCCGTCAACGCGTCCCGGTTACACGAACTACGAGGACGTGATGAACATGATCACGGCGATCCGCCCGTAAAGTTCAGCCGACAGCTTTTCAGAGAAAATTGATCGACTTCAGTTCTTCAAAGAGCAGCATGTAGTCGCGTGCGCCTGAACTTGACGGGCTGTGGCGGAAAACGTCGCGGTTGTACATGGGGCTTTCGGCCACGGCCACATTTTCCGAAATAATGGTTTCGCAAACTTCGTTGCCGAAACGCTCGCGCAGACGATTCAGCACATCGCCGCTCATGCGGCGACGGCGGTCGTAACGGGTGAGCAGGTAACGCCGTTCGACGCGGCGCTTCAAGACCGGTTCGAGAACCTGCAATGTGCGCGAAATGTGCTCGGAAGCCTGCAAGGACAGGTAATCGGTCGAAATCGGGATGAGCAGGCGGTCGCAGGCGAAAATGGCATTCAAGGCCAGCACGCCGATGTAAGGGCAGCAGTCGATCACCACGGGACGGATGCCGATCGTGCTTTCCAGTGATTCCAGGCCGACGCGCAGTTTATTGAGGATGGTCGGCCCCTTGCCGAAAATCGAATCGACTTTGATCAGTTGCTGGTGCGAGGGGATGAGCGAGCCGATCTGATCCCAGGGGACTTCAAGGTCAAACAGGGGCTTGGTGTCCTGATAATAGGCGAAGAGGCTTTTGCTGGCATCCTGCGGGATAGTGCCGTTGATGCCCGACAGGTGACCCTGCGGATCAAGGTCGAGCAGCAATGGTGATTCACCGCTTTGGGCGAGAGCAGCGGCGATATTGAGTGCTGTCGTCGTTTTGCCGACGCCGCCTTTTTGATTGAAAATGGCAAGCCGCATTGTCTGGTCGCTTATGTACAAAGCGCTATTTTTCACTTAACATGACCTTTCCTGCAACTGTATGCGCAACTATATTTTTCGCGTGCAGTGGTTCCGGCGGCATTTGCCGCCGTTTTAATTTTTGCTGGCGGGCTTTTTATGACGACTTTGATGAATACTTATGCCCGGTTGCCGGTGGCGTTCAGCCACGGCCAAGGCTGCCGGATGACCGATACCGAGGGGCGGGAATATCTCGATGCCTTGTCCGGTATCGCCGTCAATACTCTTGGCCATGCCCACCCCAAGCTGGTGGCGGCGATTTCCTCCCAGGCCGGCCGATTGCTGCACACTTCCAATCTCTATTGTGTCCGCGAGCAAGAGCAGCTGGCCGATAAATTGACGGCGCTCTCTGGTCTTTCCGAAGCCTTTTTCTGCAATTCCGGTGCCGAGGCCAATGAGTGTGCGATCAAGCTGGCGCGTTTTTATGGTCACAAGAAGGGCATTGAGGCTCCTGCCATCATTGTCATGGAAAAATCTTTCCACGGCCGCACCATGGCGACGCTTTCCGCCACCGGCAGCCGCAAGGTGCAGGCGGGATTCGAGCCGCTGGTTTCCGGTTTTGTCCGCGTTCCCTTTGACGATATCGAGGCGGTACGAGGCGTCGCGCAAAATAACCACAATGTCGTTGCTGTCATGCTGGAAGTGGTTCAGGGCGAAGGCGGCCTACACATGGCCAAGCTGGAATATCTGCACCAGATTCGGCAGTTGTGCGATGAAAAGGGCTGGTTGTTCATGTGCGACGAGGTGCAGTGCGGCATGGCGCGCACCGGCAAGTGGTTTGGCTATCAGCATGCCGGCATCCTGCCGGATGTGGTGACGCTGGCCAAGGGATTGGGTTCCGGCGTGCCGATTGGTGCCTGCCTGGCGGGCGGCAAGGCAGCTGGGCTTTTCGGGCCGGGCAATCACGGCTCTACTTTCGGCGGCAATCTGCTCGCCTGTACAGCGGCATTGACGACGCTGGAAGTGATCGAGCAGGATCAACTGATGGCCAAGGCCGAGCGCATGGGCGAGTTGATTCGGCAGGGGTTGCGCGAAGCGCTGGCCGGTGTGGCCGGTGTGGTCGATATTCGCGGCATGGGTCTGATGATCGGCGTCGAACTCGATCGGCCCTGCGGCGAGTTGGTCAAACAGGGTCTGGAAGCTGGTCTGCTCATCAACGTGACGGCTGAAAAGGTCATTCGTTTGTTGCCGGCGCTGGTCTTTGGCGAGGCTGAAGTTGGGGAACTGGTTCCCGAATTGGCGGCTCTGATCAAGAAATTCCTGACTGCTTGAGGGGTCGTGATGGCTATCAAACACTACTTGCAATTCAAGGACTTGACCCGCGAAGAATACGATTATCTGTTCGAGCGCACACGCATCATCAAGGACAAATTCAAGCGTTACGAGACCCACCATCCGCTGCATGATCGCACCTTGATCATGATTTTCGAGAAGGCCAGCACCCGCACGCGCCTGTCCTTCGAAGCCGGCATGCAGCAATTGGGTGGCTCGGCCATCTACCTTAACACGCGTGATACGCAGCTGGGGCGCGGCGAACCGGTGGAAGATTCCGGCCAGGTCATGTCGCGCATGAGTGATCTCATCATGATCCGCACTTTTGAGCAGACCATTGTCGAGCGTCTGGCCAAGAGTTCGCGCGTGCCGGTGATCAATGGCTTGACCAACGAATACCATCCCTGCCAGATCATGGCCGACATTTACACTTTCATCGAGCATCGCGGCCCGATTCAGGGCAAGACGGTGGCTTGGGTGGGCGATTCCAACAATGTCTGCAATACTTGGCTGCAGGCGGCGGAAGTGCTTGATTTCACTGTGCATGTGTCCACGCCACCGGGCTATGAGGTTGAGCCGGAGCGTGCGGGACTGCTCGGCACCGGCCATTTCAAACAGTTTGCCGATCCGGTGGAAGCCGTCAAGGGCGCCGATCTGGTGACGACCGACGTGTGGACATCGATGGGGTTCGAGGCCGAAAACGAACAGCGCATCAAGGCCTTTGCCGACTGGTGCGTTGACGCAGAGCTGATGCGAGAAGCCAAGCCGGAAGCGGTGTTCATGCACTGCCTGCCCGCCCATCGCGGCGAGGAAGTGACAGCGGAAGTGATCGATGGCTCACAATCGGTGGTCTGGGATGAAGCCGAAAACCGCATGCACGCGCAGAAGGCCTTGATGGAATATCTGCTATTAGGCCGTGTTGAATAATTCCTAAGCCTTTGCGGTAAAGATTTTGCGTATCGGGGTATATCCCCTTCATTGGAGTTGGCAATGAGTGACATTAAAAAAGCAGTTCTCGCCTATTCGGGCGGGCTGGATACTTCTGTAATCCTGAAATGGTTACAGGATAATTATCAGTGCGAAGTGGTGACTTTCACCGCTGACCTCGGCCAGGGCGAAGAGCTCGAACCGGCGCGCGCCAAGGCGCTGCAATTCGGCATCAAGCCGGAAAATATCTACATCGACGACCTGCGCGAAGAATTCGTGCGCGATTTTGTTTTCCCAATGTTTCGCTGCAATACGGTGTATGAAGGCGAGTACCTGCTCGGCACCTCCATCGCCCGCCCGCTGATTGCCAAGCGTCTGGTCGATATTGCCCGTGAAACCGGCGCCCAGGCCATCTCTCATGGTGCTACCGGCAAGGGTAACGACCAGGTGCGTTTCGAACTGGGGGCTTACGCCCTGATGCCCGGCATCAAGATCATCGCCCCGTGGCGTGAGTGGGATCTGCTGTCACGCGAAAAGCTGCTGGCCTATGCCGAAAAGCACGGTATTCCGGTCGAGATGAAGCACAAGCAGGGCGGTTCGCCCTATTCGATGGATGCCAATCTACTGCATATCAGTTACGAAGGCCGCCACCTGGAAGACCCCGCCGCTGAAGCTGAAGAGGCTATGTGGCGGTGGACGGTGTCGCCGGAGGCGGCACCCGATCAGGCCGAATACATTGATCTACAGTTCGAACAGGGCGACTTGGTAGCCATCAACGGTGAGCGCATGAAAGCGCACGATCTGCTGGCCAAACTCAACCAGTTGGGCGGCAAGCACGGTATTGGCCGCCTTGATCTGGTGGAAAACCGCTACGTCGGCATGAAGTCGCGCGGTTGCTACGAAACTCCGGGGGGAACCATTCTGCTCAAGGCGCATCGCGCCATCGAATCGGTTTGCCTCGATCGCGAAGTGGCGCACCTGAAGGACGATCTGATGCCGCGCTACGCCACTCTGGTGTACAACGGCTACTGGTGGAGCCCGGAGCGCAAGGCACTGCAGACACTGATCGACCAGACTCAGCAGAACGTCAACGGCTGGGTGCGCCTGAAACTCTACAAGGGTAACGTCATCGTGGCGGCGCGCGACTCCAAGACCGATTCGCTCTTCGATCCGACCATTGCCACCTTCGAGGACGATGCTGGCGCCTACGACCAGAAGGATGCAGGCGGCTTCATCAAGCTCAACGCGCTACGCATGCGCATCGCCGCCAATCTGGCAGCGCGTCGCGGCAAGTAAGGAAGTTTTTGAATTTAACGCAATGGCGCAGAAGACCTAGAGTAGCGCAGAGATTTATTGGCAAGATAACGAGTTTTTCTCTGCGGCCCTTTGCGTTCTTTGCGCCTCTGCGTTGAAGCTTTTTTGGGGAAGACAATGTCACAATTCGATCAGGTTTCGGTCATCAAGAAGGCCAATGTTTACTTCGACGACAAGTGCATCAGCCATACCGTGGTTTGCGCCCATGATGTGCGAAAAACTATCGGCGTCATCCTGCCGTCGACGCTGACCTTCAATACCGGCGCGCCGGAAGTCATGGAAGGCGTCGGTGGCAAGTGCCGTGTGCGTCTGCCGGGGGAAACCGAATGGAAAGAATTCGGCGAGGGCGAGTTGTTCAAGATTCCCGGCAATTCGGCCTTTGATATTGAAGTGGCGCCGGGTGAGGCGTATCACTATGTCTGTCATTTTGGTTGAACCGTAGCGAGGAAAATATGCCTTCTTTTGACTTTACTTCCGAAGCCGATATTGTTGCGTTGAAAAACGCCGTTGATGTCGCTTCCCGCCAGATCGACAACCGCTACGATTTCAAGGGCACTACAGCCGAGGCCGAACTCAACGAAAAGGACAAGATCATCACCTTGCGCGGCGATTCGGATTTCCAGCTCGATCAGATCAAGGACCTCCTTTTTCCGGCGATGGAAAAGAAGGAGAAGGAAAGCGTCAAGCGCCTTGACGCGCAGCCGGTGCAAAAAGTTTCCGGCAACAAGGTCAAGCAGGAACTCAAGATCAAGGATGGCATCGAATCCGAACTGGCGAAAAAAATCGTCAAGATGATCAAGGATGCCAAAGTCAAAGTGCAGGCGACGATTCAGGGCGACGCCGTGCGCGTCACCGGCGCCAAGCGCGACGACCTGCAGGCAGCGATTCAACTGGTGACCAAGGCGATTACCGATTATCCGATCAAGGCGGGGAATTTCCGCGACTAGTCTGGGTTTTTGTCGAAGCGGCCAACTTCGCACTGCGCTTTTGCCCCGAAGCCAAGTGCCTCGGTAATCCCCCCGGAAATTAGCGGCGGTTAAAAGTAGAATTTTCTCTACAGCATCCCGAGGAGGTTTTACATGAAGACGTCACGCTTTTCAGACAACCAGATCATTGCCG
>Ga0316605_10001292_pt1 | contig 14639 bp, 11 predicted proteins | sample OWC_soil_day20_n_FD_207666 | JGI IMG/M metagenome (GOLD analysis project Ga0316605, IMG submission 207666) | Wetland soil microbial communities from Old Woman Creek delta, Ohio, United States - OWC_soil_day20_noCT | ecosystem: Environmental > Terrestrial > Soil > Wetlands | place: USA: Ohio... | reverse complement strand
CTGGGCGCGCAGCTCCTCGGCGCGCGCGAGCTGCTGCTTGCCGGCCTCGGCTTGCTTCGCCGCCTCGGCTTGCTTCGCATCGTCCGCGCTCCCAGCGCCACTCCCACTGCCCGGGGCCGGTGGCGGTGGCGGCTGGTTGGCCACCTCGGCTGCCTGATCCGCGATCAGCGTCTTGAGCCGCGTCATCCGTTCGACGTTACGCGCGACGCTGTCCCGTGTCTGCTTCGCGCGCTCCGCAGCCGGCAACTTCGCGGCCTCCGGCGACAGCAACGCCCCGACCTGCTGCTGCTCGGCGTACGCGAGCTCGATCGTCTGCTTGAGATCGGAGAACTGCTCGATCGCGCGCGCGAGCGCTTCGAGCGCGGTGTGTTCGTGGTCGAGGGCCTGGGTCAGCTTGGCCTCCGCGAGCGCCTGGCGCGCCTGATCCATGGCGGTGCTGGCCTGGGCGACCGCGGGCAGGGCGTCGCGCACCCGCTCGAGCAGCTTGGCCTGCTTGGGATCGGGCTCGGCCTCGGGCTTGGCGGTGGGCGGCGGCTCGGTCACGGCCGCGAGCAGGCGCGCCTTGACCTCCTCCACCCGATCGCGCAGCCCGCCTTGCCGCTCGGCGAGCACCGGCGGATGGAGCCACCCCGGGATCACGCCGGCGTTGGCGTCGAGCTGCGCCCCGCCGCCGCCGGTGACGGTGTCCTTGATCAGCGCGAGCTCGTCCTGCGCCACGTCGCGCAGCACCGTGACCGGATCGAGCAGCTGCTCGCGCGCACGCTTGAGCGCGACCATCGCGGCCTCCGCGCGAGCGACGCCGTCCTCGGCGGCGAGCTCCTGGAGCTTGCGGCGCGCTTCGGAGATCCGGGTCCGCGCGTCGAGCAGGTAGATGTCGACGCTCTTCAGCTGGACCACTCGCACCTTCTCCTCGTCGCTCCGCTTGTCCTCGGGTTTCTTGCCGATCGAGTCGATCTCGTCGGCGGCGAGATCGGTGATCACCCCGACCTCGGCAACCAGGCCGCGTTCCCGGTCCGCCAGGTGCGACAGCGCGCCTTGCTGGGCGAGCGGATCGGCACCACCGGTCTTCTTGATCGCGAACCAGGCCTCGCGGGCCTCGTCGAGCACGCCGCGCTGGTCGCGGATCGCGGCGTCGAGCCGGGCCTCCAGCTTGCCCTCCGCCTTGCGCAGCTCGTCGGTCAGCGCCTGGACGCGGGCGCGGACGATCGCGAGGTTTGCCTGGGTGTCGGGATCCCCCTTGCGCAGCCGCGAGGCGTCGGAGAACCACGACGCGGACTGCTGCGCGAGCTCGAGGGCCTTCGCGAGGTCCGCCTCCTGCCCCTGCTTCACCTTGTCAGCGTGCGCCGCGAATGTGACGCCGAGATCGTAGGCCGCCCGGAACCGCAGCTCGGGATCGACGCCGGCACTGCTGCGGGCATCGAGCAGCAGCTTCTCGGCGGTCTCGTGCTCGCCCTTGCCTAGCGCCTCGATGCCCTGGTTGTACTTGTCGCGGGCCTCGCGGTGCTCGGCGCCCAGGCAGCCGGCCCACACCACCAGCAGCAGCAGCACGACGTTGCGCTTCACGGGGTCCTCCGCTCGCCAGCACCCGCGCCGACCCACAGCGCCGCGACGAGGCTCAGCAGCGAGAGCAGCACGTACCACTGGAAGCGCTCGGCGGGGATCCGGCGGACCGAGGCCTCGGTGGCGGCGCGCACGATCGGCTGGACGTGGCTTGCCATGATCGAGTCGAGATCGATCGCCGACGTGCCGGCCGGGATGTAGGCGCCCTCGGTGATCAGCGCGATCTTGCGCAGCTGATCCGCGTTGAGCTTGCTGATCACGGGCTTGTCTTTGTCCATCAGCGTCGTCTTGGCGCCAGTGCTTCGATCGGTCAGCGTGATCTGGCTGCCGGACTCACTGCCGAGCCCGACCGCGACGATCTTCACGCCAGCGTCGCGCGCGGCCTTCGCGGCCTCTTCGGAGTATGGATCTTGATCGTCGCCGTCCGTGATCAGCACGATGAGCTTCGCGCCGGGGCCGGCCGGGAAGCTGCGCAGCGCAACCTTGATGGCCTCGCCGATCTTCGTGCCGCCGCGCCTCGCGCTGCGTTCATTGACGATCGACAGGGCGGTGCGAAAGTACGAGTGATCCGGGGTGAGCGGGCACGCCGGCACCGCGCGGCCGGCGAACGCCACGAGCCCGACGCGATGGCCCTCGAGCCGATCGACGAGCTGTCCGATCTCGGCCTTGGCTCGCGCCAACCGGGTGGGCGCGGTGTCCTCGGCGAGCATCGAGCGCGACGTGTCGAGCACGAACACGACATCGGCCGCCGCCTGCGAGGTCAGGACGGGCTCGGTCTCGCCGGGCACCTGCGGCCGCATCGCCGCACCGACTGCGGCCAGCATCGACAGCAGGACCAGGCCGAGCTTGACGCCGATCCGGGTCGGGCTGGCCTGGGCGGTCAGCCGGCGCTGCATCACCGGCGACAGGAATGCCGAGAGCGCGGAACGGCCGTGCTGCTCGAGCGCGAACAGCGCGCCGACGATCGCGATCGCGAGCCACGCGAAGTGGACACGGTCGAGGTACGCGTAGTCCCAGTTCCAGGGCAGGTCTGCGAGGAACGGTGTCATGGCAGCCTCCGGAAGATCGTCCCGCGCAGGCCGAGCGCGAGGACGATGCATGCCATCGCCGCCGCGAGGAAGTACACGAAGTACTGGTGGTACTGGGCGAACTGCTCCCCCTCGAGGCTGGTGCGCTCGAGCTTGTCGATCTGCGCGTAGATGCTGACGAGGCTCGCGTTGTCGGTGGCGCGGAAGTACTGGCCGCCGGTCTTGTCGGCGATCTTGCGAAGCGTGGCCTCGTCGATCGAGACCTGGGTCTGCATCAGCTGCGTCCGGCCGTCGCCGACGTCGACCCGGATCGGCGCGATCCCGGTGGTGCCCGCGCCGATCGTGTAGACCTTGACGCCCGCCTTCTGGGCATCCTCGATCGCGGTCTCCTCGTCGATCTCGTGGATGTTGGATTCGCCGTCGGTGAGCAGGATCGCGATCTTGCTGGCGGTCTTGAACTCGGCGAGCCGCTCGAGCGCGAGCTCGAGGCCGGCCCCGATCGCCGTGCCATCCTCGGCCTCGCGCGCGAACTCGAGCTGGCTCGCCGCGGTCACGAGGTTCTGGTGATCGAGGGTGAGCGGGCTGCGCGTCTCGGCGTAGCGGGCGAACGCGATCAGGCCGATCGCGTCGTCGTTCCGGCCCGCGAGTCCCTTGCCGCCGAGCACGAACTGCTCGAACACCTGCTTGACCGCATCCAGCCGTGTCAGCTCGTGGTTGTTCTGCGAGAGATCGAGCGCGCGCATCGAGCCGGAGACATCGACCGCCATCATGATGCCGATGCCGTCGCGGCGGATCCGCGCGTTGTCGTCGCCGCTGCGTGGGCCCGCGAGCGCGATCGCGAGCGCGATCACGGCCAGCCCGGTGAACACGTCGGGGATCCACGCGAGCTGCGCCCGCCACGTGTGACCACCAGCAGGCAGCGCGCGCAGCGATGAGAACAGCACGCGCCCGGTGCCCTGGCGCGCCCACCACACGGCCGGCACCGCGAGCAGCGCGAACAGCATCAGCCACTTGTTCGCGAACATGTCGTCGAGAGTCATGCGGCCCTCGCGGTTTCGGCTTCGCGCAGCCGGGTGTCCTCGACGAAGCCGTTCGCCGCCTCGAGGGTGGCCAGCGACTCGGCGGCATCGGGGCGATAGCCCGCGAACTTCACGCGGTCACAGCGCTCGAGGAACGACGACAGCATCTGGCGGTGGGGGCCCCGCAGCTCGGGGCGAGCCGTGGCGACGAGCAGGAACTCCTCGGTCGTGAGCTCGGGGGCACGGATCTCGTAGCGCGACTCGAGGTAGCGGCGGACGATCGAAGACAGCTGGACGAACCAGCCATCCGCGGTCTCGGCATCCGGTGCACCGCGCGACTGCAGCGCGCGCAGCTGGGCGACTGCCTCATCGTAGGCCGAGCGCTGCTGTTCGAGCCGCTTGCGAGCGCCCATCGCGCGGAACGCGATCACCGAGCCCGCGCCGACGAGCACGACGAGGCTGGCGAGCCCGACGACCACGAGCCAGCTCGTGCCACCCACGTCGGGATCCAGCGCGCCGGCGGCGGGCTTCAGGGGCGCGGACGCGGCCTCGGTGGGGACCGGCGCGATCTCGAGCGGCACCTCGTCGGTGAGCAGCTCCTGCGGCCTGGACTTGTCGCTGCCACGCCCGTCGATCACCTCGAGCCGGAGGGGCGGGACACGATGCCGTCCGCTGGTCTGGGCCTCGAGCGTGTAGGTCTGCTCCTGCACCAGTCCACCCGAGGCGGCGCGGTGCGAGTCGCGGGCAAACCCGATCACGCGGAACCGCCCGAGCCGCTGATCGCCGGCTTCCTGAAAGGGCGCCTCGATGCTGACTCCCGCAGGCGCCTCGACCTCGAGCCGGACATAGATCGAGTCGCCGAGTGTCGGCTTGGCCGGCCACACCTTCACCACGGCCTTGACCGGTCCGAGCTCGGAGGTCTTCGCGATCGCGTCCTTCGCGGGCACGATCGCCACGGTCTCGTCGGACTCGCTGGGCTCGTCGCTGACGCCGCAAGCGCCCAGCAGGACGATGATCGCGAGCCGCTTCATCGGTGCAGCCTCCGCTCGCGCTCGCGGAAGAACTTCAGCAGCGGATCGACCATCGAGCCCGATGCGTCGAACACGATGAGGTCCATCCCGGTCGCGCGCAGCTGGGCGCGCAGCCCTTCGGTGCGTTCGGTCGCGCGTGTCGCGAGCTCGGTGCGGAACGCCGGCGATCGGGTATCGATGAGGCGCGTGGTTCCCGATTCGGCGTCCTCGAGAGTCACGAGCCCGGCGGGTGGCATCACGGCCTCGCGGGGATCGGTGATCAGCGCGGCGACGACGTCGTGCTTGCGGTTCGCGTGCCGCAGGACCTGCAGGTATCCGTCGTCGAGGAAGTCGGACACCAGAAACAGCACCGCGCGCCTCGGTAGGACCTGGCGGCAGAACTCGAGGGCGGCCGCGATGCTGGTTGCTCGCCGGGGCTCGGCGCGGGTCGCGGTCTGCAGCTTGGCCCACCACCGGCGGATCGCGCGCGGCAGCGGGAATGGTGTCCGGCGCGCGGACAGTCCACCCGGTATTGCTTGACCACGCGCGAGCACCTCTCGGACCACCCGGAGCGCGTGCTTGCCGCCCTTGCGCGGCGGGATGTAGAGGTCCGCACCGCCGTGGAACAGCAACAGCCCGATCTTGTCACCGTTGTTGACCGCGCTCATCGCGAGCAGGGCCGACAGCTCGACCGCGGCCTCGAGCTTGCTGCGGCGACCGCTGCCGAAGTCCTGCGACGCCGAGACATCGACCAGCAGCATCACCGTCAGCTCGCGCTCCTCGACGAAGCGCTTGATGTGAGGCTCGCCGGTGCGCGCGGTGACGTTCCAGTCGATCGCGCGGATGTCGTCGCCGGGGACGTAGGGCCGCACCTCGTCGAACTCCATGCCGCGTCCCTTGAACACGGACAGGTACGCACCCGCCATCACGTCCGCCACCTGCCGACCGGTGATGAACTGGATGCGCTTTACCGCTTGAGCGATCTCCGCGGGGAGCACGGCAACCTCACTTCACGGGACGGGGACGTTCTCGAGGATCTGGGCGATCACATGATCGGTGGTCTTGCCCTGCGCCTCGGCCTCGTAGCTCACGAGCAGGCGATGGCGCAGCACGTCGTGCGCGATCGTCTTGACGTCGTGCGGCGAGATGTAGCTGCGACCCGACAGCAGCGCCTGCGCCTTGGCCACCTTGATGAGCGAGATCGTGGCACGCACCGAGGCGCCGTTATCGATCAGCGGCGCGAGCGAGGCGAGCCCGGCGGCCCGCGGGTCGCGCGTGGCCGCCACGAGGTCGACCGCGTATCGCTTGACCTTGTCATCGACGAACACCTGGCGAACGACATCGCGCGCCGCGAGGATCTCGTCGGTGCCCATCACCTTGGATGCGGTCGGCTCGGCGCCGGCGCCAGCCATCCGGTCGATGATCTTGAACTCCTCGTCCTTGGTCGGGTAGCCAACCTTGACCTTCAACATGAACCGATCGAGCTGCGCCTCGGGCAGCGGATACGTGCCCTCTTGCTCGATCGGGTTCTGGGTGGCGAGCACCAGGAACGGCTCGGTGAGCTTGAAGGTCTGGTCGCCGAGCGTCACCTGCTTCTCCTGCATCGCCTCGAGCAGCGCCGACTGGACCTTCGCGGGGGCACGGTTGATCTCGTCCGCGAGGATGAAGTTGCCGAACACCGGGCCCTTCTTCACCGTGTAGGAACCCTCGCGCGGGTTGTAGATCTGCGTGCCGACCACATCACCGGGCAGCATGTCGGGTGTGAACTGGATGCGCGAGAACGTGCCGTCGAGCGCGTCCGCGAGCGTGCGGATGACGAGTGTCTTCGCGAGCCCCGGCACACCCTCGAGGAGGACGTGGCCTCCCGCGAGCATGCCCAGGAGCAGCCGGTGCAGCATCTCGTCCTGGCCGACCAGGACCTTGCCGACTTCGGCCTTGAGCGCGGAGAACCGACCCTGGAACTTGGTGACGTCTTCGGTGAGGCGATCGGACATATGGAAGGCAGGCGAGCAAACCGCTCGTTTGGCGGCGTGTCAACCGGCCGAGGCCTCCGGTCATTCCCGCGCTGCGACACTTGATTCGCGCCGCATGAGGCGTCGCGGTCCTCCCGGCGTGACAGGAGTTTCGATGAGTTGAGCGCCTCGAGCGCTGGCACGGCGCTTGGTGGTGAGTGAGCTCGCAGCTGCGAACGGGGGTGCGCCGGGATCGCTGTTGCCCAAGGAGTCCATGTCCAAGCTAGCTGCCCTCATCATCGTCTCTGCCTGTGCACCTTCGTCCACGGTCGGCTCCCGCATGCCGGCGGAGGCTTCGCCGCACGGCAGGATCCAGTTTGATCCCCATGCGACCGGCGATGCCGCGCCCGCGAGCTTCCCGGCGGCGCTCGAGCTGTCGGTCCCGGCGGTCGATCGCGTGGCCCACCTCGTCCGGGCGCGGCTCGGAGAGACCGCGACCGCCGAGCTCGAGCTCTGCGTCTCGCCGGATGGCCACGTCGCCAAGGCCGAGCTCGTGCGGGGATCGTCGCTCGCGGCCTTCGACCGCGCGCTCGTGCACGACGCCGAGTCGTGGCAGTTCGCGACGTTGCCCGGGCCCGCGTCGGTCCAGAGCTGCCGGCGTACGACGATCGCGTATCGCATCCGGTGACGCAGATCTTGACGACGGTCGCCGGCTACGCGAGAGTCGAGCTCGTCATCCCGAGTCATTCCATGAGCCAGCCAGTCCGCACCATGTGTCCATCGACGAAGATCTTCGTCGACGATCACGTGGCCCGCGGTGGGCATGGCTCCGACGAATAGTCGCTCGGATCTAGCTCCCCGCCGCGGGCTCCCGGGTCGAATCCCAGGAGCCCGTTTGGTATTTCGGCAACGAACCAACGGGCTCGAAGAGCTCAGTCGTCCCGACCAGGTCGGGCTGCTTCGAGGACCGTCATGTCTGCTGCTGTGCATTCCAATCCGAGCTGGACCGAGAGACCCGGGCGCGAGCTGTTGCGACTCGCGTGGCCGATCACGGTCTCGATGCTGTCGTTCTCGACGATGACCCTCGCCTCGACGGCGTTCGTCGCCCAGATCGGCGCCGACGAGCTCGCAGGGGTGGGCCTGGCCGCGGTCATCGGGTTCGCGCTCGTGTGCTTCGGCATCGGCCTGCTCCGCGGCGCGAAGACGCTGGTCTCGCAGGCGGTCGGCGCCGGTCGCCGCGACAAGATCCCGGCGCTCGTCGGCGCGGCGGTGGTGCTCGGGCTCGGGCTCGGCGTGGTCGCGCTCGTCGCGGGGCAGCTGATCGCGCCGCTGATCGGCTCGCTCTCCGCATCGCCGCGTGCCGGCGCGTTCGCGTCGCAGTACCTCGCGATCCGCTCGCTCGGCGCCCCGCTCGTGCTGCTCTACGCGGCGCTCCGCGAGGCGAGCTACGGCGAAGGCAACAGCCGCGACCCGATGCGGGCCGCGCTCGCGGGCAACGCGGTCAACATCGCGTGCGACGCCGTGTTCATCCTCGGGCTCGATTGGGGCGTGGGCGGAGCTGCGCTCGCCACGATCCTTGGCAACGTGACCGAGCTCTCGGTGCTTGCCTGGCCGATGCGCGCACGGCTGCGCAAGCTCGTGGTGCACGGCCGCGCGATCCGCGAGGTCTGGGCGCAGGGCGTCCCGAACGGCGTGCAGTTCATCATGGAGGTCGGGGCGTTCCTCATCCTCACCGTGCTCGTCGCGCGGATGAGTGCGCTCGACGGCGCCGCGCATCATCTGGTCCTCCACCTCGTGAACGTGTCGTTCTTGCCGGCGCACGCGCTCGCCGAGGCTGCCGCGGTGCTCGTGGGCCAGGCGGTCGGCGCCGGCAAGGACGCGCTCGTGCCCAAGGTGGCCCATCGCGCGCTCGCGCTCGGGGCGGGCTACGCGACGGCCTGCCTCGCGGCGTATGCGATCCTTGGCGGCGCGATCGCGAACGCGATGTCGGGCGGGGACGTCGCCCTGGCCGCCCGATCGACCACGCTCGTCCATGTCAGCCTGGCGTTCCTCGTCGCGGACGCGGCCAACGTGATCGCGCGTGGCGTCCTCCGCGGGGCCAGCGATGTCCGCTATGCCGCGGTCCTCGGGATTGCCACCGCGTGGCTCACCACGCCTCCGTTGACCTGGCTGCTCGGGGTCCACTGGGGAATGGGGGCGGTCGGCGGCTGGATCGGGCTGGCCCTCGAGATCGTCGTCGGCGCCAGCCTGTACTGGCTGCGCGTCTACCGGGGCGGCTGGAGGCCGGCGGCGGCGGCGGCCCGGCGCGCCATGGCGGGGGCGGCCGTGTGATCGTTCGGGCTAGGGTTTCTTGACGTCGGTCTTGGCCTCTGCCGGCTTGGACTCGGTGAGCGAGGCCGGCAAGGGTGGCAGCTCGTTGAGCGCCGGCATGAGCGCGATCTCGATCCGGCGGTTGCGCGCGAGGTCCTTGACCGACGCGTTGGGCGCGACCGGGTCGTGTTCGCCGGCACCCGCGGGGAGCAGGTTCCTGGGGTCCATACCGGCCTGCACGAGGAACCGCGTCACGGTGAGCGCCCGCGCCGTGGAGAGCTCCCAGTTGTCCTTGAAGGTGCTGTTCTTGAGCGGCTGGTTATCGCTGTGACCGATCACGAGGAACCGGCGATCGGTGAACTTCTTGAGCGTGATGCCGACCTCGAGCACCTTGATCTTGCCGTCCTCGGAGAGATCGGCGACGCCCGAGGGAAACAGCACCTCGGCGGGGAGCGAGAGCACGAGGCTGCCGCGCCGCGAGGTCACCTTGAGCGCCCCGGTATCGATCATCTTCGCGAACTGCTTCTGGATGTCTTCGATCGCCGCCATGCGCTTCTCGGTCTCGGCGCGCTGCGCGCTGAGCTTGGTGAGCTCGTCCTTGGTCGTGTTGAGGTTCTTCGCGAGCTCCTTCTGCGCGACGTCGAGCACCTCCTTCTCCTTGGCCAGCTTGTCGTTCGTCGCCTTGTAATCGGTGGCCTTCTTCGTCTGGTCGGCGAGCAAACCCGACTGCTCGTCGAGCTTCTTGGTCGCGGCCGTGGCGACTTCGTTCTTGGCTATCGAGTCTTGCCGGAAGTGCCAGGCATAGTAACCGCCGGCTCCCGCGGCCGCCGTGATCACGACCGCGTAGAGCCACAGTCGCCAGGGGAAGCGGCGGGACTTCGGCGGCTTGCCAGGTTTGCCGATCTCATCTGTCGCGAATTTGGCCATGGGGAATCCTCGCAACCGACGATACCTCTGCCACCGCCCGATGGTCAGGTGCCGAGGTACTCTGATGTGGGTGCAGGCAGCTCGAGCAAGGCACGTACGGCGGCGACCGCGGCGTCCGACCCGGCGATCGCGAGCACGTCACCCGCTTGCAGGGGTTCGGTCGGTGATGGCGAGGCCATGCCATGGTCGCCGCGCCCGATCGCGAGCACGCTCGCACCCGTGCGCGCGCGCAGGTTGAGCTTCGCGAGCGAGCGACCGACGAACTGCGACGATGCCGGGACCGTGATCGAGGTCAGGTTGCCGAAGCCGGGCAGGATGGCCTCGACCTGTGCGAGCAGGGCACCGTCCTTCGCCGGTTGGGAGAGCAGCTCGAGGATCAGCTCGCTGCCCGCTTGCACGTGACCCGCGAAGTCGCCGAGCGACCGCCGCATCACCCCGACCAGCACCAGCGCGATCGCGATCACGACGAGCGGGCTCGCCGGCACGAACGGCTGGATCGCCGCGACGAAGGGGACCGTGATCGCGAGCGTGATCGCCAGCTCGAAGGTCACGATCAACGCGGCGCGCGGTGCGCGACCGAGATCGTTGAGCGCGCCGATCGGGATCACCTCGGTCGCGAGCCGGTGCGAGATGACCGAGATGCGCCGGACCGAAGAGATCCCGAACGGCGCCGCGAGCGCACCGGCCGTGCCCACGAGGACCACCGTCGCTACCCAGCCTTCGATGCCTGCCTCGGCGAGCCAGCGCGGAGCCACGGTCGAGGCGGTGATGAGGATCGCGAGCAGCACCCCGGTGTCGACAAGCAGGACCAAGATCGATCGGCGAAACCTCCGCCACATCGTGATCTCGCGATTCTTCAGCCGAGCGATCCAGGCGTCGTAGAAGCTGACGAACGTCGCGATGCGCGGTGGCAGGCGCGTCGCGACCCAGGCCGAGATCGCGTCGGAGCTGCGGATCAGGATCGGTGAGGTGATCGTGGTGGCGCACGCGGTGCCGACCGCGATCGCGAGCAAGCTGGCGTTGCCTGGAACCACGCCTGCGATCACGAACGACAGCTCGCCGATCTGCGCGAGGGAGAGCCCGGCGCGCACCGCCGGCCGCACGCCATGGCCGGCCAGGAACACTCCGATCGTCACGCCGATCGGCTTGCCGATCAGCACGACCGCGGTGAGGGCCGCGATCCGGGGCGCCTCGATCGCGAGCTCGCCGGGATCGATCGTCATCCCGACCGAGACGAAGAACACCATCGCGAACACGTCGCGGAACGGCTTCACGAGCCCGAAGACCTGGTGGCCTTGGTCGGACTCGGCGATCAGCACGCCCGCGACGAACGCTCCGAGCGCGACCGAGTAGCCGGCACCTGCCGCGAGCTCCGAGATCCCGAAGCACACAGCGAGTGCGCTGATCAAGAGCGTTTCGGTCCGCGCTCTCGTCGCGATCCAGCGGATGAACCGGGGCACGATCAGGAGGCCGCCGACCAGGATCAGCGCGAGGAAGCCGGCGAGCTTGCCGATCATGATCGCGATGTCGGGCGCGGCGAGCCCGGCTCCGCTCGCGACACCGGCCAGGATCGCGAGCAGCAGGATCGCGATCAGATCCTCGAACACCAGGATCGCGAACACGATCTCGGTGAAGCCGCCCTTCCAGCCGAGCTCCTCGAAGGCCTTCGCGACCAGCATGGTGCTCGAGATCCCGAGGCACGCGCCCACGAAGATGGCCTCGCCCGGAGAGAAGCCGACGAGCCGCGCGACCACGGTGCCGAGCGCGATCACGAGGCCGACCTCGAACAGTGCGGTGAGGGCGGCCGGCACTCCGACCCGCGCGATCGCCGAGAGCTTGAGCTCGAGCCCGATCGAGAACATCAGCAAGATCACGCCGAGCTCGGACAGGACGTGGACCAGGCCGGCGTTCGCGACGAGCGGCACCGGGACGTGCGGACCGATCAGGAGACCGGCCAGCACGTATCCCAGCACCACCGGCAGGCGCAGTGCCTGGAACACGACGGTGACCACCGCGGCCGTGCCGAGCACGATGACGAGCTCGATCAGCACGCGCGAACCGGTCATCGCTTAGGGCGCGTGGCGAGTGGATCCGGGAACTGCTTGTGGCAACGCTGGCACACTCGATATGCCTTCGGTTCGCGCGTCACGAGCTTGCGCTTGCCGCAATGCGGGCACTCGATGGTCACCGCGCGCGCAAGCCCGGCCGCCAGGGCGATCGGGTTCGCCACTCAGCACGCTGCCTGGATCGTGAGGACGAGGGCGAACACGCCGGCGAGCACGGCTCCAAGGATCGTCGCGCCGTGGCGCTCCTGCCAGGTGGGCGGCCGGGAATCTTCGCTCGAGTCACTCCCGTCGTGCGTCTCGGGTCCGGGTAGATCAGTATTTGACATGATGGCTCCTGCCGAGCGGAGAGCTCGGTCGTGATCGTGTGGGGATGGCGGATCGATCGAACGTGATCAGATCGGCGGGCCACGCGAGGAGCGCGAAAGCTGCTGGGCGATGAACGGCAGTGAGACCACATCGAGTGGCGCAAGGCTGGCGGTACGCGCCGGTCCGACGAACAGCGGGGGGCGCGCCGGGAGCGCGAACATCGCGAGCCGCGGATCGGGAGCGGACCCGTGCCCGGCTGGAGAGATCGTGCCACGCGGGGTGCTCGCGACGATCGCTGGACCGGCCACGCTCGCGTAGCTGGCGTGCGGATCGTGGGGGTGGGCCCGCGCCGTGGGCGCACCTGCGGTCACCGCGCAGAGCGCGACGAACCAGCAGAGGACGAAGGCGCGCACGTTACTGCCTAGCATCTTATCCCCAGGGTGGACCTGAGCTGGAGGCGAACCCTGGGGTTAGATCTGGATCGGCCACGCGAGCGATTTGAGATCCGGGGCGATCGCCGCGAACCCCGCGCGCAGCCGAGCCGCGGTCGGGCGCCGTTTCGGATCGCGCACGATGGCCGCCCGGAGGAGCTCTGCCAGGGGGGCGAGCCGTGGCAGGCGTGCGAGCACGGCGAACGTGGCGCTTCCGGGCTGGCTCGTGAAGTGCTGGTCGAGCACGCCCTTCAGGGTGTCGCCATGGATCAGGACCTTGTTGGTGAGCACCTCGAACGCCACGCACGCGGCAGCGTAGACATCCGCGGCAAACGGCTCGACGCCGGGACTCTCGATCCAGACCTCCGCGGCGCCGTAATGAACGCTGCCGCACCCGGTGCGCAGCCGGCGTCCGGCGAGCCCGAAATCGACCAGCACGGCATCGCCCGCCTTGTCGCGGAGCACGAGGTTGGCTGGCTTGACGTCGAGGTGCGCGATCTGGACCTTGTGCATCGCCTCGAGGCCGGCGAGCAGGTGATCGACGATCGCGAGCGCCCGCGGCATGTCGAGGACGGTGCCCTCGAGGAGCCGCTCGAGGTTGGTGCCGCGCACGAACTCCATCACGAGCACCGGCTTGGGCTGCGCGCTCGCATCGAACGTGATGAAGCGAGCGAGGTTTGGGTGGGCGGGCAACGCGAGCAACGCTCCGGCCTCCTCGCGAAACAGCGCTTCGAACTCCTGCTCGGACAGGTTGCGCGCCGCCCCACCGGAGTAGTCCGGCACCTTGAGCGCGACCAGCTCGCGATCCGCACGCGTCCGCTCGTCGGACCGTACGGCGAGCAGCACCGAGCCACCCGCACCCCGTCCGATCGAGCGCACCACGAAGAAGCTGCCGAGCAGCCGCGACAGCGGGACCCAGCCCGGCAACAGCGCCTCGGGAGCCGTGCTGGCGGTTGGCTCCTCCTCGGTATGGGGCCGCCGCACCAGCCACATCAGCACGCGCTCGACCGTCCCCGCGAGGGCCACCGGCAAGCTGGCGCGGGCAGCTTCGGCCATCGTCGCCACGGCGTGGTCGAGCTGGGTTCCGCCGCGGGCGAGCTCGTCGCTGATCGCGCGCGTTGCGGACTCGAGCTCGGGACCACGGTCCTCGGCGTCCAGTCCGAGTCGCTGCCTGGCGCCGAACACGCGCCGGGCAAGCGCCCCGAGCTCGATCGCGATCGCATCGAACGCGCCAGCGGGCACCGCGGCATGACTCGCCGCCGACGTGATCCGCGCGAGCTGATTGCCGAGCCGGGCGAGGGCGAGTCGCACCGACTCGACGCGTGGCGACTGCTCCGGCGGTAGTGCGTCGGCGAGCTCGCCGAGCCGCTCGGCGACAGTCCGGATCGCGTCGTCGTCATCGGGATCCGCGGCGTCGTGGTTGGCCTCCTGCAGCCGGGCATACGCAGCGAACGCGGCCTCGACCTCGGGGACCATCGAAGCCTCGCGCACGATCGCGAAGTCGTCGTCGGGAAACGCGGTCGTCCAGGCGAGCAGCAGGTCGGTGATCTCGGCGTGATCGTCACGCAGCAGGGCATCGCCGGCGCGGGTCAGCGCGGCCCAGACCGCGCGCCGCAGCGACGAATGGTCCATCGCCGCGCGCGCCATCAGCTGGCGCAAGGCGATCAGCCGGGGGCCGAGATCGGCATCGCTCGTGGCTCGCACTCCATCGAGCAGGCGGACCAGGGCACGCAGCCGCGCGATCCGCAACCCACCATGTGCCACCGCGCCCTGCTCGGGACGTGACTCGTGCGCGAGGAGTGATCGCTCGATGCTGGCCAGCGCTCGCGCGAACTCGGCGCGGGCCGGATCGAGGTCCGGCGCGAGGGCCAGCACCGCGGTGAGCGCGTTGTCGGCGAGCAGCTCGCGGTCGAGCTCGCGGAGGATCCGCATCGAGTGCCTGCGATCGAGCGGATCTTCATCGGTGGACCGCTCGAGCCAGTCGGCCGACGCGCTCACTTCATCGACCGCGGCGCGGGCCTGGCGCAACG
>Ga0316605_10001287_pt1 | contig 14652 bp, 13 predicted proteins | sample OWC_soil_day20_n_FD_207666 | JGI IMG/M metagenome (GOLD analysis project Ga0316605, IMG submission 207666) | Wetland soil microbial communities from Old Woman Creek delta, Ohio, United States - OWC_soil_day20_noCT | ecosystem: Environmental > Terrestrial > Soil > Wetlands | place: USA: Ohio... | reverse complement strand
GCCTGCCACAATTGCTCGGCAAGCCTGAGATAGGCTGCCAACGGCTCAAGCACATGCTGCCAGGGGCGAACAGCCTGTGGCCGACGAACATGCAGCATTTGACCAGACTGCCAGGCTCTGACTGCATCAGGTAGTAGCCTGTCTTCGGACCAGTCCCCACCGCCAATGACGTTGCCAGCCCGGGCACTGGCAAGGGCGACACCCTGCCCGGACAGAAAAGACTGGCGATAGCAATCGATCACGATCTCGCAAGCCGCCTTGCTGGCGCTATAAGGATCGTGACCGCCCAAGGCGTCTTCTTCGCGGTACGGCCAAGGCCACTCGTTGTTACGATAAACCTTGTCGGTAGTGATCATGACCGCAACGCGAACACCCTCCAAACCTCGCAGCGCATCAAGAACATGCGTCGTACCCATGACATTGCTGGCAAAGGTTTCGACAGGTTGCCGATAACCGGCTCGCACCAAGGGTTGGGCCGCCAGATGAAAAACCACCTCAGGCCTGTTCTGCCGGATAATTTCGGCCAGCGCCATGGCATCACGAATATCGCAAAAGTGGCTGGAACAAAGCTGGGCAATCCCGGCGAGGCCGAACAAATTGGGCGATGTTTCAGGCGACAGACTCACCCCGACAACCTCAGCCCCCAAGCGCTGCAACCAGATCGTCAGCCAACCGCCCTTAAACCCCGAATGCCCGGTAATCAGGACGCGCTTGCCACGCCAGAAAGATTTTGACGGGGTTCTCATTTCCAGGTTCTCCACGGCGCCCCGCCCGTAATCCATAAATCCTCAAGAAAATTTTTCTCTCTCAGGGTATCCATCGCCTGCCAGAAGCCGCGATGCTCGAAAGCCATCAGTTGCCCCTCGGCAGCAATGCGCGTCAGCGGCTCGCCTTCCCATGGGGTGCTGTCGCCAGCGATGTAATCAAGGCAGCGCGGCGACAACACGAAAAAGCCGCCGTTGATCCAGCCGCCTTCACCTTGCGGCTTTTCCATAAAGCCGCGAACACTGTTACCTGCCATATCGAGCGCACCATAGCGGCCGGGAGGTTGAACAGCAGTAACAGTAGCCATCTTGCCATGCTGCTGGTGAAAGGCGATCCCGGCGCCAATATCAACATCAGAAACGCCATCGCCATAGGTCAGGCAAAAGGCCTCCTCGTCACGCACATATTCGGCGACGCGTTTCAGTCGTCCTCCCGTCATGGTCTCGTCACCAGTATCGACCAGGGTCACCCGCCATGGCTCGGCCTTCCGGTGATGTACCTGCATTTCGTGGGTAGCCATATCGAAAGTGACATCGGACATGTGCAGGAAGTAGTTGGCAAAATATTCCTTGATGAGGTAGCCCTTGTAGCCGCAACAGACAATGAAGTCATTGATGCCGTGCGCCGAGTAAATCTTCATGATGTGCCAGAGGATCGGCCGGCCGCCGATTTCGATCATGGGCTTAGGTCTAAGGTGGGTTTCCTCGGAAATGCGTGTTCCCAAGCCACCGGCGAGGATAACGGTTTTCATCGGCTATTCTCACCTCTCTCAAAAGCCAGGAAATTCAACCAACATGCCAGCAGCGAACCTGCGCGAGCCGCCTGAAGTCAACTGTCATTATACGCAGGAACCACCGCCAAAACTATCGCCCTCATTCTTCGCCACCCCGCCCGTTTCGCGTCACATGATTCACATTTCCCGATAGGCTGCCACCGTCGAAGGCCGGTATCCAGTGGGCTCCTAGAATCTCCTTCTGACCCCCGGCCTTCTCCGGGGTGACGACTTCAAACATTTGATGGTTGGTGCAATAGATCTCAAGAACTTGATTTTTTATCCGTAAATATCCCCTGAAGGCGAATGGAATCAGGCTGGCGCGGAAATTATATATTTCGCTAAAGTTTCCTCCCGAACCTCCGTAAATGAACATAACGGTGCAGGCAGTGCATTGCGGTACCTGAGTTTTGGAAGCTGATCGGGATGATTGGCTGACTAATCAACCTCTCCAAGGAGATGAAAATGGCACAAATTATCAACACCAACATCGCGTCCCTGAACTCTCAGCGCAACCTGAACACTTCACAGACCGCAATGTCCGTCGCCCTGCAACGCCTGTCTTCTGGTCTGCGCATCAACAGCGCCAAGGACGACGCAGCCGGCATGGCGATTTCCGAGCGTTTTTCGACCCAGATTCGCGGCTTGAACCAAGCCACCCGCAACGCCAATGACGGTATTTCCCTGGCGCAGACCGGTGAAGGCGCCTTGGCCGAAATGACCTCGAACATGCAGCGCATTCGCGAACTGGCTGTGCAGTCTGCCAACGCCACCAATAGTGATTCCGACCGCGCCGCCCTGAACCTCGAAGTTCAGCAGCGCTTGGCAGAAGTTGACCGCGTTGCCACACAAACCTCCTTCAATGGCCGCAAGATTCTTGATGGCACTTTCGGCAACGCCGTATTCCAGATTGGCGCCAACGTTGGCGAAACGATTGATGTCTCCCTGAGCGGTAATATGCGCACCTCGTCAACGGGTCAGATTGCCTCGGTCACCTCCGGCGCATTTGGCTCCGTCGGCGCTTCCGGTCATATCGACGTCACCCCGACCAACCTGAATTACGGCACCGCTGGCGCCGCTGCCACAGCAGGCCGTGTAAGTTTCACCGCGACGACTTACAACTTTGCCGCCGCAACGCCTTATGTCGCCGGCACATCAACGCCACAAGCCGTTACCGACGTCGCCCACAACTTCAGCACAGCCGCTGCAGCGCAGATCGATGGCTACAACAACCAGACAGTCACCGCTTACGACTTCTCCGGCGCAGGCCTGGCTCAGTTCGATGTAGACGGTATCGGCGTCACCCTGACCACCAACGTAGCCAATGATGCCGGCCTGAAGGCTGAACTGGAATCGCAGCTCACCGGCTACACAGTCACCATTAACGGCGCTGGCGATATCGATATCAGCAAGGACGGATCTCTGGCCGCTGTTGCCATCACCAATGCGGATGCGAATGCAGTAACTGCTGGCTTCGCCAACTCGGTCGGTACGGCTGGTACGGCTGCTGTTGCCACCACCAACGCCACGATGACCATTGACGGTGTCAATATCACCCTGGACGGCAATGATGCCAACCGCGCCGCTGTCGCCGCTGAACTGCAAACCAAGATGCAAGCCTCGGCACTGGGCGCTGGTTACACAGCCTCTGTTGTCAGCAACAATATCGTCATCACCAATGCCACCGGTGGCACCGCCACAACCGCAGTCGCAATCACTAACGCCGATGCCAATGCCGTAGCTGCAGGCTTCGCCAATTCGACTGGTGTCGCCGGCACGGCAGCCGCTGCCGGCAACCCCGAAACCTTGTCGATCGGCGGCGTCGCTATCAGCCTGAACGCAGACTATGGCAGCTTCGACAACCTGCGGGCGGCTATTGACACCCAGATGGGTGCCGGTTACGCCGTCAGCAATGTCGGTGGCACCATCACCGTCGCACGCGAAACTACTGGCTCAGCTTCCACAGCGGTCGCCATCACCGGCGCTAGCGGCACTGACGGCTTGGTCAACGCCGCAGGCACCGCCGGCACCGACGCTGTCGCTACCACCAACGGCACCTTCTATGTTGACGGCTCTGCAGTAACGCTGGATCAGAACTACGCCGACAATGCCGCCATGGCGACTGACATCCAATCTCAACTGACCGGCTATACAGCAGCTTTCGCCGCTGGCGCGATCACCATCACCAAGACCGGCTCGATGGATGCCGTCAATATCACCGGTGCCGACGCCAATGCAACGGCGGGCGGGTTTGGCTTTGCCAGCGGCACGGCTGGTGTAGCAAGCGGCAGTGTCACACTGGCCAACTTCTCCATTAACGGCACCAATATCACGGGAAGTTTTGCCTCGGGCAGCGCCCTTGCAAGCAGCATCAACACCCTGGTCAGCAATGTCTATGCCACGATTGATGCCGGAACGGGCGCGATGAGTCTGACTTCGTCGGCTGACATCGTCGTAGCCGGTGCGGATGCTGGTTTGGTGGGATTGTCTGCAGCCACAACTGCGGCAAACTCCGGCAGTCTCTCCATGGCCAGCGTAACGACCGTGGCTGGAGCCAATGCAACGATACAGCGGATTGACAATGCCCTGACCACGGTCAGCACTTTCCGCAGCACCTTTGGCGCCATCCAGAACCGCTTCGAGTCGGCCATCACCAACCTGCAAGCGACGACGGAAAACTTGACTGCTTCCCGTAGCCGGATTCAAGACACGGACTTCGCGGCAGAAACCGCCGCCCTGACCCGTTCGCAGATCCTGCAACAAGCCGGTATTGCCATGCTGTCGCAAGCCAACGCTCTGCCTAACAACGTGCTGTCCCTGTTGCGCGGCTAAGCTTGGTAAAGTAAGCTAACCCAACGGGCGTGGAGGCGAAATCGCCCCCACGCCCGCAACGCTTGAGCCGAGGAGAAGATCATGTCCGTACAAGCAGTTTCAATGCAGACACCACCGCCGGTCATGCCAGTCGCCAAGCAAGGCGGCGGCGAGGTTGCGGCCAGCCCGATGGCAGAAGCCCCCAGAGTGGAAGCCCCCAAGGTGGAAGCCCCCAAGGCCAACGCTGGCAGGCAACAGCTTGAGCAGGCCGTTGAGGCGGTAAAGAAGTTCGTTCAACCGATGGCCAGCAATCTGGATTTCAGCATCGATGAAGATACTGGCATCCGGGTCGTCAAGGTGATCGACACTTCGACCAAGGAAGTCATCCGGCAGTTTCCATCAGAAGAAATACTGCAGATTGCCCAGACACTCGACCGGCTGCAGGGATTACTCATTAAGCAGCAAGCCTGAAACTTCTGCCTGCTTGCAGGTGGAATGCTTCCTGCTTAATTTGCGGTTGTATAATGTATCCGGCAGAACCGGATACAAAAAGCGCGAAAGGAAGACATCATGGCAGGTCTCTCATCCCCCGGAATCGGTTCCGGCCTTGACATCAATTCCCTGATCAGTCGGCTAATGGAAGCTGAAAGGCTACCGCTGACCGCGCTGGAAAACAAGGAAAAAAGCTACAACACCAAAATTTCTGCCCTCGGTTCACTCAAAAGTGTGCTGACCGCAGCCCAAACCGCGGCTGAAGGCCTGGTTCCCGCCAGCGGCACCACGGCGGTAAACAAATACACCAGCACCCGCGCCACCCTGAGTGACACCTCCCTGGGCAGCGCCACCGCCACCAACAGCGCAGCTGCCGGCAGCCATACGCTATCAGACATTACACTCGCCTCGGCGCAGCAACTGAGCAAGAGCGGCATGAGCATTCCGGCCGGCGCCGGCACGCTCAATATCAAGGTGGGCGACGGCACGGCTGTTAACGTCTCAATCGGCGCCAACGCCACTCTGGCCAGTATGCGCGACGCCATCAATGCCTCCAGCGCTGGCGTCAGCGCCAGCATTCTTAACGACGGCAGTAGCGATGTTCTGGTGCTCAAATCCAAGAACAGTGGCGCTGCCAATACCATCACAATGACTGGCAGCGCCGGTTTTGAAGATTTCAACTACGCTGCCGGTTCGGCCAATAGCTGGACGCAGGATGCGGAGGCCAAAAACGCTTCGGTCAAAATCGACGGCATTACCGTCAGCAGCGCCAGCAATAGCATTTCCACCGCCATCGAGGGCGTCACTCTGACGCTGGCCAAAGAAAGCGCCACTGGAACCACCCTGACCATCGCCAAGGACAACAGCGGCATCACCAGCAGCCTCAATACATTCATCAAAGCCTTTAACGACGCCGCCACCACAATGAAGAGTCTGGGCGCCTACAACAGCACCACCAAGACTGCCGCCACTCTGACCGGAGACAGTACACTGCGCTCTACGCAAAACCAGCTCAATACGCTGCTCTTTTCCTCCAGCAGCGCGGGCGGCAACGGCCTGCAGCGCCTTTCCGACCTGGGCGTCAACCTGCAGCTTGATGGCACTTTGAAGCTTGATTCGACCAAACTGAACGCCGCCATCAACAGCAATTTTGAGGGCGTCGCCAATCTGGTGGCCGATGTCGGCAGCCGCTTCAAGGCGACACTGGACAGCATGGTCGGCCCCACCGGTTCCGTAAACAGCAAAATCGACGGCATCAAATCCACCATCAAATCGCTTGACCAACGCCAGGAAGCGCTACAATTGAAGCTGGCCAAGGTGGAAGAAAGATACCGGCGACAATTCACCGCGCTCGATACCCAAATATCCAACATGCAGGCCCTGAGTTCTCGGCTAGCGTCACAACTCGCCTCGTTACCGAGCATTAACAGCAATTAAGGAGAAAGCATGTTCGGAGCACCACGCAACCCGATTTCTGCCTATGCCAAGGTCGATATGGAGACTTCCATCACCGAGGCCAGCCCGCACAAATTGGTGTTGCTGCTCTTTGATGGCGCCATTCAGGCCTGCGCCACGGCCAGAATTCACATGGAAAACAAGGAGATTGCCGAAAAGGGCATGGCGGTTTCCAAGGCCATTAATATCATTACCAATGGCCTGAAGGCCAGCCTGGACATGGAAAGTGGTGGCGAACTGGCGGAGCGTCTGGCCGCCCTCTACGACTACATGGTGCAGCGCCTGCTCTTCGCCAACCTGAAAAACCAGCCAGCAGCGCTGACTGAAGTCAGCAACCTGCTGCTCGACCTGCGCGACGCCTGGGCGCAAATCGCCCCGGAGCGGCAACAGGCCAACGCGGCCTGAAGCGAAGAAGACACAAATGGCTCTGCTCGAATCCTACCAGAGCCTGCTTTCGCTCTCCGAGCGCATGGTGGAGATGGCGCGCGAACAGGATTGGGATAATCTGGTGGCGCTGGAAAATGAGCGCACAGTTCTGAGCGCCAAACTTCCACCCAGCCTTGCCACCTTGCAACCAAACGAAACGCCAGCAATTGCGGATGCCATCAAGCGCATTCTGGAATGCAATGGCGTCATCCAGGAGCACGTCGAGCCTTGGATGGCACAGGTATCCACGCTCCTTGCCGCCTTTTCTCCAAAGGCTTGACCTTTTCGGGCATAAGCCATGATCCCGCCCGACGCCGCCACCCTTCTGCGCCTGACCTTACCGGATCAACCGCTGCCAACGCAGGCGGTGCCGGCAGCGCAGAAACTGGCCGATGCCCTGCGCGAATTCGTTCCTGGCCAGCGCATCATGGCGCAAATTCAGGCTTTTCTGCCCAACGGCACCTATCGCGCCATCGTCGGCCAGCGCGAAATCACTCTGGCGCTGCCCTTTTCCGCCAAAGCGGGTGACACGCTCGAACTGGAAGTTACCGAGAACAAGGGCAAGGTTTCGCTGGCTTTTGTGGCCAATCGTGGCGACGGCAAGACAGCGGATGCCGCCGCCACACAGCAATCCGTTCCCACCCGCTTGAGCCAGACCGGACAACTTATCGGCGACCTGCTCACCGGCATCGGCAAGGAGGGCAGCCGCGCCCAGCCCGCTGCCCTCAACGGTAACCAGCCGCTAGTCACCAAAATGCCGGAAACGGCTGCCGAACTGGTACCGCTGCTAAAAGAGGCTTTGGCCAAAAGCGGCATGTTTTACGAGGCGAATCAGGCGCGCTGGATGGAAGGCAAACTGACGACCGCCACTCTCCTGGAACAGCCGCAGGGCAAACTCTCACCGCTTCTGCAGGAAGCGCGGTCGCAACGAGCCGAGACACCAACGCCAGCAACATCCCCGGCTTCGGCACCAGCCGCCAAGGCAGCGGAAGAGGCGCTTGCCCGCAATTCTCTGCCGACAGCACCAGAGAGCGCCGCAAGCACCCGCGCCACGGCCAGCCCGGTAAATGCCCAACTCGTGCCGCTCGTCCAGCAACAACTCGATGCCCTGGCGACGCAAACCTATGTCTGGCAGGGTCAAGCTTGGCCTGGCCAGGAAATCCACTGGGAAATCAGCGAGGACGGTAACCGCCGTCAGTCCAGCGACGACGATGCGCCGGAACGCTGGCAAACCCGCATGACACTGCGGCTGCCCGCTTTGGGGGGGATTGAGGCCAGCATCCGCCTACGCGCCGGCAACGCGGTGGACATCAGCCTGACCACCGACAGCGAGGCCAGCCGCAACAAGCTGACCGCCGCTTCCAGCCAGCTGGGAAGGCAACTCGATGCCGCCGGGCTGGCACTGACCACATGCACCGTCAATCATGGCGAAAGCACCGGCTGACCCCCAGCGCGAGGCGGTCGCCCTCGCCTACAGCCAAAGCGACGCAGCGCCGCGTGTCGTTGCCCGTGGCCGTGGCCTCATGGCCGAGCAGATCATCTCGCGCGCGCATGAAAACGGGGTTTATGTGCATGAATCGCCGGAGCTTCTGACGCTGCTGATGCAGGTCGACATCGACGAGCACATTCCACCCCAGCTTTATCTCGCCGTCGCCGAATTGCTCGCCTGGCTCTACCACATCGAAAACGGCGAATCTCTGCCGCCGCCCAATCCTGTTCTGCCAAAAGCATAGACCAGGCGTGGCACGGCAGGCATGTTTGCGCTACACTGCCCATTAGTCAAAAACCTTAAAACCGATGTCCGCCACCGAAACGGCCACCCACGAAGAGTCTCAGCACGTCTCGTTCGAACTGGAGCAGTCCGACGTTTTCAGCCAATACATGCTGGAATCCCGGACCGAGATTCTTTTCGTCCTGCGTTCGATGATCAAGAAGAATTGCCTGACGACCGTCTATTTCGATCAGGGACGAAATTTTTTCCTGACTGGTCTCATTGAGGTCGACGAACGGAAAAACCGCATCATTCTCGACCGTGGCAGCGACGAGGTCATCAACCAGCGCGCGCTGCAGGTACCACGTCTGCTATGCACGGCCAACCTCGACAAGGTCAAGATCCAGTTCCGTCTTGATGGCCTGCAATCGGCCAGCCATAACGGCAGGCCAGCATTTTCAGCCAACGTTCCGGAAACCCTGCTACGCCTGCAACGCCGCGAATACTTCCGCCTCGAAACACCGCAAGCCAACCCCATTCTCTGCCAGATCAAGCTGCGCAGGGGGGATGAAGCCCCGATCGAAATGAACCTGTCACTGCTCGATATCAGCGGCGGCGGGGTCGGGCTGATGGCACCAACCACAACTGAAGCGCTTTTTTCGGTCGGCACAACCATCGCCAGCGCCCGCCTGGACATCCCGGAAGAAGGGGTTATTCAGGTCGACCTGGCCGTACGCAATACTTTTCACATCACCATGCGCAACGGCAACCAGCACCTGCGGGTCGGCTGCGAGTTCATCAATCTGCCCGGCAACCGGCTGACCATGATCCAGCGCTACATCACCCGCGTCGAACGCGAACGCAAAGCCCGGCTTTCAGGATTTGAATGAGGGTGATTGGCAAGGCGGGCAACTTGTCAGCCGGAAGGTCAGATTCCCTCTCCCGCCCGCGAGAGAGGGTAAATGGTGACGCTTATTTGACCGGGGTCTTCATGTCTTCGAGCATGGCTTCGAGGTCTTCCTCATGCCCGACTTCATCTTCCAGAATTTGCAGGATCAGCTTTTCCGTAATCGGATCCTTGCCTTTGACGAAATCATAAAGCTTCCGGTAGGTCTCGATGGCACACTGCTCGCCCTTGATATTCTGCAACAGCAGGGCTCGGGTATCGGGATCGGTCGGCGCGTCGTAGCCGCAGTTGCTTTCCTTCAACAACGCTTCCGGCGTGAGCAGGGGCGTGCCACCCAGCTGAGCCATGCGATTGACCAGCAATTCGGCGTGCGCCAGCTCTTCCTGGGCATGCTCTGCAAGTTCTTCAGCGATGATGCCGCGCATGCGACCGGCGGCGACCTTGGAACCTACCCAGTATTGGTAATACGCCAGCCATTCGTCGGCATAGGCCTTGTTCAATAGCTTGAGCAATTTTTTGACGTCAACGCCAACGATTTCTCTGCCTTTGGTTCCCACGATAAATCCTCCTGTGAAGTTGCGCTAAAAACACACAGCACGATTGTACGCATCAATCACGGCGCAAGTGAACAAGACGGGGAGGAGTTTGTGTGCCATAGCAAGCGCGCTGTATTCCGGCACAGGCGCACATTCAGTTTCGTGGGGTGGGCAACGAGTCACCACCGACCAGATTTCAGACCTGCATGTTCATAATGTCCTGGTAGGCATTGACCAGACGGTTCCTGACCTGAACCATTTCCTGGAAGGAAACGCTGGCGGTCTGCAAGGCCACCATCACTTCGTGCAGATTCTGCGAGTTGTCACCAGCCGCCAGTTTTTCGGCCATTTGCTGCGCCTGCAACTGGGTCTGGTTCACTTTGTCGATGGAGCCTTGCAACACCTGGGCAAAATCAGCCCCACCGGGCGCCGCCGTGCTCTCCGCCGTTTTGCTGGCGGCCTGCGTTGCTGTGCTTTTCAGCACACCCAACATTTGTTCGATGCCCGAGGTGTCCATGGTAATACTCCAAATCAGTCAGCAACTACCAGCAAACAACGTGCCAATCTACTCTTCAAAATAGCCCTGATCACGATATTGCGACAACTTGTAGCGCAAGGTACGCGCCGGAATTCCCAGGCGTTCGCAAGCCAGCTTGCGCGAGCCGCCAACTTCGGCCAGTGTGCGCAGGATCAATTCACGTTCCGCACTTTGTAAATTATCGGCATTTTGGCCAGTCTCCTTGAGCGTTGGCACCGGCCTGGCAATTGCCGGCTTCTTAGGCACCTCTGCCGGTAGCACAACGTCCAGATTGAGATGCTCCGGCTCGATGCTGCCACCCGGCGCCAGAATCAAGGCGCGCTGGATGACATTTTCCAGCTCACGCACATTGCCCGGCCATTGATAGGCCTTGAGCACAGCTTCTGCTGCTGGCGACAGCAACATTGCCGGTCGCCCCAGACGAGATCCATGCAGGGCGATAAAATGACGAGCCAGCCCCGAAATATCTTCCGGTCGTTGCCGCAAGGCCGGTATCGCCACCGGAAAAACATTGAGCCGATAAAAAACGTCCTCACGGAAGACGCCCTTGGCCACAGCCTCCGCCAGATCTCGATTGGAAGTGGCGATGATGCGGATATCGAGCGGCACTGGTTTCTTGCCGCCCACCCGCTCCACTTCGCGCTCCTGCAAAACGCGCAGGAGCTTGGCCTGCAGGCTCAACGGCATTTCGGTAACTTCGTCGAGCAGCAGAGTTCCGCCGTTGGCTTGCTCGAATTTGCCGGCCTGCGCTTGCGTCGCGCCAGTAAAGGCACCTTTTTCATAGCCAAAAAGGGTGGCTTCGAGCAGGCTCTCCGGGATCGCCGCGCAATTGATGGCGACGAAAGGCCCATTGCGATGCGACGAGCGCTGGTGAATGAAGCGAGCAACCACTTCCTTGCCAACGCCTGATTCTCCAGTAAGCATCACAGTTGCATCGGTTTTGGCGACACGCGCGGCAACGGTAAACAGATTGGCCGTGGCCGGGTCGTTGGCAACGACGCCGACCACATCACCGCTGTCCTGCATCTCGTATTTTTCAATGTGCGCGAGCAGGGCATCCGGCTCGAAAGGCTTGAGCAGAAAGTCGCAGGCGCCGGCACGCATCGCATCGACCGCGCGCCCGACTTCGGCATAGGCCGTCATCAGCACCACCGGCAAACAGGGGTAGGCAACACGAATCGCTTTCAGGAGGGCGATGCCGTCCATCGGCATCATGCGCACGTCGGAAAGAACGATGGAAACCTGCTGTTTTGCCAGCGCTTCCAACGCCTGCGCCCCACCTTCAACGGCGACGAAAGTGCGTCCCGACAATTCGAGCGTGTCGCAGATGGCTTCGCGCAGGTTGGCGTCGTCCTCGACGACCAGAATGGGTAAGCGGTTTTTCGTCATGTTGCCTCGTTCGTTTGCGGCGCCAATGGCAAAACCATGGCGAATTCCGCGCCATGCCCCGGTTTTGATTCCAGATCCAGGCTGCCGCCGTGGGCGCGTGCCACTCCCAAAGCAATCGGCAGGCCAAGCCCGGTTCCCTGGCTGCGCGTGGTGAAAAAGGGTTCAAAAATGCGTTCGTGCAACTCGGGATTGATGCCCGGCCCGCTATCACGCACGGCAATGCGTAAAAAATCACCTTGCCGGGCGGCAAGGAGGCAAATTTTGCCGCTTGCCGGTGTGATTTGCAGCGCATTTTCGAGCAGACTAACCAGAGCACCAAACAGCGCCTTGCGCGCCCCGACCAGAACGGCTTCAGCCGAAGCATCCTCCAGTTCGAAGTGAAGGCCATGTTCGCGCATCAGCGGTTCGACGGTTTGCGCCAGTTCCGCCAGCAATTCGCTAACGGCGATGCGGTCGTGGCCAATGCTCTCGCCGCGCGCAAAGAGCAGAACGTCCTGAATCAAACGTTCGAGGCGGCGTAACTGGGCGGTCGCCTTATCGGAAAAACGGCTACGCGCTTCATCCGATAGATTAGCCTGCCCCAGATTGGCGGCATAGAGCAGAGCAGCAGCCAACGGGGTGCGTAGTTGATGTGCCAGCGAGGCCGCCATTTCGCCCATCGCAGCCAAGCGCTGGCTGCGTTCCAGATCGGCTTTCATTTCGTGCGCCAGTGTCACGTCGTGAATGAGCAGAATTTTGCCACCGGCCGAATCGATAGCACTCTCGGCTACCGACAAGTGCTTATTGCCCATCATCCATTCGCCCACGGTCAGGGTCGGCTCCAGCGCGCCGCGCACAACGTCGCCCCAGTGCTTGCCGATTACATCAGCACCAAACATCGCCTGCGCTGCCGGATTGGCTTCAGTAACCAACGCCCTGCCATCAAGTACCACCACACCAGCCGGCATGGCGGCAAGCAGAAGGGCAAGGCGTTCCGACAAGGCTTCTTTTTCCTGATACTGCCGGCGCAGTTCGCCATTGGCCACGGCCAATTCTTCCGTCAGGGAAACCACGCGCCCCTGCAAAGCCTCGTAGGCACTGGTCAGTTCCTCCGAAACCTTGTTGAAGGCATTGAAGGCGCGCTGCAGTTCCTCGGCCTTGCGATCTGCGCTAATTGGAACAATGTCTGTGGGCATTGAAAAAGAAAGGATAATTTAAGGCTGGGTAATAGTAGAATAATTCTCGGATAATTTCGCTTACAAGCTGATTATTATTCCTTTTTGACCGATATGAGTTTGATTTTGAATGGCAACCAGCCCTGAAACTGCCCCGCAAAACAGCCTGAGCCGCCTGCTTAGTGGCTTTGGCCGCCTCGAAATGCAGAAAAAACTGGTACTGCTGGTCTCCGTCGCCGCTGTCATTGCGCTGGCGGTCACCGCCTACCTGTGGCTGACGCAAGGCGAGTACAAGGTTTTATTCTCCAACCTGTCAGACAAGGATGGCGGCGCCATTGTCGCTACCCTCGAACAACAGAATATCCCGCATCAGTTTTCCCCAGGTAGTGGCGCCATCCTCGTTCCCTCCAGCCGGGTGCACGAAATTCGCCTCAAACTGGCGCAGCAGGGATTGCCGCGCGGCGGCTCCATTGGCTTCGAGATCATGGACAACCCCAAGTTCGGCCTCTCCCAGTTTGCCGAACAAGTCAATTACCAGCGCGCCCTGGAGGGTGAACTGGCGCGCACCATCTCTTCCATCGGCGCCGTGCAGTCGGCGCGTGTCCATCTGGCCATTCCCAAGCCTTCCGTTTTTGTCCGTGACGATCAGAAGCCTACCGCTTCGGTTCTGCTCAACCTTTACGGCGGCCGTACTCTCGATCCGGCCCAGATTTCCGGCATCACCCATCTGGTGGCTTCCAGTGTGCCGCAATTGAGCAGCGGCAGCGTCACCATTATCGACCAGAGCGGCGCCCTGCTTTCGCAACTGAAGAGCCGCTTCACCGAAGCCGGGCTTGATCCGGCGCAAATCCGCTATGTGCGTGAAATCGAGGACAGTATCGGCAAGCGTATCGAAGAAATCCTCAAGCCCATGCTCGGCCCGGAAAATTACAAGGTACAGGTCGCTGCCGATATTGATTTCGCGCAGACCGAGCAAACCGCTGAAACCTACAAGCCCAACAACACGCCAGAAAGCACCAGCATCCGCAGCAAGCAGAGTACGGAAACTGCCAGCGTCAATGGCCCCGCCGGTGGCATCCCCGGCGCCCTGACCAACCAGCCGCCAGTACCGGCCACGGCGCCCATCACCAGTCCGGCGGTTGGAACCACTTCCAGCGCCACCCCACCGAAACGCGCCCCCGGCGAACCCGGCAGCATCGAAGCGGCCGGCATCAGCGCCCCGCTGGTCGGTGCCGCCCAGCCCATCAGCACTTCCAAAAACGCCACCACCAATTACGAGATCGACAAGACCATCCGCCATACCAAACAGGCGATGGGCAGCGTTCGCCGTCTTTCTGCCGCCGTTGTTGTCAATCATCGCAAGGAAACCGGCAAGACCACGACCAAGCCCTTGGCCGATACCGAAATGAAGCAGATCAACGACCTGGTGCGACAGGCCATGGGCTTCAGCCAGGAACGCGGCGATTCGCTGTCGGTTGCCAACGCGCCGTTTGCGGCCAGCGAAAAACCCGGCGCCGGCTTCTCGGCCTGGAAAGACCCGGAAACCTTGATTCACTACGGCAAGGATCCGCTCAAATACCTGCTCATCGCCGCCATCATTGCCTATCTCTGGTTCAAGGTCATTCTGCCGCTGTTCAAGTCCATGTTTCCGCCACGCACTGCTGCCCAAATTGCCGCCGAGTCTGCCCATTCGGCT
>Ga0316605_10001283_pt1 | contig 14670 bp, 10 predicted proteins | sample OWC_soil_day20_n_FD_207666 | JGI IMG/M metagenome (GOLD analysis project Ga0316605, IMG submission 207666) | Wetland soil microbial communities from Old Woman Creek delta, Ohio, United States - OWC_soil_day20_noCT | ecosystem: Environmental > Terrestrial > Soil > Wetlands | place: USA: Ohio... | reverse complement strand
ATTCTACTCCCTATATGACAAGGTATATGCCCTGACGAACTTAACAGAGGCCTGGTCTAAGGTCAAAAGGAATAAGGGCGCTAGTGGGATTGATAGAGAAAGCATTCAGCAGTTTGAGCAAAATCTATACAGGAATCTCTGGGAGCTTCACAGACTCCTGAAGGAAAAAAGATACTCACCTAAATCAGTTAGGCGGGTCTATATTCCTAAGAGTGATGGGAGGCAGCGACCACTTGGAATACCAACAGTCAGGGATAGAATAGTACAGCAAGCTGTTCTCAACATTATTGAATCCATCTTTGAATCCAAGTTTTGCTATTGTAGTTACGGATTCCGACCGGGCAGAAGTGCCCATCAAGCGATAGAAACGATTAAACGATACTACGAAATGGGATACCGTTGGGTGGTAGACGCTGACATTCAGGCCTACTTCGACAACATCAACCACGACATATTGATGAACTTTGTAAAAGAAGAAATTGTAGATGGAAGTGTTCTGAAACTAATCCGTGCATGGCTGACTGCAGGAGTTATGGACGGAATGAAGCTTACCAAAACGGTGACGGGTACACCGCAAGGCGGGCTATGCAAAGCTTAGCATAATCCTCCCTATGCGAAGTGGAAGACTATGCAAAGTAAATGCAAGGAAGACTTGAAACTTCTGCATTTCTATCCGATTTACTTTGCATAGTTATTTGTAATTCTACAATCTTTGTAGCCAGGACATCAGATCGGAATTGTTGTTCCAGTCAGGGAGATCCGAATCAACAAGATCTGGATACGCATTCTCTAATGCCTTACGTTTTAATTCTGTATCCGCCCTGGCATATATCTCTGTGGTCTTAATGTCTGTATGGCCCAAAAAATCACGGATATATATGAGGTTTACACCTGCCTGGAGCAGATGAACAGCCTTGGAATGTCTAAGCATGTGGCATTTAACCTTCGCAGGGACTTCGTCCGACATTTCATGCGCCTGTGCTGCATATTTCCCGAGAATATAGGCAACCCCTTCCTTTGTAAGCCGGTTATGTTGGCTGTTTGTAAAAAGTGGGTACGTCTTCTTATGCGGCGCATCCAGATGGTTTTCCGAAATATAGGCAACAAGGAGGCTGGCTGTATTCTTCATCAACGGGACACGTCGCGTCTTGTTTCCTTTTCCGGTAAGTACCAGAACCGCATTGGTACCGGAGATGAAGTCCCCGATGCTCAAATCTATCAACTCCTGTACTCGTGCACCGCTGTCATACAATGTACTCATCATTACAAGGTCACGGCGTCCCTTCGGGCATCTGCGATCCGGTTGTCCCAACAGCACTCGGATTCCATCCGGAGTCAGGTGCTCTACGGTCTTCTTCCTTCCTTTTTTTACCGGTATTGCAATCACCTTCTGGAAATGAAACAGTGATTCCGGGGATTCCGCCTGTGCATATCGGAAAAAGGAGTGAATCGCCGTCAACCGGAGATTGCGTGTGGTCACGCTACACCCACGCTCTGCTTCCAACCACTCAAGGAAAGAAGTGATGCGCACCTGGGTGATGCTAGACATCGTGAGCTTCTCAGGCGCTATTCTCTCCCGTTCCTGGAAATACCGGAGTAAAAGCTTGAAGGTATCTCTATAGGACAGGATGGTATTGGGACTAACATTCTTCTGCCTAAGCAGGTAATCGGAGAGGAACTGCGTCAGGTATATGGAGAAATCAGTCGGCTTCATATGGGTTGCCTCCCATATCCGGGATGATGTCTCCAAATGAACTTTCAAGCCTCATAAGTATGTCCGGGAATACGTCCGCTGTCATACGCAGATAGTATGCCGTCTCATTAAAACTGTCGTGGCCCAGGTAGGTCTTCAGAACCGGTAGCATGGCGAGTAGATCCTTTCCCTGTTCCGACCAGGCTTTCAAACGGTAAACCGAATAGGTATGCCGGAAATCGTGAACTCTTGGTCCATCACCCATGTGAGATATTCCGGCCCGCCACAGAAAACGCCGGAAGTTTTTATATACGTTCCCCAGAGTCATCGACTTGCCGGGCGCTCCCGGGAAAAAGAATGCACTTTCATCCAGGAAAGGATGTACCATACCCGCATATTCCTTGAGACGTAACAGCATGGATGCTGATACCATCACCAGTCTGCTGTTACGGTTCTTCGATTCCCGTATGGTCAAGCAACCCTTTTCGAGGTCCACATCGCCGACTGTCAGTAATCTCGCCTCCGAACAGCGCAGTCCGCATTCAAACAGGAGCCTGAAAAAGACCGGCATAATTAAATGCCTCCAGGGACATTCATAACAAAAATGGCATTTATCCGTCTCCGCAAAGAAACGCAATAGTTCATCCTGCGTATAAATATGCGGTACATACTGGGATCCGGAAGGATAATAATTATCCGGCAATATATATGCCCTATATCCGATGCTGTCAAGATATTTTGCGAATTGGCGGATGACAGAGGCACGTGAACATTGGTTAGCTGGTTTCTCATGCGGCTGCTTTGCACACCAGCCGGTAACGGACTCTTTTGGAAGTCCGGTAATTGTTGGATAGTTCCGAGCTAAGTACTGATCGAATCTCTTAAGGATACCGACTTCAGATACATATTTGTTGCCGATGGAACGTTTCAGCAGGATGAAACTGCTCATCTTATCCTTCAACGGGCCGGTAAAACCAAATTCATTCACAGTGGATCATCTCCTCGAAATCGAGTGGACACTGTGCGAGACGTTCTATGTCAACCTTCAGGTATACCGCAGTGGAGTTCGTATCAAGATGACCGATGATGTCCGAGATAACAGGAAGTGGAGTTTCCTTCTCCAGTAGCACGCTTGCCATAGTGTGGCGAAGGCTGTGCATACCCCGACGCTTCTTAAGCCTTGGGATGTGGGCCTTCTCCATATATGTCAGGATCAACTGCTCCAGATGGTCTCCCTCGGAAAACGGAAGGAATGGTGCCATGTGCCGCACGAATATACAGTCGGAATCTACTTTCGGCCGGCCGTATTTCAGATAGTCAATGACGGCCCAGCCAACATCCGGTACAAGTGGCAGTTCCATCGCCTGCCGTGTCTTTGACTGTACAAAGCAAAGCTTTTTCTCTGCCCAATGAAAGTCCGTTATGCGCAGGTTCTTGATGTCCCTGCAGCGCAGCCCCAGCCGGCAGGCAATCAGTATGATTGCATAGTCGCGCTTTCCTTTAGGGCTTGCGCGGTCTATGGCTCCGATGAGCTTTGTTAGTTCATCTTTGGTCCATACGGATGGGATGGATGTCTGCTTTCTGGCCTTGACCATGGGCATCTTCGATGCAAAATCGGTACCTATGATGCCTTTCTCAAACAGGAACCGGAAGAAAGCACGCAATGAGCAGATATTCTGCTCGACCGTCTTGTAGGAGAATCCTGAGAGTGTGAGGATGTAGGCATTTATTGTATCCATGCTTATGCCGGAAAAAGTATACATCCCATGGGCTGCAAGGTAGTCCATGAAATAGCCGGATTGTTTGGTATAATGTTCTGCTGTGCATTTTGAATAATCCTTTATTGTGACACAGTAATCCTTAAACTGTCTGCTTGTCTCGATGAAATACGGATCAGTCAGGAGTTCCCGGTGTTTCAGATATCTTCGCAAAACCGCATGGTGAAGCTGGAAATCGCCGACCATACGTATGACACGGAGCTCTTGTGTCTGAGCCTGGTTCAAAGTCCGTGAGAAATCATCCTGCGTGATACCGAAGTATTCCCGTACAAAGTCGATGCCGAGCTGTTCGGTATAGTAAACCTGCCCGTTCCTGTCGGCAAAGTCCTCCAGCTTACGCCAGCGGTTGCGGTAAAAGGTCATGGTGCCTTTTGTGTAACCGAGGCGAAGCAGTTCCTGTTCCAGATTCTGGAGCAATTCATGAAGTGTCTGTGGTTGCATAAGCAATACCTCCCAATAGATATTTGAGAAAATCTCAAATATCTCATCGGAAACTATGCAAAGTAATTTAATTCAGAATGGCCGAAAATCAACGTTTTTTTGTACATCTCTTTGCATAGTTACTTACTTCGCATAGGGCGGGGTCATCTCCCCACTCCTTGCAAACATCTATCTCAATTACTTCGACAAGAACATGACAGAACGTGGCTACAGGCTTGTGAGGTATTGCGATGACTTTGTTATCCTTTGCAAATTAGAGCGCAAGGCCATGCGTGCTTTGGAAGTGACGAAAAGTATTGTGGAAGAAAAGCTAAAGCTCACTATTCATCCAGAGAAAACAAGGGTTGTCCATTTTGACCAAGGCTTTGAGTTCCTAGGTTTTAAGTTCTACTGGAAATACACCCGCCCAAGGGAGAAATCCTTACAGAACTTTAAGGACAAAGTCCGAAACGCCACCCGGAGACAACAGGGGAACAACCTGAACTTTGTAATCGGTAATCTAAACCCAATCGTTAGAGGTTGGGGGAATTACTATAAGAAAAGCAATATAAAAGCTCTATTTAGAGACTTGGACCGATGGATAAGAATGAGATTGAGGGCATTCATAGAAAAGAAAAAGGCGATTTCTCATCAAAATCGCCGCATACCTAATAAATGGTTAGAGAAACAGGGACTAGTTTCTCTCAGCTCTCTAATAACCTAATACTACTCTCTGTAAAGGAGCAACGGTAGAGAAAGCCGGATGCGGGAAATCCGCACGTCCGGTTTGGCGAGGGGTCAGAAGAAGTAATTCCTCTGACCTACTCTATTAAGCAATACTAATCGTCGTCTGATAAACTTATATTTCGTTGCTTGAGAAATCAATTTGCATGATAAGTCCTACATATCTTTACGGATAATCACATAAAAAATCACATCCTGATTCTCATAATAATTCATGCTATAAAATCTAGACTGCAGGGGCTCTTCAATACCTGACATAAACCCTTGGTTGGATAGTCTTCGACACAAGACCTTGATTTAGTACTTTGACACTAAAGTACCATTGGGCTATACTTATTATGGTATTACTCCCTATAGCTAAAGTTAGGGAATTGTTGGTTTATAAATATATTCGACGGCAAAAATGAAAGGAATTGGTGTTCCAATGAGCAAATTAGGAGAAAGAGAAGCAGCAGCTAAAATAAAAGGAACTACAAAAACAACAGTGAATGATGATAACACGGAGAAGACAGAACACCCGCAAAAGGCCGTTAAGAGTTACCCTGAACAAACAGATAAATTGATACAGCGTTCTTACTATTTGACAGATAAATTACAAAAGGCAATAACGATTAAAACTGCGGAAGGTGATTTTGACAAAAGCGGCGTTGTAAGGGAAGCGTTGAAGCTGTACTTGGCTGATATATTAGAGAAAATATAAATGGAGGGTAAGCAAATGAGCACACAAAAAAACAAGGCGTGGGATTACGCATTAGGGATTATCAAGGTTGATGGATTAGAGCCTTCACCGGAATTTTTGGAACTTGTAGAGAAAGAAAAGCGGGGTGAAATCACAACCAATGATATAATCAAAACCTTGAATGAGAGATACAAAATGAAAGAGGAAAGGAATGGGGATGATGCGTGACCCATACCTTTATCCGAATACCGAGGTTTTGAAAAATAAATTTAGCGTAATTGACAATGAGAAGCTCAATATCATAGAAGCAGAATATACTAGTACAAGGCTAAAGGAAATAATAGAGCATCCCATAAAAGGCAATTTTGATCTCGACCATTTGTGCCGTATGCATAACTATATTTTTCAGGATTTATATGATTGGGCAGGCCAGCCAAGAATCATTAATATTGAAAAATCAGAGCCGGTATTGGGTGGAATTTCTATAGAGTATTCGGATTTTCAGGATATTAAATTTATGGCTTCTTCCGTACTGTCAAAGATGGAAGAGGTAGATTGGGGAAAGTTTTCGCTTGATGAAAAAGCAGAATCTCTGTCAGAATACATGGCTGAATTATGGAAAGTACATATTTTTCGTGAGGGCAATACAAGAACGATCGTGACGTTTATCTGCCAATATGCAGATAGCAAAGGCTTTGTGTTAGATACAGAATTATTTGAGCAGAATAGTGCCTACGTGAGAAGCGCTCTAGTTGCCGCTTCCGCTGTATTTAAAGGTCTTGGCGATAAATCGAAACCGCAGTATTTAGTTAAGATTGTCAAGGACGCCTTACAAAGAGGAGAATCGGGAATACAAGAAAAATGATTCTGCAGAAGTGCAAAACATACTATCCTTGCTGGGATCCATTGGCTGAAGACACAATTATAAGACATCAATCATGGTTAATAATATAGGAAAAGATTCAAACAGACTGAAAGCTGAGCTGCAAGGCTTAATGAGTAGGTTAAGGTAATAAAAGGGTGGCATTATGACCTTTGAAGAACTGCTTGAAAAATATCAAGCAGTGTTGCGCGAAAACAGCATCCTAAAAGAAGAAATTAATAATTTAAATACTAAGCTCGGTGTCCAGACAATAAAAATTGTCAAAGCAAATATGTTATTTATCTTGAAAACAGGCATATCTCATAGAGCCTTAAATCATTTAAAACGGTTGGCGGCTTTCAACAATCCGGAATTTTATAAGGCACAGGCCATGCGAATGCCAATCTATAAAAATAAAATACCTAGAATAATATCATGTTCTGACGAAACAGAAGACTATCTCTGTCTGCCAAGAGGGTGTGAAGCTGATGTAAGGGCCTTTTTTGCAGAACTAAAGATTGAACCTGAAGTTATCGATGAAACCAATCATGGCAGAAGCATCGATGTAGAATTTAAAGGCAACTTGAGGGACGAACAACCACAGGCACTTGATAAATTGCTGAAGCATGATAACGGAGTGCTCTCAGGTACAACCGCTTTTGGGAAAACCGTTGTTGCCATCAAGCTGATCGCTGAGAGAAATGTTAATACACTTATTATTGTTGATAAAGTAAATTTAGTTACCCAGTGGAAAAAAAGATTAACGGAATTCCTGACGATAAATGAAGTCTTGCCCGAAAGAATTGAAGACAAGAAGCGAGGAAGAAAAAAGGCGAATAGCGCTATAGGGCAATTGGGAGCAGGAAAGGATAACTTGAGTGGAATAATAGATATAGCTGTAATGCAATCGTTGAACAGAATGGGTGAAGTGAAGGATTGTGTGAAAAACTATGGCATGATTATTGTGGATGAAGCCCATCATGTCGTAGCATCTACATACCAAAGGATTGTCAAAGCATTTGGTTGTTTACGACCAAGGGGTTGTCGATTATTAGGGCTTACGGCCACTGGTATACGTGGCGATCATGTGGCTCTAGGACATGTATATCAAGATATCGTCTACCAACGCACGTTGGGTGACATGATAATGGCAGATTATATAGCAGATTTTAAGTGGTTGCGTGTTAATACCGATGTCCAATTGGTTGACTTAAGGTCAGGTCAAGCCTCTGATTTTGACTCCGAGGAACTTGAGCCTCTTGTTAACACAGTAAATCGCAATCGACTGATTGTTGAGGCGTATTTAAAGTATGGTGAAAACCGCAAGACACTTTGTTTCGCTACAAGTGTCAACCATGCCATCAGTTTAGCGAAGGAATTTCGCCGTGCTGGGATTCGAGCAGCTCATATTCATGGGAAAATGTCCAGTAAAGCTAGGAAACAAGTACTTGACGAATTCAAAAAGGGTTTGATTGAAGTCCTTACTAACTTTAATTTGCTTATTGAGGGTTACGATCAACCAGATATCCGTTGTCTTATCATGGGGCGACCGACCCGGTCCTGGCGCTGTACATGCAGATGCTCGGGCGGGGGGCGAGAAAATGTGAAGGTAAGACCGATTGTCTGATCATGGATGTAGCTGATGTTTGTCAGCATCATGACATATGGGACCTACCCACGTTATTAGGTGAAGAACTTAAAGATACTCCGGCAAGTGCAATTTTGAAAAAGCTAACGGAACAAGATGTTCCAAAACCTTTGAACTGGAAGGCAACCACAGAGACTCAACAAGGCTATACTCGAAATGATTTTTTAGATTATTCTTGTTATCTTGGGAGGAACTAAAAGAAAAATGATGAAAGTATAAAGTGTATGGTCTGGGGCAAGAAAGATCTTGATCTTGGGATGTGAAGTCCTTTCAGACTGTTGGTTAAAATCGTATCTACTTGCCAAACTGAGGGGTGCAAAAATGTCTAGAATGCGAAGTTATAAAAGTGAACTAAAGATTACTATGAGGGAATCTGGCGGTCAACCTCCGAGAGGGTTTGTTATAGGCGATTTCTAAAGGTAGTAGCACTATTATTGTTTCTTATTGAGTCTCAATGATTATTTGCACCAAGGATTTTGTTAGGATTCGACTAGCCGCATGGGATAAGGTGTGAGAAGGCTAACCCGTGCAACGACAGCACTGTCATGTCAAAGGAGTTTATGTAAATGTCAAGACAATACAGAAGAAAAATCAATCTTAAACCCGGTGCCGATCAATCGATAGATATATCTCAAAAAATGGAACCCTATCGTCAAAGCAATGAATTATACCGGGTATTAGTCGATCAAGCCGGTGTGGGCATCTTTGTAACTGATTGCGAATACCGTTTGATAAATATAAATTCCTGGCTCTGCTCAATGTTTGGCTATGCTAAGGAGGAACTCAGAGAAAAAAATTTCGTTGAGTTAATTGCTTCGGAAGGCCTGAATAACGGGTATGAACTTGTTTCTAATCTTAAAGAAGGTAAGAAACTAATTGAAGAATTATGGTGCCGACGCAAAGATAATTCTGTTTTCTTGTGTGAACTAACCATTAATATAGTTCCCGGCGGCAGACTGCAAGGGATTGCCCGGGATATTACCAAGTACAGGCAGACCGAACTGGCTTTAAAGGAAAGTGTGGCCCGCTACCAGGCAGTAGTGGAAGATCAGATAGAACTAATCAGGCGTTTCCGGCCGGACGGTACCCTGACCTTTCTCAATAGTGCCTTCTGCAAATACTATGGTAAGGACATGGATGAATTGCTGGGCCAAAATTTCATGGATTTATTTCCGGCGGAAGACCGGGAAACTGTAAAACGGCAAATATTTTCCCTTAACAAGGATAACCCGGTGGCTATCGCTGAGCGCCGCTTTATCAGACCTAACGGGGAAGTTGTTTGGCAGCAGTGGACAAATAGGGCTGTCTTTAACGAAAGCGGGCAAATTGTTGAGTATCAATCCGTTGGCAGGGATATTACAAACCAAAAACAATTTGAGCAGCAGCTCAAACGGAGTGAAGCCAGGTTCAGGGCAATTGTAGAGGATCAGATTGAACTGATCAGGCGGTTTAATACCGATGGAACCCTTACTTTTGTCAATGGGTCCTTCGGTAAATTTATCGGGCAGCCGGTGGAAGAAATTATTGGGCAAAATTTTACGACGTATATTCGTGCCGATGACCGGGAGGAAATCAGGAGAAAAGTTTACGCTTTGACCCCGGAAAACCCGGTTGTCGTTACGGAACCGAGATTCGTTGACAATCAAGGCAAAGTCCATTGGACCCAGTGGGTGAACCGGGCTATCCTCAATGAGCATGGTGAAATCGTGGAATACCAGTCTGTGGGACGGGATATCACTGCCCAAAAAAAGGCGGAATTAAAGATTGCCGAAGCCAGAGAAGCAACTGAAAGAGCTTCCAGGGTCGCCACCCTGGCCGTTATCGGCGGAGGAATTGCTCACGAAATTAATCAGCCATTAAATGCCATTAAGGTTTTGGCAGAAACCATCCTATATTTATATAACTCCAGGAAAGAGGTGCCTGCAGAAGAGATCATAAAAAGTGTCACGAATATTTCCCGTCAGGTTGACCGCATAGATTCCATAGTAAACCACTTGCGTTCCTTCCTTAAATACAGTCAGAGTTTTGATTATGCACCCTGTGATATGAATGAAGTGGTGGAAAATTCCTTGTCCTTGGTCAATAACCAGATTTTATCAAGGCGTATTAAAGTAACAAAAAAACTGGAGGCTGTTTTACCTGTCTGTGGCTGCTTTGTTCGTTTTGAGGAAGTTGTGTTAAACTTACTGATGAATGCAGTCCAGGCCTTAGAACCCAGTAAACAGGAACAAAAAGAAATCGTGATCAGTACCTGGGTAGCAGACCATAAAATCCACCTCACAGTCAGTGATAATGGGCCCGGAATTGACCCGGAGATTGCCCAAAAAATATTTGAACCGTTTTTTAGTACCAAGGATGCCGGTAACTCAATGGGCCTTGGCATGTCTATTGTTCATTCGATTGTTATGTCAAGTAACGGAACGATTACAGTTGCGAATAACCTCGGAGGCGGAGCGCTTATTCATATTACCTTTCCTAGTTGTTAATCATCATGGAGGCGAGAACTGTGAAGATTTTACTTGTGGATGATGAACGGGAGAGCAGGTCATTTTTAGCCAACTACTTAGCTCTCCAGGGTCATACTATCATCGAGTGTGATTCCGGCGAAGAAGCTTTGGAAGTTTACAAAGAGAACCGCTTTCAGATGGTATTATCAGACATAAAGATGTCCGGTATGTCAGGTATAGAACTAATTGAGGCAATTAAGTCCTTGGACATGGAACCAAAGGCAGACCTGGTACTTTATACGGGTTTTGTTGACGTATCTCTGGCCATTTCCGCTTTAAGGGCAGGAGCTTATGATTATTTGACCAAGCCCATTAACTTTGAGGAATTAACGTCTATTCTGGAACGTGTTGAGGAACACCAGAACCTCTTGTATGAAAATAAAGTGCTTACGGAGCACTTTGATGAAAGGTTAAAAGAGGCCACCAGGGACGCTGAACATCAATTGACCCAATTAAAGCAACTGGTTGCTAAGCAGGCCGGGCTAGAAACCATTGGGGTTTTCTCCGATGAAATGAAAAACCTGGTCAAGCATGCCCAGCAATATCATACTGATCGCACGGTACCTGTCTTGATTCAAGGGGAAACGGGAGTGGGGAAAGAGGTTATCGCCCGAATCATCCATTATGGAACTATGGAAACTCCGGGTCCCTTTGTGGATATAAACTGTGCTGCCATTTCCCCAACCTTATTTGAAAGTGAGCTGTTCGGTTACGAGGGCGGTTCTTTTACCGGGGGGGTGAACAAAGGGCAAAAAGGCAAATTTGACATTGCCGCCGGCGGCACTCTGTTTTTGGATGAAATAGTCGAATTGCCTTTGGAACTGCAGGCTAAACTTCTCCGCGTCTTAGAAGAAAAAAGTTTCTATCGTGTTGGCGGCTTGAAAAAGATTAAAACGGATGTGCGAATTATTTGTACCGCAAACTTGGACTTTGAAAAGCAAATTGAGGAAGGCATGTTCCGTATAGATTTATACTATAGGCTCAAAGTAGGGCGGATCTTAATTCCTCCCTTGCGTGAAAGAGTAGACGACATACTGCCTCATACCCTAATGTTCTTAAAGGACTTTTCCCAACGCCGGGGTAAACATTTCAGCAGGATAAGTGAACCGGCTGCCAAGTTTCTCTTGTCCTATCAATGGCCGGGCAATGTGAGGGAACTTCGCAACGCAATGGAATGGGTATCTTTTATGTTTGATGATGAAGAATTAAAATTAGAGCATCTAAGCAATCTAACTCCAAAAGCTACAGGTAATCTTACTCCCAAGGGTACAGGGGAGAAAACGGAAACCAAATCTTTACCGCCTGACCCAATTAATCTTGACAAGCACATAGATGATCTGGTTGAGGAAGCCCTGAGAATATACAAGGGCAACAAAACAAAAGCCGCTCAACATTTAGGAATTTCAGTGCGAGCCCTTTACTACCGTCTTGAAAGAATGCAGAAAAACCTTGCCAGAAAGAATTAATTATCTTCCCCCAATCCATCATTGTAAGTGTTCACTTATGAATGGTGGTGCGGGGGATTTTTTCATATAAAACCATGCAATATTTTCATACCAATAACAATAACGTATACGTCATTGATAGCCTGCCCAGAAGATGATAAGTCTTTATCTGACTGAAAAGTCCCATCTATTCCTTTAATCATTTGGGTTTAGCCCGTAGTTGAAAGAGACCGTAAGAAGCTAATAATGTAGGCATAGTTCTTGCAAATTAATGTTGTATAATGTCAAACCGCTCAACCATGAAGTAACTAAATATTTTTCAGGGGAAGGAGCTGGCAAACTAGTGAAATAATTACCAAGTCGGTCTCATTATTTTTTAACAAACCAATAAGTAGGTGGTGAATTTCGTGACAGAAAAAATCTATCTGGTAATGCTGCTGCTGTTTACCGCAGGCATTTTAATACCCATCCTAACGAACAGCAGCCCAAAAGTAACGAATATTTTAGCTCACGGTTTATCAGTGTTAGGTTGTTTAGCCATTGTGGCCTGTTCAGTTGAAGTATTTATTGCCGGTGGCGTGACTTTCACTTATGCTATGGGCCTGCCGGTTGGACCATTAATCATCCGAATTGATAATTTAGCTGCTTTTTTTCTGCTGGCCTTAGGAGTTGTAGGGACAGCGGCCAGTATTTACGCTCTTGGCTACAGCCGGGAGTATTACAAGCAGCGCTTGGGATTAATGGCCGCACTTTATAACTGTTTTATCTTATCCATGGCGCTGGTACTGACCGTCAGCCAGGTGGCCTATTTCCTGATCGCCTGGGAGCTCATGACCGTCGTATCGTTCTTCCTGGTCAACCATGAATATGAAAAGACAGCTAACACCCGTGCCGCCTTTAAGTACATTTTGATGACCACCCTGGGTACAGTCTTTATTACAACGGCATTATTAATCCTTAGTATGACAGTGCACAGTTTGGACTTCCAAATGTTCAAAGGTGCTTCCTTAACCAATACCATGCGGAACATTGTTTTTTTCTGTGCCTTAATCGGTTTCGGTACTAAGGCAGGTGTAATCCCCCTGCACATTTGGCTGCCTGAAGCACACCCGGCGGCGCCCAGCCATGTCTCGGCTCTGATGTCCGGAATTATGATCAAAACTGCGATTTATGGCCTGTGCCGGTTTTACCTGGAGTTCTTGGGTGTCGGACCTGCCTGGTGGGGTGAGGTGGTGCTTTTGCTGGCCATTATCTCCTCAGTCCTCGGTGTTTTATATGCCCTGATGCAGAACGACCTAAAGCGCCTGCTGGCGTACAGCTCGGTAGAAAACATCGGTATCATTTTGCTGGGTATAGGCGCGGGTATGGTCTTTATGAGTAACAATCAGCCTATCCTGGCGGGACTGGCTTTTGCAGCGGGACTTTATCACCTTTTTAACCACGCCGTCTTTAAATCCCTGCTCTTCTTGGGTGCCGGTTCGATACTCTATTCAACCCATACTAAAAACATCGAGGACCTGGGCGGACTGATCAAGAAAATGCCTTACACCGCAGTTTTCTTTCTGACCGGTGCCGCTGCAATCTCAGATTTGCCGACACTTAACGGTTTCGTCAGTGAATGGCTGACTTACCAGTCACTTTTCTATCTGCCCCAGGCAGTAACAGGGGTCATTCCTCGATTAGGGTCTGTTATCTTGATTGGATTGCTGGGCTTAACGGGTGCCCTGGCAGCGAACTGTTTTGTTAAGGCCTTTGGGGTAACCTTCCTGGCCAAGCCCCGCAGTAAACACGCGGAACAGGCCAAAGAAGTTCCCGGCACAATGCTGACCGGGATGGGTCTTCTGTCCCTAATGTGCTTGGCTTTAGGTGTTTGGCCCCAATGGATGCTCAACCTTTTACAGGGTGTTGTATCCCAATCTGCCGGACTTGAGGTCAGCAGTCTGTTCAACAATCATTGGTATGCCGCGGCCTTCAACATCCCACAGGCCAATGGCGTCATCGCCATGCCGGTGGTCGTAGGTATGCTGGTTGTTGGTCTGATCGCCGCTGTGCTGGTCTACAACTTCAATGGTAAACCGAAAAATGTTGAAGGAGAAACCTGGACCTGCGGGATAATTCCCAATGCCCGGATGGAATACACTGCCACCGGTTTTGCCCAACCGGTTCGCCGGGCCTATAAGACTGTTCTCCGTACGAAAGACAATGTTACTGCCGATAAAACCCTTAATCCCTACCACGGGGTTAAGATGAAAATGACCGTGGGGATCAGCTATTTAATCAACAGCTGGCTTTATCAACCGGTTAAAAAATGGATCTTGTTTTTGGTCAACCGTGTCAAACCCCTGCAATCCGGTAATTTGCAGCATTATATCGGTTATGTCCTGCTAGTAACGGTCGTTATTTTAATTCTGGGAGTGAGGTGGTAAGCATGTCAGTATTGTTCATGCTCTTACAGGTTGTCGTGCTGGCAGTGCTGGCTCCTTTGGTTGCCGGTGTGATCAAAAACACCAAGGGCAAAATGCAAAGCAGAAGGGGACCCGGTTACTTTCAGGTTTACTACGACCTAAGAAAATTCTTCAAAAAAGATAATGTATTTTCTCCGACAGTTTCCTGGATTTTCAAGGCAGCCCCCTATATTTATTTTGCCACAGCCCTGGGAGCGGCAGCCTTGGCCCCGACTCTCCTGTTTGACCGGGGTTTGCACTATGACAGCATCTTTGTCTTGATCTACATGCTGGGACTGGGCAGGTTCTTTTTGGCCCTGGCCTCCTTGGATGCAGGCAGTACCTTTGGCGGGATGGGTGGTTCCCGGGAAATGTTTATTAATGTTCTCGTGGAGCCTGTAACTATGCTTACCTTGTTCACTGTGGCTCTGCGGGCCAATGGCACCGGGA
>Ga0316605_10001282_pt1 | contig 14671 bp, 15 predicted proteins | sample OWC_soil_day20_n_FD_207666 | JGI IMG/M metagenome (GOLD analysis project Ga0316605, IMG submission 207666) | Wetland soil microbial communities from Old Woman Creek delta, Ohio, United States - OWC_soil_day20_noCT | ecosystem: Environmental > Terrestrial > Soil > Wetlands | place: USA: Ohio... | reverse complement strand
GGCGCGTGCGCGTCAGGCCAATTGCGATGCGCTGGCAGCCGACGTCAAGCGCGCGCAGGCGCAGATCCGCGTCACCCTGGCCGGACTCGAGCGCACCACCCTGAACGCGCCGTTCGCCGGCATTGTGGCCATGGTCACCGGCGAAGTCGGTGAATATACTACGCCTTCGCCTCCCGGCATTCCCACCCCGCCCGCCGTGGACCTGATCGACGACACCTGCCTCTACGTGACCGCACCGATGGATGAGGTCGATGCGCCGCGGCTGAAGGCCGGCCAGCCCGCGCGCATCACGCTCGACGCCCTGCCCGGCCAGATCTTCGACGGCCGGGTGCGGCGCATCGCACCGTATGTCACCGAGGTGGAGAAGCAGGCGCGCACGGTCGATGTCGAAGTCGACTTCGCCGAGACCGAACGTCGCCCGCTGCTGGTCGGCTACAGCGCCGACGCCGAAGTCATCATCGAACGCCGCGACAAGGTGCTGCGCGTGCCCACCCAGGCGATCCAGCAGGACGGCACGGTGCTGGTGCTGGGTAAGGACGACAAGCTGGAAGCGCGCAGCCTTAAAACCGGTCTCGCCAACTGGGCGTTCACCGAAATCGTCAGCGGGCTTGCCGCCGGCGACCGGGTGCTGCTGTCCTTCGACCAGGACGGGGTGAAGGCGGGCGTGAAGGTCAAGGCCAGTAGCCCGAAGGCTATAGCAGCCGCCCCATGATCCGCCTGTCCGCGATCACCCGCGTGTTCCACATGGGCGACCAGGAAGTGCGCGCGCTCAACGACGTCAGCATTGACATCGCGTCGGGCGAATACGTGTCGATCATGGGGCCGTCCGGTTCCGGCAAATCCACCCTGCTGAATGTCATCGGGCTGCTCGACCGTCCCGACAGCGGGCGCTACGAGCTGGACGGCGCCGACGTCACCGATCTTTCCGAGACCGAGCGGGCGCGGGTGCGCCGCGAGAAGATCGGCTTCGTGTTCCAGTCGTTCCACCTGGTGCCGCGCCTGACCGCGGCCGAGAACATCGAGCTGCCGCTGATGCTGGAAGGCGTCAATCCGGTCGAACGCAAGGCACGGGTCGACGCCGCCCTCGATGCCTTCGATCTGCGTGACCGCGCCCGCCACCGCCCGTCCGAACTCTCCGGCGGGCAGCGCCAGCGCGTGGCGATCGCACGTGCCACCATCCTGCGCCCGACCGCGCTCTTGGCGGACGAGCCGACCGGCAACCTCGACCACCGCATCGGCGCCGAAGTCATGGCGCTGCTGGAAGGCCTGCACCATGCCGGCACCACCCTGATCGTCGTCACCCACGACCGCGAACTCGGCGCGCGCGCGCATCGCCACATCGCCATGCGCGACGGCGAAATCGTCGGCGACGAAACATGACCCTGCGCGATACGCTGAGCCTCTCTTTTTCAACCGTGGTGAGCTACCGCACCCGCTCCCTGCTCATCGTGCTGGCGATGGCGCTGGGGGTGGCGGCGGTGGTGGTGCTGACGGCACTGGGCGATGGTGCGCGGCGCTATGTGGTGGGCCAGTTTTCCTCGCTCGGCACCAATCTGGTCATCGTCCTGCCGGGCCGCGCCGAAACCGCCGGCGGCTTTCCCGGTGCGGCGCTGGGGCAGACGCCACGCGACCTGACGCTGGAAGACGCCCGCTTTGTCGGCCACCTGCCACAGGTGCGACGCCTTGCCCCGCTCAATGTCGGGGTCGCCGAGCTCACCTCCGGCGGCCGCTTGCGCGAGGTGACGGTGCTCGGCAGCACCGCCGAGCTGCTGCCGATCCGCCACATGAAGCTGTCGCAGGGCAGCTTTCTCGCGCACGGTTCAGAACGCAGTGCGCAGATCATACTGGGCAGCCAGCTGGCACGCGAATTCTTCCCCGACGGCAAGGCGGTCGGCCAGCGCGTGCGGCTCGGCGACAGCCGCTTTCTGGTGTCGGGCGTGCTGGCCAGCCAGGGCGAATCGATGGGCTTCAATTCCGACGAAATCGCCATCATCCCGATCGAGTACGCGCAGGAATTGTTCAACACCGAGTCGCTGTTCCGCATCCTGGTCGAGGCGCGCAGCCGCAACGCCATCGAGCCGGCCAAGGCCGCGATCCGCCACGCCCTGAAACTGCGCCACGACGGCGAGGACGACGTCACCGTCATCACCCAGGACGCAGTGCTCGCCACCTTCGACCGCATCCTGCGCGCGCTGACGCTGGGCGTGGCGGGCATCGCCGCGATCAGCCTGGCGGTGGCCGGGATCCTGGTGATGAACGTGATGCTGGTGGCGGTGGCCCAGCGCACCTCGGAAATCGGGCTGCTGAAGGCCATCGGCGCGCCCGCCGCCGATATCCGCAGGCTGTTCTTTGCCGAAGCGCTGTGGCTGTCGCTTGCGGGCGGCGCCATCGGTTACGCCCTGGGCCACTTCGGCGCCTGGATGCTGCGCCTCGCCTACCCGGTGCTTCCCGCCTGGCCACCGGTCTGGGCCAGCGTGGCGGGTGTCGCCACCGCGCTCGTCACCGGCGTCATCGCCAGCCTGCTGCCCGCCGCGCGTGCGGCCAGGCTCGATCCCGTGCTTGCGCTGAGTGGAAAATGAACCTCGCCGACACCCTGCGCTTCGCCCTGCACGCGCTGACCGCACATCGGCTGCGCACCTTCCTTTCCGCCACCGGCATCGCGGTGGGAATTGCCGCGGTGATCCTGCTGACCTCGATCGGCGATGGCATCCATCGTTTCGTGCTGGCCGAATTTACCCAGTTCGGCACCAACATCCTCAACATCAGTCCGGGGAAAACCAGCACGCATGGCGCCTCGGTGGGCGCCATCGGCAGCGCGCGGCTGCTGACCATCGAGGACGCGCTGGCGCTGAAGGCCTCGCGCTATGCGCAGTACACCAACGCCGGGGTGATGGGCAACGCGGAAATCCGGGCCCAGGGCCGTAGCCGGCGCGTCACGGTCTACGGCGAAGGACCGGATTTTTCCCGCGCCTTCAACATGCGCGTCGCGGTCGGCCAGTTCCTGCCCGCCGACGACCCGCGCAATCCCCGCGCCTATGCGGTGCTGGGATCGAAAGTCCGCAGCGAACTGTTCGGCAACGCCAATCCGCTGGGCGCCATTCTGCAGGTGGGCGCGTCGCGTTTCCGGGTGATCGGCGTGATGGCGCCCAAGGGCCAGGTTCTGGGATTCGACCTCGACGACACCGTCTACATCCCCACCGCACGTGCGCTGGAAGTGTTCAACCGCGAGGGGGTGATGGAAATCCACGTCGCCTACAAGCCCGGCTCGCCGCTCAAGGCGGTGGTCGAGGATGCCAGACGCATCCTGGTGGCGCGCCACGGCCGCGAGGATTTCACCCTGACCCCGCAGCAGCAGATGCTCGACACGCTGGGTACCGTGCTGGACGTGCTGACCTTCGCGGTGGCGGCGCTCGGCGGCATTTCGCTCCTGGTCGGCGCAGTGGGGATGGTCACGCTGATGCATATCGCGGTGGCGGAACGGGTCGCCGAAATCGGCCTGCTCACCGCGCTGGGCGCCACGCGGGCGCGCATCCGCACCCTCTTCCTGATGGAATCGACGGTGCTGTCGACCCTGGGCGGACTCGGTGGCCTGGCCATCGGCGCCGGCACCGCCTGGCTACTGAAGACCACGGTGAGCGGGCTGCCGGTCAACACGCCATGGGATTACGCCCTCGGCGCACTGGCCGTGTCGGTGCTGATCGGGTTGGCCGCCGGCGTCGTCCCCGCGATGCGTGCCGCCCGTCTCAACCCGGTGGACGCGCTAAGGACGGAGTGATTCGGGCAGGCAACCTGTCACGGACTTCCGACGCAAGAAAGTCGGAGTCCTTTGGGGCATACGATCTTTCATGGACTTCAGTCCATAGAAAGTCGGAGTCCTTTAGGGCTCGTAGCCTTCGCGGTGAGTCGCGTTGATGGTGCGCAACAGTTCCCGGAAGGGAATGTTGCGCTCGTGTTTCTTGAACAGGGGCATGAAGGCCAGATCCTCGCCCTTTCCCACCCCCGCATAGTTCCCCGACGCCATCACTTCATGCAGCTCGCGCAGCATCTTGTCCAGATCGTCAAGAAAGGGCGTATACGCCGATGCCTCGTCGTCATCGTGCTCCAGGCAGGCGCGCAGTTCATCCACTTCGTAGACGGCTTCATGCACCAGATCGATCAGTTGATTGAAGTCTTTGGCTTTTTTCATGTTCGTGTGGCGTGTGTTGGGTCGAAGCGCAAGGCTTTCGTTTTACAGGCGCTGCAATCAGGATTGTGCTTTGGACGGGTCGGCAGACTGCGCCTTGGCCTGCTTCAGGATATCTTCCCGCACATGGTTCATCTGCTCTACCGCCTGCATGAAGGAATCCAGCGGCATGACCAGGCGCAAGGCAGGTGTGAAGGTGGCCTGATTCTTTTCCGTATCGACGGATTCCAGGCGGGCAAAGTCGAGTCGGGCGATGCCCTGGTTGATGCTCATGTTGATCAGGCGTTCGGCGAATAGGTCTTGCATGGGGTCTCCCGGATAGTTTGGATGGGCTTGCTTGGAGGTTAGATTTTACGCCTTAACCGCCCGCCACACGGCAACTCCCGTCCCACATCGGCGCTTTCGGACTTTTCGCGTCATGGATCCGTCGACGGAGTCCTGCCCCGTGCGGTCCTCCAGCTCTGGATCGACGCGTCACCCATGTCAGAGCTTCGGAATGTGCAGTGTCTTGCTGATCATCAACGAGCCGGAAACCGCGAACATCAACACCAGCGGGTGGAACGGCCAGGGACCGATGTAGGTCATGCCAAACCAGAGCTGGGCACCGGTCGCACCGTTCACGGCGGCGATGGCGATGGCGATGACGAGCACGAGCGAGCTGGGGATCGGCGTACCCTCGAAATACCGGACCTTGTCGCTGCCTTGCGCGAGCGCCTCGGCGGTGATGTTGTAGCGGGCGAGCCGGCTCACTCCACAGGCAACGAAGTAGATCAGAATCACGCGATCCCAGAGGCCGTCCATGCCGGCTCCAAAGGCGAGGATTGCCGGCGCAATGCCAAAGGAGATCACATCGGCCAGGGAATCCAACTCGCGTCCCAGCGACGAGGTTTTCTGGCGCCAACGGGCGACACGGCCATCGAATACGTCAAATACAAACGCCAGCAGAATCAGGGCGCAGGCAAAGAGCAGGTTCAGTACGTCCTGGCTCCGCAAGTAATCCATTGTGGCGAACAGCGCACCGACACCGCAGGCAGCGTTCCCCAAGGTAAACCAGTCCGCCAGATGGAAGCTGCGGATCATCGAGAGATGCTTGGCGTGTTTCATGACGCGGGACCCTCAATCAGACCAATTGGGCCCCATCATATAGGCGAGGTTGGGGACACGCATTGGTTTTTGCCCCCTGGCCAGCCACGGCAGATTTCCGCATCCAGAACGATGAGAAGTCAACCCCATGTCCCCACGCCCTCCTCGACTTTCCGTGAAACCCGGCGAGTGCTTAACCGGCATGCGGCGTGGTGCTTGCGCCAAGGTTTCTTGAGATACTCGGCTATTCGCAACTGCCGGACGGCCGAGTCGCCGCCTGCCTGAGCCACGCATCATGGAAAATCTGCTCTACTGGGTCGGCCTGGCAGCGGTGGCGGTTTTTGCCCTCACCGGCGTGCTGGATGCCGGGCGCAAGAATATGGATCTGGTTGGCGTGGTGATGGTGGGATTGGCCACCGCACTGGGGGGCGGCACGGTGCGCGACGTGCTGCTGCAGCGCCCGGTGTTCTGGCTCAGTGATCAGGTCTATCTGGTCGTCGCCCTAGCAACCACGCTGATCATCTTCTTCGCGGTGCGCGGCCTGCGCCTGCCGCCGCGCCTGTTTCTCATCCCCGATGCCATCGGCCTGGCGCTGTTTACCATCGTCGGCACCCAGATCGCGCTGGAATGGAATGCGCCTTGGCTGGCAGCGAGCCTGCTGGGGGTGATTACCGGAGTGGTCGGGGGCGTGGTGCGCGATGTGCTGTGCAATGAGGTCCCCCTGGTATTCGTGCGCGGCGAGCTTTATGTGTCCGCAGCCTGGCTGGGAACCCTGGTGCTGATCGGCCTGCAGGCGCTGGCGGTATCTCCCGTGATCGCAGCCTGGGCGGGAATGGCGACCGTTCTGGGTCTCCGCCTGGCTGCCATGGCATTCCGCATCACACTCCCCACCTACTCTGAACGCAAGTAGGCGCTGCCCGGTTTATGACGCAGCCAACAGATGTGTGTCGATTCAGTTAACATCGAAGTGTCCGAATTGAACGGGCCGAGTCATGACCATGCCTGAACTTTCCGCCGAAACCGATCGCTTCATCGCCGAGCTCGATGCCGCAGTCGAGGCACACATGAACTGGACGCGCCGGATTCTGCGCTGCGCCGTGCTGAAAACCTCTCCCGGCGCGGATGTGCTCGCGCCCCTGGCCCACACCCTCTGCCAGTTCGGGGGCTGGTACACGGCAAATCTGGAGCACTTCGAGGCCATTGACGCGGTGGCCGCCCATCGCGTCGAGCGGGTGCACCAGGATATGCACGATGCGATTCGCGCCATCTGCTCCGACATGCTGGCCGGGCAACCCGGCAAGCATGGCGATGTCGATGCATTCGAGCACTCCCAGTCCGAACTGCTGGTTCTGCTTGCGCGCTTCAAGACGTCGATCCTGTCCAATGCGGTCCGCTACGACCCGTTGACCGGATTGCCCCTGCGATACGGCATCGAAGGCGACTTCACCCAGCAGCAGAAGGACGCCCGACGCAACCGCAATCTGTTCTACGTGGCACTGATCGACATCGACCACTTCAAGCGCATCAACGACAGCTATGGTCATCCCGTGGGTGACCGGGTGCTGCGTGAACTCGCCGACACCATGAGTCGCAACCTGCGAGGCAATGAACCGCTGTACCGCTTCGGCGGAGAGGAGTTTCTCTGGCTGTTGCAGTGCAAGTCCGCAACAGACGCTGAACTATCGGCGCATCGCCTTCTGACCACCATACGCACGACGCCCGTTCCAATTGCCAATGACCAGACCGTGACCCTGACCGTCACCCTCGGCTTGGCTCAGGTTGGCGATCACGAGGAACTGGCCAGTGCCCTGGAACGCGCCGACGTGGCGCTCTACAAGGGGAAAGAGACGGGGCGCGATCGCTTCGTCATTGACCTGCTTGGCCACGACAAGTCGATCCACCCAATGGAGCCCCGCGCAGCGAGCGAAGCCGCCGGCATCCTGAAACAGAAGTCATAGACGTGATTGGCAGGGGATCCTCCGCTGCCTGCGGCAAAAACTGCGTCGCCACTTCGAGAACCTGCCATGCAAAAAAACAGGGGCCGAGGCCCCTGTTCTTATTGGACGCCTGAACCGTCTCAGCGCTTGGCCGGCTTGGCGGCAATCTCCTCCAGACGACGCGCCTTGATGACCTGCCCGTTCAACGCGGCTTCCTTGGCGCTGCCGCCGTAGGCCACGACCATCAACTGGCTGTAATACATCACCGGAATGTTGAACTTGGTTCCGTAGCGCTTGTTGATCTGGTCCTGATAGATCTCGACGTTGGCCTGGCACAACGGGCACGGCGTGACGATCATTTCAGCGCCGTGATCGTAGGCCGATTCGACGATGTCCTTGATCTGCGCCTGCGCCTTCTCGGGCTCGGAGAACGCCAGCGCGCCGCCGCAGCAGGTCACCTTCATGTCGTATTCGGGGATCGATTCGGCGCCCACCATCTCGACCATCTTGTCGAGGTACTTGGGGTTCTCGAACGACTCGCCGGCGACGCCGAACGGACGGTTGGTCTGGCAGCCGACGTAACCGGCGATCTTGACGCCCTCCAGGGGGCGCACAACGTGCTTGGCCATCTCGTCGAAACCGATATCCTCGATCAGCACCTCGACCATGTGGCGAATCTCGGGCATCTCGTTGATCGTGAGACCGGCTTCCTTCAGCGCTTCGCGGGTGTCGGCCAGCAGCGTGTCGGAATGTGACAGCCGTTCGCGGGTTTCGCGCGCACCCAGCCAGCAGGCGGCACAGGTGGCGACGATTTCCTGCCCGGGCAGGTTTTTCTCGGACAACGCGAAGTTGCGCGCATTCATTACGTGGCGCGGCAGTTCACCCGCCTCGGCGTAGCCGATCGACGCGCCGCAGCAGTTCCAGTCGGGGATCTCGGTGAGTTTGACGTCGAGCGTCTTGCACATCGCCTCGACCGAAGTCAGGTAGTTGGATGCGGAAGCGCCCTTCTGCGACGAACAACCGGGGTAAAACGCGTATTCATGTTTGGCCATTTCTGTCTCTCTCCTCAGCCAGCCATCTTGGCGGCCTTGCGGCTGCGCTCGATCTCATAGGCTTTCTTCAGCATCGCCTGGATGCCCTTCTGGTCCTTGCACTTGTGGCCGCCGAACAGTTCCATCACGTTCAGCCGCCCGGCCTTGACCAGTCCCAGCGCGACCGACTGCATGGCCATGCCGTTCTTCACGCCCTGGGCGAAACCGTCCTTGAAGTAGAGCCCCATCGACAGCTTGAGCTCGTTGACACGCCCGGTCTTGGTCGCGTTCTTCCAGAACAGGCCGCTGAAGAAGCGCGTGGCCTGCATCTTCGGCGCCATGCCGATGCGGTGCGCGTATTCGGCGATGCCGTGCATGATGTGAGTGATCGGCAGCTTGCGCGGGCAGCGCACGATGCAGTTGTAGCACGAGGTGCAGTTCCACATCGAGGTCGACGTCAGCACTTCCTCGCGCTTGCCGGCGCGGATCATCATGAAGAGTTCCTGCGGCGGATGTTCCCACGCGCTCTGGAAGTTGGTCGGACAGGAACCGGAGCAGACGCCGCATTGCATGCACATCTTGACCCAGTCGCCCATCTCGACCTGTTCTTCGATTTCCTTCAGGAAGTTGTTGCGGTATTTCTCCGCCAGTGCGGTGTTTGCGCTCATGTCGGGTCTCCTGTCAGAAGCCTTTGAACGGGCTGGGGCCAACGGCGACCAGCTCGGCGGCGTACTTGTTGATCATGTCGGGCACCCGCTCGATGTCGGTGATGGCGACTTCGAGATCGCGCACGCGCTCTTTTTCCAGATTCAGCGTCTTCAGCGTGTCGTCGATCTTCGACAGGCGCACGCGGCCCAGTTCCGAACCCTTGACGAAGTGGCACTGGTACTCGTCGCCGGACTTGCAGCCCATCATCATCACGCCGTCGTAGCCGGCGTTGAGCGCATCGGTGATCCAGATGGTGTTGACCGAACCGAGGCAGCGGATCGGGATGATGCGCACGAAGGCCGAGTACTCGTTGCGGCTCATGCCGGCCATGTCGAGCGCCGGGTAGGCGTCGTTCTCGCAGGCCAGGATCAGGATGCGCGGCTTTTCGGAGAACTCGTCTGGGATGTCGACCGCCTTGATCTGCGCGCCGACGGTGTTGACCGAGTAGTTCTCGAACGAGATCACGCGCACCGGGCAGGCACCCATGCAGGTACCGCAGCGACGGCAGCGCGATTCGTTGAACACCGGGAAGCGCTTCTCGTCCTCGTCGATGGCGCCGAACGGGCATTCCACCGTGCAGCGCTTGCACTGGGTGCAGCCTTCAAGACGCACTTTCGGGAACGACAGGTCGCCCGAACGCGGATGCGCGGCGCGGCCGAGTTCGGCGTTTTCCAGCGCCTGGATCGCCTTAAGCGCGGCCCCGGTGGCATCCTCGCGCGCCTGCGCGATGTCCATCGGACGACGCACCGGGCCAGCGGTGTAGATGCCGGTGCGGCGGGTTTCGTAAGGGAAGCAGATGAAGTGCGAGTCGGTAAAGCCCTGCTTCAGTTGCGGCACGTCCGGGCCCTGACGGTAGGTCAGGTTGAGGATGGAAATCGGCTTAACTTCCACCGTGCCTGCGGCTGACGGTTCGCCTTCCTGACCTTCGACCTGCGGCTTGGTCAGCGCGTCGATGTTGATGCCCGAGTTCGCCACCTGGCCAGTCGCGAGCACCACCAAGTCGACGTCGACGACGGCGGCATCCGTGTCGTCGAGGATGAGATCGTGGAATTTCACGGTGCTGGTGGCGCCGTTGGGCACCACCTGGGCAACCTTGCCCTTGGTGAAGATCACGCCCTTTTCCTGCGCGCTGCGGTAGAAGTCTTCGCCGTTGCCGGGGGTGCGCAGGTCGGTGTAGATGATGGTGGTGTCGACGCTCGGGTTGGCGTCCTTGAAGTACATCGCCTGCTTGATGCTGGCGTTGCAGCAGAAGCCCGAGCAGTACGACAGGTGCGTGCCGCTAGGGTCGCGCTGCCCGGCGCACTGCACGAACACCACCGACTTCACCGGCTGGCCGTCCGACGGGCGGCGGATCACGCCGTCACCTGCCGCCGCAGCGGTTGCCAGGGCTTCGAGTCCGGCCTGGTCGACCACGTTGGGCGACTTGCCGCCGCCGAGTTCCGGCAGCTTGTTCATGTCATAGAGCGTGAAGCCGGTCGCCTGCACGATGGCGCCGATGTCTTCGGTGTGGGTCGCGCCCGATTCGGTGGCGATATCGACCACGAAGCGGCCCGGCGCACCGTCGGTCTTGGCAATCGTGGCGTTGAGGTAGACCTTGATGTTGCTGTCGCCCTGCACCTGCGAGACCAGGTCGGCCACGCCGGTGTCGGCGGGCGACTTGTAGGGTTCGTGCACCGGCACGCGCTTGTAGAGCTTGGCCGCCCAGCCGCCCAGCGCGCCGGACTTCTCGACCAGCACCACCGGGTAGCCGGTCTTCGACGCTTCGATCGCCGTGGTCATGCCGGTCACACCGCCGCCCACCACAAGCAGGGTCTTGCTGCTGCCGGTGTTGGTATTGCCGCCGGGCGCGGTCATCGCCTTGACTTCAGCGCAGCCCATGCGAATGTAGTCTTCCGCCATGTCCTGGGTGGTTTCGCGTGCCTCCTCGGTGTCGGGGCGGATCCAGATCACGCCTTCACGCAGGTTGGCGCGCGCCACTGCGTTTTCGGGGAAGTAGAACGCTTCGGTCTTGGCGCGGCGCGAACAGGCGCCGATCATGATGTGGGTGACGCCCTCGTTGGCGATGTCGTTCTTGATCATCGCCACGCCGTCGGCGTTGCACAGGAAATCGTGCGACTTCGCCAGCGGCACCTTGCCGTCCTTCTGCGCGATCTTGACCAGCGCGTCCGCATCGAGACGCTCGCCCAGTCCGCAGCCCTTGCAGATATACGCTGCGACTTTGATGTCAGCCATGTTTAAGCCTCCGCCTTTGCTACTTTGTTGACCACCTGGATGGCGCGTAATGCCGCCGCCGTGGCCGATTGCACGGCACGGTTCACGTCCAGCGCGTTCGACGCGCAGCCGGCGCCAAACACCGCGCCGTTGGACGGGTCGGCCTCGATGAAGCCGCTGGAATCCGCCACGATGTGGCCGGGAATGTTGATGCCCTTGACCGAGGGCTCCATGCCCACCGCCAGCACGACCAGATCATGCGGTGTGGTGTAGCGCTTGTAGCCTTCGGTGTTGACGCCCCAGCACACCGGGTTGCCGTTCTCGTCTTCGGAAATGCGCGCGACCTTGGACTTGATGAAGCTGACCGAGGGGTCGGCCTGCACCTTCTGGTAGAAGTCCTCGAAGCGGTCGATGGCGCGGATGTCGATGTAGTAGATGGTCGACTTGCCGTCTTCCGGATACTTCTCGCGCACATAGTGCGTCTGCTTGAGCGACGCCATGCAACAGATCCTGGAACAATGGCGCAGATGGTTCTCGTCGCGCGAACCGGCGCACTGGATGAAGGCGATGTTCTTCGCTTCCTTGCCATCACTGGGGCGCAGGATCTTGCCGCCGGTGGGGCCATGGATGTCGGCGAGGCGCTCGAATTCGACGCTGGTGATGACGTTCTTGAAGCGGCCGTAGCCATAAGGCTGAATCTTCGCCGCGTCGTAGGGCTGCCAGCCGGTCGCCCACACCACCGCACCCGCCTTGACCTGGATCGTCTCCTCTTGCATGTCGAGGTCGATCGCGCCGTACTTGCACGCTGCTTTCGCCTTGTCGGCATCGGCCGTGCCGATGATCGCCGTGTCCAGCACGTAACGTTGCGGGTAGGCCATCGCGTTCGGCAGGAAAGCCGCCTTGTGCTGGCCGAGGTTGTAGTTGAAGGGGTCGTCCACCTTCATCTCGACCGCGCGCTCGCAGTCGCCGCAGGCGGTGCAGTTCTCGTTCACGTAGCGCGGCTTGATCTTGATGGAAGCGGTGTAATTACCGGTGCCGCCCGAGAGGCCGGTCACTTCGGCCAGCGTCAGCACGCGCACGCGGGGATTGTTCTTCAGGCGGCGCAGGTTGATTTCCAGACCGCAGGTGGGATGGCACAGCTTGGGAAAGTAGCGATACAGCTGGGAGGTGCGTCCGCCCAGCGCGGGATTTTTCTCAACCAGAACAACGTTCTTGCCGGTTTCGGCCGCTTCGAGCGCGGCGGTCATGCCGGAAATCCCGCCGCCCACCACGAGTATGGTCTCGTTGGTCGCAACATGCTCCGTCATTGTTGTTTCCTCCATCCGATGGATGCAAAGTGGTCAGAATCCACCCGGGAATTTCCTCCCGGATAGGCGGGTTTTTAGCCCGGAATGAATCCATGGAATGGTACTCCGAAGGCCACACCCGCCGCCACGGGCAAGTGCGCTATCTCAATCGAAGTTTTCTATGCGGGAATAAGAGGAAGTGCCAAAACGCCCGTTACACGTGGGGGGTAACGGGCGGCAGCACCGAGGCCGGGGCTGCCTCGACGGTGACGATCTCGAACGCCATGCTGGCGAGGTCGGCCATGATGTAGGTGGGTGGCGCACCGACACCCCCGACGGTGCCGGGGTTGATCAGCCAGGTATGGCCCCCCTTGACGGTGGCGACCCGCGCGATGCTGGATTTGTGGTCGTGCCCGCAGCACACCAGGTCGTAATCGCCGGTACAGGCGAGCGCGTGCGCGTAATGGGGATAGTGCACCAGGAACAGGTTGCGGTCGGCCAGGGTAAAGGCCGCGTCCTGGCCGTGGTAGCGCACCACGCTGTTGGGCTCCGCAGCGAGCCGCGACATGTTGTAGAGGTCACCGGTGTTGTTGCCGTGGATGACGTGCACCGGCAGTTCGTATTTCTGCAGCACCCGCAGCGTGGTCGGCGCGACCACGTCGCCGCAATGCAACACCGCTTCCGCCCCGTGCGCCTTGGCATCCTCGACCGCCGCGCCCAACAGCCTCCGGTTGTCGTGGGAATCGGAAACGATGCAAACCTTCATCAGAAGGCGGGCTTGTCTTTGGCGTTGCGGTAGCGTTCCACCCCGGCGAGGATTTCGGCGCGGGCGTCGTCCACGCCGCTCCAGCCTTCGACCTTGACCCATTTGCCTTGCTCGAGGTCCTTGTAGTGCTCGAAGAAGTGGGAAATCTGCGCCAGCAGCAGCGACTGCAGGTCTTCGGGCCTGTGCACGCCCTTGTAGAGGCCGCAGAGCTTGTCGACCGGCACCGCCAGCAGCTTGGCATCGACTCCGGCTTCGTCGGTCATTTTCAGCATGCCGATGGGACGGCAGCGCACCACCACCCCGGTGATCAGCGGAATCGGCGTGATGACCAGCACATCGACCGGGTCGCCATCCTCGGACAGGGTGTGGGGGATGTAGCCGTAATTGCAGGGATAGTGCATGGCAGTCGACATGAAGCGGTCGACGAACATCGCGCCGGACTCCTTGTCGACTTCGTACTTGATGGGTTCGCCGTGGGCCGGGATTTCGATGATGACGTTGAAATCGTCGGGCAGGTTGCGGCCGGAACTGACGCGGTCGAGGCTCATAGCGTTCGGGGAGAAAACGGGAAAGGCCGGATTATACCTGCCTGTCGCCGGGCTTCGCTCGCCCGTATAATTCAACTTTTTGCATGCTGTTCTCCCCCGCCGCCCCTCCCTCAGGTCACCGCCAGTCGGGCCTCGCCGGCGCCGCCGATGCGCTTTATCTGGCCGAGTTCGCGCGCCGCGCCGCGCCGCTGGCCGTGGTATGCGCCAGCGCGTGGGACGCGCATCGCTTAACGGAGGAACTGCGCTGGTTCGACCGTGAATTGCGGGTGTGCGCCTTCCCCGACTGGGAGACCCTACCCTACGACACGTTTTCGCCGCACCCCGACCTGATTTCGGAACGGCTGGCAACGCTGTACCAGATCTCGCGCGGCGAATTCGACATCGCCGTGGTGGCGCTTTCCACCGCGCTGTACCGGCTGGCGCCGCCCGCCTTCCTGGCCGCGCATACGTTTTTCCTCAAGCAGAAGGACACGCTCGACGAGGCCGCCTTCCGCGCGCAGATGGCGCTCGGCGGCTACACCCATGTGAACCAGGTGTTCGCGCCCGGCGAGTTCTCGATCCGCGGCGGGCTGATCGACCTCTTCCCCATGGGCAGCGCCCTGCCCTACCGCATCGACCTGTTCGACAACGAAATCGAGACGCTGCGTGCGTTCGACGTCGATACCCAGCGCAGCATCTATCCAGTGAACGAAGTGCGGCTGCTGCCGGCGCGGGAATTTCCGCTCGACGAGACCGGCATCACCCGCTTCCGGCAGAATTTCCGCGAACGCTTCGAGGGCGACCCGTCGAAATCCAAGCTGTACAAGGACGTCAGCAATGGTCTGGCGCCGGCGGGCATCGAATACTACCTGCCGCTGTTTTTCGAGGCGACCGCGACGCTGTTCGACTATCTGCCGAAGCACACCCGGCTGGTCACCC
>Ga0316605_10001281_pt1 | contig 14675 bp, 17 predicted proteins | sample OWC_soil_day20_n_FD_207666 | JGI IMG/M metagenome (GOLD analysis project Ga0316605, IMG submission 207666) | Wetland soil microbial communities from Old Woman Creek delta, Ohio, United States - OWC_soil_day20_noCT | ecosystem: Environmental > Terrestrial > Soil > Wetlands | place: USA: Ohio... | reverse complement strand
GGCGAGATCGCGGGGGGTGCGGATATTACGGGTGCAATCCAGCAGGAGTGTTTAAGAGCACGAACACTGGCGCCCGCTGGAGCGAAGTCAACACCGGCTTGCCCGACACATATGCCAATGTTTACGCGCTGGCCATTGATCCCCAGAGCCCGACGACGGTCTACGCCGCGCTCTCGGGAGATTGCGGGTAATCAGGGTTCCAACGGCTGTGTATAAGAGCACTGACAGTGGGAAAAGCTGGCCGCCACCGGCCTGACCCAACCGGTCAGCGCGCTAGCCATCGACCCGAGCACCCCAAGCACGCCCTACGCCGGGACCGATGCGGGCGTACTTGATTTCGAGCTAGCCCCACCGACACCCACGCCCACGGCGACGCCCAAGCCAGCGGCGGCGGTTGCACGGTGAAACGCCCAATGACGGCAGGGCGGCGTGGTGGCTCCTTGTTCCGGGGGCTTTCAGGCAAACACGGAGCACTGTTGCAGGCGTTGTGACTCCTAACGATTTGCCTTTCGACAGCGCCGCACGGCGAGCAGATCGCCGTGCGGCGCTGCTGCGAAGGGCATGCGCGGGAGCGGTCTTGTATACGAAAGAAGGGAACCTGCAACAATCCCCTTTTTCTCGCACTGCAAGAGGAGGCTAGAAGGTCTCGCCGAATGTGAGATATACGAGACCTTGCTCTTCTTCGCTGAAGCCCACGTCGATACGCGCGATGAGGGCTGACGACAGCGCGATGCGCAGGCCACCACCATAGCTGTATTGCAGATGCGACACATAGTGGATATCGGGCCGCGCGGCGTGGAACTCGTGGTTGATTTCGGTGCTGTCCAAGAACACCCGACCGGTTTCGCCGAACAGGACCCCGTCCAGCTTCACGTGCCAGAGGTTGAAGAAGTCAAATTCTTTCAGCAGACCCCGGGCCTCGAGGTTGATCAGTAGGCGTTTCTTGCCGGCGAACCGACGCGGAAAGAAACCGCGCAGACTGTCGGCTCCACCGAGGTCGGTCAGTTCCCAGAACGGGAGCTCGCCAGATGGTCCGTCCATCCAGACCCCGTCGAGCCGCGCTCCGGTCACCAGACGCTTGTCGAACCAGGGATAGAGATAGCCTGCATCGCCGACGACGCGCGTGAACTCGAAATTGCTCCACAGTGCTTTGTCGGTGTGACTCGCCTTGACGAGGACCAACCAACCGCGCGTCGGGTGGGTAATATCATCACGATCATTCCACACCAGCGACAGCGACAACGGGTTGCTCTTGCCCCCATTGACTCCCGGCATCCCTGCAAAGCCGCCCTCTGAAGCTGGATCCTGAGTGAAGGGGCACGGAACCAAACCGCCGCAGTCGTCACGTTGATCGCCATGCCGGATGTCGACCTCGCGAAACATCACGCTGAAATTCAGTGACACGCGCGGCAGAAGGCGCCAGCCCAACGCGAGGACCCCGAACATATCCTGGTACGCATGGGTCGAAGCGGGATCGGGGCCCCGATCGTTGTTTCCCAAGCCGAAGAACTCCCGTTCCGGGTCGTAGCGGACTTTTCCGTACGCGGTAATCAGAAAACGATCGCCGAAGAGATGCGGCTGCATGATCTTGATGCCATGAGACTGCTGGTTGTTGAGGGCAGCATACGTCGCGTCAACGTCCAGCGTGATGCCGGTCCGGAGGAGATTGCGGTGCGTGAATTTGACCCCGACCACTGGCCCGGTATCCGGCCCGTACCCCAGTTGCGGCACAACGGCCCATTGCCGTCCCTCGGCTTTGCCGTGCGACTCCATCTGCGGAATCAGCAGGTCGGAAATGTCTTCCTCGGTGACTAACTCTTCGATCGCCCGTGCTGCGGGCGCAGCAAGGCATGTGATCACAAGACTGAAAATGCCAATGGCCGCCGTCAGTATCGACAATGTGGTGGCTGGGTCCGGCGCGCCTCGCCGTCGTTTTCCGCCAAGCTGCATGGCTGGATCAACGGAGCCATTGCTGTGCCAGTCAGAACGGAACCAAATGACAACGTCAAAAGCCCACAACGTCTTGCCGCATGTAAAGATTACACCACAATACGCCGAAAGTTCCTCCGCGGCGGCGAGACATCGCATAATCGATTCTAATCTAGTGGAAGATCCGGCCGATGCCCAGAGCCGCTACACCCCCTGGTGATGTCTCGGTTGAACGTTCTGCGATTGGTGAAGCGCGGTGGCTGGGCGTCGTCGTTCTCTTTGCCACCGGCGGCGCGTATCTGGCTGGTCTTTGTCCTCGGTCGTCGGTTCAGCGGGTTGGTCGCCATCCAGCCCGGACATACGCTGGTCACAAATGGTGTCTATGGCGTCGTCCGCAACCCCAGCTATCTGGGGTTGCTCATCAGCTCGCCGGGATGGGCCTTGGCTTCTCGTGCGGGGGTTGGCGTGCTGCTCACGGCGCTTCTTGTCCCGCCGCTTCTCGCCCGCATACGCGCGGAGGAGGCGTCAACCGGTCTCGTCGTTGCGGTTCCATCGCTCACCACCCCTAACCCCTCCGGAGCTGGCAGGCTATGAGATCGGGGCCAGGCGCTTACCGGACACCCCAGCCTTTGAGCCCTGACCAGCCTACGCCACAGACCCGCGCGCCGCTGGCCCGAGACCGTCTCGGTTTTTGCGGGGCGCAAGCGGGACAGTCCCGTTAGGAAGCCTGTCCCGCCTGCCGTTGTGGAAGAACGTCGTCAGACGGCACGGGGGGCGTCCGTACGAGAGCCGGCCGGTTGATCAGCGTGCGGAGGCGATCCACTTCATGCTCGGGGAGTGTCTCGTGAAGCCACTGTTGGAGGTCAGGGGGTAGCGTGACGGGAGCCGGATCGATGAGCTCGGGAAAGCGGAGGCTCGACCAAAGCCAGTCCTCAGCGCGCTGGACCAAACCGGCACGCACTGGATTCTGCAGCACGTAGCGGAAGACGGTGAGAAAATGGTCGTCGGTCACGACGGGGAACGTCTTGAACCGATCCTGCCAGAGGTGCCCGCTGGTCCGGTGATGAGCGTGGTAGCGGCGCACGTGGCTGGTCATCCAGCGGTGCATAAACATCCCGAGGGTTCTCGGGGTGTCGGCGTGGAGCAGGAAGTGGAAATGGTTGGGCATGAGGCAGAAGCAGAAGGCGCGCACCAGATGTTTCGCTTTTGCGTTGCCGAAGCAGCGCAGAAAGGCGTGGTAGTCACCGTCCTTGTGAAAAATCACGGTTCGATCATTGCCGCGGTTGAGGACGTGAAAGAGGTGAGCGTTGAGCTGGGCGCGCGCAATGCGTGGCATGGGGACAGTCCCTTTCGACGGGGACAGTCCCGCTTGGACGACAGCAGGCCAGCGGGACTGTCCCCTTTGACTCAGTGAAATGCGCGATCCAGGCTACGATACTGAATCGCCTCCGCCACGTGCGCGGCAGTGATCGCCGCGACCGCATCGAGATCGGCGATGGTGCGTGAGACCTTCAATATCCGCGTGTAGGCGCGGGCGCTGAGGCCGAGCTTGGTCATCGCCGTCTCGAGGAGCTTCTCGGCGGCGGCCTCGATGCGGCAGAAGCGTTTCAGATCGCGCGGACTCATCTGCGCGTTGCAGAACACTTTACGACCCTGGAAGCGTGCCAGCTGTACGGCGCGCGCCCGGTCGACGCGGGCACGGATGTCCGCCGATGATTCCCCCGACGACTGATCGGCTAGCTCCTTGTACCGCACCGCCGGCACCTCGACCTGGATGTCGATGCGGTCGAGCAGCGGCCCGGAGATCTTGGCGCGGTAGCGCTGGATCTGCAGAGCTGAGCAGGTACATTCATGGGAGGCGTCTCCCTGAAATCCGCACTGGCACCCATTTGTCCTCAAACTTACGTAGCGCGAACCCCACGATTGCCGTGCCTGTTGTCGTGCGGTTCGACGAGAACTACCCGAAAGAGCTCAACACCCTCGGCGACCACCTGCGAAAGAGACGGCTCGACTTGGGCCTCCTCCAGCAGGACGTTGCCCAACAATTAGGCGTGACGGCCGGGACCGTCTGGCAGTGGGAACGGAACCGTAAAGAACCCGAGACCCGTTCCCTTCCAGCGGTGATTGCCTTCCTTGGGTACCAGCCGATCCCGCCGAGCCATTCCTTTCCGGAAGCCCTTCGGACACTTCGCCGGGCCGCCGGTCTCTCGCAGGAGCAACTGGCCCAGCGTGCGCGCATCGACGAGAGCACGATCGCCAAGTGGGAGCGGGGCAAAACGCTTCCGTTCCCGGCGACGTTCGAGCGCCTCGGTCGCTACTTCAAGAAGATCGGCCGACCGCTGCCCGAGTTCGGACCCGAGGCGCTCTACGGTCCCGAGCGGCGCCAAGAAGCCGCACGACGGGCCTGGCGCGGCAGGAAGAAGCGCCTTCCCAGTTCCGTACAGTCTTCAAAGCGGCGGCCGGCCGCGCCTCGTTGAGTGCCGCGGACGGGGGCACGCCTGTTGGCAAGGGCGAAGACGTGACTGGACGACACCCGTCGACATCAGTTCCAACAACACGCCCGGTTTGACGGCTGAAATAGTCGCGGGCCAGCAGTTAGCCTTGGAGAGCGACTTCCGGATGGCGCGCCTGCACCATGCGCCGGAAGCCGTCGTGCCAATCGACCCGGGCAGTAACCGGCGAGGTCTTCGATGGCGCTGACGAAGGTTGGAAACAAGCGGAAGATGACGGTGAAGCGGATCGTGGATGTTCGCTTGAAATGACGTCTCGCAGCTCGCTACAAGAAGAAAAAGGGTGACTGGAGCGTGTACGAGCGCCAGCTTCTCGACCTAGTGCGAAAGCGACGGATCGAAGAGACGATCTCTCGGGAGATGCTCGACGGAGGCTGCCCCTTGTCGAGCGAAGACAAGCCCCACCACTGCCACCGCCGTCTTGTCGCCGAATATCTGACCGAGAAGTGGGGCGATATTGAGATCGAGCACATTTCGTAGGTCGTCAGCTAGTAGGAAATGGCCAAATAGTAGCGAGACAACGGCGTCGGGTTTTTCCCACGCCGGTCTATAGTGATCTCAGATGATCTTCGTCAGCTATAGCCACCAGGACGAGACCTGGCGCAAGCGCTTTGAGACCATCTCGAAACCGCTTAGCCGCGCAGAGCCCATGCGCTTCTGGTCCGACCACGACATCAAGGCCGGCGAGTGGGAGAAGCAGATTGAGGCGGCGATGGAAGGCGCGGTCGCCGCCGTCTTGCTCGTCAGCGACAATTTCCTCGCCTCCGATTACATCATGGACAAAGAACTGCCCTATCTTCTCCGCGTGCACAAAACGCGGGGTCTCATGATCTTCTGGGCCTACCTCGAACCCTGCGATATCAGGCGCTACGGGCAGATCAAAAAGTTTCAGGCGATGACCCTGGGTGATCTGAAACCCATGTCCGCGATGAATCAATGGGAGTGGAAACAGACGATGCTGCGCGGCTGCGAAATGATTGACGATTTCCTGAAGGATCTCGAACGCCCGCTCATCAACAAAGCCGTGGCGGGCAGGGCCTTCCCGAAAATTGCCAACATACCCCTGTTGGCCAGGCCAGCTCGGCGGCGGGTCGAAGTGCTGGTCTATGCGGCGGATAGGAGATGGTGGCGCCAGTCCGGCCTCAACCCCGGCGCGACCACGACGAAGATCCAGCTCGGCACCGACGCCACGAAGAAAGGCGCGAAATACACGATTGTGGCCATGACCACCGACCGGCCCCTGACGCGCCAAACCTACCCGAACCTACCTGACTACCGGACGAAATCCGCGGACACTACGCTGTTTCGCGCATGATCCCATGAAGAGGTCATGTCGCCCGGAATTTTTTCGAAGGAGGACGTTAACGTCCAGTAAGGAACCCGCTGCCAGGCAGAAACCGCGCGCGGGAAAGCCCTGGAGCCACAAAACGGCAAACGCGATGTGACAAATGCCGCGCCCGCGCGGATGATACGGGCCAACCCTCGAACCTAGAGGTGAGCCGCTCTACGGTCCCGAGCAGCGGCAAGAAGCCGCGCGACAGGCCTGGCGTGGCAGGAAGAAAGACAGTCGACCGATCCCGCGCCGTGGAGGGCGCCGCAAAGCTTCGGCAAGTGGCCGGTGATGGCCCGTCGTACCGCGGGACTGATGCGTGCCCATGTCGACGAGAGCAGTGTCGTCGAATGGGAACCGGGCAAGACGCGGCCGTTCCCTGCCGCCATTCAGCGTCTCAATCGCTTGTTCACGAAGATTGGTTGGCCATTCCCAGAGTTCGAACCGGAAACGCTCTATGGCCCGGAGCACCGCGCCGAGGCGGCATATCGGTCGTGGCGGGCACGAGCTTACGCGGACGTAGCCGGCTCCTAGACTCGATTTGAGACCGACACGACTATCGGGCTCCGCGATCGCGCGCTGATCGGCACGCTGGTCTATATCTTCGCCCGTGTCGGAGCCGCCCTCGGCATGAAAGTCGAGGACTACGATCCGCAGGGCAAACGCTGGTGGCTCCGGCTGCACGAAAAAGGCGGCAAGCGCCACGACGTTCCGGCGCACCACAGCTTAGAGCAGTACCTCGACGCCTACTGTGACGCCGCCGGTATGTGGGACGACAAGAAGGGGTCCCCCTCTTCCGCACGGTGGCCACCGCTCCGCTGGTTGCGATATAAGAAACCTTCACCGGCACGCAGATGGTCGAGATCCTACGACACGGATCTGCCAAGTGGGGCGCCCGAAGGGGCGCCTTCGTGTGATGACGGCAAGGCGCCAGGCCTCCAATTCGCTGGAGTTGGTCGGAATTGACAATCCTCGCGGTGCGCGAGAGAGTCTCCGGGGCGAATCGTTGCATCCAACCAGTCTGGGCATTTCGGGTGCGCTCGAAGAATGGAGTGAGAGACGGATACGAGCCGGTGGATTCGCAGGTCGGCTGTCGCGGCCGCCCTCGTCATCAGCAGCTTGGTGGCCGTCGCTTGCACCCTCCAGCAGCAGCGAGCCACGATAGCTTCCCCGCCCGGTGGCTCCGGGAGGCCAACCGACACCGCACCGGCAACTGAAGCACAGTCGCCGTCTGCGGCCCGGTCGGAGTTTCTACGCCCACTCTGCCAGACGTTGCGGCAGATGCAGCGCGGTGAGATCATCTCGAACGAGACTGGGGAATACGACCAGGCTGCGTACCTTTTCGCGCGGTTGGCCTCGGTCGCCAGCGATCCCCTTCGGGCGGACCTCCTCTTCGTGCGCGACTTGTTCACAGCAGTGGGCCGGCCCCCGCGCCCGCACGAGAGCGGCCTTTCAGCCTTCGAGAAACTGACCAGACCCGAATTGATTGACGCAGAACAGCGGATCGCCGACCACCTGTCGGCGGAGTGCGGCGCAGAAATCGCGCCACCAACGACCTCGAGTGCCACCGGTGACGAGAGTACGTCGATCTGTCCGGGCTGGCGGCAGCTCGGCAATATCTACACCCATAACCGCTTCCCCTTTATCCTCGACACATCAGGGGCAAACTACTGGAACTTCGTCACCAAACTCACACAGGTGGGCTGGATCGAAATCCATGGACAGTACCCACATGCCAGGTACTTTTCGATCCTGCCAAACGACTTCCAAACCAACAACCTGCAGCAGCTCACCGATGTCCACATCCTTCCTGACCCCGGCAGCGCGAACCCGTTTCGGGGGCCGCTACCGCCAGGCACTGCACGGTACTACACGGTACGCTATACCGTAACTGCCCCACCGCCAGTGCGAAACCCGAATACGTCGTACATCGGAGTAACCAAGGACGGCACGGACCCGAACCCGGCAGCTTGCGTCGTGTACCGCATCTACGGTAGCGATTTCGGATCGCAGCCCAACAGCGGGGGTGTGCCTCTTCCGGCGGTAACGGTATACGCCCCGGACGGCCACGTGACACAACACTTCGACGAATGTGACCCCTATCCCGACGGACCGCCAAGCCGGCCGCAGCATGTCGCACGGTTCCCAACTCTCCCGATCCCTGGCCCATTGGCCCAAGACCCGCCTGCCCTGTCGTTCTCTAGCAACTACCACCTGCCCATCGACTTGCTGGCGAATCCCGATGTCCAATACATGACGGCGTATTACAGTCATCGGTTCGGGCAGATCCTGGTCGCTCGCGCAAAGGCCTTCAGCACGCCGCACACTGCGGCCCGGGAGCCGGTGTACACCCCGGGTAGAGACATTCGCGGTTGGACGATTTGCGGGTACAACTTCTATGCAGGCTATGCCAACGGTTGCATCCTTGACCACGAGGCGCCTGTCGACGCGGATGGCTACTACACGATTGTCGTCTCGACAGTAGCCGACCGGCCCACCACCGCGGATCCGACCCATGGTGTAACGTGGATCGACTGGGGCCCGTATCTCGATGGACAGCTAACCTGGCGACTGTTTCTCAAGGAAAGCCCACTCCTCCAGGAGCTTGCCGCGGCGATCCACAGCGGGCATTCATCCCCTCGTATCGGTCCCTACATCCCATCGTTTACGTATTGCTCGGCGAAGACCTTCGAGGGCGGTGGATGGGCAGCCTGCCGGCGGGCGTAATTGTCGAGAGATTGAGGTTGCGGATTGTAACGCCGCGGACCCGCGGGGGACCGGCGGCGTCTGACCGCGAGTTTGACACTGTCCGATTGCGGTGCCCGATCCTTGCCGCCATCGCCGAAGATCGAGTTGACACCCAGACGTACGAGTACAATGGCGTCAGTCCCCTGAAATTCCTCCTCTCCGGTCGGACCGACCTCGGAAGTATCCTCGGGCGCAAGGACTCTAGATCCAAGCGGTGAGGAGAAGTGCCGTGACGTACCGACCCGACGGCACCCGTGCATCCGGCGAAGGGACTTGGTTTCTACAAGGATTATGCTGATCCGGTTGACGCGCATGGATGGCCTTCTCTCTAAGGTCCTCGGCGGTGCAGACTTTGCGTGATTTGGCGCTCCGCATAACGCCGCTTATCTTACAGCGATCCGTCCAACTTAGGTTCCCGTCGTCGCGTTCCTCAACAACCTTATCACCTTCTCAAGCCACTGCTCGTCTATGATGGTTCCCGTTTTTCCCTGAAAATACGTGAGGTTGTGACCGTGAAGAGCGGGGTCAGTCAAGAGACCCCGTCAATAACGCGCATCTAAGCAATGAGCGAGATCTCGGGGGTCAAGCGGCACGCCGATTCACACACCGCGACCGGTTCCTGTCCCTTGGTTTCTAGTAACCAGTGCGTTCCGTTCTTCTCCACGGCGACGAAGTTCGGTAATCGCACATTCCACGAAACGGGAACGCCTCTCGGCGTGACATCACGACTCAGCGCTGCGGGGAATTGGCATGGTGTCTGCAAAGGCTATCCGGTGCAGTGCGCCGTGCGCCCGAGCTGTTGGCGGTGGACGTGGTCCTCAGTCGAGGCGTGCGCTCAACTTGTCAGCCAATTGGAGGGCGATCTCATGAGAATTCACGCCATGACGTCATCGATTCTTGCGGCATTGTTGACAGGCGCTCTGGGAGGCGGCGCGGCACGGGCACAGAACATCCGCGGCTCCACCACCGCTCCCACCACCGCGAAGGGTTACAACCACCCCAACCAGTTCATGCATCTGCAGGATGTCAAGCCGGCGGACAACATGTACCCGGTGGTCCCCCATCCGGAGCAGGACCAGGCCATGCGGGCCAAGCTCGCAGAGTTGGAGAAACGCGCCGGCAAGAAACCCAACATCTTCATCTTCATCATGGACGATGTGGGCTGGATGGATCCCGGATTTAACGGCGGCGGCGTGGCCGTGGGGAACGACACGCCGACCATGGACCGGCTCGCCAACGAAGGCTTGCTCCTCACCTCGGCCTATTCGACCCCTTCCTGCACGCCGACCCGCGCGACCGTGCACACGGGACAAAACCCGCTGCATCACGGCTTGCTGCGACCGCCGATGTATGGCGAGCCCGGCGGACTCGACGGTGTGGTCACGCTGCCCGCTATCCTCAAGAAGCTCGGGTATGTGACGCAAGGGGTGGGGAAATGGCACATGGGCGAGAACCAGGCGTCACTGCCGCAGAACGTCGGCTACGACGATTATCGTGGCTTCCTCGGTGTGTCGGACATGTACACCGAGTGGCGCGATGTCTACTTCAACCCCGAAATCGCGCTCAACCCGGAACGGTTCGCCATGGTGGAGAAAGAGCAGTTCAACAAATCCGACGTGCATTGTACCGCGCAGCACCCGGAGAAGTGCGACGACGTCAAGCTGATCGATCTGGAGTACATCAAGAATCTGGACCAGGTGTGGATGAAGTACAGCGTCGACTTCATCACGCGGATGAAAGGCAGCAAGCAGCCGTTCTTCCTGTATCACGCGACGCGCGGCTGCCACTTCGACAGTTACCCCAATGACGAGTGGGCCGGACGCTCCGCGGCACACACGAGTTACAGCGACTGCATGGTGGAGATGGATTATATCCTTGGCGAGCTGGTCAAAGCGCTGCACGCGACAGGGCAGCTCGAGAATACGCTGATCTTCCTCACCTCCGACAACGGACCCGAATGTGAGATCCCGCCGCACGCGCGCTCACCGTTCCGGGGGTGCAAGGGGTCGAGCTGGGAGGGTGGTGTGCGCGTGCCGACGTTCGCCTACTGGACGGGGACGATCAAGCCGCACAAGTCCGACGGCCTCTTCGACCTTACCGATCTCCTGCCCACCATCGTGTCGATCGCCGGGCATTCCGGCAAAGAGCTTACCCAGTTCTTCCCAAAGACCACCTATATCGACGGCGTGGATCAGGCTTCCTTCTTGATCGCGGACAACGGCCAGTCGGCGCGTCGCAGCCGGCCCTATACATTGAATCAGTACTTCAGTGCCATGCGCGTCGACGAGTTCAAATACATCTTCACCGCGGAGATCGAGGATTCCTTCTTCCAGAAAGGGTACACGGGTGGCTTCAGCGGCGGCATCATGACGGACACCGGCGGTGTCATCGTCGTCAACCTCTATACCGACCCACAGGAAGACGTGAATAGCGGTATCCGCCACATCCCGGCGGCGGGACCGGCGGTGGCTGCGGCTGGAGACTACATGAAAGAGCTGATTAAGTACCCGCCACAATTCAAGATCGGCTTCCTCAGCAACAACCCGCCGGTCTACGACATGTTACCCAAGGTGAAGGAGGCCATCGAAAAGTGGAAGCTCGGCAACCGGCCGGAGGCTGGCCATTAGCCGATTCCGACGGCGCCTTCGCTGACATCATCCCCGCCCACCCCATCGCTGGCTGAACGAGAATCGCCGGGAGCCTCGGAGCCGGGACTCAAATCGAAATCCGCTCGATTTCATCGAGCGTAAATTGATCCAAAGTGCGGGCCTAGACCTTCGTCGTTCTGGGGGAGTCGTGGGCGGCAATCCGCTGGACATGCTCCAACGTGCCGCCCTTCTTGAGACAGCCCCTAGTTCCAATGGCGCCGTAGCTAGTTCCGTCTCGCAAACGCCGCCAGCTCCTCTGCGGCCTGCAGCTTCACCCACTCCTTAAGACACCGCGTACAGATCCAGTGCCTATGTGGACTGCCGGGGGTGTCGCAGTGCTTCGCGGGTATCTCGACCGTGCAGCGGGCGCCGACGAGGGAGCCGTCCCCGCAGGTGGGGCAGCGTTTCTCTTTGCCACAGTGCTGCATCTACATCTGGTCACGGCAAGATCATCGGACCAGTGCGATCACGCAGCGCACCGTAATAACGAAGAGGGCCAGCGAGCCCAGCGCGAAGACAGTGAATCGCGCCGGCACGTAATTGATCGTGCACTGGATCAAGCTGTGCACCACGCGAATACCCACGTAGGACCATGCGAGGAATACGTTGAACGAGTCAACCGCGCCGCTGAGATAGCAGTACGTGAGCAACGCGTAGAAGATCACCGGCTGCTCGTGCAGGTGATTGTAGTTGTCCGCGACTTGCCGCACCCTCATCGGTAGCACGTCGAGGTCACTCTTCTGCTTGATCTTGCTCGGGTCGATTCCTGCCTTACGGATCGCCGGAATGCGCGTGGCGTACATCCACACCCAGATGACGAAGGTCCATACGATGAGCGCCAACATCGGCGTGAGAATAGATGGGGTCACTCGTTCGTTCCCTCCTGTTGGGCAAGTGCCATCACCACGGCCGCTGTGTCTGACAAGGAATCATTCCTGGTCGTAATGACCAAGCCCTTGTATCACAAAACCTCCGGAGTCGGGCAAAATGGCGTTCTCCCGACGGTCATTTGAGCCAGCTTATTCGGATTGTTCACTCCCCACGGCTATTTGGCGGTTATTGCGATGTGCACGGACTGCTTCGGAGCCAAGGGTCGGGACAATGATTGCCCAAACAGGAACGGATGCAGTAAATGCTAAGCGTTAACGAAAAGCCAAATGTCGACCCGCGCGATCATCCTCTGTGTGCTGCTCGCCAGTTTTGCGCCGATGGTATTCGGTCGCGACGGCAGTCCCTCGGGCAGCGCGAGCCCAGGGTGCGATTCCTCCAGCGTCCAGTCCGATGCTGTGGATGGTGGGAGTAGCCACGACAGCCAACACAGGACCGTCGCTGCCCGCGATGACCACGGGAAGATCAAGCGCCGCCAGCAAGCGGTCAAGGAATTCAAGAGGTCGCACCCCTGTCCCTCGACCGGGAAGACCAGCGGGTCCTGTCCCGGCTACGACGTCGATCACAAAGATCCCCTGGCGTGCGGTGGGGCGGATGACCCGTCGAACATGCAGTGGCTCCCGAAAGCAGAGAATCGGCACAGGAGCGCTATGGGCTGCCGCCTGCGATGATCACGGTCAGTGGGGGCTAATCTTCGGCTACAGTCGGAGATGGAGTGTGGATCCGTGACACCAGGAGACTTCAATGCCACCTGCGCTTTACCGACGCGAGAGTCGGCAGGGCGTCGGCGGTTTTCTCTCCCGAGCGAAGAGTCCGTCAGCTATTGGCTCTGGACGTGGCCGGAGCTGCTCGGTTGGCGGCGAAAAATATTCTGGTTGTTTTCGCCTGTGGTCGGCCGCGCGCACTACCCCGGTGACCTGTGGGGTCTGGACTCAAAGGGCGAGCTGCTGATTGTCGAGACCAAGATCGACCGGGGGAGAAGAACTCAAGACCCGTTTGAGGATTTCGTCGGGTTCGTCGAACGGCAGGCTGGTCGCAGCACCAAGAATACCATCCGCGCCGACACCCTTGTCCAACGTTCGATTGACCTGTTCAAAAAAGAGCACCAGTTCCTTCAGCTCCACCATGATGATTTCATTCGGCACGACGAGTTCCGTGGTACCTATCCCGGCGTGCTACCGTACTCGTACCACCGACACGCCCAATGGTACTGGCCGGAGCTGTATCGTGACACCATCGCTCGGAGGCTTGTCACCCCCAGCTACCGTGCGAGCATTGAGAGCGCGCTCAAGGTCCGGGAACATCGAGGCAACCCGCAACCGCAGTTCTTCGGTCTTTTAGCGACGATCCACAACGGTGATCCGAAGCTGTCGGCACGGGGCAGGGCTCATCACGAAACCCTCATCGGGGAAGCAGGATCAGATCATGTACACCTGCGTGCCGTGAGAGCCGAAACCGTGCAGAGTCGTTTGCGTATACACGCTTGGACGCCACCCTACGCTGTCGGGTAAAGTCGAGGATGAGCGATCGCGAATCGGCAATACTTGCGACCGGAATACACGCCGCGTACTTTCTGAACGTTATGGTGCTTCTTATCGCGATGGATGTTTGCGATCGAACTGCAATCGCGGTTGGCAGGACCACCGGCCGGCGGCAAGTGCCGCTCTGTGATGCTCAGGCTTTCGTATGCCGCCCATCCGCACCCGTTCGTCGTCAAACCGAATTCGCCGGATCCCCACGCACCGAGACAATTGCTGATCCGTTACGCGGAGGGCGAAAGAGGGTGCGCGGGAGATGCAGAGGCAAAACCGCGGTCCGTCCAGTCTGCGCATCGGGGGATTAAACCGGCTGCAGGGGGTTTTTGCGCGGCGATCACGATCGGGAACGACCCGAGGTATCCACTCGGCTCCATTCGCCGCGCATTTCCGCCTCGACTGCCGCTTGCTTTGCAGGGACCGGGCGCAGCCATCCCAAGCCGTACCTGGTGCCTCGGCTCATCGAATTTCTCGGATATGTGCCTTGGACGCCCCCGTCACCGTCGGCGAGTGGCTGGTCATGGCCCGGCGGGGGAGCGGCTGGTCACGGAAGCGGTTGGCCAAGAGACTCGGTGTCGACGAGAGCACGGTGTTCCAGTGGGAGAGCGGTCGTGTGGTCATCCCGGTGTGATTTCTGGAATGATAATTGCGGCGGCATCTCTCCGAATACCCTGCGCTGGTCGGGAGGCCGACATGGACCTTGAACGTGGCGCTGACGTGTGGTCTTGCCCCGATTAAGTGGACAGCTCCGTTAAGCTGCCTGAGCAGCCGTTCTTCTGCGCTCCTGTTCATCGTCTGCCGGGCTGCGATACGCCAGGAACGAATGCACGCGATGGCGGTTGTAGAAGACCTCGATGTACTCGGTGATCACCGTGGTGACCTCGCGGCGGGTGGGCCACGAGCGGCGATGAATCAGCTCCGTCTTCAAGGTGGCGAAGAAGCTCTCGACGACGGCGTTGTCCCAACAGTTCCCCCGCCGGCTCATACTGCACACGATGCCGTGCTCCCGGAGCACGGCCCGGTACGCGTCGCTGGCGTACTGGCTGCCGCGATCCGAGTAATGCACCAACTGCGCCGGCGGCCGGCG
>Ga0316605_10001280_pt1 | contig 14687 bp, 11 predicted proteins | sample OWC_soil_day20_n_FD_207666 | JGI IMG/M metagenome (GOLD analysis project Ga0316605, IMG submission 207666) | Wetland soil microbial communities from Old Woman Creek delta, Ohio, United States - OWC_soil_day20_noCT | ecosystem: Environmental > Terrestrial > Soil > Wetlands | place: USA: Ohio... | reverse complement strand
GCTTGCCGTCGCCATTGAGGTCACCGAGCGCGACCGAGAACGGCGAGGTGCCCGTCGGGAAATCGACCTTCGTGTCGAAGCCGTAGGGAGTTGCCGTGAACACCACCGGGGACCCGGAGACCCCTGGCAAGCGGGCCTCGACTCGGTTCGGCGCCGAGGTGGGCCCCAGGGTGAGGGTGGTCTGCGCGTGGCCCAGCGCATTGGTCGTGGCATTTGGCGACGTGATGGTTCCACCCCCGGCCACCACGACGAAGGCCACCATGACGCCACCGACGGGGTTCTGGGTCGCATCCTCCACCGTCACGACGAACGGCGCGGGCAGCGCGAGGCCGCTTCCGGTTCCCTGTTGATTGTCCCCGGACGTCAGGAGGAGCCGGCTCGGTGGCCCGGCGACGAACGCCACCATCGCGCGCTGCGCGAGCGCGGTGGCACCGGCCGACGCCGTGATCATCTTGGGCTCGGCCCGCGTGGAAGCGATCGTCCCGGTCGCGATTCCGGATGCGTCGGTCACCCCGGGTTGGCCGAACATGTTGGCGTTCCCGGTCGCAGCCAACAGGACCGCCTGACCGACGATCGGGTTGTTGAAGGCATCCTTCAGGGTCACCGTGATCTCCGCGGTCGCCATGCCGTCGGCGATCACGGTGCCCGCGCTCGCCGACACCGTGCTCCCCGATGCACTCGGCGGTCCGGCAAGCCCGGTCGCGGTGAAGGTGAGCGGCGATTCGAGCACGTCGTTCGCACGGACTTCGACCGAGTTCTCCCCCGCGGTCGTGCCCAGCGTGAGCGCCGAACGCGCGTGGCCCTGCGCATCGCTGATCAAGTCCTGGGCGGACAGCTGCCCTCCGCCGGTGGTCACCACGAAGTGCACGGGGATCCCGGCGACGCCGACCCCGTTGCCATCCACGATCGTGACGCTGATCGGCTCCGCGAGCTCCGAACCGACAATCCCGGTCTGGCCCGCAGGCGAGTCGAGCGTGAGTCGGTCCGGAACCTGCGATGGGTCATGAACGCCGAGGAGCCCCGTGCAGCCACCCAGACAGATCGCGAGCATGACGGCGCGCATGGGGCTCAGAATCCCCTCGACACGGTCAGCCCGAGGTTGGCTGGGTGAAGCGTGGGCGTCACGCGCCAGGCGACCTTGCGCTCATCCACGCGCGGCGCCGTCAGCCACAGCACCGCGCCAGCCACCACGATGGCAGCGCCGGCCGTGACAGCCACGCTGGACAGCAGGCCCGCGTCGCGGGATGCCTGCACGTCAGTCTGCGCTCTTGCGAGGCTCGCCGCATCGCGACAGGTGTCCACGTCGCCTCCGCACTCGTTGTTGGCGGCGTCCCACTTCGAGCTGGCTTTGAGCCCGAACAGGCCGCCCACCACGAGCGTGGCCGCACCCGCGCCGAGGGTCGCCAAGGCAAGGGTCCGCCGCGTGTGGCGTCGCCTGCCTGGGTCGTCGACCATGGTCGACACGGCAACCTCGCTGCCGGCGGGCGCCCTGGCCGCGACCAGGGCCGGAATCTCGACGCTCGTGACCTGGCCCTCGGCCGCGTGGAAGTCGTGCCTCCACTCCTGGTACCCGGGTGCCGTCGCGGCGACCGAGAACGTCCCCGGATCGACGGGCAGGGGCACCGTGAGATCGAGATCGATCTTGTGGCCATCGACCGTCACCACGAGCCCTGGCGTGGCCGTCGATAGCTTGACGAGGAAGCGGGGCAACCGCGGCGCGAGTGCGCTGGCGTGGTCCGTCGCGTCGGCCCGCAGATCCGCGGTCGGCGCATTGTCGGCGAGCTCGCGCCAACGCTGCCAGGCCGAGGTGATGCGGCCATCCGCCGTCAGGCACTCCGCCAGGGCGCCCATGGTGCCGCTGTCGGGCAGCGCGGCATTGCTTGCCGCGAGCTCCTTGCAGGCCTGCTTGTAGTTGCCGGCCGCCATGTCCTTCAGACCCTGCTCGAACAGCGCGGTCGCGGTCGCGCCGGCATCGGCCAGGGCAGGGATCGGAGTGGCAAGCACGACGAGTATGGAGATAGCCATTCTCATGGGAGGCATCAGTCTCTCATGGATTGGCGCGACGCTTGTCACCGCCGCGGCGCCGCTTAGTGCGGCGCTCAGACGTTGAACAGGAAGTGCATGATGTCGCCGTCCTGGACGACGTACTCCTTGCCCTCGATGCGCATCTTGCCCGCGGCCTTGATGCCGGCCTCGCTGCCGTACTGCTCGAGGTCGGCGAGCGAGTAGACCTGGGCCCGGATGAAGCCCTTCTCGAAGTCGGTGTGGATCACGCCGGCGGCTTCGGGGCCCATCGCGCCCTTGCGGATGGTCCAGGCGCGGACCTCCTTCTCACCCGCCGTGAAGTACGACTGCAGGCCGAGCAGGCGATAGCACTCGCGCGCGAGGGTCGCGAGCGCGGGCTCGACGAGGCCATAGGAGGACAGCAGCTCGGCGCGGTCGGCCTCGGCCAGCTCGGCGAGCTCGGCCTCGACCTTGCCGCACAGGATGACGACGCCGGCGCCCTCGCGCTGTGCCCGCGCCTTGACCAGGTCGCTCCACGCGTTGCCGTTGGGTAGATCGGCCTCGCCGACATTGCAGCAGTAGAGGACGGGCTTGGCCGTGAGCAGGCCAAACGTGTTGACCTGCTTGCGATCGTCCTCGGAGAGCTCGAGCGTGCGGGCGGCCTTGCCGGCGGACAGGTGGGCGAACACCTTCTCGGCGAGCGCGAGCTCCAGCTTGGCTTCCTTGTTCCCGGTCTTCGCGGCGCCCGATGCCTTCTTGACCCGGCGCTCGGCCGAATCGACGTCGGCGAGCGCGAGCTCGAGCTCGATGATGTCGATGTCGCGCATCGGATCGACCGAGCCCGCGACGTGGATGACGTTGGGATCGTCGAAGCAGCGCACCATCATCAAGATGGCGCTGGTCTCACGAATGTTCGCGAGGAACTTGTTGCCCAGACCCTCGCCCTGGGACGCGCCCTTGACGAGCCCGGCGATATCGACGATCTCGACGATCGCGGGGAGGACCTTCTGGGTCTTGACCTTGGCCTCGATCCGCTTGAGGCGGGGATCCGGGACCGGGACGACGCCGACGTTCGGATCGATCGTGCAAAACGGATAGTTGGCCGCTTCGGCCTTGCCTGCGGTCAGCGCATTGAAGACCGTGCTTTTTCCCACGTTGGGCAGACCAACGATCCCGACGGAGAGTGCCATGGGGCGAATGCCTACCCTGGAAGACCCTGGGCAGGCAAGGCACGGCGCCTCACCCGTATTGGTGGATGCCAGGATGCGGTCGGCCGGCGTCGTGGCAAGCTCGCCAGCGACATGAAGCTCGTTGATCGTGCGTTCGTAGGGGGCCTGTTCGTCCTGGCGGGGGGGTGCGGCGATGACCGCCCCGCGCCGGGGCCGACCGACCTGCTGGGCAAGTTGCAGGCGATCCCGGGGGTGACGGCCACGCAGGTCCCTACCGACACTGCGGGATTTGACTACTACGTCCTCCAGTTCACCCAGCCGATCGACCACGACGCTCCCGGGGGCCAGACGTTCCAGCAGGAAGTCTCGCTGTTGCACCACGCGGACGACGCGCCGATGGTCGTCCAGACGTCGGGCTACTTCGACTACTACCTCGATCGGCCGGTCGAGCTCACCGGGCTCTTGAATGGCAACCAGATCTCGATCGAGCACCGGTTCTTCGGGACCTCCCGCCCCGATCCCGCCGACTGGACCAAGCTGACCATCGAGCAGATGGCTGCCGACGAGCACGAGATCATCGTGGCGCTGCGCGACATCTATCCCGGGGCGTTCATCACCACGGGAGGGTCGAAGGGCGGCATGACGGCCACCTACCACCGCCGGTTCTATCCGGAGGACGTCGATGGCACGGTGCCGTACGTCGCGCCGATGTCGTTCGCCGCGCCTGATGCCCGCTACACCGGGTTCGTCGACTCGATCGGCACCGATGGCTGCCGGGCCGCGCTGCGCGCCGCCGCGACCGAGATGCTGCAGAACCGCCGGGCCGCGATGGAGTCACGCGCGGCCGCCCAGTCGGGCCACACGTACACGCGGATCGCGCTCGGCCCAGCGGTCGAGGGATCGATCGCCAGCCTCGAGTGGGCGTTCTGGCAGTACTACGGCGTCGAGTTTTGCCCGCAGGTGCCGGCCGCGACCGCGTCGGACGACGCGCTGTTCGATTTCCTGGATGAGATCTCGCCGGTGGGCGACAACGACGACGATCAGGTCGCGCAGTTCGAGGCGTACTACTACCAGGCGTACGCGCAGCTCGGATATCCCGACGGCAACGCCACCTACCTCGATCCGTTCCTGCTCTACACCGATCGTGATTACGACGGGGCGCTCCCCACGCCGACGCTGCCGACCTACGACGGGGCCACGGCGATGCACGACGTCGAGACCTACGTGCAGAGCGAAGGCAGCCGGCTGTTGTTCATCTACGGCCAGTGGGATCCGTGGACGGGTGGCCAGTACGAGCTCGGCCAGGCGACCGACTCGTTGAAGCTCATCCAGGTGCAGGGCACCCACGGCTCGCGGATCAACCGGCTCGCCCCGGCGGACCGCGATGCCGCCTACGCCAAGCTCGCTGCGTGGACCGGCGTCAGCCCGACCGCACCGGCAGCCCAGGCTCTGCAGCGTCTTGCCGAGCCGCGCGAGCCACGCGAGCCACGCGTGCCGCCTGTGATGATCCGCCACGGCTCGCACTAGCTCGCATCCGCCGGGGGATGCGTTGCCTCCCCTGGTTTGGGCTATGTTCGCGCCATGTCCGAGCGCCGCGTCGTCCTCGTCACCGGGTCCACCGACGGCATCGGTCGGGCCACTGCGCGCGGGCTCGCCGCGGCGGGCATGAAGGTGATCGTGCACGGCCGGACCAAGCTCAAGGTCGATGCCGCGCTCGCACAGCTGTCCGAGGAAGTGCCGGGCGCGGAGCTCGAGGGCGTCTCGTTCGACCTGGCCTCGCTGCGCGGCGTCCGTAACGGTGCCGCGCACATCCTCGAGCGGCTGCCGGCGCTCCATGTCCTCGTCAACAACGCCGGGATCTTCGCGAGCGAGCGCACGCTCACCGAGGACGGCGTCGAGCTCACGTTCGCGGTCAATTACCTCGGGCACTTCTTGCTCACCGAGCTCCTGAGGCCGCGGTTGGTGGCGAGTGCGTCGGTGGCTCCTTCTCGCGTGATCAACGTGGCGTCGATCGCCCATACGCGGGGACGCATTCATGTCGACGATCTGACGCTCGCGTCCGCATGGACGGGGTACGCGTCGTATGCGCAGTCCAAGCTCGCCCAGGTGATGCACGCGATCACGCTCGCGGAGCGGAGTGATGCGGGCAAGCTCGTCGCCTATAGCCTGCATCCCGGCGTGATCTCGACGAAGCTGCTGCGCCAGGGATTTGGCCCGGTCACCGGGTCCCCGGTCGACGCAGGTGCGCGGACGCAGGTCTTGCTCGCGACGGAGGCGTCGGTCTCGGGCGATCACCCCTCGGGCAGCTACTTCAGTGACGGCGTGGTCGCGCCACCCGCCACGTCCGCTCGCGATGGGCAGGTCCGCGCCGCCGTGTGGGATGCCTCGATGAAGTGCGCCAAGCCAGGCGCGGATCGCCATGATGGATGACGAGGCAGCGGCCATCGAGCAGCTGATCGCGAATGGCGACGACCAAGCCGCGTTCAGCAGGCTCCGCACGTCCCTGGGTTGGCCCTCGGGCAAGGCCGTGCAGACCGCCGAGCTACCGCGCTGGCTGGGGCTCGTGGCCGAGCTCGCCACCCGACGCGGGGCGGAGCCGCTGGCCGAGCTCGCGACCGCCGCCCTGAGCGATCCGGGGAGTCCGGATCAGCTCTACGACCTCGGCTATGCCTTGATCGATGCCGGTGCGCCCGAGATCGCAGCGTCGATCCTGTGGCGATGCCTCGGGCTGGTTGGAGAGAGCGAGGAGGTCGTGTGCGAGCTGGTATCGGCGCTCGAGAGCGCGCTCGCGTATCACGATGCGCTCGCCGTGCTGGACGAACATCCGGCCCTCCGCACCCACAGCTTCCTGTGCCGCTACCTCTACGCGTTCAACGCCGCGATGTCGGGCCAGCTCGACCTTGCCCGCCAGGCCTTGCCGGCCCTCGAGCCCGACTCACCGGAGTCCGAGGTCATGGCCGGTAACATCGCGGCGATCGTGGCGCGCGCCGACCGGGTGACCGGGGCCACGCCGCTCGACCACCGGGATCTCCGCGGCTGGCACTACGTGCTCTCCGGGGGCCTGCTCGTGCATCAGTCCCCCTACGGGTTCGACGAGCCGATGCACGGACGCTACGCGTGGCTCGCCGATTCGCTGCCGCGGATCGCGACCGGCCTCGATCGGCTCGGAGAGCTCGTGCGCGATCTCGGCTTGCCGTGCGTGTACGCGCCTCCCGGTCGCGGCCACGAGATCGTCGGGCTCGCGGCCTCGCTCAAGCTGGGCCTGCCACTCGCGCCATGGCCCGCGGTCGGCACGCCGGCGCCCGGCCTCGTCGTGCTCCACGATCTATCGGATCTCTCCGCCTCCGATGTCGCGCGGCTCGTGCAGCGCCGCCCTGATCAGATCGTGTTCGCGCACGCGAGCCCGTGGACCGAGGACAGCCCGGTCGCGCCCGACGTGACGACACTGCTCTATCAGACGCTGGTTGCACCGTGGGGCCAGATCACCGAGCTCGATCCCGACACCCGCGAGGTCCGGAGCTCGTCGCCCGACGGGCGCCCCACCGAGACGATCGCGGCCGAGATCGCGACGAGCCCGGGCCTCGATGCCGCCGAGCTCGCGGCCGACGACCCGCAGCGCTGGGCCGCGCTCGTCCGCGTGGCGTGGCCACCCGCACCGGGGCCTCGGTCCCGGTTGTGGGCCGGCGGCCCGGTCCCGTCGAGTCGCTTCAGCTGAGCGGCCGCCTGCGGTGGGTGGTGGTAGGCTCGTCTCGGTGAGGAAGATCCTGATCGTGGAGGATGACCCGGTCAATCAGATGATCCTGGCGGACTTCCTCGCGGCCAACGGATACGAGATCGTCGCGGCGTCGTCGGGTCCCGAGGGCATCGAGCGGTTCGACAGCGAGGCGCCCGACCTCTGCCTGGTCGATGTCCAGCTCCCGCGCAAGAATGGCTTCGAGCTGGTGCGCGAGATGAAGAGCCGGCCCGTGGGCCCGACGGGCAAGAGCACCCCGGTCCTGCTGATGAGCGCGGTCTACAACGATCGAGATCAATCGACGCGCACGGTCCAGCTCGGCACGCTCGCCGATGGCTACCTGAGCAAACCGTTCGATCTCGTGTACCTCCTGGCTCAGGTTCGCCAGCTCCTCGGCGAACCCTAGTAGGCTCGACCGGTGAGATATCCAGCGTACGTCGCCGAGATGGCGGCGCCCGCCAATCGCCAGAAGCTCTGGTACGGCATCTGGAGCGGATTTGCGGTCGCGGTCGGCTTCGGCGTGCTCGCGCTGGCCGCGGCCCAGCTCGAGCTCTCGCCGTGGCGATCGACCTACCTCGTCCTGGTCCTGCTCAAGCTCGGCACGAACTCGCTCGCCCTGATCTCGCTCGTGAAGGACCGCTGGGTGCTCGCGATGCAGGCAGTGAACTCGATCTCCGATGTCGTGCTGCTGACCGCGGCGATCTACTTCACCGGGGGCGCCTACAGCCCGCTGCTGGCTGCGTACGTCATCGTCGTCGCCGTCCTCTCGCTGCTCTCGAACCTCGGCGTCACGATCCTGATGGCGACGTTCATCGTCGTCAGCTTCTCGACCATGATGATCCTGATGGCGGCCGGCGTGTTGCCGCCGACGCCGACGCTCGGCGATCCAGGTCATGCTCCGAGCGTCGGCTTGACGATCACCACGATCGCGTACTGCGCGATGGTCGTCGGCGTGCCGGCGTGGTTCTGCGCGGCGACGTTGCGGCTGCTCCGCCGCAAGGAGGCCGATCTCGAGAAGCGCACGGCGCAGCTGATCCAGGCGGCGACGCAGCGCAGCCAGTTCGTGGCGTCGATGACGCACGAGCTCCGCACGCCGATCCACGGCGTCCAGGGACTCGCCGATGTGATCGCGGCCGGGGTCTATGGCCCGGTCACCGACAAGCAGCGCGAGGCGTGCACCGCGATCAAGCGCAGCGCGCAGTCGTTGCTCGGCCTCGTCGATGACGTGCTCCAGTTGACCCGCGCCGAGGCGGGCAAGATCGACGCGCGGCCGGGGCCCGTTGATCTCGCGGCGCTGATCGAGCGGGTCACCGCGTCGGTATCCTGGGTCATCGGCACCAAGCAGCTGGCGCTCGAGGTCGACCTCGAACCCGACCTCCCGGTCGTGCAGTCCGACGAGCGCTGGCTCGCGCACGTCCTGGTGAACCTGCTCGCGAACGCGGTGAAGTTCACGCCCGAGGCTGGCGTCGTGACGATCTCGGCGCGGAGGCGTGGCGACATGGTCGAGCTCGCGGTGATCGACACCGGCATCGGCATCGCTCCCGACGATCAGTCCTCGATCTTCGAGCCGTTCCGCCAGGCCCAGCGGGGTGACACCAAGGGCTATGGAGGCGTCGGGCTCGGGCTCGCGCTCGTGGCCCGGCTCACCGATCTGCTCGGTGCCGAGGTCGAGCTCGAGTCCGCGATCGGCAAGGGCTCGACGTTCCGCGTGGTCGTCCCGCTCGAATGGCGCGGCCGCACGACGACCCAGGTGATGCGATCCGCTCGGCCGCCGTCGGATCTTCCGGCCGAGTAGCCTACGAGACCAGCGTGGTTCCGACCGAACCGGGCTCGGCAATGGCGCGCACCAGATCGCCTGCGGCGAGCTTGCCGAGGATGTGGATCGCGCCGACCCCTTGATCGACCACCGCCATCGCCTCTTCGAGCTTCGCGATCATGCCGCCGGTCACGACGCCACTCGTGATCGCTGCGCGCGCCTCGGCACAGCTGAGCCGGGTCAGGCGAGACGCCGGATCGCTCACGTCACGCAGCACCCCGGGCGTGGAGGTCACGAGGAACAGCCGCTCGGCATGGAGCGCGGCGGCGAGCTGATTGCCGACGAGGTCCGCGTTGATGTTGTAGATGCCACCTTCGGCATCGGCCCCGAGGCACGCGATGACCGGCAGGTACCCGGCCGACCACAGGGTCTCGAGCAGTCCCAGGTTGAACCCGGTGATGTCGCCGACGAGCCCGAGATCCACCGGGTCGGGACCTGCGCTCGGATACACCATCGGCGTGCGGCGGATCGCGCGCACGACGTGACCCGAGGCGCCGTGCAGCCCGACCGGTGAGAGGCCGGCAGCGAGCAGGCTCGCGCACAGATCGACGTTGAGCTTGCCGGCCACGACCATCTTCATGACATCGAGGGTGGCGGCGTCGGTGACCCGGCGCCCGGCGACCTGGGTCGTCGGCAAGCCGAGCCGCTTCTGCAACTCGGTCGCCTGCGGCCCGCCCCCATGGACGATCGCGATCCGCGCGCCGGAGGCCTGCAGCTCGCGGAGGTCGGCTGCGAGCAGCGCGGCCTCGCCCGATCCCACGACCTCTCCGCCGATCTTGACGACGATGTTGCGCGACCTCGTCCCGGTCATCGTCCCGGTCATCGTCCCGGTCATCGTCCCGGTCATGGCCAGTTCCCGACGTCCTCGAGGCTCGCCTTCTCGTCGCACCCGAGCACGAGGTTCATGTTCTGGATCGCCTGACCGGCGCCGCCCTTGATGAGGTTGTCGATCGCGGAGAAGCAGGTGACCGTGCGCTTGCCGCTGGCGACCGGGCCTACCGCGAAGCCGACCTCGGCGTAGTTGGACCCGGCGACCGCGACGACCTCGGGGAGCCGCTTGCGGGGACGGCGCACGAACGGCTCGTTCGCATAGCGCTCGTCGAACAGCTGTGCGAGCCGCCCGCTGTCGAGCTCGGCCGGCAGCTCGAGGAAGCAGGTCGCGAAGATGCCGCGGGTGAGCGGCGCGGACACCGGGACGAACCGCAGCTCGACGGCCGCCGCGCCTGCATCGCCGAGGGTCTGCACGATCTCGGGCACGTGCTGGTGCTCCAGCGGTTTGTAGGTCTTGAGGTTGCCGGCGCGGCTCGGGTGATGGGTGCCGGCGGCCGGGGCGATGCCCGACCCCGACGAACCCGTGATGCCCATGACGTGGACGACCGCGCCAGCAAGCAGGCCGGCGTGGGCGAGCGGCAGCAGCGCGAGCTCGATCGCCGTGGCGAAGCAGCCGGGGGAGGCGACGTATCTCGCTTGCTTGATCTCGGCGCGATTGAGCTCCGGCAAGCCGTAGACGAACTTGCCGAGCAGCTCGGGGTGCGGATGCTTGGCGCCATAGAACTTCTCGTAGACCAGGGCATCACGCAGCCGGAAGTCGCCCGACATGTCGACGATCTTGACGCCCGCGGCGAACAGCTCGGGCACCTTCGCGGCGGTGACCTTGTGCGGCAGTGCGAGCAGCGCGACATCGCAGCCGCGCGCGGCCTCGGCCGGCGAAAGATCTTCGAACACGAGGTCGGTGGCGCCTTCGAGGTTCGGGTGCACCGCGCCGAGCGGCTCGCCGACGTGATCGATCGACGCGATCCGCACGAGCTCGACGTCGGGGTGCATGAGCAGCCGACGCGCGAGCTCTGCACCGCCGTAGCCGCTGCCGCCGATGATTGCAGCCTTGAATCGCTTTGCCATCGCGGGACAGGGTATGCCATGCCCAAGTCGATGGGAAAACCAGCCTCGCAGCAAACACTCGATGCGGCCCTCGCGGCGGTACGGGCACGCGGCCCGGAGATGCACGCGCTGGCCCGGAGCTGGGTCGAGATCAACAGCTACACCACCAACGTCGCCGGCGTGAATCGTGTCGGCGCGCTGCTGCGCGAGGCGTTCGCGTTGCCTGCGCTGGCGTGCACGGTCATCCCTGGGGGCGACGGCTTCGGCGATCACCTGGTCTGGCGCACGCCCGCGCCCGGCGCCCCGATCCTGCTGATCGGCCACCACGACACGGTGTTTCCGCAGGGACACTTCGAAGGCTGGCGCGAGGAGGGCGGACGGGCGCTCGGCCCCGGCGTGCTCGACATGAAGGGCGGGCTCTCGGTGATCCGCACCAGCCTCGCCGCACTCGACGAGGTCGGCGTACTCGAGGATCTGCCGGTGATCGTCGTCTGTGTCGCCGACGAGGAGGTGGGTTCGCCGAGCTCGGCGCCGCACCTCCGTGCGCTCGCCCAGGGCGCCGCCTGCGCGCTCGTCTTCGAGTCCGGCCGCGCGAACGACATGATCATCACGCGCCGCAAGGGTGTTGGCGCGATGACGGTCGTGGCGCATGGCAAGGCCGCGCACGCCGGCAACCACCACAACGACGGCGCGAACGCGATCGTGGCGCTCGCGAAGTTCGTCGAGGCTGCGCACCAGCTCACCGACTACGCCCGTGGGCGCACCGTCAATGTCGGCACGTTCACCGGCGGCACGTCGAAGAACACGGTGCCGGAGCGCGCCGAGTGCATGCTCGACCTGCGCTACGAGACCGTCGCCGATGCCGAGCAGCTGGTCGCCGCGCTGCGTGCCGCCGCGCAGGCTGCTGCTGGTGCCGTGCCCGGCGTGCGGCTCGAGGTCGCCGGCGGGGCGAACCGCCTGCCACTCGAGCGCACGCCCGCCTCGGCCGCGCTGCGCGACGAGTACGCCGCGTGTGCCCGCGCATCGGGCCTGGGCGACGGCGAGGCCCCGCTGCTCGGCGGCGGCTCCGATGCCAACACGGTTGCGCCGCTCGGCGTCCCCGCGATCGACGGGCTCGGCCCTCGCGGTGCCGGCTTTCACACCACGCACGAGTACGCCGAGCTCGACACGTTCGTCCCCAAGGCCGAGGCGCTCGCGCGCTTCCTCTTCGGGCGCCTGGGATGACCACGCGCGGACTCGTTCCGCGCCGGCCCGGCGGCTTACTTGGTGAGGAGGTGCTTCTCGAAGAACGCGATCGAGTGGCCGATCGTCAGCACGATGTTGCCGCGCTTGGCGGCGCCGTGGCCCTCGTCGGGAAACAGGATGAGCCCGCCAGGGATCTTGCGCCGCTCGAGCTCCTTGTACATCTGCACGGCCTCGCCGACCGGGACGCGCGGGTCGTTGACGCCCTGGATGATCATCATCGGCGCCTTGATCCTGGCGATGTGCGTGATCGGCGAGAGCTGGACCAGCGCCTCCTTGTCACGCACGGGGTCGCCGTATTCGGAGATCCGCAGGATGCGGCGATACGGGGCCGTGTTGATCAGGAACGTCATCAGGTTCGAGATCCCCACGTTCGACACGCCGGCATCGAACGCGCCGGCGAACAACGTCATCGCCATCAGCGTCGAGTAGCCGCCGTAGCTTCCACCCTCGACGCCGATCTTCGGCGCCTTGCCATCCTTGCCCCAGTTCGCGCGGATGTACTTCGCGCAGTCCTCGATGTCGGAGATCACCGACAGTCGCCTCGGGCCATCGTCGGAGTGCAGCCATGCCTTGCCGTAGCCCGTCGAGCCGCGGACGTTCGGCTGCACGAACACGAAGCCGGCATCGACATAGAGCTGCGCGGTGCCGTTGAAACCGGCCATCGACTGGCCCTCCGGGCCGCCGTGGAGCTCGACGACGACAGGGCAGGGGCCGCTGCAGCTCGCCGGTCGCCGCACGAACATCGGGATCTTCGCGCCGTCGCGCGTCGGGTAGTACTCGAGCGTCCCCTTCGCAAACTTGCGCGTATCGATCTCGGGCGTCATCGGGACGCGCCAGGTCGTGAGCTTGCGGGTCTGCCAGTCGAACGTGACGCTCTGCGGCGCGAGCGTCGAGCCATCGATCGCGAGCTGCACGAACCGGCCGTTGCGTGACACGCCGCCCAGGTTGATGTTCTCCGCTTCCGGCAAGGTCGGCAGCGCGATCGGCTTGAATGTCCTCGCGTCCATCGCGGCCAGCTTCGCGTAGCCGTGCTCGTTGATGCGGTAGTAGATCCGTGTGCGCGGCTCGTCGATCGTGAACGACTCGACGTCGAACTTGAGGTCCGGGGTGATCGGTGTGAGCTTGCCGTGATCGAGCGCGTAGACGCGCTGGAAGTCCGCGGGCTTGTTGGTCCGCACGAGCACCTGGCCGGGCTTGCCACCGAACGCGACGTCGTACTCCTCGCTCTCGTTCTGGCCGAGCAGGGGCGTCAGCTGCTTGGACTTGAGGTCGTACTGGTAGACCTCGATCTGGGTCGAGCCGAGCGCCTTGGTCAGCAGCCAGCTGTCGCCCTGGTGATCCGCCACCGACCACAGCCCCTTTTGCTCGAACACGAGCTCGCGCTTGGCGGTCTTGATGTCCCAGCGGTAGATCGCGTACGAGTCGGGATCGATATCGTTGGCGCGGAAGTAGAGGGACTTCGAGTCGTCGCTGACAAACGCGAGCGAGGTCTGGACCTTCGGGGTGTGCTGGACCAGGGTGAGCGCGCCGCCGTCGAATGACATCAGGTAGAGCCCCGGATTCTCCGAGCCCCCGATGTCACGGCTGACGACGACAAACGAATCGTCAGGAGCAAGGGCAACGGCCGTCGTGCGGTCCTCTCCACCGGTCAGCTGCACCGCAAACTTCATCGGACCGTCCTGCCGCCAGATCTGCGGGGTCCCGGTGACCCGCGAGCCGAATACCATGCGGTCGCCCTTCGAGGTGATGAGCCCCGAGCCGGCGCCCCGCACGTCGAGCATCGCCTGGATCCGACGCGAGACCCGCTCATCCAGCGCAGGCGCGACGTACTTCGCGATGTCGGCCGGCGTCACGCTCTCGGCGCCGAGGCCGGAGTACCCCGCCTTGGTCGCCTTCGGGTCGGGTTTGCGATTGTCGAACGGCGTTTCTGCGGAGGCCTGCGCTGCGAGCAGGCACACGACCAGGACGTTCCACTTCATGGGGCTGGAACGTAGTCGAGGTGCCTGGGCGCCGCTACTACATCTCGACGTGGCCGCGGTGCTCGCGCTCGAGCGCGCGCTTGAGCTTGTCGAGAGCCGAGTTCTGGATCTGACGGATGCGCTCGCGCGACAGGTGGTACTGATCGCCGATCTCTCGGAACGTGCGCTCCTCGTCGTCGCCGAGCCCGAACCGCTTGGTGAGCACGTCGGCCTCGATCGGTGACAGGTAGTGCAGGAGCTTCTTGATCTGCGAGGTCAGGGTCTGGGTGGTCAGGTTGTCGGCCGGCGAGTGATCTTCGCTGTCCGGATCGGCCAGCGTGTCGCCGAAGCTGCGGTCGTCGTCATCGTGGACCGGCCGGTCGAGCGACATCGGCTGTCCCATGATGTAGCGGTGCATCTGGTTGAGCTTCGCGAGGGGCACGCGGGCAGCCTTCGCGAGCTCCTGCGGCGTGGGCGGACGACCGAGATCGCCGACCAGCGCCTGGCGCACCTTCTCGAGCTGCTGCTGCGCCTCGAGCATGTGCACCGGGATGCGGACGGCACGCGCCTTGTCGGCGAGCGCACGTCCGATCGCGTGACGGATCCACCAGCAAGCGTACGTCGAGAACCGCAAGCCGCGGCGATAGTCGAACCGCGACACGGCGTGCATGAGCCCGAGGTTGCCCTCCTGGATCAGATCGGCGAGTGGCATGCCGCCGCGATCGTAGCGACGCGCCATCGTCACGACGAGCCGTAGGTTCGCACGCACGAACTCGTCGCGCAGCTGCATCGCGTCATGGTGCGCCTGGCGCACCGTGTCGACGAACGAGCCGGCCTCCTTGTCGGAGGCCTCTCGCCACCACGTGGTCTCGCCGGCAAGCGAG
>Ga0316605_10001278_pt1 | contig 14708 bp, 10 predicted proteins | sample OWC_soil_day20_n_FD_207666 | JGI IMG/M metagenome (GOLD analysis project Ga0316605, IMG submission 207666) | Wetland soil microbial communities from Old Woman Creek delta, Ohio, United States - OWC_soil_day20_noCT | ecosystem: Environmental > Terrestrial > Soil > Wetlands | place: USA: Ohio... | reverse complement strand
CCGCGCCAGAATTTGTTCTGCGACTTTTTAAGCCTTTTCTCGTAGTCTGTTATAGCTTCTTTTTGCGTATTTATAGTCGTTTGCTTAACAAGAATAATGCTATCCTTGTATTGCGATTTCTTTTCGGAACTTTCGTAGAGTATACACCATTCCTGCGCCTCCTGCTCAAAAGTCGTACAGGCATCTTTCAGATTATTATTCTCGCTCTTAAGTGTGTCGTTTGCCTGCCTGAAAGCGTCTATTATGTCCTTGCACTGCCCTTCGTCCAATGCCGACAAACTATCTGCCTTATTCCTGTAGTATTCTGCCGATTTTCCTGCTTTTGAGGCTTTGGATAGATAATACGCACTTTCTTTCTTTAGCTCCGAAATTTCTAATTTATGAGCTTCTGAAATGCTATCTTCTTTTTGAATAAACACATTAAGCATGGCAGTCTTTGTGCTGTCAATAGCCTGTTGCTTTGTAAGTTTAAGCGAGTTTTCAATAAGCGTATCTTCAGTTTTATCACTGCTGCATTTCGATACGGAGAAAGCTATCACAAGTATTAATACTACACCTGATATTATGTAGTATATCGGTTTTATTTCTTCAATTAGTTTTTTCATACATTTATATAATTATATGTTTTATAACAGCTTTTCAAAGGCTTCTATCGCATCCATGATGCAGTCAGCTAAAGCCTTATTATATCTATCGTCGCTTAGAATTTCCACATCTTCTTTATTGTCCTGAAAACCCCACTCCAGCAACAGTCCTAAATACTTAGAGCTATTAGTCATGTACAGTTTTCCTTCTTTGTCTTTTTCGTATTCTCCGCTACTGGCATATCGTTTTTTGATTTTTGGAAACCATGATTCGGTAGATTTAAACATAAGTTCAGCTAATACATCAGCCCCATCAAATCCTTTCCGTGTCCATATCTCAAAACCTCTCGCGGGCATCCACTTTTCTCCGCTACCTGCGGCATTATTGTGGATTGATAGCAGCACTTTTGTTTGACCCGGTTTTACTACTAAACTCTCGGCTTTATTTCTTCGGTTCACCAGACCTATTTCTTTTTCTGAAGTAGTAGTCATGTATGTTTCGTATCCTAAGGCTTTAGCCACTACATCAATGTCAGATACTATTTTACGGCTCCATAGATATTCCCTGTGCTTACCGTCCGGACTTCTTTTTCCAGGAACGTCTACTCCGTGTGCTGCGTCAAGGCATATTACAATCTTTTTAGTCATCTTTTCCAACCTTTCCTTTTGAGTTTGTCACAATATTTAAGGTCAAATAAGCTGAGAATCCTCCAGCCGCAGCCAGTAATACGCCTTGCCAGTTAAAATCTGCAAAGCTTGTTGCACTCGACAAGGCCGTTGTAAGTGCAGTCATTCCGGCCGTCAGGCCAGATACAATAAGTCCACGCCAAAAATCGCGACCGTTTAATTTCAAAAATTTACTTTTTTCCATATCATTTTTCAATTAAATATTCCTGTAATTCTTCTTTGAATTTAAGTACTTTATCACTCGCTGTGCGAACCTCCCCGTTTAACAGGGGCTTCCCGTTTTCATCTTTAAGTTTTTTTATTGCTGTAAGCATTACGGTTGATGATTCTGCGCTAATGACTACTCCTTTTATTATAATTTGATTGAGCTGCTTAACTGCTTTTTCGTGCGCTTCCTTCTCTTTGTCTCGTTTAGCTTGCTTTCGAGTGTAAACAAACATAAATAATCCAACCATCAACGGTGATAAGAACTGCATAATTATATCCATACACATAAATTAAATTATAGCCGAAACAACAGCCAGCGTTATTAATGCACCTAAAAACAATATGTAGGTGTAAATTAAAAATATTTTTAATTTTTTCATAAAATCACTTATTTCATCTCCAAGACGCTCACGCGAATTGAATTACAGGTTAAATTTTTTTCTTGTTTTTAGAAAAATCTGTTTCGCTGCCTCATAATCAAAAACATCAAAATATTTGCAAACGTCTGAAAAACTCAAATCTTTATTCAATTCATACAACTGAAGAAATTTTTGAATTAGAGCCAATATATCTTTTTTTGAGGTTATGTTGCTGTAAATTACTAACGACACAAACATACATTTTGCGACTTCCGAATCAATTCCAGATTCATCAATAAGCTTGATGTTTTTTGAATTAAATACATTATGTTTCATACAGAAAATTATTTAATTTATATGCAAAGTTTGCATTTTTAAGTTTAAAAATTTTTGTTACTTCAAAAAATTATCTGACAACAAAAAAATAGTCACTTATTGGTTATTTGTAAAATTTTACACAAAAAGAGGACAATTGTATAAAAACTGTATTATATTTGCAAAAATAAACAACTATAAAAAATGAAAAAAACAATTTTATTCCTACTCGCCATCGCCGCTATAGTAGCCGCTTGCGAACCCACAGAAACTACAGCCTTTCAGATCAAGGCTACAGACATGATAAGCATTAGCCCCGCGCAAAATGTATACCTTGCACAGAAAGTAAAAGCTACCAATGAACACTTATCGGCATTAGAGATTGTGAAGCAAACGACAATTATTTGTACTCCTGAATTTGAAAGAAGTTTTATTAAAGAGCAGCGTGACACGACTTCAATCCCTCCAAAACTATTAATGTGGGCTACTGATGTAATAACTCTCGATGGAAAGTTAGTAGAAAGGGATTGGCAAACATCGGGCTGGATTGATGCATCTGATGTTGTGTTTATTAGGGTTACTGATAATGTCAGAGATACAATTGCCTACATTCCAAATCAGGTTTTAAGGTCTGCCGAAACAGCCATACGAGCAGCATACGAGGAAAAGGATATTGAAGAATGCTACAGAATTTTTAATGAAGCATATACTTTCACGCCAATCACAGGATCTGAATGGAGGGCATTGAAAGCAAACGGTCAAAACTAAATTTCAATATCACAATTTTTTCAAACAAAAAGTGCGAGGCTCTTAATAAGTCTCGCACTTTTTTTTGTGTATCATTTTCCTGACGTCAGGAAGATGGTCACTTAGTTCTAATCAACACAAAATCAAACCCTCCGGCACATGTAACTACGATAGTATTAGCAGACTTACTTGAAAAATACGGAACGTTAGTTGATATAGGCGTCAGTATCAAGCTATAATTAGTACCTCCAATGTTATGGGTAATAGTGTAATTATTGCCAGATTTTACGACTTTATCTGTGGCGTTAATTTTACCCCAAAATGAGCCAGAAACAACTGAACCACTACTATTAATACTCGCCCCTCCCAACCCAGCCGGCACGTCCCAAGCACCGCGGTAGGCTACTGCTCCGGCTTTCATGTGGAAATACTGGTTTAAGTTCCAGATTAGCGACATGCCGTCTGAGCCAAGCAGTAACGAGCGATTGTCGATAGCGTAATAGGCTCGTACGGTAGAGGCGCTAAGGGTAACACTAATAGTAGATGACCCTATTTTTGTCGACACTAACCTGAGCGTATATATGCCAGCTGGTACGCTTGTAAGCTTTTCGGAGAAAGTAAGTGTGTCGGAGTTTTCTAAAGCTCCTACGCCTATCACGAACAGTGAATTTATATTGGCATAAACTACGCCATCTTTTAAAAGATATACATCCCCTTTGGCCGAAGCATTACCTCCAGGTGGCGTACTTATGTCTACATATAAAGTAGCCGCTACTGTAAGTTCGCTTCCGTCGTTCACCACAGTGATTGTGTTTGGAAAATCCCATGTCGAGGACACCGTAAGTGTTTTGGCTATATTGCTTACCGTAGTATCCTGTCCGCTCGCCGCCAGCAGCGTAGCGAGTGCCGGTATTGGTTTAGATGAAAATTCTAATCTGGTAACGCCGGCTGTGTCTTCTATGCAGCACGTGCCGTCTCCATTTATACCAATTCGCAGATTGCCGAATTTGGCGTTCCCTAAAAAGTCTAACCAGCTTTTAGCCGCTTCCGCGCCTGTTCCCCAACCTGTCACCCCTGCTCCTACGGCATACGGCTTACTTTGCAGGCCGTTCAGGTAGGCGCGTACGCTACCTTCGGCATCGCGTGCACACAGGGCGGCAGCAAGGAGTAGGCCTCCGTTAATCTCTGTCGTTTGTGCGATTGCTTCTTTTAGATATGCCTGTGCATCAGCTTCGGCTTTAGCGGCTACAGCCTTAATATTCATCGCCGTATTTATTTCACCTATCAAAACATCTCGCTTTGCATAGTAATTTGCAAAACGAGTTGACAGCAATGTTCCATCAATAGTCGATGTGACGGACATATCAGCCGTTATCGTGGTGAGCTGATTAACTAAATCTGCGCCTAAATCGTAGAATGAATCGTCGAGATAATAAGCTATAGCGTCTGCTTGCTCATATATTCTTTCATATTCGCCTTCTATCTCCATCAATCTCCTTTTCAGCTCCACTTTGTCGGCCGGCGTGGCCTTGTTGGAGTTGAACATGTCGGCTATGTTGGCGGTGGCGGTATTGGCGGTTGTATTAGCCGTGTTAGCGGTTGTTTGGGCTGTGGATATAAGTGCATTCGCTTTCGTATTGATAGCCGCCCTAAGAGCCTCCTCGGCAGCGTAATAGTCGTTCCACTTCTGCCGGTATGTGGTGCCGACAATAGTTGTATTCGTTATTAGCGAAGCTAACCATGCCGGCGTACCTGAGCTCCATGTTGTACCGCCATTCAGATAATTAGCAAGTGCCTGAAAAGCTGTGTTGTAGGCTGTATTTTCCGTCGTAATAGCGTATGTAGTCGCCAAAGTGTTTAGTTTCGCCTTAACAGATACAGCGTCGTTCCACAGGCTTAGCTGTCCGCCCTTTTCAGCGGCCGACAAAACATTATCGGATGTAATATTATCAATCTGAATCTGCGTGTCATATGTAGACGGCTTATAATCAGTTTGTTTGTTGCCTTTTTCAATTTGAAAATCCCAAAAGCTGTGCGTGTAGCGATTGTCGTTAACGTCTAACCGTAAGTGGTATTCTCCTGCTGTATCAGGCGTAAATGTTCGAGGGTTAGTATCCATTCCATAAAATTTTGTATACGCCCCATCTTTAAGTAGATATGCTTGAACAGTATTGCTGTTGCTTGCCGCTATTCCCCAAGTACCTGTTGTTTTAACAGAAAAAGTGTATTGAACATTAGCTTCGAGAGTAGCTATTATGCCCGGCATGACTACTTGTTCATGTCCGTCACCTCCCGGTACAGCTGTAATTTGGAAAACAACTCCTCGAGTATTGCGAAAAAGATTTACGCCTCCTATTTGAAGATTGTTAACTGTTGTATCGTCGGTGTATTTACTTCCCTTACTCCAATCCGCAGAATTATACGAGCCGGTTAGCCGCTCTACATCACACTTCATAAAATCACCACTTGCACCCTGCGCCCACAAATCGCCTACCTCATAAGGCGGCGCCGGAGTAGAAGTAAATACGCGCCTCTTGCTGTCGGCTGTGTCCTGCGCTGTGGCAGCAAGAGCCAAGGCCTTAGCTGTAGCCGTGTCCGAAATCCACACCCACCCCCAGTTACCGCTTACCATAGCCCATCGCCAACTCCAGCCTGTTAGCGTGTTGGTGAATGTATCATTAGCGTGTCTGTTCTTTTCTTCGTCAGTAGTCCACAGGCTCGCCGGATAGTTCGTCGTAAAAGGGTCGTACTCTTGAAACCAGCTAATAACTTGCCCGTCAATCTGGGCTTGCAAATCGGCCTGTATGGCGTTGAGGTAGTCGTTTGTTTCGGCTATTTGAGACTGGATGTCTTCGTTCCCCTCAACCAGTCTCCACCCATACACGTAAACTGTTCCATCACCCTGAACCAAACTCTCTAAATTACCGCCAATGTGCAAGTTAACCGCCCCTGTTCCATACGCTGTGAATACACATATAAGCCTCTGCCATCCAGTTCCGCCGCTTACTTGCACCTGCGCATTAAGTGTATTCCACGCTATCGTGTTATTTGGAGTGACAACAAAATTAGAGGCTGTGCCAAGCTTTATCCACACAGAAAATGTGTATTGTTTTCCTGCCGTAAGTCCATCTACCCGACGATAGAAATCCCATTTCCCGCTATGTAGGGCTAATAACGTAGCACTATTACCTCCAATAGGGTCGGGTTGATTAATATCTACTATAACGCCATTTTGCGCCACAAATCCATACATACCTAAAGAATTACTCAGTAGGTTATTACCTCCCACCTGCACCGCATTCACCTTACTCGTCGCATCCTCGGCAGCGGCTGTTTGGGTTTCGGTGAGGGCGGTTGGGATGTCTTTAAGTGTGCCGCCCGTGGAGCGGAATTTGATGTTGCCTGCAATTTCGCCATCGCCATTTCCAGTATCTAAATCAAAATACACATTACCGGATGGAGATACTATTTTTTTTGTCGTCAGTCTCCCTGGCGTGAGTTCAGAGTAACCATACAAAGGCGAATAGCTCCTATCTGAATCACGTTCGGCATTGAGAATACCCACCAAAAGATGGTAGTAGCCTGCCACCTGCTCAATAGCTATAGCAGTTTCGGAAAGCAGAAAAACGCCAGTATTTGCAGTTTTGCTGCATTTTGCGTATAAATAGTAGCTTTTGTCGGCTTCATCCAATACGGCCGAAATAAATGCACTCATAGCCCACCATTTGTACTCGCTTGCTGTGTGCGAGCTCGAAATGGTAGTAATTCCGAGCGATTTGTGCTGTAAAACTCCAGCTGCCGAACTGAATTGTTTCGTGGTGGGATTGTAAGTTTCAGCGTGTGGAATTGATGCTGTTGAGCTACTGTTTTCAACAAATTCAAATTGCAAGCTCTCATCGCCTACAAGTAACTGCATGGTTTGCACCGTAATGGGCGAAATTGAACCCGTAAAGTTTAGCAGTGAATCCTGAATCATTTTAGCCGTTTCCTGTGCATCACGGAAACCACGTTTTGCGAAACGAACAACTTCTTTTTTTGACTCCTGAATTACCGTCTCTGTGTTTGGTATATCTTTAATAGAACTTCCATACCCTCCGCCTGAAGTTACATTGCTTAGTTCAATTTCAGGCTTGTGTGGGAAGTTGATGAAATCCTTAACGCCTGTTATTCGAATCAAAGCAGGCGTTTGCTGAAACTCTGCTGTGAAGGATATAAATCCTCCAAGTATTATTTTACCTCCTATGTTGACCCAGTCGTATGAAGCCCAAATAGGGTCAAGCACACCAGTAAACGAAAACTTCTCATCTTCATTGTCGTAAAAATACTTAACAGCTTCTTTAAAAAGCTCCCAAGATGCACCTGTTTTTGTTACATTATCGCAAAAATAAGCCTCAGGTAGCTGTATTCCGAAAATAGCATACTTATCGCCAACAGTAGGAACATAAACGCCCCCTGGCATTGCAATTCCGTCAAGTTCAGCCGGTACTATTTCAAATTTCCGTGCAGAGTGATTATAGTTGCAATCAAATTCACGCCCGGCCAGCATTCCGGATTGAAAAATGATTGTCATTGTTTCGCCTGCGATAAGACAATCGTCATAATCCAAAGCATCAGGTATGGAACTGTCTGTGATGTCGTAATAGTTCTTATCAGCATTAACCACGACAACTGTCGACACCGAACCAATACGAGATGGGTAGATATTGGATAAATCAACACTATCTTCTACCTTAGTAGACAATGTCTTGTTCCTTTGAATTGAAAGCCCAAGATTGTCTGATATATATTCCCTCGCATTTTGAGAAATATAACCTTCCTCACCTTCAAACTTTGAACCATCGTATTTTAAAGCCTGTGATTTAGGCAGAAGAAGTTCGGGAGAGCCGTATTCACTTGTATTGATGTTTTTTTCTCCACCCTGAACAAACAGGATTTCAAAAGCTTTTGAATTTCCTACATTATCTCTTTTTACGCCGGATTTAAAACCATTTCCACGACCGTATGACAAAGAAAGCGGATTGGATTTATTATATTCCAATTTCTTTAAGTTTATTTGCTTTCCAATAATTTCAAATTCGGTTTTGAAAGCTTCAGCTACTTGTCGTAAAACATCCTTTATATATGTATGATTGAAGCTCAAGGTCTTCTCAACCGCATCAATACAAGTGCCAACTATCCATCCACTATCTCTTAGATTGAGATTATGAATGACGGCCTGAATAAAATCAAGCGGCTTTCCTGTCATTGAAAATTTTAGCCTATTTGAGTAATCACGAAATTTATACTTACTTAATAAACTTCCGGCACTCTCAAAAAGTGCCGTATAGTCGAAATTCTCTGTATCATTCATTACAGGAATTTGCGGTTTTCTCAATGTGTATCTTTCTCCCTGATAATCGATGTACGAATCAATTTCAATTTCGATATATTCAAACATCGTAAACATGAGAGTAATCGAATTATCACCCATGATTGTACGATAACGGTAACTTTCATCGCTAACATTTACGTCCAATATCTCTACTCCGTTTTTATTGTAAATTTTCATCTCTGAATACCTTTAATGAAAGTTAAGCTTAATGTGAATTTAAACCAGAACCGACCATTTATGACCTCAAATTCAGACACTTTAGATGAGTTGTAAAAACATTTATAATCTACACCGTTATAGTAGAATGTTCTTTCTCCAGATTTGGTTAGTGTATAAAAAAGGGCATTATAATTTGTGATAAAATCTCCTCCAGTCATAAGACAATTAACATCAACCTGCTTTTCCGCCAACTTCACCCTGTTAGCGTTGTATGTCTGGCCGGATACTCCTTTCAGGGATATGCTACGATTCTGTTTAACAGGAAACGGCTTTAATATGCTGTCAACAGAACCCTCTAATACGGCTACACCATATCTCGAAAAATCAACTCCGTCCAATTCAAAACCTGATCCTGTACTCGCATGAGTTGGATTGCTTTGAATTATTGCCGGATCATCTTCATAAAAGTCTACTGAAAACATCATGATAAGATTTACCGACAAATCAGAAGCAGATATAACCCTCAGCGATTTTGTTATTCCTATTTCATCAAAAACAACCGTTCTATATCCTGGTTGAGATATTGCGTTAATAAACTCAATGCACCCAGAACCTGCAAATTTTAATGTGATTTTCTTCGGCTCTATACTTACGTTTGACAGGTCAACTTCTATACCGTCAAACTCCGGCCAATCATTCTTATCAGGTGCTTTGATAGATGGATATTCAACAACATCATTAAAACCACCCTGAACAACATACACGCCATATTGAGATATATTTACACCGTCTATTATCATTGCAGTCTTACTCCTTTCAAGTTAATTGTGTCTATGCCTGATTTTATTGAAACAACAGCATTTTCAACCGCCTCTAACCTTGAAGTATTTGTTTCAATCCCTGCTAAATGCCGAAGTACTGCACTGCTATTTTCTCTCAATAGTGCCATATCTGATTTGATAGAAGCTGTGTTTTCGTTAATCATGAAAGTGTGCCCCTGAATTACAGTAAGTCTTCCGTTATTCTCATCAACACTTTCCTGAGATGCTGTGGCTATACCCTTAGAAGAACTTGTTCTTGAATCATCTCCAAACAAATCAAGCCCATATTGCTCTGCTTGTGATTGGAAGTTCTTTAGAAATTCATTTGCAGCCTCTGTTTGACCCCCAAGGCTATTGAAGAAATTACCCATCAATTCGACTTGCCTTGCAGCTTTCTCTTCATCGGTAAGGTTGGTGTTTTTCATTGCATCTTCAACCTGACTTGATAGACTGTTAAACAAATCAGCAAAATATAGGGAGTATGCAATATCTGATGCCATTTGCTCAAGTGTAGATGACGTATAATCTGCAAAATCTTTCAAAGCTGATTTTGAATCTCCTATGTTATCGGTTATAGATGTCATCAAATCATTTCCAAGAGATCCAAAAACACCACTTAAGTATCCCTTTAGGCTTTCAAGAGCTTCTTCGTATTTTTGAGAATAATCAAGTGCCGATTGAAGTGCTTTTTTGCTTGCATCGTCAAGCTTACTGTTGTTTAAAATTGATTCTGCAAGCTCCTGATTTAGCATACCCTCACTATTAATCAAGTCTGGGTATATTTTCAATAGGCTTGAATAAACATCCTTTTCACCTCCCCATCCAAACAAACCAGTCTTTTTTGAACCTGTAACAACTTTTGCGGATGATAAATTATCTATTGATTTCTGGGCTTGTTGAAGATAGCTCAGGTATTGCTGAACATAACCTTTTGCTTGGCCAAAGGAGTTCTTTCCAAAAACAGTATCTGCATCTTTAAGGAGTTTGTTTTGCTCAATTAATAAGTCATTGTATTCTTTTTGCTGTGAGATTTTATTTTCTTGAATTTCTTTCAATGCCTGTTGATGTGCTTTTTCTGCCTCAAAAATCTTTGTGGCGACAGAAGAAACCAAGGCGACCGCACCCCCTATTATACCACCCTGCTGAAACCCTTGGAGCGTAGAGCCTGCAACATCCATCACAGCACCTATACTCTTTGCTGCCGAACTTGCAGCGTCTCCCTCTTCTTTAGACATAGCGTTAAGCACGCTTGTAGCTTGACCTGCGAAAGACTGCATAGTAGAGAAAGCATTAGAAACAGAATCAATTTTCTTTTTTGTGCCATCAACAGACTTATCTCCTGATTTAAAGGCATCAAATACATTTTTTATTGAAACTCCAAATCCACCAAAAACGACATCTGCATTTAATGCTATGTCAGAGACTTCTTTTGTCCTGTTTTTTAAATCAGACATAAATCCCTTATCTGACTTCATTGAAGTCAATTGGGATTTTGTGTATTTTTTACCTCCAATTTCTTTATCTGTCAAATCATTTGCATTTGTATTTGATAGATAAGAAAAAAGGGAACTTGCCTCATTTGCGATTTTCTTTAGCTCAGATACTGATTTTGTAGATGTTTCGGAAAAAACACCGACAATAGAATCTGAGGTTTTATACAAGAAGTCTACCTCTTCGCTATTTATCTGCTGAATAGCTTCTTTATGTTGTAATTTAAGCTCATTTAGCTTTGAAATCAAAACATCTCCCGAAAATTCAGTCTCCAATAAAGTTTTGTCCGATTTGTATTTTTCATCAACATCACGTCTTTTTTCGTCAAATGAAGAATAACTGTCGCTTAAAGACTTAAGCAAATTTCCGGTATCTGATTTGTATTTAATTTCAACAGTTTGAGTTAAAGATGAAATCAATCGTGAATTATCTTCGCTTAATTGTGTTGAGTTTGTTGTTTTTGGTTTAAACACGCCTTTTGAGCCGTTTTTTTGCCATTCAACCCTTTCGGCATCTTGCTGTTTTTCAACAAGCTCCTGAGTTCTTTTGTCAATATCAAGGAGATTTTGTTGATGTTCATCTTCTACAATATGCTTCTGCTTGGCGAATCCATCTTTCATGGCGCTTGTTTTCGCCTTTTGTATGTCAAGCTCAGCTTGCTTTTGCTCGAATCCTGATTTTATTGTATCGTTTGTTTGTTTTAACTCAATGTCAGCTTTTTCCTGAGCAAGTTTTTTAGCTTGATTGTTGTCTTTTGTATTATCTTTAGCCGAATTACCTCCAAGGAGTTTTATTTTTTTGTTTACAGCCTCAATTTGTTCGTCAACATCTTTTAATTGTTTCTCACGGTCGGCAGGAGTTAATTTTGATGTTATAATCCTATTTCTTTCCTGTTGTAGTTCTCTTAGTTTAGAATTAGACTTTCTAATATCATCGTTTCCGGTAGTTGTAACTTCTTTTCTTTTCTTTTGCTCTGCAACTAATGAATCTAATTGAGATGATAATTCATCCTTAGTGAAAGCTCCTAATCCATCGAGCTTTCCAACACTGTTTGATTTTCCAATTTTAATCAGAAGCTGCTGTCTTATCTTTATTTCAGAATCAAGCTTTTCGTTAGATATTCCTGTTACGGAAGAGAGAAAATTGTTTACATTGTCAGCTTCTACATCTTGTGTATATAGCTGTTTTTTTGCTTCGAGTTTTTGTATCTCGCGCAGATAGCTCGCGACAAGGCCAGCAGATTGTTGCCCTCCGGAATTTCGTTGTATCTGTATTTTGTTTTGATACTCTTTTATCTGAGAATCTATATTCGTTAGCGTGTCTACGTTGTTTTTTTGCTTTTCCTTGTTATCTGCTTCGGCTATCTGTTTTTTTATTTTTAAAATATCTGCAAGTTTAAGTGTCTCAATATCATATTCCCTAAATATTTCAGGGTATTTTAATTTTAAATTTTGTAGCGCACTAACACGCTCCATATCTGCTAAAGCCTGGTTTGTTGCCGTCGAAATCAATTTCTCAATTTCTTCTTTGTGTTTACTTTCGAGCTCTGATGCTGATTCTTTTTCTCTGTTGTATTCCTTTTGCGCTTTATCTGCTGCTGTCGTGCTGTCAGACAAAGCCCACATTGCTGCTACAACAGCCACTATTGCCGTCGCCGCCAATACATATGGATTTGCCAACATTGTTTTATTAAGCATTGATGTAGCGGCTGTAAGTCCTTTTGTTGCTATTGCCTGCAATCCCTGAGCTGCTGTCAGGGTGCGCCCTGCAAGCGCAGATTCAAGTTGAATTAGTGTATTAGCTTTTTGAACGACAGACAATACCATAATGGCAGCCTTGTAAGCTCCATAAGTAGCCACCAATACACCTATAACCTTACCTACTGTTTCGTAATTTGCAACTAAATCCTGTGCAACACCAATAGCACCCGAGATGATACCTTCGGATGATTGACCTATTTGGTTGAACATCTTGTCTACAGCATCACCAAGGTTTGATAATTGACCGGTTATTGATTTTGATTGCTCCTGCATGAGGTTATAGAATATACCTCCTTCTCCGGTCATTCCTTGAAATGCTTTCTCAACCTGCTCAAATCCTACTTTACCCTCAGAAACAAAAGAGCGAACCTGGTCTCTATTTACGCCCAAAACCTTTGCCAACTCTTCGTAAATAGGAATACCGCGCCCAGCAAATTGATTTATGTCCATTTGAGTGACACGGCCAGAAGCTTTCAATGTTCCATAAAGATAGATGAGGTCTCCGATTTGCGAACCAACACCCGAAGCTACGTTACCAATCATTGATAAGTTTTGAGTAATGTCATCGGCTGCGAAACCATATGCAAGAAGTTGTTTTGTTCCAGCGGCTACTTGTTTGAGGTCGAATGGGGTGGTTGCTGCAAACTCAGTGATATTCTGCATCAACTTATCCGACTTTTCTTTACTCTTTAGCATCGTGGTAAATGCTATTTCAAGCTGCTGGAACTCACCACGTACATTTACAAGCTGAGATATAAATGCGGTTACAGCGGCAGTTCCACCGGCAAACGCAAAAGCGTTTCTGAATTGCATATCAATTCTGTTTGCTTGTGCCTGCGCATTATCACCTACGTTTTTAAATAGTTGATTCGCCTTTTGGACATCTCTCTCCATCTGGGAGGTATCTAATCCTATGCCGTAATTTAAGCTCATTATCCAAAGAGTTCTTTTCTAACAATGTCCCTATTCTTTGGGTCATCTGCATTGATTGTTTTTTCTTTTTCTTTGTCGCTCTTTTTAGAATATGATGGCAGTACAGCTCCGTAAAGAATAAGATTTTGATACGAAAGCTCATACAGTACAAAATCCAAAGTAAACTGGGGATAACTTTTAAGTGTCGAGCCAATTACAGACCATATACTATCGTTTAAATCCTCGTTTTTCGGAGTAGATTTATCTCTTTCAGGAAAATTAAATTGCTTAAAAAAAAAGCAGTCTTTATATTACTGAGTATCGACATGGTATTTACCACTATATCCTCATGATCCATATTGTATAGAATTTTTTCGGATAATTTTTTTTGAGCAATCCTATTAATTGCTCCAAAAATACCCTTATTGTAAATTGGTTTTTTAGCCCCTCTGATAAGGATGGCCAATATATCCGCTGAATTATCCTGACAAGCAATAGATAGCGCATAATCAAGCGTTCTAATATCCTTGTTGACATCAACAACAGGGAGTTCAGCTATGTATTTAGAAATTAAAATTAAAGTAGCTGCCGTTGGCTTTGCTACTTTATATTTTTTTTTTCCGATTTTTACTTCAGTCGGAAGTTGCAATACAGCATCTGATGTTTTTGATTCTACTGTCATAATTAATATATTTGGTGCGAAGAGGGGACTCGAACCCCCGACCTGAACATTATGAGTGTCCCGAGCTACCACTGCTCCACTTCACACTTATCAGGTGGATATGCCCACCTGATTTTTATGCTTTGGTATACGGTTTAAGCATATTGCCTGTTGCCGGCTTCAACGCTTCAAATGTATATTTCCAAGTTGTTCCGTCGGCTCCCGACCAATTATCTTCAACTGTTACAGTTGCTTTTTCGATGATAAAACCTTCAAGTGTATCATCTTCAGGTGTCAGCCTGACAGCATAGTTATTGGATACGACACCATCTTCATCTTCGATAGGCTTATCTTCTCCACGTCCTTTTTGGAGTTCAAATTCAAACGTGTAGGCGTTTTTGGCGTATTTAAGGTCTTTTAATTCACCACCTTCAATTTTCGCTTCCTTTTTTGTGCCTTTTGCAGTTGTCAGTTTTGCCGAATCTTCTTTTGGAGTGTCAATGGCCGTCCAAGTAGGAGTTGCGGGCAAAGCACCATTAACATAAGGTGCTATTTCGATTGTTGGTTTTCCCCAGGTAAGTACCATAATTTTATTTTTTAAATTGTAGAACGTTTATATTTAAGTCTGAGATTT